>Ga0315296_10002452_pt1 | contig 15839 bp, 12 predicted proteins | sample YL17G14_18_MG_FD_203921 | JGI IMG/M metagenome (GOLD analysis project Ga0315296, IMG submission 203921) | Sediment microbial communities from Yellowstone Lake, YNP, Wyoming, USA - YL17G14_18 | ecosystem: Environmental > Aquatic > Freshwater > Lake > Sediment | place: USA: Wyoming | collected... | reverse complement strand
GCCCCGGGTGGGCGAGGATCAGGCGCCACCCAGGTAGGCCTTGCGCACCATCTCGTTCTGCTGCAGGTTGGTGGCGCTGTCGGCCAGGACGATCTGGCCGGTCTGGAGGACGTAGCCCCGGCCGGCGACCGAGAGGGCCATGAGGGCGTTTTGCTCCACCAGGAGGATGGTGGAGCCCTGCTGGTTGATCTCCTGGATCGTCTCGAAGATCTTTTCCACCAGGATGGGGGACAACCCCATGGAGGGCTCGTCCAGGAGGAGGATGTACGGCCGGGCCATCAGCCCCCGGCCCATGGCCAGCATCTGCTGCTCCCCACCGGAGAGGGTGCCGCCCAACTGCTTTCGCCGCTCCTGCAGCTTGGGGAAGAGGGTAAAGACCCGCCCTATGTCCTCCTGAATACCGGCTTTGTCGTCGCGGGCGAAGGCCCCCATCTCCAGGTTCTCCGTCACCGTCAGCCGGGCGAATATCTTGCGGCCTTCGGGCACCTGGGCTACCCCGCGAGCCACGATCTGATGGGCGCGCAGTCCGTGGACGGGTTCCCCCTTTAACCAGATCTCGCCCTGGCGGGGTTTGAGCAGGCCGCAGATGGTATTCAGGGTCGTCGTCTTCCCGGCGCCGTTGGCGCCGATGAGGGTCACGATTTCCCCCTCTTCCACCTGCAGGGAGATGCCCTGGAGCGCGTGGATGTGGCCGTAATAGGTGTGGATGTCGCGTACGTCCAGCAGTGCCATCAGGCCACCCTCCTCTTGCCCAGGTAGGCTTCGATCACCTGGGGGTTGTTCTGGATCTCGGCCGGCGTGCCTTCGGCGATCTTGACCCCGTAGTCCAGCACGGTGACCCGATCGGAGATCCCCATGACGACCTTCATGCGGTGCTCGATGAGGAAGATGGTCAGGCTCTGTTCCTCGCGCAGGCGCCGGATGAAGGCCATCATGTCCTCGACCTCGCGCGGGTTCATTCCCGCCGTCGGTTCGTCCAGCAGCAGCATTTTCGGTTTGCTGGCCAGGGAGCGGGCCACTTCCAGCCGCCGCTGGGCACCGTAGGGCAGGTTCTGGGCCAGCAGGTCATCCTGGCCCTTGAGCCCGACGAAGTCCAGCAGGTGCAGGGCCTCTTCCTCGGCCATCCGTTCCTCGCGGCCCACGCCTGGCGTGTGGACGACGATGGCAAAGTAGTTGGAGCGCAGGTGGGGGTGTTCCCCGACCAGCACGTTCTCCAGCACGGTCATCTTGGGGAAGAGGCGAATGTTCTGGTAGGTGCGGGCGATCCCCAGGCGGGTGATGCGGTCGGCGGTCAGGCCCACCAGGGAATCTCCGTCGAATGCAATCGACCCCTCTTCCGGCTTGTAGAAACCGGTGACGCAGTTGAAAAAGGTGGTCTTGCCGGCCCCGTTGGGGCCGATCAGGCTGGCAATCATACCTTCTTCGATCTCGAAGTCGAAGCGGTTCACCGCGAGCAGGCCGCCGAACCGCTTGGTTACGCTGTGAGCACTGAGTAGGGCCATGGTCGTCTCCTCGTCGTTCGCCGGTCTACGGGGCGCTTTTCTCGGCTTCCTTGCCGGTGCGGCGGGTGCCCGGCTTGGCCGGCAAGAAGCCCTGGGGGCGGGTCAGCATCATGAACACCAACACCGCACCGTAGACCAGCATGCGGTACTCGGCGAACTCGCGCAGCAGCTCGGGCAGTCCGATCAGCAGCAGGGATCCGACGAGCACGCCGGGGATGCTCCCCATCCCTCCGACGATGAGCAGGCAGAGCACGTAGATGGAGTAGAGCAGTTGGAAGGAGTGGGGATAGATCGAGCCCAGTTTGGTAGCAAAGAGGGCCCCGCTCAGGCCGGCGAAGGTGGCGCCGGTGGCGAAGGCCAGCAGTTTGGTGTTCACCAGGCCGATCCCCATCGCCTGGGCCACGTCCTCGTCCTCGCGCACGGCCATCCAGGCGCGCCCCAGGCGCGAGTTTTTCAGCCGCGTGGAGACAAAGATGACCAGCAGGCACCCGGCCAGGATGAGGTAGTAGAGTTCCCGCGGCTGGGTCAGCAGGAGGCCACCGATCCTGGCCGGCGCGATCAGTTGGATGCCCTGGGCGCCACCCACGTAGGGGCGCAGCCAGTCGGAGAGGAAGAACAGGCGGGTGATTTCGCCGAACCCCAGGGTGACGATGGCCAGGTAGTCGCCGCGGGTGTTGAGCACCGGGATACCCAGGATGAGCCCGGACAGCAGCGCCGCCACCATGGCGACGGGCAATGCCGCCCAGAATGGCCAGTGGGGAGAATAGGAGATTTCGGGCGAGGTCAGCACGCCCACTGTGTAGGCCCCGATGGCGAAGAAGGCCACGTAGCCCAGGTCGAGCAGGCCGCAGAAGCCGACCACGACGTTCAGCCCCAGGCCCATCAGGGCAAAGAGGCCGACCATGTTCAGCACTTCGCTGGGGTAGACTCCCAGGATGCGCGGTGCCAGGAGGGCGAGCGCCGCGAGCAAAGCCCAGACTCCCAGGCGCACGGCCAGTTGCCCGCCGCGCGGCTGCTTGCCGACCCATTGCTTCACGCTTGGACACACTTTCGGTCCGATGAGGAGCGATCCGAGCAGGCTGATGCCGGCCGCGACGACGAGCAGGAAGACGACGCCCGGGATGGAGAGCCCTCCGGCGACCGGGAACATCCAGAGGAACAGGCCGCCCAGGGGCCCCCAGCCCTCGAACATCACCCGCAGCAGGTCGCGCAGCAACCCGAACATCAGCAATATGGCGAAGGCCAGCACTACCGCCCGCCGGATGTAGTCTGGCAGCAGGGACACCAGGGCAGTGAGCAGGCCCAATACCGCTCCGATGAGCAGGAGGATGGCCAGGCCCACGAAGGCGTTCTGCCCGAAGGTCAGCAACCGGTACAGTTCGGTGGAAGCGTTGATGAGAACGGCCCGCAGGTTGACGTATTGCCCGATGAGGACCACCACGGCGACCATCGCGCTGGTCACCAGGCCGGCCAGGGCACCGCTGAGCAGGGTGAATAGGCGGTTCTCATACCTGGCGCGGCGCACGGCGATGAAGCCGGCCAGGATCATGTTCATCAGGAGCAGGGTGTGGCCGATGGAGAGGACCCCGCTGATGATGTAGCGTTGACCAAAGGACGCCACCATGCCGACCAGGCAGATCAGCAGCGCTGAGATGCCCGCCACGGCCCCAGCGTTCAGGGCGGCCTTCCAGTCGAAACGAGTTTTCATCTCCATGAGAAGTCCTCCCTAGGCCTTCTTCCTGGCCAGTCGTTCGCCCAGGATGCCGGTGGGCCGGAAGATGAGGATCAGGACGAGCATGGTGAAAGCAATGGCGTCCTTGAGCTGGTAAGGCGCGGCGATCCCCAGGCCGTCGAGGAAGAGGTTGGGGCCGACAGACTCGAAGATGCCCAGGACCAATCCCCCCACCATGGCGCCGGGAATGTTGCCGATTCCTCCCAAGACCGCCGCCGTAAAGGCCTTGATGCCCGGCACAAAGCCCATGAAGAACTGCACCTGGCGGAAAAGGAGGGCGTAGAGCACCCCGGCCACGCCGGCCAGCGCTCCTCCAACGGCAAAGGTGGTGGCGATCACCCGGTCCACGTCGATGCCCATGAGCGCGGCCGTCTCTTTGTCCTCGGACACGGCGCGCATGGATTTGCCGGTCTTGGTCCACTGCACAAAGAAGTACAGCCCGGCCATCATGAGCACCGCGCACCCGATGACCAGGACCTGCGTGATCGTGATACACATGGCGGTGCCGCGGATACACCACTTGATCTTCAGCCAGTCCGGTTCCGGATAGCCCTTCACGCCGGACCCGAACAGGCCGCGGAACGTGTACTGCAGGAAAAAAGAGGCCCCGATGGAGGTAATCAGGGGGACCAGGCGCGGGGCCGTGCGCAGGGGCCGGTAGGCGATCCGCTCCAGCAGGATCGCCACGCCGGTCGAGACAGCCATGCTGACCAGGAAGATCAGCAGAAGGCTCGGGACGGGGGATCGGTCGAGCAGACCGTGCTTGTCCAGGGCCTCGGCGACGAAGTAAGCTGTCAGGGGGCCGCTCATGAAAACCTCGCTGTGGGCGAAGTTGATCATGCGCAGGATGCCGTAGACCAGCGTGTACCCCAGGGCGATGAGGGCATAGATTCCCCCCAAGGCCAGGCCGCTGATCGTCATGTTCAGCCACTCGACAGGCCCGTACTTGCCCACGATCAGAGTGCGAGCCGTCCCGTAGATCACCATGGCCACCAGGGCTGCGCCGATGAGCCACATGAAGATGTCGGTGAACGTCACACGTCTGAGCAAGCGTCGCAGCATGGGAACTCCTTCAACCTGTACAGGCAGGGGCGAGCCAATTGCCCGCCCCTGCCTTTTCCTCCCAGCGAGTCATATGGAGGACTCCGGGGAGGCCTGGACTACGGCCAGATCTTCTTCGGGTTGGAGTCCGGGCTGGACCCGGGGTTCCACGTGGCCGGATCGGCGCTCATCATCTGGTACACCGCGATCTTGGGGTCGGCGCAGTCGCCGGTCGGCGAGCAGGTCAGGTTGCCGGTCAGACCCTTGAAGTCCTTGGTGGCGAAGAGGGCAGCGCGCAGGGCCCCGCGGGGGATGTGCAGCGTGCCGTCGGCATCTTGGACGGCCACCTTCTCGATGGCGGCAAAGATCATGTTCGTCGCGTCATAGGCGTGGGCGTGGAAGGGGGCCATGACCTTGCGCCCGTACTTGGTCTCGTACTTCTTCAGGAAGTCCTGGTAGCCGGCGCCGAAGGCCCCGAAGTCCGGGCTGGAGTGGTACATGCCCAGGCAGGCCTCACCGGCGGCCTTGACAAAGTCGGGCGAGAAGGTGCCGTCTGCGCTGGACAGGTAGACGTTCTCCAGACCGGGGACCTGGCGGGCCTGGCTGGTGATGAACCCACCCGCGGCGATGAAGATGGGGTAGTAGATGAGCTCGGGCTGGGTGGCGGCGATGCGGGCCAGGACCGGCTTCATGTCGGTGTCCTTGGGGTCAACCGCTTCCTGGGCCGTGATGGTGCCGCCCAGTTTCTTGAACTCCTCGGCGAACACCTGCTGCAACTGATCGGCGTAGAGGCTGCCGTCGTGGATGGTGGCCGCCTTCTTGACCTGCAGCTTCTCCCAGGCGAACTTGGCCATTGCCGCGCCCTGGATCTTGTCGTTGTGCGCGGTGCGCAGGTAGCCGGCCTGGTGCTTCTCCGGAAGGGTCAGGTCGGGGGCGGTGTTGGAGGGGGAGACCATGGTCAGGCCGGCCTGGGTGATGATCGGGGCGGCCGGCCGGGCTTCGCTGGAGCAGTTGGTGCCGACGATGGCGACGACGGTCTTGTCGGCAGCGACCTTGGTCGCCGCGGTCTGGCCGCCTTCGGCGTTGCAGCCGGTATCCTCACCGGTGAGCTGCACGTCGTGGCCGAGGACCTTGCCCTTGTCGGCAATGGCGATCTCTACACCGTACTTGGTGTCGAGGCCCAGCGACTCATCGGGGCCGGTGACCACCATCATGTAGACGAGGTGGATCGGTGCGCCTGGGGCGATGTCCACGCACCCCAGCGCGTCGGTGCACTCGAACGCTTTCGGCTTGGGCGTGCCACACTGCGAGAGCACCAACATCAGAATGACGAGGGACACAAGAATGGCAACACGCTTGCGAGGCATCTTTCTCCTCCTGTAGACTGCTTGGAGCGCTCACCCGAAACATAGGGCCGGCTCTTCATCCGGCCTGCTCCCCATGGAGCCGCAATGGCACCGTTCGGGCAAGCTCTCTACTTGACCGAGAAGAGTTCCACCTTCCTACCCGTAGCGGCTCACCGGATGGCCACTCCGGATGCCCCGGCACTCCTGCACCGTCGGTAGGTCAAATGGAGATTGTACAGTTGTTTTCTGGCCTGATCACCCCCTTTCTCGGAAAGGATTGGTCGATGGCCTCATTGCCTCAACACCGCGGTCTCCATTGACCACGGTTGCAGCAGAACTGCGTTGGAAGCAGAGAAGCGATTGAGAAGATGCTGGGATGTAAAAGCATTGGGAGTATTGTAGCATGCTTGAAGACCTTTGTCAATAGAACAGAACCATGGTATAATACCCCCCAGGACACTGTTCAAGGGAGATCTCAAGGAGGTAGAGAAATGAAAGGTCACATGCGGGTCGGCCGGTGGCTGACAGCCTTTCTGTCCGTCCTCCTGGCCTCGGTCCTCCTGCTCCCCCTTCGCGCCTACTCCGGGGGAGAGATTGACCTCCGGCAGTGTATTTCCAAACTCGAGGGTGTCTCCGTCGGCGAGACGGTGACCTTCGGGACCTGCACCCTCCCGGTACCCGACGCATTGGTGCGCTGGGACTTTGGCGACGGCAACAAGGCGGAGGGGTGGCCCGTGGTCCACGCCTACCAGTCCCCGGGTTGGTACGACGTCACGGCAGTTGCCACCTACCGATCTGGCGGAGCCCCCATTCCGACCATCCCGACGCGGATCCACGTCGTCGCCCTCGCCGGGAACGTCCCTCCGCGGGCCCAGGCGGTCGCTGCGCCGCAGCAGGTCCTGACCGGCTTGCCGATCACGTTTGACGCCACTGCCTCCTCCGATCCGGATGGGACGATCAACCGGTACTTCTGGGACTTTCGTGATGGGACCAAGGCCATCACGACCACGGCCAGTGTGCAGCACGCCTATTCCCGGCCCGGCACCTATAACGTCATCCTGACGGTGACGGACAACGGGGAAGCCGACGCCTCGACGGTCGTCTCGGTTACCGTGGTGGCTCTCCCCACCAAAGTCCTGCCCGGAGTGGACCGGGTGATCCCAGAGCCTCTGCCCAAGGCAGCCCCGGTTCCCCTCGATCAGAGGATCCCGCGGGTCTTTGTGGATATGGGGGTGTACGAAGCGGGCCGGTTTCCCCCGCGCTACCAGTTTCCTTTGCAGCTCGATCCTCCCTTCCGCCTGGTAGCGACCAGCAACCGGGACTGGCTGGCTCCGATGCCAACAGAGTACGAGCTCATCACCGGCACGCGGATTGCGGTGACCGAGTACATCTCGGTCAGCAACACCAGCATGCTTCCCCGGGCGCACACCAGTTGGGGACAGGTGTCCATCGTGGTCAACGGGTGGATCATGGAGATACCGGTCGCCGTAACCGTCCGGGGTCCAAACAAGGACATCTCCGAGGAGGTCTGGTCCCTGTTCAACGAAATTCTCACCTACCTGGCCGACCAGGAGCAGCGCAGTGCCATGGTGTCCTCCCCGCGCTATGCCAACGGCGCGGACGTGGCCTTGGGGCTGATTACCGAATATGTCTTGGAGGGGCACTACGGCGAGCAAATCCCCCGCCAGGAGTTCGTGGCCAAGGTGGCGGAGCTGCTGATGGATCGGGATACGAATGGAGATGGATTCGTCGGCTTCACGGACCGGGACCGAGGCCTGGGAGTGAAGGTCGGGTATTAGCTGATGGCGAGGAGGAGACCGATGCGCAGAATGGTTGGATGCTTGGCTCTGATTGCCCTCCTGGCGACCGTGCTTGCTGGCTGCGGGAAACCTTCCCTGGGTCCCAAGGAGACGGCCGAGGCGTTCCTGAAGGCGATGGAGAGCCGTGATTTTGTCACGGCCTACGGTCTCCTCAGTGCCGACTCGCAGGCCTCGATCCGTGCCGAGGAGTTCCAGGAGAACATGAACAGGGCCTGGAACGACGCCGGAATCGCCGGGTTCCACATCGAGTCCGTGCAGCAGGAGATCATCGCTGCCAGCGGCACACGGGCCTCGGTGCCTTACTCGGCTACTTTGACCAAGGGCAGCGGGGAGACGGCGGTCGTGTACAACGCCCTCAGCCTGGTGAAGCAGGGGAAGGACTCCTGGGGGGTGATCTGGCCGCCGACTCGCTAGAATAGGGGCGAGGCAGCGCCTCGCCTGGACCCGCTCCTGGCCCCGTCGATGCCATCTCGCTGATTCGGGGTTGTATCGCGAGTCGCCAACAGAGGGTGGTTTGCCGGCCCCGTCCCCTCCCGAACCGGGAAGGGGCGGGGCTTGCATGCGGGAGGGGGAGGGTGGGGCCGGCCCTACGGGCGGCCACAAGGGCGGCCATAGGGACATCCGTACGGGGATCGCGATGAAGTGGTTGGTCGGACGGCGTATTCTGTTCGTGCTGGTGGCGGCCGGCCTGCTGGCCCTGGCCGGGGTGGCGATTTGGCGCCTCAGCTGCCGGCCGGCCTCTCCCCCGCTCCACGCCAGCGGCAACCTGCTGGTGAACCCGGGCTTCCAGGACGACACCGATGGCGACCATCGTCCCGACGGCTGGGAGACGGGGCCGGCCGCCGAACTGACCGATTGGCTGATCACCCCGGAAGCGGGCGGGTATTCGCTGCGTATGACCGGCAACGCCTCCTACGTCCGCAGTGCCATGGTGATGGTCTGGGCGGGCAAACGGTACCACCTCTCCCTGCAGGCCCTCACCGATGCGGCCGGCCCGAACCGCATCCAGGCGGTTTTCCTGTGGGAGGATACCCGCCGCGAGGTGGTGCTGCGCCAGGAGGGCCCCTGGCTGGAGGTGCCTTCGCGGCACTGGAGGCTCCTTTCATTCGCTGGGGAGGCCCCCGCGGGGGCGGCAGGCCTCTCCATCCTCCTGCGGCCGGCCGGCGACGGCCCGGTCTACCTGGACGACCTGCGCCTCTCCGAGGAAGGGGTACGGCTGGAGCCGTTCCCCGATTACGCCGACGCCGCCATGGCCTTCACCTTCGACTGGGAGACGGCCATGGGCGGGCTGATCCATTCCCGCAGCGACGATGGCTATGACCCGGCTACGGCAGAAGCCCGCGGCCTGGCCATGCGCCGGGGGACGGAGAACCTGCTCGCGCTTTTGCAGCGGTACGGCGTACGCGCGACCTGGTACGCGGCCGGCTACAGCCTCCTCCCCGGCAACGCCCTGGGGGCGGACTTGAGGAACCCGACCTATCCCTGGGCCTCCCGGGCCAACGGCTGGCGCGACGACCGCTGGACCACCACTCCCTGGTTCGCCGACGATCCCCATGGGACGGCACAGAGCCACCCGGCCTGGTACTTCGGCGACCTGGTGCCCCAACTGCTCGCCGCAGGCCAGGAGATCGAAAGCCACACCTTCGGGCACCTCTATGGGGGACTCGTTTCCCCGGAAGAGCTGCGTGCCGACCTGCGCCAGTGGAACGCCGCAGCCGAGGGGGTGAAGGTGCCCCCCGCCCGTTCCCTGGCCTTTCCCTGGGGGGCCAGCCTGGGCATGAGCGATGGCAACTATGCGGTCCTGGAGGAACTGGAGTGCCTGGCCGTTACCCGGACCTACCATGAGCCGCGGGGCCGCTCGCAGTACTGGATTCTTCCCCCGGATGACCTGTTCCACATGCGCACGGTGCCTGGCCATCCGAACCTGTGGGCCTTCCCGGACCATTACTTCCCCGGAGAGCGCAGCGAACTCGCGAAGGCCAAGGCAGTGGTAGACCGGGTGCTGCTGGAGCGTGGGGTGACCAGCCTGTGGGCCCATACGGAGGAGATCGTTTCCCCGGAACAGGTGGCGGCCTGGGAGGAATTGCTGGCCTATGCCGCCGGCCGGCGCGAGGCCGGCCTTTGGATCGCGCCGCTGGCCGAGATCGTGTCGTTCCACCATGACCTGGCCCAGGTCGACGTGCGCTCGCAGGAGCGCCCGGGCCGCCTGGTGGTGACCGTTCACAACGGGAGCCGCCATACCCTCTCCGGCCTTACCCTGACCCTGCCAGGCCCGGTGCGGAAGGTGTCGCTGGATGGCAAACCCCATGGCGATTTCGTGCTGGACCAGGTGCGCCTGCCGGCCCTGCATCCCGGCCAGCGGGTCCGCCTCGACATCTCCCTGGAAGGCTGGGAGGTAGCGAAGTGAACGTCCTCCTGGCCATCGTCGGGCTTCCCCTGGTCCTGATCCTGCCGGGATGGAGCACGGTGGCCGCGCTGGCTCCGTTGCGCCGGCTGGACTGGCTGGAGCGGCTCTACCTGGTGCTCGGTGCCAGCCTGGCGATAGGCGGATGGTTAGGGGTCCTCCTGGCCGAGACGGGAGGTTTCTCCCTCTGGCTGCTGCTCGGTCTGCTCATCCTATACAGTGCGGTACTGGGCTGGCTGGCCTGGCGGCGAGGAGTCCATCCCGTCCGCTGGCCGGCTGCTCCATCCCTGTCGCTGCGGGAGACCATTCCCCTCGTCGTCGTGACGGTCCTGTTCGCCGTGCTGGCGTTTCGTCCCTTCGAGCTGATCCTGGGGCCGAAGGACGCGGCGGTGTACCCGGCCACCGGGGTACAGATTGCCCGCCAGGGCGGGTTCCTCATCCACGACCCGCTGGTGGCGGAGATGGCCCCTCATGTTCCGAAGTACCCGGAGCGGCTGTGGAGCCAATTCTTCCCCCCCCAACACCCCGGGCGGTTCTACTATGCCTACGCCCGTATGCCCGGGTTCTTCATTGCCAGCTTTGAGCGGGGCACGGTGGTTCCCCAGTTCTACCCCCTCTATCCGGCCTGGCTGGCGACGGCCTTTGGTCTGGTGGGAGTGAAGGCCGGCCTGCTGATGACCCCCTATCTGATGCTGCTGGGTGGGGTCGGGGTTTTCCTGGTAGCCCGGCGCCTGTTCGGCCCCTGGGTGGCCCTGGCTGCCTATCTCTTCCTCAGCCTGAACACGCTGCAGGTCTGGTTTGCGCGCTACTCGGTTTCGGAGGGGGGCACCCAGTTCCTCCTCTTCCTGGCGGCCTGGGGCCTGCTGCGCCTGGAGGAGGAGGACGATCCCTTCTGGGGAGTGCTGGCCGGCGTCTCCTTTGGGCTGATCGGCCTGGTGCGGGTGGATTTCCTCTTTACCTGGGGATTGCTCCTGCCCTACCTGGCCTACCTGTTCGTCGCCCGGCGCTTTCGGCGGACCCATCGCCTCTTCCTGCTCTGCCTGGGGCTGCTGGCCATCCATACCGTCGTCCAACTCCTCACCCTGACCTGGGGCTACACCCTGAGCACGTACTACCACCGCCTCCAGGACTGGTACATCCTCTCCTGGCTGGTGCAGCCGTTCCTCAACCCGACCCTGCGGGAGTACTTTCACGGGCGCACCCCGGTCATGCAACAGCCCTGGCGTCTGGCCTACGAGCTGGGGGTACCGCTGCTGCTCGCCGCGCTGCTCTTGCTGCTGCGCCGGGCCGGCCGGCTGCGCACCTGGATCGGGGAGAGGCTGCGGAGGCACCGCCGGCTCCTGCTGGGCCTGGCAGCGGGGCTGTTTCTGTTGGCGGCCGCCTACGCCTACCTGGTGCGGCCGGGCATCTTGACGCCGCAGGTGCTGCTCCATCCTCTGCAGAACCGGCCGGCCCTGGAAGGGTACGTCGGCGCCCCGGTGCCCGAGGGGGCGGCGGCCAACCTGGTCCGCCTGGGTTGGTACCTCTCCCCGCTGGGGATGGTCCTGGGAGTGGCCGGCGTGGCCGGCCTCCTGCTGCGGGAAGCGAACCGGCGTAGTTGGTTCCTGTTGCTGCTGGGGCTCTTTAACCTGGCCTTCTTCTCCTACGAACTGTATGGCGTGGAGCATCACGTCTACATCATGCGGCGTTACGTCCCGGTGGTCATCCCCTTCCTCAGCGTCGGCATGGCCTACTGCCTGGTCTGGCTGGCCCAGGCGAAGTGGCTGCGCCGTGCCGGGAAGGTCGCGGCCGGGCTACTCGGCGTGGCCATGGTGGTCTACCTGGCCTACACTGGCTGGCCGTTCTTCCGGCATACCGAGTACCGCGGCGCGCTGGTCCAGGTTGGCAAGTTGGCCGAGCGGTTCACGGCGGAAGACATCGTGCTGCTGATTGAGGATGAGCGAGACGCCCCCTTTGCCGTGGCCACGCCGCTGCAGTACCTGTTCGACCGGAACGCCCTGGTGATCCGCAGCACCCCGCCGCGGGCGGAGTTGATCGAGGAGCAGATCCAGCGCTGGCAGTCGCTGGGACGGCGGGTCTACCTGCTGGTGGGCAACGACGGCGGCCGGCTGTTCCTGCCGCATACCCGCCTGCACTGGCTGGACCGCTTCGAGCTGGCTGTCTCCGAGTTCCAGCAACTGCGCACCCAGAAGCCGCACAACTCCTACATCCTGCGGCTGCCGTTTGGATTGTACGAGCCTCAGGAGTGGAGGGGCCCCGGCAGCCCGCTGGGCGACCTGCCGGTGGAGTTGGACCTGGGGAGCGGCGGCTACGTCTACCAGGCCGGCGGTTTCCACCGGGATGAGCGGACCCCGGACGGCACGACCTTCTGCTGGACCAAGGGGGAGGGCGTGCTGCGCCTGCCCTGGCCGGAAGAGGGGGTGGTGACGATCACGCTACGGCTGGCAGGGGGGAAGCGGCCGGCCGCCTTGGGTCCGGCTCAGGTCGCGCTGTTCTTCGGAGATTGGCAGGTGGGGGCATGGGTGCTGGAGGAAGGCTTCAGCACGCAAGTCCTCTCGGTACGGGCGGAGAGTGTCGTGCCAGGGGAGGGGCGGACCGTTCTCCTGCGACTGGTTTCGCCAACGTGGCGGCAGGCGGATTACGGGCTGGGGCAGGACCTGCGTCCGCTGGGGATCCAGGTGGACTGGGTGAGGGTCGAGGTAGGGCAGAGACCGTTACAGGTTGCAGGTTACAGGTTACAGGTTACAGGTTGCAGGTTGGCACGTTGAGGGGAGGGGGGCAGGGGATCGACGGGAGACGTTGGACCTTGTCCCTTGCCCCTTCAGTCGCCAGGCAGCTCCCCTAGCACCACCTTATCCCCTTGTCCTGGCGGACAGTGAAGGACAAAGTGAAAGTAGTCCGGGGAGTTCCCCAGGAAAGTGTGTGCCTCGCCCGGTTCCACCACCAGGACATCGCCCACATGGAGCGAGATCGGCTTGCCGTCTATTTCGATCGTACTGCTACCCCGGGCCACCAGGTAGATTTCGTGGATCTGGCGGTGATAGTGTCGCTCGGGGATGCCCTGGTTGGCAAAGCCGATGCCCGGAAGGGAGGCGAGGTCCAGTTCGGTGTACCAGCCCTTGGCCGGCCGGGATTCGTCGCCGCGGGCGATCCTCATCCCTTCTTCTCACCTTCGGTCGGTTTCTTCTCCCCGGTATCCACGCGGACGATCTCGACCTTGACCCGGGCCAGCAGCGCGGCCATGGCCCCCAGCGCCGCCAGCAGCGGGGCAAAGATGGCCACTGCGCCGCTGACGGCCACGCCCGCGGTGAGAGGGATTTCCAACAGGACCGTGTTGTCGGGTTTGCGCAGGATCAGGCGGCGGACGTTTCCTTGGGCGATCAGCTCCTTGACCCGCTCCACCACCTCGTGCCCGGCGATTTCGATTTCTTCGACCCAGGTGCGCTCTTCTTTCGGTTTCTCGGCCATCGGATCCTCCTTATGCGCCCAAGGCGCAACCGCACGATTGGACGGCTGCCTGTGCTCGATTGTTGCACACGGGCGGCAGGCAGGGTTGTCTTCCCGGTGGGTGGGGGTGCAGCCGCGGGGGGGATCGTCAGAAAGTAATGAACACCTTGGCCAGCGTCTCCCCGTACACGGAGAGGTCCCAGGAACAGCTGTAGCCGAACGGGGTGAGGGTGACCTCGTAGCCGGTTCCGCGCAGCCGGCCGGCCAATTCCTCCAGGAAGATTTCGGCAAACCCGGGCGTCGCCTTGCTGGTGGAGAGGTGGGTGAACGAGTGCAGGACAACCCGGCGAATCCCCATCTTCCCGGCCAGCCACTTGATCTGCTTGAGTGTCCGGGAAAAGACCGAGGCACGCTTTTCCGCGTCCTCCTCCTCACAGTGGATGAAAGCGACCACCGCCTCCTCCACCTGCTGGGTCGGGGGAGGAGATTCGGCCGCGGGGATGATCGCGGCAAAAGGTTCGAAGCGAAAGGAGCGCGCCAGGAAGAGCAGCGCCTTCATCGTGTCTCGTCCTGGGCGATCAGGGCCATGGTCTGCTCCTCCATCGCCTCGACCTGGCGCGGCGGCTGGTAGGGGAAGGTGATGATGGCCACTGTCCACTCCCCGTCCCGCTGCAGGGCAAAGGTGCCTTCCAGGTCCCGGGTCACCAGGGCGCGGACGATCTGCAGCCCCAGACCACCCTCACTGCCCTCCGCGCCCTCTTCCGGCCCCGTCCCGTCGTCCTTCACCTGCACGACGACCTGGGTCTCGGCCAGGTAGGCGTCCACGAGCACGGTGCCGTACTCCCGGTCGGCCAGGCCGTGGGAGATGGCGTTGGAGAGGAGCTCGTTGACCAGCAGGGCCAACAGCGTGGCTTCGCGGGAACCGATCAGCAAGGGCGATTCATCGATAACCTGGCAGTGCAGCTCCAGCCCTGGACGGGCCAGGTGGGCACTGGCAACCTCCAGGACCTTCCGGGCTACTGCCTGCACGGTGGTGATTCCGAGGGTCTCCTGGCAGAGGAGGTCGTGGACGGCGGCGATGCTCTGGATGCGGGACGCGCTCTCCTCCAGGTAGCGCACGACCTGGGGGTCCTTCACCCGGCGTGTCTGGATGTTGAGCAGGGAGGCCACCGCCTGGAGGTTGTTGCGCACCCGGTGATGCATCTCCTGGAGCAGGGTGGACTTCATCTCCAAGGAGCGGCGCAATTCGCTGTAGAGGCGGGCGTTCTCGATGGCCAGGGCGGCCTGGTCGGCAAAGACGGTCAATAGCCCCACTTCTTCCGGGGTGAACCCCTGCTCGCGCTCGGTGTGCAGGCAGATCATCCCCAGCGGGCCCTCCTTGCCGGGCAGGGGAAGACAGAGGAGGGAGCGAAAGCCGGTCTCCTGGGCCAGGGGGTCCGGCCCTGTTTCCCCGTTGACGCAGACGGTGACGGCGCGGCCGGCCGCAGCAAGCTGGGCGTAAACCTCTCCGGGGTGAAGCCATTGCGTCAGGCTGGCCATCGCCCCGGCGTCGAGTCCCCAGGAGGCCACCACCTCGGGTTCGCAACGGATCGGGTTCCACTCGACGATCGCCGCCAGGTCCGCCCGCCCCAGTTTGGCCGCCTGCTCGCTGATCAACCCCAGCGTTTTCTCCAGGTCCAGGGTGCTGGCGACCATGGCCGAGACCCGCTGCAAGGTGGTAAGCTCGTCCACTTTCTGGCGCAGGCGCTGGTCGGTGGCCTGGTAGAGGCGGGCGTTCTCCAGGGCGATGGCCATTTCGCCGGAGACCGTCTCCAGGAAGTTGATCTCTTCGGGGGTGTAGGTACGCACCTCGCGGGTACGCACGTTGATCACCCCGACCAGTTTCTCCACCGTGTAGAGGATGATGGGAACAGAGAGGAGAGAAAGGTAGGGCTCCTCGTGGAGCATGGGTTCGTAGAGAAAGCGGGGTTCCTCCCGGACGTCGGAAGCGGCGACCGGCCGGCCCTGCTGGGCCACCCATCCGGTCACCCCCTGCCCCAGGTTCAGGCGCATGCGGCCCTCGGCCTCCGGGTTCAGCCCGACGGAGGCACCCAGGATCAGGGTACCCCGTTCCGGTTCGAACAGGTACAGTTCGCAGACCTCCACCTGCATGACCTCGGCCACGGTCCGGACGACCAGGTGGAGGACCATGTCCAGGTCCAGGCTGGAGTTGGCCGCGCTGATGACCTGGTGCAGAGCGGCCAGCTCGTTCATCCGAGCGGAAAGTTCGAGCGAACGGCGCTGGGCGGCGATCTCCTCGCGGGCCTGGACGTAGCCGGCCAGGATTTCCGAAAGGAAGGCCAGGCGCACCAGTTCCGCCTGTTCGTCCTCTCCGGCCAGGAGGGGGCGGAGGTGGGTGGCCAGGGCGCGGATGGCGCTGATGGCCTGCTCGGCCAGGACGGCGATGGGGCGTCCTTCCTCCGCCCAGCACCGGCCCTCGGCCGAGAGCCGGGAGGGGTCCCCCCGGCGGATGGCTTCTTCCAGGGCGTGGAGCAGCCGGCCGGCGAT
>Ga0315296_10002451_pt1 | contig 15840 bp, 22 predicted proteins | sample YL17G14_18_MG_FD_203921 | JGI IMG/M metagenome (GOLD analysis project Ga0315296, IMG submission 203921) | Sediment microbial communities from Yellowstone Lake, YNP, Wyoming, USA - YL17G14_18 | ecosystem: Environmental > Aquatic > Freshwater > Lake > Sediment | place: USA: Wyoming | collected... | reverse complement strand
CCGAGAAGTAGCTGTCGACCTTGTCCCCCGGTTTCAGCGCGGTCACGAGCTGTTTTGACACCATCGTCCTCTCCCGCTTGCTTGTCGATTCTTCCCTAGTGATTGGCAATGGTATGTATATTGGTTCGCTGTAAATTCAGCCTTACTGGACACCTTCCCGCAACCCTAACCATGTTGCGAAAGATTGCGAGAAGGACATTCTCGAAGGGCACTTTCAAAGGTTTCTAACGTGAAGGAGTTCCCACTAGTATCCTACTCGTCACCGAGAAGGACATGCCCATTGCCAAGAAGGACATGCCAAGTCCTAGTCGGGGATGAGCATGTCGGGACTCAGGGATGAAGGACTTCTCCAAAGGCGAACCTGAGAGCTCGAGGGATCGCACGGGAAGTCTCTGACCAGGGAGTCGTCGTCCTTCCTGATGCCATGTACTTAAGCAAACGGTCCCTTGGGATGCTGGATCGAGTCGAATCTCCTAGCTGGCTCATGTGCTTTCAGGCATCCATGCGCTCGCTCCATGAGGGGATCTTGTCTGCGAAGAGGCTCGAGGATGAACGTCAAGGCGTCCCTGTCCGTCACCAAGATGCTCGAGCCCATCACCGCAAAGGACGTGTGTCCGTCACCGTCATGCTCGTGCTCGTCACCGACGAGGACGTGTACATCACCGACAAGGACGCGCCCGTCCTCAAGCAGGAGAGGGAGATCTCAAATCATTTGACATGTCCAGACATGATAATCTTAGTCTTCATCCGGTTACTCTGGGGATATATCTAAGTATTTTCGAAGGTGTGCGTATGCCCATGTGCAGATGAATGCGTCTGTATAGGAGAAGAATTCATCCCGCACGGCAGAACTTAATCCTGCTTCTTAGTCTGATGTCTCCGCGTTTCCTTGACGCACATCTCAAGTCCGTGACTGATGTTGTAGTAAGTCCCCTCGCTCACCCTGCTAACCAGCCAGACATACTGATTTGGTGGCAGAGTGATGCAGAGCTTCCGGCGCTTCTCCTTGTGGAACGCCGTCTGCTTTCGCTCGCTCAGAGTCCGTGCATCTCGCACGTCGAAATCTGTCATAAGACTCCATAAGAACGGGTCGATTCTATATGCTTTCCTATGTACGGCATACTCCATTTGCATAAGGCGACACATCGCATGAAGACCAAAAGAGAGGGGTTGCTGCATTATCCAGATATACAAAAGACATGCGACGTCTTGCATAGATGTTGCATAGTAGTGCAGGAGCGGTATTCCGCGTCATGTTGTATGAGGTACTGCACGACGTGTTGTATGAGATACTACACGGGGTATTATATCGGTCTGCTAGGATTTAAGTGCCGACATCTGATACTGATACTCATGGACGCGCGAGTAACGAGAAGACCAAAGCTGAGGGTCGCACGAGAAGACGAAATTCCGGAACTCTTGTCTGGGGTATCTCATTACCTCGATGAGAAAGCCAAAGAGATTGTCGATGCATTGGAGGACGTGCAGACGTGGGAACCATATCTACGAGGATACCGGACTGGCATATTGGTCGCTTTCAGAATGGCCAGCGAGATAGTCGAAGTCATGGCTGATAGAGCTACATCGACAGGAAAACCCTGGCTACCAGAACCCTATCTCCTAGAAGGACGTGGCGACGTTCTTCGACTGGATTAAGGCGATTCTCATGCGCCAGTCAGATACTAGGTTTAGGCGAGACATTGGGATGTATCTCCAGCATATGCGCGATGCGAACCTCTCGGAGGATTACGTGACTTCGTCAAAGCGGAATCTCGGTCATTTCAGAGAGCATTGTGAATCGTATGGAGTCAAATGCGTCAGCAAAGTCACCGCTGAGATCGCTCAATCATTTCATGAGAAGTACGCCAGCATGTCTGGAGGATACCGGAGATATGTGTACACTATTACGCGTAGCTTCCTATTGTTTTGCGAGAACTCGAATGCGCTCAAGTATAAGGTCCGCGTGCGCGGGTACTGCAGACAACACATTGATTGGCTGACTCCTATTGAGACTGAGGCAATTCTGGCAACGCCCATGAACGCTAGAGAAGCTCTGATGATAAGGGCGGGGTTATTGCAGGGAATGCGAAGGATCGAAGTCTTGCGGCTGACTGTTTTCAACTCCGAACAAGCTCTAAGGACTGGCATTCTCAGAATCCATGGAAAGGGCGGAAAGGTTAGAGAAATACCCTTGCATCCGGGATTCGCAGAAGCTTTGAAAGCATACCTCGAGCGGGCGCCCGAGGTCATAGGTAATGACAAGCTATTGCCAATAGGGACCGAACAGATGTCTAAGAACGTTGTCGATTTCTCCTTGAGGTTCGGAAGGCGGTTCACCACACACACTCTGAGGAGAACTTTCGGAAGGAACTTGTGGCTGCGTGGGATCCCTATCGAAACGATTTCGGAACTGATGGGACATGTGAGCACTGATATGACACGCCTCTACCTCGGACTCAACATCACAGACATGCGAAAGGCGATCTCAGAGTACGGTACCAAGTCCGAGCTCAAGATTCTTGACGAGCTCCCGCAGAGACGGATAGCACCGCCGAGGCCACCTGAGCTTGGACCTGATGCAGGTCATTGTTTAACAGCACCCAGTTCCCATACGGAGAGGTTACTGGCGCCAGTAACCTGTCCCTAGCGCTAGGGGTCTGTAAAAGTCTGAGGGGCTAGGGGCATCTATTGCATCCACTACACAATGTCGAAATGTGGCTATCGCATCGCCGAATTATACAAAGATGAGCAATTTCCGATGATGAAACATGAGCATCCCATGACGATATTTAGACAGGAATAGACAGAAAGAAGCATTGAAGTACCGAGTTAACCTATAGGGGGGATGGACAAAAATGAGCAGTGAACTCGTCATCATCGGATGCAAAGACCGACTCGAGACCGTGAGGGTCATTGATGAGATTGTCCGCGCTAATCCGAACCGATTTGCGACACGATCCGACTTCGTTCGAGAATCACTAAGACGGTTTCTCAAGGAGTGGAGCTCCGCGGAGAAGCGGTCGGCAGAAGCACCGATTAACCGAGAAACTCCGAGGGAGTCGATTGATGAGTTGATTGACGAATGTTTTGCGGTTAATCGGAAGCCTACGCGTTCTGAGAAGAATTCCGAAGCCTTGATTCCTCAGGGGATAGAGCCCCTTGTCCTTTATGCGCTGGCTCATGTCCCGTTTGAAGTCTACAAGTTCCAGAGGGTGAATATGAAATGAACATTTGGGAAGCGCACGTGGTTCTCCAAATCACTGCAATAGTCACTGCGGTAGTGATCTGTTACTGGCGCTTGGTCATGGAGCTCTTCGGGTTGAGTAAGCCCTATTCGGAAATAGGAGAACGAGGCACATTCATGGTCTGGACGAAGCGGGGAACTAGAGTCGTGACGGGTGTGCATCGAGCTGGAACGGCTGCCTCGAGAGTACCTGGAAAGATGTGGGCGGTCGGGAAGGCTATCCGAGAAGACCTCGGAGCGATAAAGGAGTTGTTTCAGAGACGCGGATAATGCACTGGAAAACACGTCTGAGCTAAGATGAGGGATGGGATGTTGAAAAAAGTGGTATGGATGGAAGGGGGAGTCACCCACGCTATCGTGGCAGAGCAGAAACCAGATGAGGACGGTCTTCTCGTCTTCAGAATAGCCAATGGTCCTAGCACAGGAATCATTGTACGGTTGAGTAGGACGGCCATTGTGAAGATCGAGGACCACCGGTTTCAATCAAGAAGGTGGGTTCCATGACTGACAGCTTTCTTGAGTCACTTCGGTCATTTCAGTCACTTTTGATAATATCCAGATATATGTTTTTCTTTAGTTACCGAAGAGTGACTAGAATGACTAGAATAATTGGAGTGAGTGACTGAAGTGACTACTAGGACTGAGATTCCGAATGACCGAACTCGCCTTCGACGTAAGAGACGAAGAGAAAAAAGGTTAATGGAAAAGGTCGAAGACCAAGATGAGCCAGTCTTAAAATACACAGATTCTTTGGGCGCAGAAATCACTATAGATCCAGCGCATAACTTGTTTCCCGATAGTCCCCATCAGATCGGAATCTCTCATGTTACCGAAGGATCGTACTTCTATGGAGTTAGGAAAGACAAGTACTGGAAGAGAGGTTCATTCAAGAATTATGAAGGCATCGGAGCTGAGCATGAGGAAATCAAAAGAGGCAAACAGCCTTTCATACTGGTAGCAGAACAACTTGATGGACAGCAACTTGATGGACAGCCATGGATAGATGTTCAGCCCGAATTGAAGCCATTGGAACCAATGACAATCGGTGGACAAGTCAGAGATTGGGCACCTTTCTCTCCATTCCCAGGTATGATGGATTTTGATACGGCAATGATGATCGTAAGAAAGGAACACTATCATCGCAATTCGCCAAAGGAGATCATCGACGACATGATCAAAGAATGCGACAGGAGAATCGAGCTTGAGACGGAGGCAATCAATACCATCGCAGGCTGGACTCTGGGAACTTGGGTTCATCGGGCGTTCTTGGCCTATCCGTATGGCTGGTTCTATGGAATACCTCAGACGGGGAAAACGACTGCACTAGGTGTCACTCACAGCATGGCATATCATGCAATATTCACTAGTGGAATGTCAAACTCAGCATTGTTTAGGCTAGTTGACCAGAATCATTCCACACTATGCTACGATGAGGCAGAGACTCTGTTTCCTCACCCTGGCATGGATACCGAACTTCAAGAAAAGATCAGCCTGTTTAACGATGGTTACAGAGCTGGCGTTAAGATCTATCGTACGGAAAAAGACCCAGAAACAGGAGCTTTCGCGCAAATCGGTTTTGACCCATATTCCCCGAAGTTTCTAGCTAGTGTCAATCCCATTCATCCAACGCTTCAACAACGTTGTTTGACCTTTGTTATGTTGAAAGCTCTATCAGAAGAAAAATCGAAGGCATTGGCAGACCCCGATCTGACAGAATCAATTAGACGAAGGCTATACGGTTTCCTATTTTCTGAGGGAGTAAGAATCAAATCCGATGCATTAGATAAGAAACTGAATGCGGACTTGATGGGCTCTTATGAAGTCAAGAATCGTGAATGGGAGCTGTTCAAGCCCATATTGTTGTTGGCTAAGAACTACTACCCAAAATTGCTCGAGGACCATGCCAAAGTCCTAGCATCTCAAAGAAATTATCAAGCAGACGAAGCTTCGCAGAGCAATGAAGCAATTGTTCTCGAGATACTCTATGGGCTTGCGAATGAAGGCGAAACCGATGCTATCTCTTTCATCTCTTATCACGATTGGAGAGAGAAGATCCAAGGTGAATATCCAGATCTCAAATACATAACTGCTCGCACACTCAGCGGAATGCTCAAGAAAGTTGGTCTAGCGAAGCTGAGAGGTTATGGTACAGGCAACAAGAAAGGTGTAAAGCTCGGAGAGAACATCGAATTACTTCAATCAATAATGGAGCGAATGGGCATACTCCACGAATCGACAAAAGAAGCATCTGGGGGTAGGAAGATTGACAAAAATTACTCCTAAGATTGCCAGATTGGAAAACTTCGGAGCTCGTGGTGTCGTTTCCCCAGCCGAGCGATTCAAACAATATCAGGCCGATTGCAAGGTCTTACCCAAGGCAAAACGGGGACTCTTCTGGCTGGAAGTCCTTGAGCGAGATCCTCAGGTTCGAAGGCTGTTGGAATTGAATGAGAAGAGAGGGAGGCGAAAGTTCTGACGAGAGCCTATCGAGATTGGCAGCCCATTCGTATATGGCTTCTTGAGCAGGTCAAGGCCCTGAGTTACCAGCCTTCTCTCCGGTGGTGCTTCTATCGCGTGATGGGGGAATATCATCTGGAAAAGTCCGACTATGCCAATTTTGATTCCGCGATAAGTAGGGCGCGCAAACAGGAATTGGATGGCTGGAAACCGGATACTTTGGCCGATGAAAGTCGGGAGGTTATTGACAACCTCTGGCATCGAGAGGCCTTCGGTGTCAGTGATTATGATGACTTCGAAATGAGCGCGAATGGGGAAGTCCGTCAGCTCTTCTTCGGCATCACCACACCAATCTGGCACTCGAAGATCGGATTCTACGCTGAAGTATGGTTCGAAGCAAAGGCCATGACTGGACAATTCCAGCACTTCATCCCGCGCGAATTCACACTAAGACCGTTCGGGGGAGATTACTCCATCCCAAAGAAATTTGAAGCGGCAATGAAGATCCTCGAGATGCGGGATGGCGGCCGAAGGCGAGTTAAGATCCTCTACTTCGGAGATTGTGATGACAAAGGACGCATGATACCGAAGTCGGCGCTCAAAGATATTCAAGAATGGGCCACGGCTGACTTTGACTTCTATCAGGTCGGATTGACCGAAAGCCAGGTCCAGAAATTTCAGTTACCTGAGAATCCAGAACGGCCTGGTCAATATCAATGGGAAGCCCTGAATGATGCTCAGGCTCGCGAACTAATCGAAGAAGGACTATCTCTACTGCCTCTTGATGAATTGAAGCGGACAAAGGAATGGGCTGAAGCAAACCGAGTACGTTGGCTTAAGAGGTATCTGAGAGAACATCCCGAGATCGCCAGAATTCGTGAAGATATGGAGGGTCAATGACATGGCTGTCCAGGGGGTCTTAAGGATGTCGGAGAGCAGAGTGATTGACCGCTACGATGTTTTCTGTTATGAGTGCGGCGCGAGAATTGGGACGATTGTAGTAACCGATGAAGACAATCCTATCTGGCTCAAGCACGACATCAAGCTCCTGTGCGACCCATGCAAGGCTCGTTGGCTCGGGAAGCGGGGGTCTTGAAAATGCCTGGCGCTTATATATCCCGTGCTCCTGGATGGACGAATCGAGACGAAAATCCTAGACTGGCAATCTCATTTTTCGGGGGTGTCGAATGACTGACACCTGCTTCGTGCCTGACTTCAGTAAGTATTTCGACAGACTGGATGAGATGCTCCACACAATAGAAGGTTTGCTGATACTTCTCCTCATCGTGGTCCTCGTGGCTGGTGCGCTGTGGATCGTGGGGAACATTCTAGGTCGGAGGCGAAGAGGATGAATCGCGTCTGTCTCGATTGCCACTTCTCGAGAGCGACCGGTTGCATGGCGTATTGTCGGATAAAGAGAGTCATGGTCATGCTCAGTCAAAGTAGTTGCGAGATGTTCAAGGATGGCCTCGCCCGATACCGAACAAAACTTCATGTTCTTACTTCTTTCTTATTCACATTCATCCCTAGCGCTACGGCTTCCATTGGTAGCGACATTGGCGGCGCCTTGGGCAAAATTTTGACCACATGCCTGGTGATATTGCTCATTCTCGTCCTCGTCTTTGTGCTATGGTTCCTATCCTGGCTCTTCGGGAAAGGAGGGATGCGAGGATGAATGGCACAACTCTCGTGATCCTAATCGTCGTAGTGCTCCTGTTCGCGTTCTGGTTCTCGGCATGGATCTTTGGAAAGGGAGGCATGAGAGCATGAAAGAAAACTGCGTCGTCTGTGGCAAAGGAGTGTCCCAAGACGTCATTGTTTGTTCTTCGTGTGCCAAGGATCTTGGCTATCCAAGGCAGCGAAGTGAGGAGTTCACTTTCTCGTTCAACATGAAGAGGGGGAGGTAACTGGATACGACGATCTCTCTGCGTAGCGTGGTCAGGCTCATGCGGGCAATAGCTCCGAAGGGAAGGTTCTCTAAGGATTCTGTCCTCATGCTGCGCCTTCACCTAGAGAACAGAGCTGCGCAGCTCACGGAACAGGCCGTCAGAATCCTCGATAGGGAGAACATCATGCGGAAGCAGATCGGGGAGAGACAAAAGAAGCTGATAGCACCCAGACACATGATTGCAGCCATTGAAGGACGGGTCCCACCAAATGATGAACATTAAGAGCAGCGAATCCTATGACAGGACGGCATGGGACAGAAGCTCATTGATTCACCAAATTTATGATTTTCTGTCCCATGTCACCATACCATTAATATCCCTGAGTCCAATATCCGAGCTGGTGAATCAATGAGTAAGACCAGCGTTGAGCAAATTGTGAGCAGGGAAGTCGAAAGCTTCAGGGCTGTCCTGAAGTCGGACAAGAAGAGCATCGGGACGCTTCGGCAATACACCGAAGCTGTGGAGCAGATGCTGAGGCACTGCAAGAAGTCCCCTGAGCAGCTAACGCCTGAGGATCTTCAGAGCTTCAAGGGATTCCTGTCTGAGAAGTACTGCGAGAATGCGATGTACTGTCGTGTGGTCGCGGTGAATCAGTACACGGAACGGATGCTTCACAGGCTAGACTTGAAGATGCGACCCCCTGGAATGGTGAAAGTGAGCAAGATACCCCTGACGGAAGATGAAGTCAGAGCGGTCCAGAAGGCTGCATCCGACACGAGCATGGGGAGAAGGGACCTAGCCCTGATTGATGTTCTGTACTATGGAGGCTTGAGATGTGCTGAGGTTTCGCAGCTCACTCTATCATGCCTAGACCTAGACAAGAACAGGCTGAGGGTCAATGCGGGAAAAGGGAAAAACTACGACATGGTGAATCTAGCTCCTGAGGCTGTGCAGAGCCTGAGGGACTACATCGATCACGAGAGACAGCCAAAGGACAGCGAAGAGGATCGTCTGTTTCTGAACAAATATGGCATGCCACTAGGTAAGACTGGCATTTGGAGAATGACCAAGAGAATAGCCCTTGACGCTGGCATCTCCAAGGATGTCCACCCTCATATCTTCCGGCACAGTATGATAACGCACATGGCCGAAAAGGGACTGAGTGCGTCATTCATCCAGGCGCAGAGTAGGCACAAGAGTCTGGACATGGTAGCTAGGTACACACATCTGTCCGAGAAGGCCGTCAGGACCGCATACGATAGCGTCTTCACGCCTGAGAAGCCTCAGGGTCCTGCACGCCTGATACCTGCACAGCCCATATCTGCGAAGGCTCAGGATGTAGCCTACGCTGCTCCGAAGCTCACACATGAGGATGTCCTGAGGGCGAGACTCGAAGGGAAGATCGACACATCAACTATGGAGGCCATGCTCGCACATCTCGAAGGTATGACCATGACCCCGATCCCGAAGGCTCAAAGGCTCTCTCTCGGATACGCCTGAACTCTAAACCCCGAAACCCCTTCCCTCTGTTTTGCGCAATCATATAGCGGAAATGGCCTTATTTCATTGCGTTCCTGCGCAATCATATGTATATCTTCTTCACCAGTGGTGGGCCGAAAGTCCCTCCTCTGAGCTGGCGTATGGCGGTATGCTCAATCGCCGTCCCCGCGTCCGTCTCCATGCTCGATCGGTACGACATCCGGCCGCACACGGATCCGACACCGCCCGCGGGGAGACAACTGTTGGCATTGCCTGTAGGCTAACTCCTGGTCTTCTTGAGCAGGTGGGCCATCCGTCTCCCGACCCCCCTGGCCTTCTTGATCCCCTCTTCGTCCTTCACCACATCGCCCATGTCGTTCCCGGTCGCCATGCCTCCGAAGTACCCTTCCTCCGCGCTCGCGACGATCATATCGAACATCAGGAAGTATGTGTTAATCTGGGTAAGAGTGAGTTCCTGGCCGCCGTGCGTTGCGCCTCCGACGGTCACCGCTCCGCCCACCTTGTCCTTGAACTGGGCGCCCTGGTAGGGCATTATCGACCTGTCGAACAGCGCCTTGAGTTGGGCCGTCACGCCCCCGCAGTACACGGGAGAGCCGATCAGCAAGCCGTCGGCTTTGACCATCTTCTTCAGGATTGCCACAGCGTCGTCCTCGATCGGGCAGCTCCAAGGTTTCTTGTAGCATTTCTCGCACGCGTCGCACGGCCTGACCTCGTGGTCGGCCAGCGAGATCGATTCGACCTCGATGCCGGCTTTCCTGAGTTCTTTGGCGGCCACATCGATCATGACTTGCGTGTTCCCCTTTTTTCTCGGACTGCCGTTGATCGCCAGGACTTTCATGATTCCACTCCCATGTGTCTATTCCGAAATGGACTCCGCGCTCATGACCCTTGCCTTCGTCAAGAATGAAAACCCGCCTCGGCCCCGCATCCCTCGGGGCCGATGGCTGGACATATTCCCTCTTCTTGTTCCCATCACCAGCACTTCGAGAACCCGCAGGTCCTGCAGACCACGCAGCCCTCGACGTACTCGACCATGCTGCCGCACTCCGGACACTCGGGGCAAACGTCCCCCTTGTCCACATAGTTCTGCTTCTTCGCGGTCGGCTGAGCCATCTCGGGCGCGACAGCGGCTCCCGACTCAGCCCTCTCTTGGATGGCATCCCGCTCCTTGACGAACCTTTCCAGCGCTTTCGCGACCGCGTCGCTGCACGAGAGCACCATCCCTCCCGGTTGCCAGAGCGGAGAAGGACACCTGATGCCCTTGAGCTGCTTCACGATCGCCTCGGGCTCGATGCCCGACCTCAGAGCGAGCGAGATCAGCCGCCCGACCGCCTCCGCCTGGGACGCTGTGCACCCTCCTGACTTGCCCATCTGGGTGAAGACCTCGCAGAGGCCTCGCTCGTCCTCGTTGATTGTGACATAGAGGTGCCCGCAGCCAGTCTCGATCCGCTGTGTAGCCCCTCGGGTCAGGTAAGGCCTTGCCCGCGGGAGCCTCGAGGCCTCTTCTTCCTCGGGCGTCATCTCGCCCTCCTTCTTCGACACCTCCCCACCTACACTGAGCACCTGGTCCTGCCTGCTGCCGTACCTGTACACGGTCACGCCCTTGCAGCCCAGCTTGTAGGCCAGCATGTAGACGTTCTCGACATCCTTTGGGGTCGCTTCCTTGGGGAAGTTCACGGTCTTCGAGACCGCGTTGTCCGTATGGTCCTGGAACGCCCCCTGCATCTTGATGTGCCATTCGGGCGAGATGTCGAGCGCGGTGACGAACAGCCTTCTGACGTCCTCGGGCACTGCCCTGAGCTCCTTGAGCGTGCCTTTCGTGGCGATCTCTTTCATCAGCTCTTCCGTGTAGAACCCACGGTCGCGCGCGACCTCGGCGAATATCGGGTTCACCTCGGGCAGGATGTCCTTGTCCATCACTTTGCGCACATAGGCGACCGCGAAGATCGGTTCTATGCCGCTCGATGCTCCCGAGATTATGCTGATCGTGCCAGTAGGAGCGATGGTGGTCACGGTCGCGTTCCTGATCTTACGGAACCGCTTGGCGAGCGTGCTCTCGGCGAAGTTCTGGAAGCTTCCCCGCTCCTCGGCGAGCGCGACCGAGGCCTTGCACGCCTCGTCGTTTATGAACTTCATGAGGTCCGCGCCGAGCTTCAGGGCCTCGTCCGTGTCGTATGGCGTGCCCATCCTGAGCAGCATGTCCGCGAAACCCATCACTCCGAGCCCGATCTTCCTGTTAGAGCGGGTCATGTGCTCTATCTGAGAGAGCGGGTACTTGTTCACGTCAATGACGTTGTCCAGGAACCTGACGGACCAGCGCACGGTCTCCCCGAGCTTGTTCCAATCCACCGCGACACGGCCGTCCTTCATCGTGAGCATCTTCGCGAGGTTGATCGACCCGAGGTTGCACGACTCGTATGGGAGCAGGGGCTGCTCACCGCACGGGTTCGTGCTCTCTATCTCCCCGACCTTCGGGGTGGGGTTGTCCCTGTTGATCCTGTCCAAGAAGATGATGCCAGGCTCCCCGTTCCTCCAGGCCATGTTAACGATCATGTCGAAGACCTTCCTCGCCTTCATCTTCTTGTAGACCTGCTTTGAGCGAGGGTTGACGAGCTCGTACTCGTCGTCCGCTTCGAGCGCCTCCATGAACTTGTCTGTGAGCGCGACGGAGATGTTGAAGTTGGTCAGCTTCGTGCTGTCCTTCTTGCACGTGATGAACTCTATGATGTCAGGGTGGTCGACCCTGAGTATGCCCATGTTGGCTCCTCGCCTCGTGCCGCCTTGCTTTATCGTCTCGGTAGCGGCGTTGAAGACCTCCATGAACGAGATGGGACCGCTCGAGACTCCCGCGGTGCTCTTCACGGTATCGTTCGCAGGCCGGAGGCGCGAGAAGCTGAAGCCTGTGCCTCCACCGCTCTTGTGGATCAGCGCTGTGTACTTTATGGCGTCGAAGATGTCCTCCATCGAGTCTCCGACGGGCAGGACGAAGCAGGCCGATAGCTGGCCCAATTCCCTGCCAGCGTTCATCAGTGTGGGGCTGTTCGGCATGAACTCCAGCCTGGCCATCATCTCGTAGAACTTCTCGGCGGTCTTCTCCACCTCGGCGTCGGTCTTGCCGTAGCTCTTGTCGGCCGAGGCGATGGCTCTCGCCACTCGTTTGAACAACTGCCGTGGAGTCTCGACGGCCTTTCCAGAGTCGTCCTTCTTTAGGTAACGCCTTTCCAAAACGACCTTGGCGTTTGCCGTGACCTGAGGTTCAAGGCCCCATCCTTTGGCTATCGCTATGTGGCTGTTTCCGGAAGCGACAGCTGCCCCTCTTCCTTGACCCTGCGCGGTCGACATTTCTCCCCCTCGATGATCCTTGATGCGCGCATCCCAAGCTGCAATCAGATATGCCGTCTGTATCGATAGCCTTGCCATCCGGTCTCGCGAAAGAAGACTATCTGTTGCCCCTCCACCCCTGCTTGGTCCTCAAGAGGTGAAAAGCCTTGCTACTGCTTGCATCCCGCAATCGCGGTGGTTCCCATAAAGATGTTTTTTGACAAGATCTGATAACACATCCTTCCCTTTTTCCGGGGCATTCTCGACAATCTGTATCACTATTGTTATCATATTTGTTATCAATTATCGTTGCCAGATAGAACGAAACGATTTGAGACGATTGGTCGAAATCTTCCCTGTGTCGTCTGTGTGAAAGGCCGAGACCCTGTTCCACAAGAAACACTGCCCTCGGCACGTGTCTCTCAGTCGCCGGGTGCATTTCGTTCCTACTCTGTTTGTCGAAGGTTTCAATACGACAAAGGGATTTACCGCCAAACGGCAAGCGAGCGGCGATATCTGATGAAGATCAAAGTGAAACTCTACGCCTCGTTCAGGGAGATCGTGGGGGCGAAGGAGCAAGAAATCGAGGTCGCTGATGACACGACCGTCCAGCTGCTTCTCGAGGACTACATCAAGAGGTTCCCTCAGATCGGCCGGTTCAGAGAGCACGTTATTCTCTCGGTCAACAAGGAATACGGCCATCCGCAAAGGAAGCTGAAGGACGGCGACGAGGTCTCTTTTCTCCCGCCGGTCAGCGGCGGGTGAATCGTTAGAGGACCTGTGATCTGATTCAGTCCAGGAGCACGGCCCTGAGGTGTTTGCCTCTCGGGCATTCTATCTCTTCTTTGACGGACGCGATCCTGAAGCGCATGCCCTCTACCGCCCCCGCGGGTCTGCAGAGCCTGTAGTTCGGGCAGCCTATCGCATCGCAATCCGTCTCCTCGAAGGTAATCATCGAGCCCTCCACCGCCGCCTTGGCTTGGAGCGCGCCCTTCGTGGGCAGCTTCTCCACCTCGACTACCCTCACGCCCTCCTCATGGACCTTGCACTCGTGATGGACCTCCCTGACCTCTGTGACCCTGTAGAGCCTGTTGGGCTCCAGGTGGAAACAGACGTTCTTGACCTTGCACTCCCTGCACTCGGCGAGGGGGCCGCCGAACACGAACTCGAACCCTTTCTTGCATTGACGCTCCCCGACGACTGTGACTAGCACCATTCCGGACACCTCTTCTTCGGTCTTCAGATCACTTTTGTTATTGTTGCCAGGCGTTCCGCGGCGTCGGGAGATAGCCCCCTGTCACCAAGGATCGTGTACCGGTCTCTCCTGATCTCGTGAGCGTGGCAGAGCGCTTCTATGAGCTGCTCGCTCGACATGCCGAGATCCTTGGCTGTGGTAGGGGCACCTATCATCTGGAGCGCGCTCCTGATCCTGTGCCAGTCGCCTCCGTGAAGGTACATCATCATGATTGAACCGACGCCGCACTGCTCTCCGTGGAGAGCCTTGCCGGGCGCGATTTTATCGAGAAGGTGAGAGAACATGTGCTCTGAGCCGCTCGTCGGCCTCGAAGACCCCGCGACGGCCATCGAAATGCCCGATATGATTATCGGCCTGATGGCGATCCAGACGCTCTCCTCGAGGTTGGGCTTGATCGCCGCGGCGTTCTCGATTATTGATTCAGCGGCATACTTGGCCAGGTTGGCCGCGCTCGAGCTGAAGTCCTCGGTGCGCAGCCGGTCGGACAGCTGCCAATCGAGCACCGCGGTCGAGTTGGATATCACGTCCGCGCAGCCAGCTGCGAGAAGCCTGTAAGGAGCCTTGACGATGAGAGCGGTGTCGGCGACTACACCCATGGGCACGCTCGCGTTCAATGAGAGGGAGTTGCCCCCGTCCTTAATGGACGCGCGCGGGCTCGCCAGGCCGTCATGCGAGGCGGAGGTCGGTATGCTCAGGAAAGGTATCTTCAGGTTGGCCGACGCGAGCTTCGCCAGGTCGATCTTGCTCCCGCCTCCGACGCCCAAGAGGAACGAGGCCTTGACGTCCTTGGCGACCTCCTCGACCTTGACGAGATTCTGTTGGGTCGCGTCCCCGACCTGCACCTGCTGAACATCGTACTTCTTCTCCAACAGGTTGTCTCGGACAATCCCGGCTGCGAGCGCGCCCGTAATGGGTCCCGTGACTATCAGGGCAGTGTCCTTTAGCTCGAAATCCCGACACACGGAAGCCGTCTGCGTGACACAATTGTGCCCCGCCAGGACCTGTCTGGGAAAGCTCATCGTCCTTGCCTTGGTAAAGCTCTCAGACATCTCTCAATCCTACCTGTGCTCCAATATGCCCCTCTCGCTTTTTAACTTATCGGTTTGTATTCAACCGAGCCTATATATTTGCCAGGGCTGTGTCTCGGGGGCCGATTTCAGCTTCCTGGGAGAGATATCTTCTGCATCTTCTCTATGAGGTCGTCCATGCGGAAGGGTTTGGGCAAGAACTCGATGGCGCCCGCATCCCTCGCCTCTTTCTCGACGAGCACGTCCGCGCTCACGAAGATGACCTTCTGCTTCGGGTTCATACTCATGATCTTCTTGGTGGCCTCGACGCCGTTCATGATCGGCATCCTGTGATCCATTATGATCACGTCGGGCTTCTCGGTGATGTTCCCGTACTTCCTCAGCGCCTCCTCCCCGTCGAATGCGGTTCCGACTACCTTGTACCCTCGTAGCTGGAGGATGTCCCGGTAGAGCTCCACGATGAAGAGCTCGTCGTCTACGATCAGCACTCTTGTCATGGCTTCTCGACCTTCCTGAGGATGACGGTGAACATCGCTCCCCGTTTCTTGGGATCGTGATGTAGCGAGTGCGCCTCGAAGTCTCCTCCGAGGTTGCCGGCGATCATCTTGGCGAACAACACGCCCGTGGTCTTAACGGCAGTGGAGACGTCCTGGGAGTAGGTGGCGGCGACGCCCTCGCCGTCCAGGAACGGCGGCAGTTGCGAATTCCTGTCCTCGACTCTCATCGCCCAGGCGGGCTTTCCCCTGAACTTCTCCTCGGACAGACTGACGCCGAGGACTATGTCGTCTCCAGGGTTGAGCCGTACCGCAGTGATGAACACGTTCAGCACGAGGTCGGCGGCATAGTTGTTGCCCAACACGACCGCGCTCTTGGGCATCGCCGCGGTTTCGAAACGGATCTTCTTGGCAGGGAAGTGCCTCCTCAGCTCTGTCTGCGCCACCTCTATCGATTTCGCGATGTCTACCGGCTTGAGCCGCTCGGGCTCGAGCGCCCTCGTCGCCACGAGCCTCTTGACGTTATCGATCAGGGTCGTTGAGGTCCGGACATGGGAGACAGCCTTCTCCGCGAAGCCTTTCACCTTCTTGTCGGCCCCAGGCGTGGCCAGAATGAGCTCGAGGTAGCTCAGGACGGCCTGGTTGTTGTTGA
>Ga0315296_10002450_pt1 | contig 15844 bp, 15 predicted proteins | sample YL17G14_18_MG_FD_203921 | JGI IMG/M metagenome (GOLD analysis project Ga0315296, IMG submission 203921) | Sediment microbial communities from Yellowstone Lake, YNP, Wyoming, USA - YL17G14_18 | ecosystem: Environmental > Aquatic > Freshwater > Lake > Sediment | place: USA: Wyoming | collected... | reverse complement strand
TGACGATGAAATATATATGTCAGCTAGCCATCATTGCTATTTTACTTTCATCCGGGGCTTGTGCTCAGATGAATAATGCGCCTCGTCATACGGCCGACGAGGTAATAATTATAGCCAAGAGCTTCAGTCCTCAGTGCCGGGTGCAAGTGGCTTCCGAGCCCTGCGGCTGAGGCTCCTCTGCTCCTCAGTATGAGGAGGCTGCCTCAATTCTCACTGCTGAGTATTCAGGGGACGGAATATGGAGCATAACCAAGACCTGCCCGATAAACTCGAAATATGACCGTGCCTGGTATTTCTACGATGATACCAATGAATTAGTATGGAAGTGAGGCTCATACCGAACGATTTAGAAAGAACTGAGGTTAAAAGTGAGTGACATTCTGGATGAAGCCCAGGCGTTAGTTCAATGCAAGGCTTGCCCCTGGTATAAGAGCTGCGTCTTGCCCATGCGGCTGACAGAGGATGACTTAAGAAAACAGCTGGAGTCTTCCATACCCGGAGCTACCACTCCGGGAGCAGCGCAATACGGCATGCAACAACTATTATCCGGCCTGGCAGCCGCTGCCGAAAACTCCATCCTCGAAGGTTGTCCGGTATTCATCAACAGGCTTCGCTCTAACCCCAAGCTCGCCGAGCAAATAAAGAAACTGATGCAGGAATGGACAAGAGAAAGCGAAGGGCAAACTTCGTAGAGCTTAGACATATCCAGCATTTGTTTATTCGTGCTCCACTTTAAGAACCCAAAATATACGTGTGGTAGCCGCGAGGCTTTAGCCTCACCCGAATCCCTACGGGCAAATCCTAAACAAATTCCAAATTCAAATTTACAGATGTTTTGAATTTAAGGCTTTGAGAGTGTTTAAGATTCAGGGTTCAGGATTTCGAATTTGTGATTTTTATAATAACGCTGCGCGGCTTTAGCCTCGCGTAAAGCGACCCTAAAGGGTCGCAACTACAATTTGGAAATAGCATATACTAAAGTAAATACCAGGCACAGAAAAAGAAAAGCAGACAAACAAACAGGAAACTACCAATTATGGCGATTAGCTCTTTGTTCAGGGTCATTCGCTACACCTCTTTCTGGTTTCTAAACATATAACGAACCAGAGCAGGCATTGGTTTAGGCCTCAGCGCTTAATCAGAGAAACATAATTAGCTTAAGTGAAAAGTAAAGCTGACAGAGGAAAACAACCTGTCCGAAAAGTTGTGGCTGCGGAGAAAGAGTCAACCAAAGTAGCCATGCTCAAAGGTTTCAGGGACAACTGGCTGGGTGTATAATCAGAATGGGTGAATTGCAGGCTATGAAAATGCGACTTAGATGGTATGCCATTATAGCTGTAGCACTGGTTCTTCTGTCAGTTACAGCTTGCAGTCAGCGAGAGCGTCAGCCGGAGCAAGACTTCTCTGACCTCTGCGACAAGATGAAGAAATACATCGAGCAAGCGCAGGCCATCGCTTCAGACCTTGAAGATTTCAATTGGAATGAATTCTCCAATGTCGGGATATTATGCCCGCCAAAGGGAATATGCCCGGTGGGAAGCCTGCCCATAGTTGAGAAAAGCTCAGTTACTGGAGAGTTTATGGAACGCTGGGTTCCTTTAGCGGAACGATTGCCATCCCCACAAACAGCCAAGACCTACTCGGTACAATGTGCTAGCTGTTTGAAGCTCGCCACTGAGGTCTGTTCACGCAGTCCTTATAATGAATCACAAACACGTACGCTGGAGGCTGAAAAACTTACACTAACTCAGTGGCAAGAGTTGTGTAGCCAGCTGCAATCAGCCTTACAAGGAGCTGAGTATCTAGTCTTTAGAAATAAGACTATTGCCGCAGATTATACATTCCCTCAACTAGTGGCATATTTCATCGATTCAGATGAAGGGGTGAAACAGAAATATCTTGATAAGTTTATGGCCAAATCTGATAAGTATATTCAATTACATGGTGAACTGATACGCAATATCCAGCAGGCCAAACAGGTGGCATCCGAGCTAGCCAACTGGCAATTCAGTTCCCAACGTCCCGAAGAGCAGTAAGACATGGAAAACGGAGAGACATTCTATTTTCAATTCGTTGGGTGTATAATCAGACAAATTGTAGTCTACAAGCGGCGCGTATGAAAACTAAGCCCATCCGGTATATCCTCTTGCTTTGTAGCCTGGCTCTCCTGTCAGCTTGTTCTGTCATTTCCTTTCGGCCGGAACCGCCAGCTATTATTCTTTTCAGTGCTACTCCATCAGAAATCAATCTCGGCCAGTCAACAAACTTAAAATGGACCATTAAAGATGCTACCAGTGTGACTATAGACCAAGGCATAGGGGAAATTGTTGCTACGGGGTCAATAGAGCTGTCACCAGCTAAAACCATCGCCTACACTTTAACTGCCACAAATGCCGGCGGTACTGTTAGCAAGTCCGTGGTCATTTATGTCAGCGTTCCACCACCACCGCCCCCCGACACCACGCCGCCGGTAATCAAAAATGTCTCGGCATCATCTGAAACTGAGACAAGCGCTGTCATCACCTGGACGACAAACGAGCCAGGCAGCAGCCAAATTGAGTACGGCAAGACCACAGAATACGGTTTAACTGCCACTTCGGATGAGCTGACCACTGCCCACAGCATCACCTTAAGCGGCCTCGAGCCCGGTACCACCTATCACTATCGGGTAAAGTCGAAAGATAAGGCTGGCAACGAAGCCTCGTCATCAGATGATACTTTTACCACAGCCGCGACCAAATCAGAGTATTCGCTGGAGCTGCAATCCCTCGAATGGGGAAGGAGGTCAGAAGGCATAGATTATGGCTTTGGTGTGAAACCAGCAGAGGAGAAGAAGTATCTATTTATAAAAGGCTCATTACGAAATAACAGCCAGGCAACCTTGAGGGCTGTGATATGTACCATGAACTGTTGGAACGGCAACACTCTTGTGAAATACGAAGTATATGTGTATCGTGGCCCTGCCTTGCCAGGGCAGGTCTTTGATTTTAATATTGAAACTGCCGATGACCCAACGGTTAACAATGTGACCATAGAGTTTGCAGATTCTCTAGGGAAGGAAATCGAGGTTACTAAAAAATAGCAAGTAGAAGCCGGGAGCAGGAAACCAAGACAAATCAAAGTGGAGAACAAGCATGAGTGATACAACTATTATAGTCATACTGGCGGTTTTTCTGCTATTTGTAATGTTTGTCTTGCCACAATTACTTTTGAGGCGGGCCATCCCATCTGTAATTCGTATCTTCCGACAGGGCAACGCAGTTGGGATTCAGAATGCCAAGACAGTTGAGGAGCTGGGACTTAAACCTAAGAGCATAGCTCAGGCTATATTCAGTGGGCGCGACTATAAAATTACTGCTTTACAAGTCTTGAAGAATGCTAACGTCATCCAAGGCACTGAAGACGGCAAGCTCTATCTTTCCGAGGAGAATCTCTCAAATAGTAAATGGAAGGGACACTGATTCCAGTTGTTTGGCGGCAATAGGAGAAGCTAAGCAACAAAAAGTGGCAGCGGCTGGATTTGAACCAGCGACCAAGGGTTTACGAGTCGCCTCCGGCAATTAGACGGCTTAGCAAACTGAAAGCACGCGGGCTGGAGACCGCTACTTCCCTAAAATGACTTCCCAAATAGGCACTTTTTGTGTTTTTGTGACTGTTCTCTGTTTCTCAACTTGGTAGGGGACCTGGTACGGGACCTGCCTTTCCTTAGTGACTGTCTGTTTGCCGATTACTTCATCGACCCAAATCAGTCGAACGCTGCTTATGGCATATGAATTCCAAGTAGTGGCGAATATCCCAAATTCCATTACCCCATTAGCCTCAAATACAATATAGTCGTCCATTCCCACGCCTGTGCGCAGTTCACCAAGCATGCGTGCAGTGCTGAGCGTGTAATTAAGGCTATTTAACCAGTTCAGTTCTACCGGCTCATACCAAAATTTATTGTACGGGGTTGGCCGTGGAGGAATTTGGCCTATGCCAGTAAGGTCGTAGACCCGCACCAGTCCCTTTTGAGCTTGTGCACCTTGTGAAATGTGAATTTCCACCTGGGTTTTAGAATGCCCTGATGAGTCAAGTTGATAGCCATAATAGTAGGTACCGCCTGAACCTTCAAACCCAGGGAGAACTAGGTCGGTATACCATTTTACCTTGGGATTGAGATACATTTTATCTTGCCGAGAGTCTACTACGGCATCCACAGTTTCTGTATAGGTCTCAGTCTTATACTCAGTCCTGTATTCAGTTTCGTAATACGTTTCTACCGCCGGGACTTCTCTGGTCACACAGGATGTCGCAAACAGAAGCAAAGCCATCATAAGGATGGAGTAAAGCATGCCCAACTTTCTCATCTGCCTACTCCCTGACTATTGTCTCCTCTGCTACTTGTCTACACTCTTGCGAATCAAGACTATGTGCTTTCTCTCAGCTCTTTAGTATGCTCCAAGATTATAATGGCGATAGCCACACCCAGTGCGTTAGCTACCATCATAGCCGGGATAGCAGTTTTGACTACCTCAAGCGCTTCAGCAAAAGGCCTGGCTATGAGTAATGTCAATCCGCCGTGTAATAATTCAACGAATACAGCTAGTAGAATACCTTGCAGGATACCGATGAGCTTACCCTTATTGAAGTAGTATATAGCACCACCGATTAAACCTGCTAACACTGTTGCCAGCCCGCAAGGAATACAAGTAAATCCACCAAGAAGCAAACGGTGTATTCCACCAATCAGTCCCACGGCTAAACCAATTATCGGCCCAGCTGTCAACCCAGCAATCATTGGTCCAAAATCCCTTATATTAACTATGGCACCTGAAGGTAAGGGTATGCCGGCATAAGTACCAAATATGGAAAAGCCTCCAAATATGAGAATGAAAATGGCTTTATCACGCCAACTGGCCCTTTTGACTATGACCCGTTGAATGGTTTTTATCCTGGTGATGATTTCCATAAACACGAAGATAAAGATTTCTGTTTCCGCAAAAAGACCTAAAATCTTTTCCATGTCTTCCTATAAATCCTCTTATTCGTACGACCAAAACCTATAGCTAATGCCCGATGCAATATTGCAGTTTTCTCATTATCATCGTGAATATTACATTATTTGACGGCTCTCTTAAAGGGGTCACTGTGCAGCAGTGAATTGTAAACTCTGTCTACTGTTTAGCAAAAAATCGAATACATTGCACTATTAAAGTTGCACTTTCACCACCCAAGCCGGTGGCTATTTTATTATTCATCTTGGTCAGGTGTATAATATCCCGATTCATTTGAATAGAACTACCCCAGGAGCAAATAAAGTATGAGGCATAAGTTCATTGGAGTTCTACTTGCTTGCGCGATTCTATTGATGCTTGTAGCCTGCTCCAAGCCTGCAACGCCAACTATTGGAGAACAAGCAGCGCAGTTAGTTCAGAAAGGTAATATGTCTAGCGAGCAAGGACGCTATGACGAAGCAATCAGTGAATATACCGGGGCCATAGAATTAGACCCTCACCTTATTAACGCCTACTTGGCTCGCGGTCAAGCTTATTACTTCAAGGATGAATGCCTTCGAGCAGTATCCGATTATTCTAAAGCAATCGAGCTGGACCCCAAATATACACCTGCATATTACCATCGAGGTTGGGCGCAATTAGTTAACGGAGCATACGATGAAACTATTTCGGATTTCAGCAAGGCCATTGAGCTCGAACCCAGCCTGGTCAGGGCATATAATGGCCGTGGCTGGGCTCACATAAACAAGGCACAATGGAACTTCGAGTCGTACAACTACATGTTTGTTCTTTTCGAGAGTGACGTTGGCCTGGCAATGGCATTTAGAGGTCGAGGTTGGTTTTACGTTAAGCAGCCACAATGGGAGCTAGCAGTCATGCCTGACCTAACAAAAGCAATGATACAAGACCCCGATCCAGCAGAGGCATATTGCAACGTGGGTTTTGCTCATGCTAAAAAGGCACAGTGGGCACATGCTATTGAAGATTACGGCAAGGTAATCGCTCTAGATCCAAAACTAGACAGGTCGCGTTACAACAAAAACTGGGCTAGCAGTATGAAGTCACAATGGGATCCCGTTATCGCAGACTATAGTAAAATAATAGAGCTTGTCACTGCACATGCTTTACCCTCCATTAATTCAGGTAGTCCCTCTACAGAGGAAGAAGAATGGGGTCTAGCTATCGCTAGCTACAATAAAGCAATGGAGCTGTCGAAAAACCCTGCCTTGATTCAAAAGGTTAAAGAGGCAATAAAACTCATAGAAGAGATACGCAAAGATATAAACAGATAGTGTAATGACCTGCCCCCTCAAAAACTGGTCTACTATCACCGATAGCCCGGTGAAATCTTAGAAAAAATCGCGTGGACGTAGAGAAATAGAGAGCGTGTCAGACTAAAATGCAATGGCATAGCCTCAATTACCTGACGTCAACTTCAGAACTGGCCTTAGGTTTAATATAGATAAGGCCGGTTCCCCTACTTAGTTCTCTCTTGATTAATGGTGTGTACTACATAGGGGGCTAACGTAGAGGGCTAATCGAGCTCTAGAAGGTCAATAGCCGATACTCCACCATTGTTGTTTGCTCAGGATCGTTTACGAGCAACTTCCTCCATCAGCTCGGTCTGGACTTCCTGAATCTCCAAAAGTCTCTGCCATTGATTGATGAGGAGGTGATCCATCTTCTCATGGAGGTGACGAATCTCCACTTCGGCCTTAAGGTTAACTCGATAGTCATGTTCGGCTTGTAGGCGATCTTTTGCCTCTTGACGGTTTTGACTCATCATAATTACCGGCGCTTGGATGGCAGCAAGGCACGAAAGGATCAGGTTGAGAAGAATGAATGGGTATGGGTCGAACGGTTTCAATATCAGTACAACGGAGTTTATGGCAACCCACAGTAGTAGCAATGCGAAGAAAATGCTGATGAAGCGCCAGCTTCCAGCATACTCAGCTAATCTGTCTGCCAAACGTTCACCAAGCGTTAACCTGCGGTCAAACACAATATTCACGTTCTCTGATAACAGCCCTTGCTCTTCCAGGCTTTTCACGACTTGCTTTTCTAACGCCGAAACCTCACCCTTGTCTCTCCGGATAATATCCTCGACGTATTTCGCCCTGAAGTGATTGAGGTCAGAAATACAAATGAAGCCACTGGAGGACCAATCTGGGTGGGTCTTACGGATAATCTTAATTACGGGTTCACGTATCAGTTCCGCAGGTATGACTTCACTTGGTTTCTTATGTTTCCCGCAAATCTGACAAATAAGCGTTTTTTGTTGCTTCCTTGCCATGTTATTCTCACCTCCTGCGCCGCTGTTTGAGCATATCGCTTATTATCATAACGCTAAGTCCACGCAAAATCCAGAGATGCTGATTGGAATAATGCCAAGGAGATATATCAGGAAATGCCAGATTCATCCAGCTTATAGACCCTCATTTACCTAGTCTCATGGCACGAAGTGAATCTATTGCACTTCTGTTCTTATGTTATGAAGCCAAAATGGCCAACGGTCCAGAAGTCCCTTGTCCCAAATAAAGCTCATAAAACCACCGATAGCCCAGTGAAAATTTAGAACAAATCACAAGGAGGCTCCTGGTTTTCACACTTGTGCATGCTCGCCATCTCGATGTCAGCCGGGGAAAAGCGCTCGGAGCCTTCGTGTAGGTGACGCTGGCAAGCAACGGCTGCTACCTGATTCTCGCCCTTGCCCTGGCAAAGCTTATCGGCATTATCTAAAGCCGCCCTTCCCAGCAAACTATACTGCTCAAACGTAAGAAGTGGTACAATGATTTGGGGCAGGCCAGACGGAGGCTAATGGAATGAGTGTGCGGCATCAAAGTCAGAAGTTACTACAGAGCAGGTTTGATATTGTCTGGCAACGCCTGGATGATGTCGGCGAACAGCAGATGGTAACGCCAGACGGTCACAAGTTTATCGCGCTGGCTTCCCGGCGTAAAAGGACTCCGGAAGACCAGGACCCGAGGTTCATTGCAGTCAAACAGCGCGGGCAGGAGTTTGCTCGTATTTACCCATGCTGTTGGGGCCACACGACTAATTGCCATGGCACGCGAATAGGTGGCTATAGTGATGGGCTGGATGCCTGGGTTAAAGGCTTGATGATAAGCAAGGAGAGTCTGACTTTAAAACCCAGTGATGAGGTCATTCACCTGCTCGGTAAGTTGCTCAACTCAGAGGAGTTAGACTATGACCGGGCCTGCCTGCATCTTCCTAAAAAACCTGGAGTCTATCTAGTCTACGATAGGAAGCAAAAGAAATACATCTATGCCGGTAAAGCTGTGGATATACAGAAAAGAATTCGGCAACATGCCCAACATCAAAATAGGCTTTTTGGATTTAGCAGTCAACCGATTCAGAAAGGGCTAATTGATAAAAAGCATTGCGCCGACTCAAGTGAAGCTCAAGAATACCTATCCATAAACTGCACTGTAAGGTACCTGGTTGTACCCGATGAAAAACAAAGAAAGCAGCCCTGGAAGAAACGCTCGCTTCTAGAACATTACGCTATTTGCGTTATTGAACCTGAATACAATCTTTCTGGCGAATTCGAGCATTAGCCTGAGACACTCCTTCTTTCGCTGTGTCCTCAAATTTTTCTAAGATTTGATGCCCTATCGGCTACAATTGACTTCCTGGAACCAGTATTGTCGGAACCCATCGTAGCCTTGCACACCTAGTATCTGGCCTAAATCCTATATATCCTATGGCCAAAATTGTTCACCAAATGCAGAAACTACGGTGGCTATTATCTCTGACGCCGAATCTATCGAAATCAGAAACAGAACCGCGAAATCTTGAAGATTTCCACTAATGGCCTACCTAAACTACAGAACCGTGCCACATGGGTGACACGGAATGACACTTGGGTAGCTGTGTTCGAGGGTGTAGAAAGTTCAGAAAGGTTTGTGTAACAACTCTAACTTAAGAAGTGGTACAATGGTTTAGGGGAGGTCATACTTACTTATAGGCCAAATATCTCGTTTACGTGCTATACTATTCCTGAACGCTAGTCACATTTGTAACAACAAAGGACAGATATGGAGTTAAGTGAATCTCAAAAAGCAGAACTGCTGAAAAAGCTAGACAGCTTGCCCTTGCGGCCATGTGCTGTATGTGGACATAACGAATGGTCCCTTACTGATAAGGTCTTTGAAATCAGAGAGTTTTTCGGCGGCAGCATGGTTATAGGTGGTGGTAGTTTAGCCCCAATATTGATGGTTACGTGCCAGCATTGCGGTAATACTTTGCTTTTCAATGCTATACAGCTAGGCTTAGTACAACCGGAACAAAAACAGTCTAAAGATGGATAAACAAACGTCTAAGTCTAATATTACTGTTACGAAAGAGTACCAAATTACGCAGCCCGAAAGCGAGGACGCGTATGGTATACCAAAGTCTGATTGGGATCGCCTACGCAACAAAATTGAGCTTATTCGGCCTTTGCGAATACCTGTTTGGAGCTCAATTGCATTCCTGTTTTTCGGTATTTCTGGCACAGCCCTTCTTACCATTCTGACCCTGCCAGAAGTCTCGGAAACCAGACATACTATTTGTTGGTTAGTGTTTGCAGTATCCCTAGTGGTAGGCTTATTCTCGCTTATCATAGATCATCAACAAAGAAAGGGGCAGATGGATACTAAGAACGAAATCCTTGACGATATGAAGCATCTGGAGACGAAGCACGGAAGGAAGCAATGATCTGCCCTTAAAAATCATCTAGATAAAAAGTTAGACTTGGCTAACCACCTGCTGAACCAATGTGTACTTAAATCCAAATTATCCACCTGCCCATATCTCTTATGACTCTCCACCGCATCTTGACAGCCTACCGCCTGCTCCTGAGACTATTGTGCTTGTGGGACCAACTTTGGATTAATAGAACCAGTTCGCCCAGATTCATCGAGAAGGTAAGACTTTATATACTTTCTGTCGGTCTATTGAAAAGGGGAAAGGTGGGATAATTTACTACCATTGGCTTTACAAAATGATAAAGTAATAGAGGAGGTAATCAGTAATGATTAAAGAAGGATACCGTAGCAAGGCAACAAAATGGGGTAATTATACGGTTAGAAAAGTGGTACGGCTTAATAAACCTGTGGAGTGCTTCAGCAAAGACAAGGGGAGGGCTCTTTTCAATCCGACAATGGTTAAACTTGAATGGGATATTCCACCATCAGGCGATAAAAATGAATTCTGGTTCCCATACTGGATTACTTGGGCTGATATTGATGGCAAAGAGAGATATGGGCAATACTCTCCTATGATTGGCGAGAAAGCCTTGCTTGAACTTTTGAAGGGGGCAATTACTCAGGACTTCTTTAGCAATAGTTTCCTAGTTGCCCTAAATAAGGCTATATCAATTAAGTTACGGGGATAGAGGAGTGGTAGCCCCTTTTGCCACGTGAAGGAATCCCCAGAAACCCCTATCGGTCAATGATGTACTGGCGCGGGCGAATCATCGTTGCCTGACCTGCGCCTTTTCTTTCTTCTAGATTGAAGGTATCTCCAGACTCTCAAAGTTATTGGTGTTGTTATTAGTCCCAATATGAAGGTACCTATAGCGAACTGCCAGGTTTGCCACCACAGAATTACTCCCGTGTCGACTAGGACAAACTCTCCGGAAATCGTGTACGTCTGCCCATCAAATGTCTGCGACTTAATCGTGTACTGCACGAAAGGATCGTAGTCTAGGTCCAAGTTATCCACTTTGACATGATGCGTTTTTACGTAATAGTCTTCTGACCTTGTTTGTAGCGGAGTGACACTTACGAGCACATCTTGATGGGTTCCTGGTGACTGTGGATTGTATAATTCACGGAACTTTGTATACGCGTACTCTACCCTCCCCTTAGTCTCAACCGAGGTACTCCAGTAGAAATCTGCTCCACTTCTATTGATATTTTCTATTCTTATCCCGAATATATTTTCACTCGCTAGGGTGGAATTAGAGAAAGAGTACGATATTAGTATTGCCATGACAATGCCTACACCAAACAAAATCCTTCTCACACTTGCCTCCTATATTCGACAACCAATTGTCTCCTAACAACATCCTATAGTGCAAGAATAACCTGTCGAAGTCAAATTGACGTGCCCCCCCCAAGAATCATCCCAAATAACTAAGCTATACTTTGATATTATCCACTGGCCCATACCTTTTGTGACTTTCCACCGCATCCAAGCACCCTACCGCCTGACAGTACATATTCGTCATCATCAGCGTAGTATTCCCACCGGCTACTGACTCTGTTATATCGGTAGCTCAATCGAGAGAGCAGTTGTCTGATACACAATTGGTTGAGGGTTTGAGCCCTTTCGCCAGGCCGTGACTAAGGGTGAGAAGTAATCGCAAAAATCGTGATTACACTTTTAGAAGGACCATAATACCAAAAGACTCTATAGGCTGCGGGTGTTCTCTGCTCTGCATATGCCTCAAAAACCTTCTCTCCGTTAGGGCCTTTCAAACTCATATATTCATGGGTCTGGAGGCTATTATGCCGAGGATTCATTGCCAGGAGCTTGATGGTCTTTTTGACAGCTTGGTAACGTTTCCTTTGAGAGGCAGTACTTTTAAGCAGATTGTAGGCCTTACTTGCCTCCGCTGTACATTGTAATTCAAACAAAAGCGCTTGACCTTATAGGGCGTCAAGGTCAACTTTTGACACCCTGCCCTGTGCAGCATCGGAAAGCCCCCGCCTAACTGATGCCAGAGCCTTTGGGTTATTGAATAGCCATATTTCTGAAGCAGGGATGGTTACCTGCGGGTCTAGTAAAATTTGCCCAATGCTGTTGCTGTATATATGATAGCTGACGCCTTCCTGTATTTGAACCCTTTGCAGAACTACTCGCCTTTTAGCGTCCGGTTTTACGCTATCAGCTATCTTTTTGAAGTCTGTATCCCTTATTATTGTAGCCATCGCAGCGATAGTGTACCATGAGTGGGATTATCTGTCAAGTGGGATGTTCCCACTATTGTGCCTATCCCCCAAGGCGCTGCTTCAAATATGCAATCGCTAACTCTAATTAATGAAGGTTATTACTATTCCTAGTGCGGCACAACCTACCGCAAAATAGATAAGCTCCAGGATGAAACTATCTCGTCCGCTCATTCCAGGCTATGACTCCCCAACTGGTACACAGCCCTACGATAAGTGACGGCGTGGCGAAAGTCAAGACGCTATTCCGTTGACTAAACAGTGAGCTTAAAGTAAAATCCGAACATAATAAGGTGATTAGAACTAACAGAGAGAAAAAGTAAGGAGGGTAAAGAAAATGCCACGATTATTGCCTGTTACATTAGTTTCAATCATTTCCTTAGTCCTCATATCCGTAGTAGCATCCTGCGCTCCCACAGGGACTACTACGAATGTATCAAGCGGCGATATTGACGCTTTCCGCTCTTCATTAGAGAATAGCGACTTTACTTTGAAACTGGCACCATTTATCCACGTGGATTTAGTTAAACTATATGAAGCCGGAAGATTGACCAATGCCTGCGGCAATAATGCCGGTGCACCTTATAAAGGGGTGTTTGGTACTATTCCAGATAATGTGATTATAAAGGACATCAAGGAGCTATCTAATGCTCAAGAGAAAATAGAAAACTGGTTATATGGTACTCCCGGGCTGATACAGGGATGGCAGTTAAATCCCGATGAGGCGGTTGTTATTGTGACAAAGACCCCTCCGGAATGCGCATACTTCAGCTACTGCGGCTTCATCTTCTACAAATACTATGAAAAAGACCAGCAGCGTGAATGGGTTTTCACCAGCTATAACGATCCGCTAAATAACCTCACTATCAAAACTTCCGGTACCCCTAACGGGGCAAAGGGGAACCCGTTCAACCAAGACACCATCATCATCGTCACGGCTGACAAAGGTACTGACCAGCGCATACGCAGCGCTGCCGCGTCAGCAGGATATTCGGCAGATATCATAAACACGTATGTAATACCAAGTTCAATGGTCAAGATGGGCACAGGTCCTGAGTTTGACACGATTGTCTTTGGGCACCGCATGGCGCTCTTCGCTGATGAAAAGGCAGGTCAGGAATATGTAAATGCCCCATCAGCAGCCCTTCGGGTTACACCTAAATCACAGGTAAAACTCGACCCATTTCCGGCACCTGAGTTACGCGTCAGGGGTACGGGCAAAACCGAGGTAGATTTACAGCCCGCGCTCGATGATTTGCGCCAGGCTATACTGGCAAAGCACAGCAACCTTTCAGCGAATGAGCTGGAAACTTCTGTCTGGCTTCCTGAATCTTACGACGCTGTCCAGAGAGGTCTCTACGTGGCAGGGGAAAGCCGTGACACGGTTTACCTGCGCAGCGATACCTTCACACTGGGCGATAACCCAGATGAGTTTATTATCGTCTACGGTGTCAACCATGCTGCCAGCGGAAAGGCTACGTACTCAAACTGCTCCTTTTACGGCGAAGCTGGCTGGAATGGGGTAGCCGGTATCTATAGCACCGAGTATGCGGGGAGTGCCGAGCAATACTTACCTGGCAACCCGCTGGCTAAATATCTTTACGTGTGCAAGTTTGCGCGTAGCTGTAGTTCTGAAAAAACCTGTGTGGTAGTGCCAACGGGGCCCAAAGCACATGGAGTCGAACTTAATGAGCCTGCCTTTGTGGCAATTCGTGCCTATTTAGAGCCAGCTACCAAAGTAGGCCCTGCCTATACGGAACTACTTTACGACCGGGCTATCAAATTCAGCAGCCGCTAATACTGACATCTAACGGCGGCTCTGAGTTAAGACTAAGGCTCTCCGTTAGGCGAGCATGGCACGCGCGATGACCACCCTCTGCACCTGGTTGGTGCCCTCGTAAATCTGAGTTATCTTGGCATCCCGCATCATCCTCTCAACCGGGTGGTCCTTTATATAGCCATAGCCACCCATAACCTGCACGGCGTCGGTGGTCACCCTCATGGCTACATCAGAAGCAAATGTCTTCGATATCGCCGAGATGTAGCTGAGGTTAGGAACTTTGTTGTCGATGGCTGATGCCGCCCGGTAGACAATAGCGCGCGCTGCCTCGACCTGAATAGCCATGTCGGCGAGCATAAATTGGACTCCCTGCAGATTGGCGATGGGTGCATTGAACTGGACCCTTTCCTTGGCATATTTGGTCACATAGTCCAGCGCCCCCTGTGCAATGCCTACTGCTTGTGCACCTATCACCGGCCGTGTGCGGTCCAGTGTCATCATGGCATATGTGAAGCCTCTGCCTGCCTCGCCGAGCAGGTTTTCGGTGGGTACAGGGCAGTTCTCGAAGATGAGTTCAGACACCTGCGAACCTCTAATCCCCATTTTGTCCTCCAACTTTCCAATGGACAAGCCGGGGGTTTTTCTGGGGACGATGAAGGCCGAGATGCCGCGCACACCTTTCTCCGGGTCTGTTTTAGCGAAGATGGTATAGGTGATGGCCACGTTACCATTGGTAATGAAGCATTTGGAACCGTTGAGGATGTATTTATCTGCCTCTAATCTGGCCGTGCTCTCCATGGCGGCGGCGTCGGAGCCGGCTTTGCGCTCGGTGAGCCCGAAAGCGAATGTCCCTTCACCCTTGGCTAAAGGAGTGAGGTGTTTTAACTTTTGCTCCGGACTTCCAGCAATAAGTATCGGCTCAGCCGCAAGCCAGCTCGAACCAACGATGTTGGAACAACTGGGGTCAACGCGGGATATCTCTTCAGAAAAGATGCAGCAGGTTAACATGTCTTTGTCCGTGCCACCGCACTCCTTGGGCAGATGCAAGCTGAACAGGTTGTTGGCCTTGAACAGCTCGAAAATATCCCAGGGGAACTCTCCCGTGCGGTCAATCTCTGCAGAGCGCGGTGCTACCTTTTCCTCTGCTAGCTTACGGATGGTCTGGCGGAATTTCTCCTGCTCCGGGGTGGTTATATATTGCATTCGCTTCTCCTTTCTGGGATGTTTTATTCTATTGACTTCCCCGGTTCCAGTCAATAGTAACTTAGCTCTAGAATGTGTGAAACTCCATCCATAGCAATTAAAAAAACAAAGGGTAAGGGAATAGACCTCCTTGCCCTTTGTTTATCAGTAGCTGGAGCCTATTTACTATTTCCCAAGAAACAGGTTCTTCGGATTCTCGACCATCATGGTCTTAATCTGGTCGTCGGTCACGCCCTGTGCTTTAAGCGCCGGTATAATGTCCTTGGATACGTGGTCGATCCTCCACTTGCTCAGGAGTTGCACTATCGGCTGAGGTGCGTCGGCAGAGAGCGGGCGGCCCAGCCAGAAATTGACAGTATCATGAGAGAGCATGATTTTATTAGCGTATCCCTCTTTGCACAGCTGGGCGATATTCTGGACGCTGATATCGTCCGGAACACCGTACAAAGGGGCCAGCCCGAGGCGGTCAAAGCCAACGCTGACGCCTTTCTGAAGTATGGACCTCTGGTAATTAATGTCCTTGGAATTAGTGACATGCCCGATCATAACTTTCTTGGGGTCGGCGCCCTGGCTGAGCAGAAACTCGGCCTGCTCCACGCCGCCGGTGGGGCCTTCGGTGTGGGTGATGATGGGCACGCCGGTGGCTTTCTGGGCAATAACTGCTGCTTTATGAACCGCTTTTTCATATTCCGTCATTGTAGGACTGGAGCCAACCTTTATAGCGCCAGCCTTAACGCCGGTTGTGCCGATGCCTTCCGTGATCTCCTTGATAAAAAGCTCAGATATCATCTTGGAGAGGTCCGTGCCGAATACCATCCTGGTCTCCCAGTAGGCCGGAGAGCCTTCCTTTTCAGTGTAAAGACCGGTTGTGCATATTATGTTTATCCCGGTCCTCTTGGAAAGTTCCT
>Ga0315296_10002449_pt1 | contig 15846 bp, 15 predicted proteins | sample YL17G14_18_MG_FD_203921 | JGI IMG/M metagenome (GOLD analysis project Ga0315296, IMG submission 203921) | Sediment microbial communities from Yellowstone Lake, YNP, Wyoming, USA - YL17G14_18 | ecosystem: Environmental > Aquatic > Freshwater > Lake > Sediment | place: USA: Wyoming | collected... | reverse complement strand
TACAAGCGGAGCTCAGAGGAGCAGTAGGCCAGGCTTTCACCGACGAACCGACAAAGTATCTTGGTCCGCTTGCGGAATTGAACAGACTCCCTCTCGATACGAACGCCGCGAGGGCTCGGTTAGTGGCAGCCATTAACGCCACCTACACAGTCCTAGGACTCATTAGCAGAACAAAGCACTGCAAGAATTCAGGCCCAGAGATGTGCGCTGCCAAAATCGCAGAGTATCTCGCGAAGAAGCATGGATCAGAAACGAGAGTGGCGATGATAGGATTCCAACCAGCAATAGCCTACCACATGTCCAAGACGTTCAGGAATTTTCGGGTCACTGATATGGATCACGATAACATTGGCAAAACCAGTCAGGGAATACTTGTCGAATCTCATGAGAGAAACCGGAACGCAATTGAACGCGTCGATGTGATTCTTGCGACCGGATCAACTCTTGTCAACGAATCGATCGACGACATCCGAGACTGGGCACACACAAAACCTCTATACTTCTTCGGGGTAACAATCGCAGCCGCGGCCTATGAGCTTGCCTTGAACAGGCTCTGTTTTGAGGCTAGTTAGTCTTGGAACACTTCGGTGATATCGTGGTGACTTAGAGGCTTAGGACAGGATTCCCTATACACTACCAATTCTTCGTAAGCATTCCTTGGCTAGATGTCGGGGTCAGCTTCTCATGTTGCTTCAGATGGAACATTGCAAGCGTTCCATTCTTGGTAACGAATTCAACATAATCTTTGCCATAGACCTGCGGCTGAATTTACAACACGCCCTGATAGGACTTGACAGATCAATCCACATTTTCAGTCATGATACAACTGGGTGTTGTCCAATTTCATCTCCCAGTCTGCATAGAGCCCACATAGCAGGACGTGGGAATCGGGAAGAGCACCGAAGCCTCACTCATAACGCTTGAGCTGATTTCGTGAGGTCATGGAGACTCTTGAAGTGAAGCACGTTCTCATTTTACTCTATATTCGAAAGGTCCTAAAGCAAAGCGCGCAACTCGCATTTTGATTAAGCATGGTCAAAGTAGGCATAATGATCTGCGATAGGAACAGGACCTGCACGGGGAACAAGTGCTTCAAGTCGATCATCGAACGTGACGGAGCATTCGCAGAATACGCTGAGGACGAATCCATAGAGGTTGTGGGGTGGATGGCTTGTGGCGGCTGCCCCGGCGAGCGGCTCGAGTATGCGCCCGCCGACATGAAGAAGTTCGGCGCCGAGGTAATCTACCTCGCCAGCTGTTATCTAGCGGGTTACCCGATCTGCCCATATATCGAGGACCACAAGAACTACATAGAGAAGGTAGTCGGGCTTCCGGTCAAAGTGGGCACCCACCCGATGCCGCGCAACTATCTGGACGCGCATGAGAGGATCGGCGACTGGAAAAGGGATGATGCTGCCAAATGGTTAGGTGAGATCACTGGGAACCTCGAAGACGCTGACAAATACGACTCCACGAATCCGAACTTCCTCAAAAAATGACAGTTCACCTGGGCTCCTCAGCTTGTTGTTAGAGTTCATCAACTAGCTTCGCCTCAGAAAGAATTGAGTCACCTCCGCTGATTGTTACCAGCATTGAACGATTGACTTCCCAGCTCTTCACCAATTGGTGAGCAAACGGTTCGATGAGCACTTGAACGGACCGAGCCTCCACAATTTCCTCTCACCCTTGAACGCTCAGTCCAAGTTCGACTGGGGTTTTGGCCACTTTGAGCCGACCTGGGTAGTCTCTGAGGCGTTCAGATATCTGTCTCTACATTTGTACTGCAACGCACATATTCGTACACTAAAGTCTTAAATCCATCGTTGCAGTATTCGCGCTGCCAAGTCGGAGGTCAAATTGGATGACAGGTGACCGCGTTTGGACGACAATTGCCTAGCCACACCTTGACCACTCCTCCCCCACAGTCACGGTCTATCGCAACGACTTCCGAAGGCTTTTGGTGAATGAAATGTCGAATACTGTTAGAAACCACTGTGTAACCTACCTAAGTCAGGATGAGATACCGACCTCGTGGTACAACATCCAGGCGGACCTTCCCGAACCCCTTCCGCCGCTCTTACATCCCGGCACCAAAGAACCGCTGAGCCCGGGCTTGAATCCGCGGATATGGGCAGAGGAACTGGTACGCCAAGAAGACTCGAAGGAACGCTACATCAGGATACCTGACGAAGTCCTAGACGCCTACCTGCGTTTGCCACGTCCAACACCACTGTACCGAGCAAGGAGACTCGAAGCCTATCTGAAGACGCCGGCGAGAATCTACTTCAAGTGCGAACACATGAACGCAGCGGGCAGCCACAAGCCCAACACCGCGATCCCCCAAGCCTACTACTGCAAGGCCCAAGGAACTGAGAGAGTCGCCACGGAGACAGGCGCAGGACAATGGGGCTCAGCACTAGCCATGGCATCCGCATTCTTTGATCTACAATGCCGAGTATACATGGTCCGTGTCAGCTATGATCAGAAACCTGGACGACGGACGATGATGGAAACTTGGGGAGCAGAAGTATTTCCCTCTCCAAGCAGCAAGACGAAATTCGGCCGAAGCCTACTGAAGAAGAATAGTAAACATCCGGGAACATTGGGCATAGCGATCAGTGAAGCCCTTGAAGACACGTTGACAAATGAGAACACGCGCTACTGCCTCGGATCCGTACTGAATCATGTGCTGATGCATCAGACCATCGTAGGTTTGGAAGCGAAGAAGCAATTCGAGGCCATAAATGCCTACCCTGATGTGGTCATCGGATGCGTCGGCGGAGGATCAAACTTTTCAGGGTTCTCATTTCCCTTCATGATGGAAAAGCTACAAGGGAAGAAGAATACGGAATTCATTGCTTGCGAGTCTAGAGCTGTGCCTCATACAACAAGAGGAACCTACACATACGATTTCGGAGACACTGCAGAGACGACGCCTCTTGTCAAGATGTTGACACTGGGACACAAGTATGCATGCCCACCGATCCACGCAGGTGGCCTCCGATACCACGGCATGGCGCCACTGATATCCTATCTCATCACGAAGAAATTCATGAGATCAATCGCGTACCATCAAACGGAAACGTTTGAGGCCGCAAAGATCCTAGCTAGGACAGAGGGACTGATCGCTGCACCTGAGACAGCTCATGCTGTAAAATGTGCAATGGACGAAGCACTTGCTTGCAAGAAGACCGGAGAAGCAAAGGTGATAGCATTCAACGGTAGCGGCCACGGTCTACTGGACCTGTCAGCGTACAGAATGTACCTGGACGGTAAGCTCAGAGAGTACGAGCCAGTCAAGGTGGAAGTTCCAAAGTACGTCACCTAGACCGCAAACCTCCTGTGTATCAACTCCCTATTCTCCTGCAGATTACTAATTGTTGTCATGATTGGAAAGACTATTCGAGCAAAATCTGCCTGCGTCTGAGGTCATGTCCATGCGGCAGAGCCGTCTTCCGAACTACTCATCTTTGCCACGATTTCTACGAGAACGATTCGATCAGCCCGACAATTCCCTCCCATTCTCGGCAGGAGCAATGGCTTCAAGCTCGGTCACCGTAGTAAGCAACTCACTTCTTCTGAATAGGTTCAAGCCCTAGTAGTCGCGGTTCACGTTTCTTTGTCTGTTGTGTGTGCCTCTTCATGAGGAATAGGAGAGGCAGCCATCTTGCGTGAGTTGGGGCTTCTCTTCCCAATCAAACTGACTAGTTTGACTCCGGCATGACAGGCGATTTCCGTGAGAATCTCATGCGACGTTCAGAAGCTCGCGATCAGGCATTCCGTACAAAGTAAGAGCGATTTCCCTAAGCATGGGGTAGGGTGAACTGGCGGAAACTCTTGACAGCAGGGTCGCTGCTTTCTCTGTTGGTTCAATTACTATTGTGCGACTGCCCTTTCGAAATTCGGCTCTGGTATGTTTAGATTCCCTTACCCTGATGTTTCTCTTGCCAAAGGTGCAACCGCTTGAGACCTGAACGCCATCTAGCACACATGATTGGGGTGGCATGTTACTTGTCCAGACTGTTGCGGTCATCTCGTGAAGCCGTTTTGGTCTAAGTTTTCGTACGGCGTGCCTTCCCATTCGGAGCCCCAAAACTAAGTATGGTCCGAGGTGGCCATGAAAATCGACCCCGCTTTCTAGTAATTGCTGCAGAGAAGTGTGTAGTCCTCTTGTCAACGCATTCCTGCCCTGCCTAACAGGATCTCTCCAAGATGAAAATGCTTGGTGAGCACATCGAAAACAGAAGCACAGATCACATTCTCCACCGTTAATAGTGTCAGAATTAGCTGCATCGCCACGGCAGGAACATGAAAGACGAATGTCCCCGCTATGTAGATCCAAGGCGCCTGAATCAGGACCCAAGCAGCTACACCCGCCAAAACAGGCCGAAGCCTACGTGAGAATACACCAGTACACAAGCCCAACAACGCGTTTCCAATCACAATCGTCGGATCAGACCTGACCATGGCCACATATATCCCTCCAATCATGCCCGTAATCAACCCGGACAACGGTCCACCTGCAACTCCGGCCAACATTATGCCGGCTTGAAAGAAGTGAATGCCAGTTCCAAATAGAAACGGCACCGTCAAGGCGCTGAGCACTACGGTAACTGCACTAATCACTGCCGTGAACGCCAACAGCCGACTGTTCAGCAACACAGTATTACCGTCGCGCTAAATCGTAATAACGATATTAAAGAGTTCCCAGCCATTTCCAAATAAGTGGGGACACAGCGATCATGGTGAGAGTTGAAAGGATAAGCTTCTCGACACCGCTCCTGATCGATTTGTAGGCACGCTCTATTCTTCTCTTTGTGTCATGAACGTCTAGCTGCATAACGGTGATCCTGACCTTTTCATCGTTCTCACCGGGCACATCCATCGCAACTATTCTTATTGTCTATGCGGGCTTGACACGTCGGACAACCAGAGCCTTGACGAGAACGACGCCGATCATGGCTCCGATCAACCCGCCTATCGCATGCAGTCCAGCAAACGTCAAGATGGCTTGTGACGTTCCAAATCCCATAACGTAAGTACCAATAATCGCGCCAGCTAAACCCGCACACAACACCGAGATCACCGCCAGCATCATACCTCCCCACGTAAGATTCTTGAACAGTCTATCATAGCCGAGAATCCTCGTCATGATGTCAAAGACTATGCTCGCCACCAAAAATCCTAGCATCTGGAACGCTACTGGATTGACAGAAAAGGTCAATACTGCCACGATCAGGCCTACCAATGACGCGGCACCGAACTTTCGTGTCCACCATATCACTAGAATTAGAACTGTGAATGCTAGCATGTCACAGATGATAGGCATGTGAGTAAGCTGCCAGAAGATTGGCGATATTAGTGCGTTCAGGACTCCCCACAGGGCTGAGCAGACAGCGATCGCACCTATGTCTCTCGACGTGAACATCTCTCAGGAACACTCCACTTTGCAGTATTACTGTTCTCGTAAAGCGTAATAATGATATTAAAGAGTACCGATCGTTTTTCAGGTAGCCCGAGGTTTGTTCTCGATGAAGGTAGAACGAATCAGCTTCTCGACACCACCCACGCTCCTCAGACAATTCGACGACTCGCTCAAGATGCTTGGTTACAAGGATCGATCGAAAGCACTCCAAATTGCTATGAGAAACTTTGTGACAGAATATGCGTGGAGCGAGCGAGAAGATGAACAGGGGGCGGGGGCGATCCTCCTAACCTATGACCACGAATCACATGGCCTCCAAGAGGCCCTCACAGACGTACAACATCAATTTCGAGGAGTCGTCAACTCAACTACTCATATTCACCTTGACCAATCTCGATGTCTGGAGATAATATCGGTTAGAGGAGAAATCGGCCGTATTCAGAGATTGGCGAAGCAGATAATGAAGAAGCATGGAGTGACACAGTTCAAGCTGTCAACTGTTGCCATTTAGGGCAACTTGAATCTGAGGGATGGGAGCTGAGAAGTACAACCAATTTCCCTCCCGAATTGGATGTTCGCCGGAGTCTGGCCATGACATGAGCCCATAGTCGTTGCCTGGTTGGATACGTATTCAACGACCCATCTACAGTTTCTTCGAAGGTGGCAAGCCTAATTTGTGTGTGGTATCAATGGAGGAAGAAACATGCTGTCCCAAATTTCTCAAGAGGCTTACAATGTGAAAACGCAAGTTAAGGCGTAACTAGGAACTGCTCGAAGAGAACCGTTCCTTCCTAGCTTTCAGTCCGACTAGTCTGATCGCCTCAGGAACTCTTACTAACATCTGTTAGGTTACTGCGGAATTCGTATGAAGACCGGATAGGCGTACTCATTCAATGACAACTAAGGCGACAGCTGACTTTGCCGACTTGCCAATTGAGGACGCGTGCTCGGCATTGAGTACGTCAACAAACGGTCTGAGCGAAAATGAGGCAAAGAGACGTATTAACGAATCTGGCTACAACGAATTATCGGAGAAGCGGAAGAACCCCTTTGTCGATTTCCTGACGCGGTATTGGGGGCCAATGCCTTGGCTCTTGGAACTAACGATGGCTCTCTCATACATCATAGGCCACTACCTAGAAGTGGTAATAGTCTTTGGACTTCTGACCCTGAATGCTATCATAGGATTTCACCATACTCGCAGTTCTCTGAAAGCACTTGAACTCCTGAAGAAACGGCTAGCAATCAAAGCCAAAATGTTCCGAAATGGAGAATGGGTCGTTAGAGATGCTCGGGAAATAGTTCCAGGCGACATCATACAAGTTGGTTTAGGCGACCTAGTACCAGCTGATACCAAGATTGTGGCTGGAGAAGTGTCCGTTGACCAGTCAGCATTGACCGGTGAATCACTTCCCGTGACCACACATCAATCCGGGATTCTCTATTCGAGTTCCATCATAAAACGAGGCGAAGCGAAAGCTCTCGTACTCAACACGGGAGCCAATACCTACTTCGGAAAGACTGCTGAATTAGTGAAAATAGCCAAACCGAAATCGCACCAAGAACAGATCATGTCCGCCATTGTCAAGTATGCAATGTACATTGGCATTGTATCCTTGGCGTTCGTGGTATTAGACGCGGCTTTAACACGAGTCGTAGACACCCTAACCATCGTAAGGTTCACTCTAATCTTTCTCATGGGTTCCGTCCCAGTTGCGCTGCCGGCAGTCTTTGCCATCGTTCTCGCGGTAGGCGCAATGCAACTTGCCAAAGAAGGCGCTCTAGTAACTAGGCTCAATTCAATTGAGGACGCAGCTTCAATGGAAGTGCTCTGCCTAGACAAGACCGGTACAATCACACAAAACAAACTCTCTGTCACCGACCCTATCCCTTTCCAAGGGTTCGAAAAGAACGACGTCGCAATAATAGCGAGACTAGCTTCGAAAGAGGAGATAAGAGACGTAATTGACCTCGCCGTGATCGACTACGCAAAGAATCTCCCTGCCTCCGTACAGTACACACAAGACTCGTTTACTCCATTTGATCCCGCTACAAAAAGATCCGAGGCAATCGTCGAACACAACGGAAAACGATTCAGAGTAGCCAAAGGAGCGCCACAGGTAATTCTGTCTCTGTGCAAAGTAGACGATGAAACTGGGAAGAATGTTAACACTATTGTGGAATCATTATCCAAGAAAGGCTATCGAACACTCGCGGTCGCCAAATCAGAGGATAATGACCTAGATAACCTCAGGCTCGTAGGGCTCCTCCCACTGGCCGATCCTCCCAGACCAGACTCGAAGGAAACGATAGGGGAACTGAAACGCTTAGGCGTAAAGACGAAAATGCTGACAGGAGATAACGTGGCAATAGCTAGAGAGATCGCAAGCCAAGTAGACATTGGCAATCGAATCTACCCGATGTCAAATCTTAAGAAACTATCAGAAGCGGATCAAGCAAACATTCTGGATGAATATGATGGGTTGGCTGAGATTTATCCAGAAGACAAGTACAAAGTGGTGAAGCTTCTGCAGTCGAGAGGTCTCATGGTAGGAATGACCGGAGACGGTGTGAACGACTCACCCGCGCTCAAACAAGCGGAAGTGGGCATAGCTGTGAGCAACTCCACCGATGTTGCTAAAGCGTCTGCCAGCATAGTCCTAACCGAACCCGGGCTCAAGGTTATTCTCAACGCAATCGGTACGAGCAGACAAATCTACCAGCGCATGCTAACATGGGTTGTCAACAAGGTCACGAAAGTAATACAATTCGTAGGCATACTGGTCTTAGGTTTCTTCTGGCTGCATCACGTCGTACTCTCCGTCCTGGGCATGGTTTTGCTGGTGTTTGCAAATGATTTCGTAACAATGTCACTTGCCACTGATAATGTGAAGACCACGAAGAGTCCGAATATTTGGAACGTGAAAAATATCACGTTAGCGTCACTCGTCATCGGTGCATTCTTAGTGGTGGAGGGAGCATTCATCATTTTCATCGGCACTGGCTATTATCACATGGAATTGGAAACGCTTCAGACCTTCGTACTGCTCACATTAGTCTTCACCAGTCAGTTCAGAGTCCTTATTGTGAGAGAGAGGGGACACTTCTGGTCGTCGAGGCCCGGACGTGAACTTACCCTTTCCAGTTTGGCTACGGTGATTGGGTTTGCCTTGCTTGGATTTTACGGAGTCATCCTGCCACCTGTCACATTAGCTCAAGTTCTCTTTGTGTTGGGATTCTCTGCGATATTCACACTTGCCGTAGACTACCCCAAGTACTACGCGTTCAGAAAATTCGGCCTGTAAGCACATGAGCATAGCTCAACGTGACAAAATTACAATACGAGCCACGTATGCGTCTCCTCGAACCCTCAATATCGAGGGTTCGTATCCCTACAGGCCCACCAAGACTGTTCCTGACGAGCAGCAGCTTCGGTAACGGTATTAGGATAGTGTGAGGTAGTCTGATGCACGCGGAGGGTGAGGTGCGGCGAACTTGCCAAAACGGCAGTTCGGAGACCCTTACCCCCACCCATAAAATATGCGGGGGTTGCCAAACCTTCAATTTGAATGTGAAGGGGCGAAGCCAGGTCAAAGGCGCAGAGCAACTCAAAGCGCGGAAGGCTTAGGACCCTGTCCCGTAGGGGTTCCGGGGTTCGAATCCCCGCCCCCGCACCAACCAGACATGGCTTCTACTCGAAGCCAAATCCTTGTTTTGTCTGAACCGAAGAGACTCTGCAGATGATATCTGCAGTGAAAACGGTGCTACTACACTTACGTCATGGCAGAGGTTTACTGGTAAATTGGGGTCAAAATCCCCTGCTCCGCACCATTCAGTGAACCTCTGTCTTGTTCTTGGCTGTTGATGTTCCTGAGATGCTCTACACCCGACAAACCGAAGGCGTGACTCGCAAAGAAGATAACTGAAATAGTAGACTGACGAAATCACCTTTCGGTTATTATCCATTTCGAAGCGAGGTGAGTAACTAATGCCCGCAAAATTCGAGATCTTCAAAGATAAGGCCGGAAAATTCAGGTTCAGACTAGTGGCCCCGAACGGTGAAATAATCGCCACAGGCGAAGCCTACGAGTCAAAGGAAAGATGCAAGAACGGAATACAATCCGTCAAGACCAATGCTTCCACGGCTGAAACTGTAGATCTTGCCAAATGAAACGCCTAAGGACTGAACTAACTCCCTTTTTTCTTTAATTTTGTCTCTGCAATTAGGATGACATACATTCAGATGAGAAAAACCGATCGTGGCGAAACGTTTCAAAATGAAACGATCAGTGGACGGACCTGAACCCATTCTGGTTCAAATCCCTCCACACATGAAAATTAGAGGTTTGTCCGCCTACTTTGGTTGGGAGCGTCTCCTATTCAGCCAGGTGCCCAGAGCCACCATCAAGGCTCCCATTACAAGAATCACCAAACCGAGGAGCGCGGCATCCACGGAAAAAGCCAGCGCCGAGAGACCTGCGACAACTACTCCTACGTGAACCAGCCGTTCGCCGGTTCCGACACCCAAGACATCGTACTTGAGCCTGTCTCTGTAATTGATAAAGAGCAGACTTAGGGCTGCGAAGCCTATGAACCCCACGCCGAATACATACGTAAACCCGGAATAGTAATTGCCGAAAGTGAGCAAGAGCCCTATCTCATCCCCAATCAGACCACCACCAAGGCCGAAGACAAGGGCGTAGACCCTGCGGTGCGTAGGAAGGGTTGAGATTATTCCGAGCCAGCCTGCAATCCCCACCATTGCGAGACCATACCAGAAATGATGAAAATGTATCCCGCCTACAACAACCCACGCCCGAGGATACATCGTCGTGAAGACTCGAGCCCCAACGAAGCTCGCCATAAAAGCCAGCAATCCGAGAAACGCAAGCCCGTGACTGATGACGCTCTTTCTCGGCTGGACTGTCGAAGACATAAACGATTCGCCTTCATGGCTTACGGGCGCACTTATTTGGTCAGATAGTAAAGAGTGTGTGGGCGCATCATCAGACCGACGTCGAACAAGGTTGTTGTTTCCAGTCTATATGTACTGGTAGATTGGTGTCAGAATCCCCTGCTCCATCTTTGGGATTTGTAGGCATTGATGTTCACGTTTCAGTACTTCAAACGGGCACATTAGCACTCAATCTTTGATAGAATTCTCAAATGACATGCGTCCAATGCCTCTTCCTCTCTCAAAGACTGCGACGTCAGCATCTCAAGACAATTGGCGATTTTGCATGAAGTTGGCAATGAAGAAACCTGTCCGGCTCACGATATTTTACTTGCTGGTAGGTTTCTTTGTTGTGTTGTTCAGATGGCAAGGTTACATTCAGATCCCTGAACTATACGTGAACCCCATTTTGGCGGTTGTCGGTTTCATCGCCACGCTTCACGTATTCTCATCATTGTCGGATGAATTGATCTGCATTCACGGGGACACGAAGCACACTAGGTCACTGGCCAATACCATTAGATACGTCGGCTTTTTCGCCGCAGCACTAGTTTTCTTGTTCTACATGAGAGTGGACGCTCAGCTCCTCTTGGTCGGTGGAAGTGTAGGAGGAATCGTCTTAGGCTTCGCTGCTCAGAAAACCATTGAGAATGTCTTCGCTGGCGTCGTTGTGCTCACGTCAAAGCAATTTGAGGTGGGAGATAGGATTCTGATCGTCAGCGCGGATCTTCCGAAGACCTACATCACTTTTCCTGCGTACAAGTTCTATTCGCACGACTACTTGATTCAAGGATATGATGCCGTTGTTGAGGAAATTGGGATTTTCTTCACAAAGGTGACGCTAGAGAAGGGCCTCTCCATGATGCTACCGAACTCGTTCTTCCTGACTTCGGGTATCGTTAACATAACAAGAAGTATGACCGACAACAGCAAATTGATCAGTAAGGTCCGATTCGAATTTCCATTAGCGTTGGACCCAAGTTCAACGATCCACATGATCAGACAACGCCTGGCTCCGATCACTGAATTGAGAGACGTGTTCATTTCAGAAAAGAATCAGGAACAGAAGACGTTCATCGTTGTCGTCGAAGCATACACGCACGCTCAAAGAGAGAGCCAGGTGAGGTCATCGATCCTGAATGAGCTGATAGTGCTCGAAAAGGAGATCTCCACAGCCAAGACAGGAATACAAGCCATACCTGCAATGCAGGAAGACTAAGTAGCTGGAAAAAGGGTTTCAGAGCGGTAGCCAATCTGCCCTTGGCATATGCTTGGTGGAAGAATCGGTATTTCTGACAGTTTACAAGAGTGTTCTTTTCGGGGCGGAACGATGCAATGTCTTAACAGAAATGCAAAACAGGCGTCTAATCGGTCGAATACTATTTTTGTTTGAGATTAGCGAAGGCGGGCAACAATCCTCTAATGAAACAGTGTTAGACCAGATGCCAAAAGAATTCCATTCGACCTTCATGGAAGCAACCGATGAAACCATAAGCGAGTTGCTGGGCACCTCTGTACTGAACGCGCTATACGCCACACTTGCGAAAAACCATGATATTACAAGAGAAGAGCTGCCTTACCGGCTAGATACTGCTTACTCCGTACTTGAGACAGTCTTTGGGGTTAAAGGGGCAAGAACGATAGGCCGAAGCATAATCCGCCGCTTCTACACGAAATTGAATGTGGAGTTCAAAGAGGATCACGACCACCCACTGGAGGTTTACCTCAAAATCGCGCAGCGAGAACTCGCACAGAGATAGCCCTCCCTTTCGCGGGAAGACTGGTGGGGATGTAGCGGTCGGGTTTAGGCGAGAATGATATGGCATCAGGGTTCGGTTTGGCCTGAGAAAGCTCCTCCGTACAGGACGGCTGCAAGAAGACTAACTGGAAAGGTTTGCACAGCAATAGTCATCAACAGTAAGAAGCAATGATCTTATCGCCTGGATCTTCGAAAACAGCCATCCTGATGCTAAGCGAGCATACCAGTAAATTGGGGTCAGTATCCCCTCTCTCACAAGTAACCACCGTGTTTCTATGTCATTCTATTCTAGTATGAGCTTGAGGCTTGAAGGTGGACCCATGAAGATCGTGGCCCTCGGGGACAGTCTGACGGTTGGGGAAACCGAGTTCGAGTTATCCGATTCTGGTCAAGCTACCTCGTACCCGAAATATCTTGAACTCCTTGCCGAAGAACATTTACGCAGTCTCCAATCGGACGTGAAGGTCACCGTTCTGAATAGAGGAATCAACGGTGATCTAACCTCGGGTATGCTTGAAAGGTTCTCGAGGGACGTGGTTGAAGAGAAGGCGGATTACGTGATCATACTTGGAGGAGCCAATGACTTAGGTTGGGGTTTTGATCCGGCAATGATCGCTCACAACTTGACTACCATGTACGATGCCGGTCTGAACAAGGGCATAGGGGCTGTGGCGTGCTCGGTGCCATCGATTCTTGGATTCGACGAGTTGATCCCTCCAAGACTCCACCTTAACAGAATGATCCGCACGGGAGCAGAGAAGAGAAGCATAGCATTCGTAGACCTTTTCACGGCAACCGCCAACCCACAGACCAGTAGGCTCTTAGAGGATTACTCTGCCGACGGACTTCACCTAAACACAAAGGGCTACCAGCAAATGGGCAAATACATATTCGACAAATGGTTGAGAGCACTTCTGGACCAACATACAAAGTAGCCTCTTGTTGAGACTTGAGGCAGCTGGTAAATTGGAGTCAAAATCCCCTACCCCATCGCTGAATGCGAATTATGTGGGTTCAAACGTGGGTGTAAACCCAACTCCCCCCACCATCTAGACATTAATCGCTAGACATTAACTCAGAATTTTTGACTCAAATCTGCCTACGCGTACGATCAAACCCGTGCACAACGGGGTAGCCAAGACATTAGACGACTGATCTGTGAAGTCAATATGAGGTCTCTTTGGAAAGCCGATGACTCATCGAGTCTCGTGGGTTCAAATCCCACCCCCGGCGCCATTCGGCGCTCTCTAGAGAATGGATTTAAGTACACGTGACTCATGTATTACGCGTATGACAGAGGCAATATCGGTTAGACTGCCGGAGGACATAGCGAATCGGCTCGACGTGCTTGCCAAATCAATCGAACGTCCGAAGACGTACATTGTTACTAAAGCTCTGAGAGAGTACTTAGAAGAATACGAGGATTATCTTGTCGCCCTCCACAGACTGAACGATAAGAACGACCGGGTCGTTTCCGAAAAAGAACTGGTCAAAGTTGGCCGGTAGGATCCTCTACAAGTCTTCCGTCCGACACGACCTAAAGCAGATCGATCCAAAGAGGGTCAAAAAAGTGCTTCGCGAGATTACGACAGTTTTGGGAGAAAACCCGCGAAGTGGTGAAGCGCTCCATGGACAATTCGAGGGGCTCCACAAACTGCGAGTGGGTGATTACAGGGTGATCTATGCGTTGATAGAGCAAGGGGTGCTCGTCTTAAGGATAAGGCACAGAAGCAAGGCCTATCGGTGAGAGGTCCAAAGGCTAGCACGCTTCCATTACTAAACAAGCGGTGAACCGCCTGCTCTCGACCGCAACTTCATTATTTCCCGAACATTAAGCGTGCAGATTTACCATGTCTCGCATTCCGCTAGGTGAAACACGGGAAGTGCGGGGGGTTCAAATCCAGCCCCCAACACTCTTTGACCAACCCAGTGATAATGATTCATGAGTTCCGCGTCAGGTCGGAGAATTCCCATGCGTTCCTCAACGCCACACCCCTACGACGCTCAACCAGAACGCTCAGGGCCCTGACTGTAACCGTATGATACCGTGCCGAGATGGCCCAGCCGACTCACTTCATGAATGTGTACTCTGGCGAATACATTCGATGCAGGTGCTTCACTTCCCCCTGTACAATACAAGTAAAGACCCACCGAACATGTGGGCCTGTTTGAACTGGGCGATGTCTCTGTTAGAGGATATGTTGAATAAGAGTCTTTATATCATGTTGTTATTTCAACAATTCTGTTGATTAAACAGCACGATATGAGGCATCATTGGATGGCATTTGCGTCGAGTAAGACCGCCAAAGTGTACAATGTGCTGCTATCTCGTTTTGAGCGAGTTGTATCCAGCGATGACATCAAAAAGACCGCTACGGCTTTTCAGATGGATCCACGAGCAGCCCTAGTCGCCCTCACACGTAATAGAGCACTCGAGCCTGTTGTGTTCAGAGGAGTCTACTATGTTCGGAACCGGAATGAGCGTGATCTACGAACCATTGAGGAGGATCCCCTTCGCATCGTAGCCCGCGCATGTAACATGAGGCTCGGTATAGGCTGGTATTTCGGGTTAGCCACAGCCCTCAAGCTTGCTGGCGTCTGGGGACAGCAGTCTTTGACCACCATAACCATCATCACCAAGAGGAGACAAAACCCAAAGACAGCCTTCGCGGGCTATACTGTCGAATTCAAGGTCCTCTCAATTCCATCGTTCGAGGCCATGTTACAGCACGATGGCATCATTAGATATAGCCAACCTGTCAGGACGCTGCTGGACTTTGCCTACTTCGGTGCCAGACGCGGGAAACCCGACGAATACGCAAGAAGCGTGATTGCTGCGATTTCTGCAAAAGAACGAAAGCGCCTAGCAGAGCAAGCGAGACAATCCCTCTCTGAATACCCTCAACTTTACCGCGTTCTTCTCGACCGATTGCTCTTGGAGCTGAAGAAAAGTGAAGTACCCCCCCATTCAGGTTAGAAGGTTCGCGGAGTCTCTCAACGCCAACGCACAAATCCGAAATCTGCCAGTCGATCTGCTCGAAAAAGACATTTGGATTACTTACGTCCTACGAGAATTGCGCTCACTAGATAACTCAAATTATCTTGCGTTGAAAGGCGGGACATGTCTCTTGACACTCCCACGACTGAAGTTCGTGGGATTCTCTAGCTATTCGAGGCGTCTTCATGGCTCACACACAGCTAGAGTTCTGGGCGGTATCAATACAGCCCCTGCTTCATGGCTTAACATGCCATGAGCCCGTTTAGCAATGTTCCATGCGCCGTTCACATCCGCATCAACCCTGAGTCCGCAGTTTGAGCATGAGAATTTTCCAGCGACACGCTGTCCTCTCACACCGCAACGGTTACAGGTCTGCGAAGTGTACGCTTCTGGAACCGTTAGCACGCGTATGCCTTCCCAATTCGCCTTGTACGTTAGCAGTTGCTTGAACAAGTAGAACGGTTGCCCAGATAAGCGGCGGTTGAAACTTCTCCCACAGTCTTTGTTTCTGATACCCTGCAAGTCACCTATGACTATGAGGGCGTTCATACGTTTAGCATGGTCAACAATTCTCCGCGTTATCGTATGAACCTCATGCCTCACAGAGCGTCGCTCACCATTCCGCCAGTGTTTGATGATTCGAGGCTTACCAACGGAGCGGCGGAGATGAAAGTAGTGGCCGCGAATTGTTCGTACTTGTTTGCCGTAGA
>Ga0315296_10002448_pt1 | contig 15849 bp, 13 predicted proteins | sample YL17G14_18_MG_FD_203921 | JGI IMG/M metagenome (GOLD analysis project Ga0315296, IMG submission 203921) | Sediment microbial communities from Yellowstone Lake, YNP, Wyoming, USA - YL17G14_18 | ecosystem: Environmental > Aquatic > Freshwater > Lake > Sediment | place: USA: Wyoming | collected... | reverse complement strand
TGACGAGCATGAGACTGACCGGGGCGGTGGAGGCGACCCAGCCGGTCCAAGTCAACGCCGACAAGAGCACGAACTCGCTGATCATCGTCTCGACGCCCCAGGATTTCGAGGTCATCTCGGACATCATCAACAAGCTCGACATCGTCCGCGAGCAGGTCTTCGTCGAGATGCAGATCATCGAGGTGACGGAAGAGGCGCTGCAGGAGATCGGCGTGGACTGGGCCACTCTCGACGATGCGGTGGCCGACAGCATTCGCGGCTTCGGGATGACCAACCTGGGTCCGCGGACCAGCTTCATCAACGGTACCGCCGAGGGACTCTCGGTGGGCGCCTGGCAGCGGGCCGGCAGCGACGTCAAGATCGGGGCCATCCTGCAGGCGTTGAAGAAGGAATCCGGCGTCAACATCCTTTCGACCCCGCAGATCATGACCTCCAACCACCGCAAGGCACTGATCATCGTCGGCGAGAACCGGCCGTTCGTCACCCAGTCGAGGATTACGGAGACGGTCGATCCCGTCAACCCGACGGTGATCCAGGGCTTCGAGTATAAGGACGTCGGCATCACGCTGGAGGTGACGCCGCACGTCAGCCAGGGCGGCCTGATTCGCATGGAGATCAACAGCGAGTTCACCAAGCTGATCGAGGACGTGGCCACCCAGTCGCTGAACACTCCCGTGACGGCCAAGCGAACCGCCAAGACCGTCGTGACGATGGCCAGCGGCGCCACCGTCGTGATCGGCGGGCTCATCCGCGACGACAAGACCCGGGTGACCAAGAAAGTGCCTCTGCTCGGGGATATACCCCTCCTAGGGGCGCTCTTCAGCTCGCAGCGGGACCGGACGCAGAAAACCAACCTGCTGATCTTCATCACGCCGCACGTGATGACGACCCAGGACCAGTTGCTCGACTTGACGAATACCAAACGGGACCAGATGCCGCCATCGGAGCAAGACCGCTGACGGGCAGGTCCCGGATAATGGGGACAACATGGTCGAGGAGGAACTCGCCGCTGCGTGGCAGCCGGAGCACTGTCGCACAGCGGCGGTTCCATGAACGTGATTCGCGTTTTCGAAATGTTCGCATGGGAAGAGAAGGCCGGTGAGCGTACAACTGACTGAGCAAAAGGGCCTGCGACAGATCGAGAAGATCTCGCCGGAGCAGTTGAACCCGGACGTGGTGAAACGGCTGCCGTGGGAGTTTCTCAAGAAGCAGTGCGCCATCCCGATCCTGATGGACGGCGGCGAGATGGCCGTTGCCCTGTCCGACCCTCTGAACCTTGAGGCATACGACGCAATCGTGGGCATCCTCGGCCGGGCCTGCCCCCGCGTCGTCTGTTCGGCCCGGGAGATCGAGCAGGCCATCAGCCGGTGCTACTACTACGCGATCAACACGGAGGAAAAGTACTTCACTCCCGACCCTCCGGAGGGCGCGGAGCCTGCGGTCAGCGAGAGCGTCAGCACGGTCCAGACCCATGCGGAGGACCTGCTCAGCATCGCCCAGAAGGCGCCGGCGATTCAACTCGTCAACAAGATCCTGTTCCAGGCGGTCCAGAGTCGGGCCAGCGATATCCACGTCGAGCCGTACGAGAACGAAGTGAAGATCCGGTTTCGGGTGGACGGTGTGCTGCACAATGTCTTGACGCTCCCGAAGGCTCAGGTCGGGTCGCTCTCGTCCCGCGTGAAGATCATGGCAAATCTGAATATCGCCGAGCACCGCCTGCCCCAGGACGGCCAGAGCCGCGCCAGGATCGGCGAGGAGCTCGTGGACATCCGCGTCTCCGTGATTCCCACTGCCGGCGGCGAGCGGATCGTGCTGCGGCTTCTCGACCAGGGCCACGGCAATCTCGGCCTGGAGGACGCAGGATTCGGACCTGATACGCTCAGGATCTTCCGCGAGCTGATCGGCATCTCACACGGCATCATCCTTCTCACCGGTCCCACCGGCAGCGGCAAGACGACGACGCTCTACGGCGCTCTCAACGAGCTGAACAATCAGGAATGGAACATCCTGACGGTGGAGGACCCCGTCGAATACCAGTTGCCCGGCATCGGGCAGATGCAGGTCCACCCGAAGATCGACCTCACGTTCGCCAATTGCCTGCGGCACATCCTGCGGCAGGACCCCGACATCATCATGATCGGCGAGATTCGGGACCGCGAAACGGCGGAAATCGCGATCCAGGCGTCGCTGACCGGCCACTTGGTGCTGAGCACGCTGCACACGAACGATTCGGCCTCCGCGGTCACCCGGCTGATCGACATGGGCATCGAGCCCTACCTGATCTCCTCCACAGTCGCCGGGGTGATGGCCCAGCGCCTCCTGCGGGTGATCTGTCCCAACTGCAAGGAGGTCCGCCCCTCTCAGGAGGCATTCGTCGTCACGGAGGAGCTTCGCCGGATGGGTGCCACAAGCCCACAGCTCTACAAAGGCGCCGGCTGCGACAAGTGTGTCAAGACGGGATATCTCGGCCGCACAGGCATTTTCGAGATCATGCTCGTTGACAACGAGATCAAAGAGCTGATCACGCAGCAGCGTCCGTCGCACATCATCAAGCAAACGGCCATACGAAAGGGCATGACGACGCTGCGGGAGGACGGGCTGCGAAAGGCCCTGGCCGGGATCACGACCCTGGAAGAAGTATATCGCGTCACGCAGGATAGCGTGCAAGCGGATATGGGAGTATTGCCGAATGTCTGCCCTTGAGCCACAAGTAGTGATTGAGCCTCCGGTGGAGCTGACGCCGGGACCTTCGCCGGTCGAGCCGCCGAGCGGTCCCCGGCCGCGGCGAGCCGAGGCCATTCGGGGGATCGGCACAAAGGCGCTCTGCCGGTTCGTGCACCAGTTGTCGACCCTGCTCCACGCGGGGATGCCTCTGGTGCCGGCGCTGTCTGCGCTGCTGGAACAGATGCAGTGCCCCGCCAGCGGCAAAGTCATGCGTCGCAAGACGACCAGGGACCCCTTTGTACAGGTCATCGCGCGTATCCGCGACGATGTGAATGAAGGCAGCAGTCTGGCGGAGGCCGTCAGCAGATACCCGGGCCTGTTCTCGCCGCTCTTCATCAACATGATCGCGGCGGGAGAGAGCAGCGGAGCCCTGGAAGACGTCCTGTCGCGCCTGGCGGACATGCTGGAGAAGCGGGTGCAACTGCTTGGCAAGGTCCGGGCCGCGCTCGCGTACCCGGCCATGATGGCCCTTGTCGCGGTGGGCGTCGTGGTCTTTCTGCTGTCCTACGTGGTACCGAGCATCACGCAATTGTTCACCGAGATGAACCAGCAACTGCCGTGGCCGACGCGGCTGCTCATGGGCATCAGCGGTTTTGCCCAGGCCCATTCCGTCCTGATGTTCCTCTTCCCGTGCGTGGTGGCCGCCGGGGTGTACGGAATCTACAGAACGCACGACGGCCGGCTGTGGATGGATCGCGCCAGGCTCGCCCTGCCGCTGCTGGGACCGCTCGTCGTGAAACTCGAGGTGGCCCGCCTGACCCGGACGCTGGGCACCTGCCTCAAGAGCGGCATCCCCGTGATGACGTCCATCGAGATCGCACATCGCGTCGTTCAGAATCAGGTCGTGGCCGACGCCGTCGCCAGGGTCAAAGAGCTGATCCAGAAAGGCGAGACCATCGCCGACGCTGTCCGATCCACCGGAATGTTCCCGCCCGTCGTTTTCCATCTGATCGCCACCGGCCAGATGAGCGGAAACGTCGAGGACGCCATGACGGACATCGCCGAGATGTATGAGACGGAGGTCGAGACTTCCGTGCGAACGCTCACCGTGCTCCTGGAGCCGTTGATCCTGCTGGTGATGGGCGCAGTCGTCGGCTTCATTGTCTTGGCCATTCTACTGCCAATATTCCAGATCAACCAGGCCCTTTAACCATTGATTATGGATCATTGATTATTGAATAGGATTAGCGGCTATGAACAAATCATCAATCATCAATCATCAATCATCAATCGCGCAGGGCTTTACGCTGATCGAGCTGATGATTGTCGTGGTCATCCTCGGCCTGCTGGCGACGATCGTCATGCCGAAGGTTCTGAGCAGGCCGGAACAGGCGCGTCGAGTCAAGGCGAAAGCGGATATACGCAACATCCAGTCGGCCCTCGCCTATTTCAAGACCGACACCGGACGTTTCCCGACCACCTCCGAAGGCATGGAGGGGCTGGTCACCAATCCGGGCGTGCAGGGCTACAACAACGATGGGTATCTCGAACGCGTCCCGATGGATCCCTGGAGCCATAAGTACATCTACATCAGTCCGGGAGTCAACTCCAAGGACTACGACCTCGAATCGCTCGGCAAAGACGGCGAGCAAGGCGGTACCGGCGATGACGCCGACATCGAGAGCTGGAATATCGAGAGCTGACGGGGCGCCGGTGCACCTGCGCAGATCATGTGCGGTCCACAGATCGCGGAGCCGGGCGAGGGTCCCGACGGCCGGCGCAAGATGCAGCGCCTTTACCCTGATCGAGGTCATCGCAGCCCTGGCGATCGTCTCGACTGCGCTGCTGGGCCTGCTCCATCTGCACCTGGTCAGCATCCGCATGTCCGACACGGCGCAAACGATGGCCATGGCCGTGCTCCTGGCCCAGGAGAAGATCGCGGAGACCGTCTGCGGCGGACCTGTCCCCGCCGGGACGAAATCAGGCACCGCGGAGGTGAACAGATCGCGGTTCACCTGGCGGACAGAAGTCACGAACGTCGATTCGCTTGTGCCCTACGGCCTTGGACGCAGTAGCCTCCAGCAACTACGCGTCGATGTGGTCTGGCGCGAAGGCTCGGGCGCCAGAAGCGTGCAGATGACAACGTACGTCGCGGATAACCGACTTCATGAAAAGCAGAAACAATAACGCAGGCTTCACACTGATCGAGCTGCTTGTCGCCCTGACGATCATCGCAGCGATTCTGGCGATGGTGTACGGCAGCTATGCGGCTACGACGCGCTCCATCGATATTTCCGGCGACCGGATGGCCTGCATCGAGCGGGGCTGCCTGGCGCTGCGCCTGATGGCCCGGCAGCTTCGCTGCGCGTATGCACCATCGCCCCACGCAGTGCCGTCCGATCCCCGCAAGACGGCGGCCGACATCAGCTCAATAGCATCTGCGGCCGCACCCTCCGAAAAATCGGCCGGGCTGTTCCAGGGCGACCCCCGCGATTCGCGAGGCCGCATCCTATCGTTCGTCACCACCGGCGGGTCCGGCGGCGGGCCGAATGCGCCGCGAGGACTGGCCAGCGTGACGTACCGGTACGACGAGGCCGCATCGACGCTTTTCGTCTGCCGCCGGGATCGCACGGATTCACTGCGCGACGTGCAGGAGTTGAGCCGCGAGCAGCCGCTGCTCCGCAACGTCACAAGCATCGCTTTGAAATTCCATGATGGGCGGCAATGGCAGGATACGTGGGACTTCAAACGCAACCGCGGACTGCCGCGGGCGGTGAAGGTGGAGATCATCGTTGCCGACCAGACAGGCCGCCCGCATCATCTGGGAACGACGGTGTCCATCGTGCAACGGACGAATGCGAGAGATGAGATTGTCAGACGAGCGGCCGCGGCCTGGTGACTATGAAACGTAATGCGCAAAAACCTGGTCCGAGCGGATTCATCCTCATCGTCGTGCTCGGCGCGGTTGTGACCCTCTCGGCCCTGCTGTTCGGTTTCTATCGCACCGTGCGTACGAAGTGGGGCACGGTGCACAGTTTCTACAAGGCCGAGCAGGCCTGGAATTGTGCGCGTGCCGGCCTGAATATCGCAGTCGCCGCGCTCGGCGAGAACGACAACCCGCTTCGTGACAATCGCCTCTCGAAGCTCGCGGCGGGCGAGAGTGCCATCCCTGTGGCTGACGGGACGTGCTCCATAACGATTGTGGAGGAGAACGGCTTTCTCAACGTCAACTGCCTCAAGCGTAAGAGCGGCGAGCTCGACCGCATCCGGATCGATCAGTTCCTGCGGCTCATCGACCTGTCCAATCGCCAGAAGACCGGTGGCGCGCGGATCGACTACGGGATCGTCCCGGCTATCATCGATTGGATCGACCGGGACGACGACGTGACGCAACTTCCGTTCGTGCAGTATGACAGCGCAGGGGCTGAGGATGACTACTACCGGACACTGAACCCGTCCTTGCGATGCCGAAACGAACCCGTGGACACGATCGATGACCTGCTGCCGGTCAAGGGGATGGCGCCGGAGACGCTTGGCCGACTGCGCGAGTCGCTTACGACCTTCGGCGACGGCAAGATCAACATCAATGCGGCGCCGAAACTGGTGCTGGAGTGCCTCAGCGAGCAGATGAGTCCGGCCCTCGTTCAGATGATCCTCAAGCGGCGCACGCTCAAACCCTTCAGTACCATCGCCGAGTTGAAGGACGTGCCCGGGATGACCGATAATGTCTATCAGACGATCAAAGAGACGATCACCACCGGCCAGGCGGATCGGTACTACCGCGTAACTGCCCGCGGAACCGTGGAGGACCTGAGCATGACGGTCGAAGCCGTTTTGCAGAGAAACACGCAGGCCGGAACGGTCGATATTATCCAGTATCGGGAACTCGGATCATGAATAGATTTCTGCAAAATTGGAATTGGGCTCACATGCTTGAAGGAAAGCTGAAATCAAGCCTGACTCCCATTTTGCGCAAGTGCAATGAGTGGCTGTCGCTGGTTTACCGGACCGGGAAGCACGGAATCATGGTGAAGCGGTGCATTGGGATCGATGTCGGCCGCTCGCATCTGCGGGCGGTGCAGATGGCCCGAACGCCGGAAGGATTCCTTCTGGAGAAGACGTTCGGCATGCCCGCACGCCGGAGCACCGACTCGCTGGCGGAGATTCTCCGGTCTCTGGCCGGTGAGCACGGGTTCGACCGGCATGCCGATGTCGCAATCTCCATGCCTGCCCACGCCGTTTCCTTTGCCGAGATAGAGACTGACGAGGCCGGGTGGAAGGCTGTGCAGGCGGGCGACACTTTGGCTCTGCGCGACGATCTGCCGATTCCCGCCGAGGACGCCATCATCCAGATCTGTTCCGCGCGACCGCTGCCGAACGGCAAGTACTCGGTCTTGGTGGCCGCCACCACGAGCGAGCTGCTTGGAGAGCAACTGCTGTTGTTCGACGAGGACAAGACCGGACCGGTCGCGGCCGACGCCCCGATCATGGCCATCCATGCCTGCATCGCCCTGAATCATCCCGAGGCGACCGTCGGCATCGCACTGCTCCTGTCCGTCGATGAATCGATCCTGACTCTGGCGGTGACCCAGGATGCGAATATCCTCATCGTCCGGAACATCCCTGTACCCTGCGACCAGGACGCCCAAGCGCCGGTGGAACAGGTCATTGAGATCGTGCAGCGGGAGGTAGAGATCACCTGGCGCAAATTGTTCGACGCCGACCCTGATAAAGATCTGTGCGTTTTCCTGGTTTCGGCGCCCAAGGCGGCGGGGCCGCTTGCGGCAGCCCTCCAGGCGAAGATGGCGTGCCGGGTCGTGGTCGCGGATCCCTACGTCCGCGTGAAACGCGCCGACGGGCAAACGGAGACCGATTTTCCGCTGTGTCTTGCGGAGGGCCTTGCCCTGCGGGCGTTGACCGCCGAGCAGGAGGATCGCAGCAATTTCCTTGCCGCCTACAATACGCGGATGCGGCCCCATCGCGCGATCCGGAAAGAGCTGATTGCCTGTGCCGCATTGCTGGCCGCCATCGCCGTCATCTGGTTCGTCGGGCTCTTCGTGCAGTTGTCCGCTCTCGAATCCCAATACGCCAGATTGAGAGAGCAGATCGATATCGTCTTCCACCAGGCCCTGCCGCAGGAGAAAAACGTGGTCGACCCGCTGGTCCAGCTCCAGCAGAAGCTCGACGATTTCCAAAAGGACTCTGAGCTGTTCTCCTCGTTCAAACCGGGACGGTCCTCCCCGCTGGCGATCATGCACATGCTGACCACTCACACTCCCACGCAGGGCAACCCGCGGCTCTACGATCTCCTGATCACGCCGGACTCTGTTCAGGCAATGGGGACATGCGACTCGTTCGCCGTGCTCACGGAATGGCAGCAATTGTTGAAGCAAATACCAAGTTTCGACACCGTTAAAGTTCAAGATCAAAAGAGAGATGCCAGGACCGGACAGGTGCATTTCACCCTGGCGATGTCGTCTGCAAAGGCGGGGCAATAAATGGTGCTTCTGACAACAAGAGAACGGCTGCTGGCAGGCGGTCTGATCGCCGCGGTCGGCGTCTGGCTGCTGTACGCCGTCGCGATCAAGCCGACGTGCCAGCGGATTCGCACGCTGGAGCGAGTCATCCCCGAGAAACAGGCCGAGCTGCACACGCTGCAGGCCAAGAGCATCGAGTACGTCGCTCTCCGCAAGGATTTCGAGGATTTCCGCGCCGGAGCCGGCACGCAGGATCCGAACTTCCAGCTCACCTCCTACCTGGAGAAACTCATCAAGAAACACGGGCTCGACAAGCACCTCGCCGACATGGCGCCCCACACTGTGGAGGTCGAGCCGGGCTACTCTGAGACGGTGGTGAAAATCGATCTGCAGGGCATCTCCCTCAAGCAGCTCGTCGGCCTGCTCAAGGAGATCGAAGCCTCGCAGGCCTGTGCGCAGATCGGAAGTCTGCACATCCGCCGGGACCCGGAGGTGGAGACGCTGCTGGATTCGACGGTCGAGATTCACAGTCCGCAGTCCGGGCACAGCGGCTTGGCCGTGAATCTCAACGAACGCCGCTGAGCCGTCCCCTCGCACGATGGGTCCATGCGGCGCAATCGCGGTTCTTCCTGCCCGCGAGCACCTGCCTCCGGCGGCATTTCCGGCCCGCCAGAAACCCTCAAAAATGTCGAAAAATTTTTGCACAAAGGGTATTGCTTTTCGTAAAGTCGCGCATACGATGATGCCGGCGTTGGTCAGCAGGTTCGATGTGGGCCTGTTCGAATTGTGAACGATTCTGGAACGTCTTTTAGAGGTACGAAACGAATGTGTAATTCATGCGGATGCACACCCTGTAGCGAGTGCGGCGCGCCCATCGAGGACGGCGTCTGCTCCGGCTGTGGCGAGAAACCGGGCAACTGCACCTGCGAACTGGTCAACGAAGAACTCGACTACGAAGAGGAAGAGGAGGAATTGGAGGACGAAGACGAAGACGAGGACGAAGACGAGGATGAGGATGTCGACGACGACGAGGATGAAGATCTCGACGACGACGAGGATGAAGGCAAGGATTGGTAATACTGCGTCGTGGTCTTCTCTCTCCGATGCCGCGGAAATCTTCGCGTAGGCAATGACACAGATGAATTCATTGCCCGGGCGCTGGCTGCTTCGGCGTGGAAGTCACGACGGCTGCGAACTCTGCACCGCAGGGAGTTGCGGTCCCTTCACAGCGCCGGCGACGGCAAAAACGGTGATCCAGTGATCAGAGAAAAAGGGGCCCCGTTTCACGTCTTGGACGGGGCCCTTGAATTGCGCGTCTTCATTCCCTGTCAGCAGGGTCGAACGTTCGTCGCTTCCATGCCTTTTCGACCCGGTGCCGGGGTGTACTCGACGGCTTGGCCGTCCTGAAGAGACTTGAATCCCTCGCCGGCGATATTCGAATGATGGACAAACAGTTCCTCACCACCATCATCCGGGGTGATGAAGCCAAAACCCTTCTTCCCATTGAACCACTTGACCGTACCTCTTGCCACCTTGACTTCTCCTTAGACCCACGCGGCCTACAAACAATGTTCCCTCGGTTTCTCATCAGGGGTATGCTTCGAGGGAGGAAAGTATACTCCTTGACATAGACGGGCATTATACCCGCCGGCGGGCACCGCGTCAACTGTTTTTGACGGCGCCGGCGTTCATCGCCGGCAGATGGCGTCACGCGCACTCCGGAACCCGATGCCCGGCCAGATCGCGTAGGCCGCAGGCAGTCCTGCCCGAGACCCCGGATATATACTTGTGAAAACCACCGATTTCAGTACAGGCATCAAGGTCGGAAACCACAATCGTAACCCGGTTTGCGTGCGTACTGTCTCCGATAGTGCAATTCGCTCTGACCAGTTGGACGAGAATGCAGCGCTCGTACCCGTGCGGTACGAGGGTCCTACGCCTTGGTCTTGAAGCAGTCGCCCATCCAGCAGCACTGCGTCCAGGGACAATTGCCGTTGGATCGGCCGTAGCACGGCGTGCAGTGCTCGGCCATCTGAATCGCATGAATCAGTTCAGTCCTCTTCATCTTGCCGGCGTTGATTCCAAGGGCGCTGGCCTTTGCCTTGATGTCCGGCATCGCTATCGGCTTCGGTGCTACGCTTATCAAAGTCATCCGTGTTCTCCTTCTATCGCGGGACCCAGCCACCATGTGGCGGCCCCCTGTCTTGACTTCTGCGAATCTCTGCACTCAGATATGGCGATTCGGCAAAGGATTTCTCCTGTGCGACGCTTCGCCGTTATATCGGTATGGCTTATCTATATAATCGGCCAACCGGTCCGGAATTCACCAGTCGCTTTGTGAAAAAGCCCGTATTTTGCGCGCGGTTTTGGTTTCAGCAAGGATATTCTTCTGATTTTTGCAGTTTTTTTCGGGCTTGGTTTTTGTGCATATCCAAGCGATTTTGGTCGACCGGGGTTGTCGCCTCGATGCGGCCGCGCAACCCGTTTTTCAGTTGATGCCGACACCCCCGTGTGGTAGTAGCTTCGAGGAGAAATTGACAGGAGATACGTATGCAACCACGAGCGATTCCCAAAGTCCCGATTGACGGGTTCAGGCTGTCATGGAGTCTTGCCTCGGCGATCTTCATCCTGGGCGGCTTGATCTGCCCTGCCGGCCGTAGCCAGGATTTCGTACCCTTTGTAATTCCAGCACGGATCAGTCCGGAACAGGCGATCTGGATGACGGGTCCCACGCCGATCAAGACGGACTCGGAGCGTTTGGCGGCGGCCGAGCACTTCTATCAGGGCAGCAACGCCGTGCGCATCTGGGGCGTCAACCTGTGCTTCGGAGCGAACTTCCCCACGCACGAGGACGCTCCTTACGTCGCGCAGCGACTGGCGGCGGCGGGCGTCAACTCCGTGCGATGTCACCATTTGGACACCTCCCGCTGGCCGAGCGGCATCTGGAACGCCGCCGACGGAAAGACGATCGAGCCCCAGGCCCTGGACAGGCTCGACTACCTCATCAACGAGCTGGCCAAACGCGGCATCTGGGTGAACATCAACCTGCACGTCGGACGCGAGCATAGCAAGTACATGGGCCTGCCTGCGCCCAATCGCGAGTACGACAAGATCTCCGGGATCTTCACGCCCGCCCTGATCAACGCGCAGAAGAAATATGCACGCGACCTGCTGACTCACGTCAATCCATATCGCGGGGTGCGATACGCCGACGATCCGGCCGTCGCGTTCGTCGAGATCACCAACGAGGACAGCTTCTTCATGTGGGGCGCCGATGAGACCCTGCAAACGCTGCCCCCCTACTACGGCCAGATTCTCAGGTCCAAGTTCAACGATTGGCTGAAGCAACGGTACGGTTCCGATGAGGCGCTTCGGGCCGCATGGAGCGAGGGCACCCAGCCACTGGGCCAGAACATGATCCAGAACGGCACGTTCACGCAATGGAGCCAGGGCAAGCCAAGACAGTGGAACCTCGAGCAGCACGAGGGCTGCCAGGCCTCGCTCTCACAGCCGCGAACCATACGAAGCGATGCCATGCAGGTGACGATCGGCAAGGCCGATAGCACCGAGTGGCATCTGCAATTCAATCAGGGTGGCCTGCCGCTCACCGAAGGACAATACTGTACGCTGTCCTTCGAGGCATCGAGCCAGCAGCCGCGCAAGATCACGGCCTATGTGGGCCAGGCTCACGATCCGTGGGGCAACCTCGGCCTGAGCCGGCAGGTGGACCTCGGCACGGAATGGACGAAGTTCAGCTTCGGATTCGTCGTGACTGCCACCGACAGCAACGCGAGAGTCAGCTTTTCGTTCAGCGGCGATTCGACAACGTTCTATCTCTCGCGCATCGAGCTTCGGCCCGGCGGACAGACCGTCCTGGCCGAGGGCGAATCTCTCGCAGCAGGCAACATCGGGCTGTACCAGACGAGCGAAAGCCGGCCGCGCATCCTGGACCGCATGATCTTCCTGGCACAGACGGAGAAGGCGTACTTCGATGACATGCGGTCGTATGTCCGCAACGATCTCGGCTGCGGCGCCCTCGTCACCGGCACGATCGTCTTCGGCCCGCTCGGCCTCTACGCACAGAGCGACATGGATTACATCGACAGCCACGCCTACTGGCAGCACCCGACTTTCCCCGGCCGGCCGTGGGACCCGGCCAACTGGCTCATCGAGCAAAGGCCGATGACCGACCATCCGGACCAGGCCACCGTGTTTGAGATCGCCGCCGAGCGGCTATTCGGCAAGCCCTTCACGCTCAGCGAATACAACCACCCCGCCCCGCTCGATGCGCAGGCGGAATGTGTGCCGATGATCGCGTCGTTCGCCGCCGCACAGAACTGGGACGGCATCTGGCTTTTCGACTACTCGGGCTCGACGAACGCCTGGAGCCGGCAGACCATGAGCGGCTTCTTCGACATCGACACCAATCCCGCCAAGTGGGGCTTCGTGCGCGCCGGCGCCGCCATGTTCCGCCAGTCAGGCGTTGCTCAGTTGAATAGCTTCACCTTCTTCAGTCTGGCCGACAGCAACAACGTGATGCCTCAATTGGCCTCGCTGCATCTCAAGCATGGCACGAATATGCTGGGAGCGGTTGGCGTGTCACGGGACGCCATGCTGAAAGGCCAGCACGTCGCGGCACTGAGTGGACACGATGGACACCGTGACATCGCCGGTCCGGGCACGAGTATTGCCTGGACCGTGGAAAACAGCAACGGCTTGTACGCCGTGCAAAGCTGGGGCGGATCAGTCTATGTCGGCCACGCGGGGCGATTCGCACAGGCAAGCGACGGGAAGATCACGATTGCGTCGCCACAATTCGTCGCCTTGACAATGACCGGTCTTGGCGACGAGCCTTCGGTCCCACTGGAAGGACACGCAAGAATCCTCCTGACAGCCTGTGGCCGCTGCGAAAATGTCGGCATGCAGTTCTCACCCGACCGGCGGACGGTCGGCCGCAACTGGGGGACCGCCCCCGCCCAAATCGAGGCAGTTCGCGGCACCGTCGTCCTGCCGCAAGGCCAGTGGACATGTCATGCCCTGGCCCCGGACGGCTCGCCGAAAGCCCTCGTCCCCATCGCCTATGAGGGCACCCGGGGCATATTGACGCTCTCACCTGAATATGGAACGATGTGGTACCTGCTCGAGCAGAACAGGCGATAAAGAAACGTTGTCGCGCGAAGAGTGCACTCTTTCGAGGATAGGCCGATGAAACGTGTTTCTTTCACGACTATTGGCGTCGTAATTGTGATCCTCCTCATGGGAACCTGCATCGCGGCTGACACGCAAGATGCTCGGCCGAAGGTCCTCTTCGATTTCCAGCCGGGCTTCGACATCAGTGCCGTGACGACTAGCGACGCGAAAGCGATGCTCACTGATGCCGGGGCGCTGCGCGTCGAGACGGGACATAAGGCCCAGTGGCCCGGCGTGACCCTCAAGGCGCCGCAGGGCAAGTGGGACCTGTCCCGGTTCGAGTACATCTCGCTCGATATCACAAACCGCGGCGCGAACAAGGCGACCGTCTCCTGCCGCGTGGACAATCCGGGCGCTGATGGGACGAATCACTGCGTGACGGACAGCGTCTCGGTGGATCCGGGGGCCTTGCAGACGCTGACGGTTCGCATTGTCCCGGTGCCGTGGAAGCTGAATGAACCGCTGGAACTCGTCGGGATGCGCGGGTACCCCGTCCACGAGGGCAAAGTCGACACGGCCAACGTGGTCCAGTTGGTCATCTTCGTAAACGCCCCGAAGGAGGACTGCGTCTTCGAGATCGACAACATCCAGGCTGGCGGCTCTGTGCGTGTGCTGGACGCCTCGACCTTCCTGCCCTTCATCGACAATCTCGGCCAATACAATCACCAGGACTGGCCGGGGAAGACCCATTCCGTACAGGAGCTGACCGCCGGCGTCCAAGCGGAAGAAAAGGACCTGCAGGCGCAGGCGCGGCCGCAGGACTGGGACAAGTACGGCGGCTGGGCGGCCGGACCCAAGCTCAAATCCACGGGCTTCTTCCGCGTCGAGAAGTACCGGGGCAAGTGGTGGCTCGTGGACCCCACGGGCCGGCTGTTCTGGTCGCACGGCATCGATTGCGTTCGCGCCTCCGACTCCACGCCGATTACCGGCCGCGAGCGGTACTTCCGCGAGCTGCCCGTCGAGGATTCGCCGTTCGGCAAGTTCTACGGCAAGGCCAACTGGGCCCCCGTCGGCTACTACAAGGACCACTCGCCCTACCGAACGTATGACTTCAGCCGGGCCAATCTCCTGCGCAAGTACGGCGACGAATTCGAGCAGGTCTTTGCCGATGTCACGCACCGCCGCTTCGAGAGCTGGGCCGTCAACACGATCGGCAACTGGTCCGACGACCAGATCTACCTGATGCACCGGACACCTTACGTCGCGACGATCAGCTTCGAGGCTAAAAGGCTCGAAGGGTCGGAAGGCTACTGGGGCAAATTCTACGACGTGTTCGACCCAAGTTTCGAGGAGAAGCTGCGCGAGCGGCTGGCGAACGAGAAAGGCCAGACCGCCGACGATCCCTGGTGCATCGGGTACTTCGTGCACAACGAGCTGTCCTGGGGCGATGACCTTTCGCTGGCGGTCGCCGCGCTCGTTTCGCCGCCTGACCAGCCCGCCAAGAAGGCCTTCATCGCCGACTTGCAGGCGAAGTACCAGACCATCGAAGAGCTCAACAACGTCTGGGGAACGAACCACGAATCGTGGGATGCCCTGCTGCAGAGCCAGCAGGCCCCCGCGAAGGACAAGGCCCGCGACGACCTGGAGGCATTCTACACGAGGACGGCGGAAGCCTACTTCAGCACGGTCCGCAGAGAGTTGAAGAAGGTCGCGCCGAACCAGCTCTACCTGGGCTGCCGATTCGCCTGGGTCAATGACCGGGCCGCACGCGCCGCTATCAAGTTCTGCGACGTCGTGAGCTACAACCGCTACAATTACAGCGTGGAGGACCTGAAGCTTCCGGATGGGGCCGACGTGCCGACGATCATCGGCGAGTTCCACTTCGGCGCGCTCGACCGCGGCATGTTCCACACGGGCCTGCGCCGCACTGACAGCCAGCAGGACCGGGCGGACAAGTACCGCGACTACGTGCGCGGCGCCCTGCGAAACCGCTACATCGTCGGGACGCATTGGTTCCAGTACGTGGACCAGCCGACGACCGGCCGGGGCGACGGCGAGAATTACCAGATCGGCTTCGTCGATATCTGCGACCGGCCCTACCCTGAGATCGTCCAGGCCGCCCGCGACATCGGCCGCTCCATGTACGACTACCGCAGCGGGAACTGAAAACAACAGGGCTGCAGGCGACCCGCTGGTCGTCTTACTGCGGCGGGACGATGGTAATCTCGTCTATACCGATGGTCGGCATGCCGCCATACGTCTTTCCTACGACAGTGCCGTAACCATCCTGCAAGTCAGCCGAGTTAAGGTTCTCTGTCTCAAGTTGGAGGACGAGATCGAGCACCCCGTCCGCATTGACGTCCTGGTTGCTGGCCATGAATCTGTTGCCCTTGCCTCGCATGGCCACATCGGCCCCGGCAAGGCTCACTGTGGCGGGGTGAACCTCATCCAAATCTCTCAGGAGCCCCGTATGCATCCCACAGTGTGTTTGTCAAGAATTATCGGTCCCGCTGCCCGATTTTCTCTACTGAAAATGCTTTCATTCCGGACCCTTCATTTGTATATCAGCCGTTTTGGT
>Ga0315296_10002447_pt1 | contig 15850 bp, 12 predicted proteins | sample YL17G14_18_MG_FD_203921 | JGI IMG/M metagenome (GOLD analysis project Ga0315296, IMG submission 203921) | Sediment microbial communities from Yellowstone Lake, YNP, Wyoming, USA - YL17G14_18 | ecosystem: Environmental > Aquatic > Freshwater > Lake > Sediment | place: USA: Wyoming | collected... | reverse complement strand
TGCCCTTCAACAAGATTACTGGTGTGGTAATCATTGAAAGATGCTCAACAACCATGAATCTAGCCCCTTATGCTTATCTGCTCTTCCTGCTTTGTTAATAAGAATGGCGCCCTGGCCGAGATTTTCTCTATTCCTCAAATCTCGCTCTCTCAAATGCGCTGTCTGAAACAAAATGCCCCATGGAATCGGGTGTTTGAAATTTCACTTTTCGCCCAACGCGGGGGAGGCGTCAACGATTTTTGGGACGGTCAGGGATATCGTCAATATGACCATGCGATTCGATTACTACCTTGCCAAGGTAAGCACTCGATCGCCAGTTCGAAATCACTTTTAGTATCAAATACAGGGATAGAATATAATATGAATGGAGGGTGATGTCCGTTTCACATAGTAGCAAATCCGTAATGCATGCAACCACTTCAGAAGAAGCCTTAGAAAGACTTTCGTGGGGCTTTTTCCCAAATGCCAAAAGGCTCAGGCCTGTTCATTCTCTCTGTTTTTGGATGGATATTACGGGCTTTGCATTGGCCTTTTTCTGGAACCATAGCGCGCGCGATAGTCATGACTTTCTTATGCTACTTTAGAGTGATCGTTTTCGACAACACCACATTGAGCGGGGCAATGATTTCTGGCTTGGTTCTATCAACATCCTTTCTAAGTATTATCCGTTTATTGAAAGCTGCATACAACGCGGCCTATTCTATTACAGTTGAAGAGAAAACTAGTTAGCATGCTGGAGAATTGTGTGTTTTATTTTGCTTGTGTATTCCCTATAGCAAAACGTTTGGAACGTTTAATTCCATAGATCCTCAAAACATTGGTGTTAAAATGGCTCTTCCATAAATAAGGCGACTAGCGTAGTTAATCCTTTAATTTTGCTATGCGCGCACACATAATTTTTATGTTGCTGTTAAACCTCTTTAACAGAATTTGAGGCTTCAGCCCCTAAACATTAAGACTAGACGGATATGAAAACAAAAATTTGCGGATTATCTTAACGGTTGCTTCACCGTACACCAAAATCTCTCCTCTCCACATAAATCAATCGCAGAGACAAACCAGAAGACCTGGGGAGTCAGGTGAGTGAAATCAAAAGTATGAAGACTTTACGGGTTTCGGATACTGTTCATCCGGAGCTTACTCGGTTGCTTGGCGAGATGATGGCTCAGACTGGGAAAGCTCAGACTTTTAGCGATGTTATAGAAGCCTTAGTTTCACGAGCTGTCCTCTTGCCGCCTGAACTGCTTAGGCAAGTGGATGAATTCATAGAGGCTAACAAGCAGCTGGGCTACACAACCCGAGAAGAGTTTATTCGAGAGGCAGTAACGGAAAAGCTTAGCAGGTTTTCTGTATCTGTTAAAGGTGTTAGTTTTGGGAGAGGCTTCAGAGGAGAAATTTGAATCATTCTTAGGTTTCGGTTGAACGTGAAAACTTCAGGAACGGTTGGAGCAAAAATCTTAAATTGCCATTAGAAGTATAATCAGCTTCTCAAGGGTCACACGATTTTCTCAATACGAATATGAGCCCTTAACCTCGCTAGGAGAGAAAGGTAGAATGAAAAGAAATGGACTGGTAGGGTTGTCAGCACTGTTGTTTGGGTTGATGCTTAGTTCTAGTATTTTTCATCCACCCATGATATCGAGTTCTTCTTCGTCTGTTGGGAGTACGGGTTTTGAGCCTTGGTACTATTACATTGAGGGAATGATCAATTCTGCGACAGGGAACCTGTACTTTACGGCTCGGGATGTTTCGTTTAAGGCTAGGGGCTTTGACATAGAGATTGTTAGGGCTTATAACAGCCATCGTAGCGGGATTAGTACGGGTTTTGGTTTTGGCTGGACTTTCAACTATAATGCTTACCTAGTTGAAAATGGAGTCCTTGTTTCTTTGGTTGAAGGTGATGGCTCTGTTCATAATTTTACAAGTATTGGCGGCGGTCAGTATTCTCCACCGCCTGGAGTTCATTGCCAGTTGATAAAAAACGGAGATAGTTCTTTCACCCTTTGGTTCAAAGATGGTCCCAAGTACAATTTTAGTTCTATTGGAAAGTTACTAAGCATTATCGACAAGAATGATAACCGTTTAACCTTAAGTTATACGGATGGAAGGCTGACTCGAGTTGAGGATGACTCAAGTTTGGCGCTGACACTAAATTATGATGCGCAGAACAAGATTATTGGCGTTGTTGATCCCTTGGGCAGACAGATTAGATATGACTATGATGCTTCTGGCAACCTATTTAATGTGACTGATGCTATTGGATATTCCACTCTACATTTCTATCGCTATGATAACAGGATTAACGCGACTGTCAATCCTGCTGGAAGAGTTTTGACTTTCTCGTATGTAACGCAAGATGGTGTGGACAAGGTCAATGCAACTGGGAATTCTCAGTACAACTTTACTTCACAAAATTACTATCCGCCCTTTCCAGCTTGTTGTATAGAGTATGACACTGTGACAAACATTGTGAGTGTAAGCAGGAGGGGATACATAACAAGCATAGAACTCAATGATATTGGAAATCCGATTCAGATTGTTGACCCTTTAGGCGGGGTTACGAGTATGAGTTGGGACAGTGACATGAATAAGATTGCCTCCATGGATGCTAATGGTAATCAGTATCAGTATCAATTTGACACATTCGGGAATTTGGTGAATGAGACAGACCCTTTGGGTTATTCTTCAATTTACGGGTGGAATAATATTGACAACAGCGAGCAATACTTATCCTTGCTTACGAACGTTACTAATGCTTTAGGTTACAGAACGAGTTATGATTATGACTTAATGGGCAATTTGATCAAAACTACGGACGCCACTGGGAACAGTTCGTATCAGTATTATGGTGGCTTCGGAACCATAATAAAAAAGGTTAGTTTCCGAGGATTTCAGACCCTTTATTCTTACAGTGCGCATGGATATATGGTAAATTCGACAGACGCTTCGGGAAACATAACAAGACACTACTATGATGACGTAGGTAGGTTGACAAACGTTACTGATCCATCAGGATTTACTACATCGTACGAGTACGATGCCAAAGACAGAAAGCTGAAAGCTATTGATCCCACTCGCAATGCGACGAGATATAGTTATGATGCTTTGGGCAATTTGATAAATACCATAGATTCCAATGGTAATGGAGATAATACGACTATTCATGAATATACCAACGAGCCTAGGGCAGTTACTGATGCGACAGGGAATCAGACAAGTTTTAACTATGATACAAGAGGGAACTTGGGGAGTGCCATTGATGCCAGAGGCTATAGAACAAGCAATACCACCTATGACGCCCTTGATAGGGCAGTTTTAGTGACCGACGCGCTAGGGAATACGGAGAGCTATACCTACGATGCTGTCGGTAACCTTTTGACCAAGACCGACAGGCGAGGCTACATCACCATATATGCTTGTGATGCATTGAATAGAATAATAAGAGTGACAGATGCCTTAGGTTACAATACAACATATCAATATGATGCTTTAGGTCGTCTTGTGAATACAACCAATGCGAGGGGATTTAGCACCATTTATTCTTATGATGTCTTGAACCGACTGACGGAAACAAACGATGCCACTGGAAACGCAACCAGTCAAGTTTACGATGCGGATGGAAATCTTGTTTCAAGAATCGATGCAAGAGGCTTCGAGACAAGATATGAATATGACGCTTTGAACCGCCTAGTAAGGGTCATTGACCCGTTAGGTAACTCAACTTCCAACCGCTATGATGAAGTGGGCAATCTGGTAAATGTTGTTGATGCTAGAGGCTATGTCACAACTTACGCATATGATGCTTTGAAACGATTAATAAAGGTCATTGATCCGTTAGGATACGAAACTAAATACTCTTACGATGCTGTTGGAAACCGCGTCTCGGTGATTAATACCAAAGGCTTCAAAACAACCTATGGTTACGACCAATTAAGCCGTTTAATCACTGTTGTTGACGCCTCAGGGAACATAACCCGATATAGCTATGATGCAGTCGGAAATTTGATTAATGCCACGGATGCGAGGGGTTACTCTACTATCTATGCTTACGACGCTTTAAACAGACTGACAAATACAACCGATGCTCTAGGAAGAATCCAGAAAAACGTCTACGACGCTGTTGGAAATCTGGTTCAATCCATTAACGGTTTGGGTTACGCTACCAACTGCGAGTATGACGGCTTAAATCGATTTACGAAAATTGTTGATTCGCTAGGGAAAGAAACGAGATACTTTTATAGTGCTATCGGAAACCAGACGAGTGTCATTGACGCAAACGGTCGCGAAACGAAGCATGAGTATGACGCTTTAAATCGCCTGATCAAAATTACAGATGCTTTGAACTACAACACTTTGTACACCTATGACGCGGTAGGGAACATGCTTACAATTACAGATGCTAATGGTCATGTCATGACAAAAGAATATGACGCCTTGAAAAGACTTACCAAAATCACAACTCCCATGGGTTATGAAACCGCATATTCTTATGACGCTGTGGGCAACCTCCTAAAGCGCATCGACGCCAACCGCAATGTTACCCTCTACAGTTACGATGCCTTAAACCATCTTGTACTCATATCTTATGAAAGATCTGGCAATGTTACATTCCAATACGACGCGACTGGTAACATTACCCAAACATCAAATATCGATATCGGTCTTAACGACACTACTCATTATTCCTATGATATGCTAAATAGGCTTTCATCTGTGACTGTCGATTATGGGGTTTTCGTTAAGACCAGCAATTACACTTATGATAACAGCGGCAACCGCGCAACTATGACCGACCCTGATGGAGGCGTGACAATGTACAAATACGACGCGGTGAACCAGCTAACTAGAATTACAGATCCTCTTGGAAATGTTACCACATTTGAGTATGACAATGCAGGTAGACGAACCAAGTTAGCATATCCAAACCAAGTTGTGACCACATACACTTATGGCGCCGTAGGTAATCTGCTGAATATCACAACAAGAAAATCAAATGGCGCAACCATTTCAAGCTACGCGTACTTGTACGATAACGTTGGAAATAGATTAAGAATGACCGAATATGCGGGAAGCATGACGACTTATCAGTACGACGCATTATACAGACTCATCAAAGTGGTTTATCCTTCAGGTGAAGTTGTTCAATACACTTATGATGGAGCTGGAAATCGTCTAGCCCAAGTAACGAATCTTACGTCGACAATAGCATACACTTATGATTCGGACAATAGGTTGGTTTCTGTAGATGGAACAACGTATTCTTATGACAATAACGGCAACTTGATCATGAAATCTAGTGCTATAGGAACGACCTATTATCGTCTTAACTATGAGAATAGGCTAACTGAGGTCACATTGCCAGATTTGAGTAAGGTTGTTTTTCAATATTCCCCATATGAGAACAGATTGAGCAAGTCTGCTACTCAAGGATCGACTTATTATTTTCACGATTCTGAAGATGTTCTAATGGAATATGACGAAACAGGCATTTGCGAGACGAGGTTCACCCATGGTCCGTTGACCGACGAGCCTGTAAGCATGTTTGGCGCTGAAAGCATTTTCTATTACCATTTTGACGGTTTGGGTAGCGTGACGACTCTCACGAATGTCGGCCAAACCATAACAGCAGTTTATAAATATGATGTGTTTGGAAAAATGACTGAGACAACTGGCACTATTGAAAGCGCATATAGGTTCATTGGTAGAGAGTGGGATAACGAAACTGAATTGTACTACTTTAGAGCAAGGTATTATGATGCCACTCTTGGGCGATTTCTAAGCAGAGATCCGCTGAAGCGCAGTGGACAAACTGAATATGCTTATGCAAAGAACAATCCAGCCACTCTCGTAGATCCACTAGGTTTAAAGGAAGAACCTCGGACATTCTACCCGTATCAGCGACTGTACGATCCCTATCAGCAAAAGAGCGAGCGCGAAGGGCTTGGGACGCCCTGGGAGATTCTCCAGTGGGCTCAAGAAACGTTTCCCGGCTTCTTTGAAGCAATAAGACTTCTAGGATATCACAGTGAACAAGAAAAGGCGGGATATGAACAGTTTGAAGTCTATACTTGGAAAGCTAGATTATACTATGCATGGGTTCACAAACTTGATTTTAAAGAGAAGCTCAAACGCGACCAGAAATCGCTCGAATACTTGAACAGTCAGGTTGAAATTACCAGAGAAAAGCTTGCTGGCTTGTCCAACATGCGAGATTGGGAACGTCGAACACTTGCTGTTAGAATGGCTATGTGGCGTCGCGCTATTAAAGACTTGGAAGAAAGAATTGAATTCTTGAAGAAAATGGTTCCAGTTCAGGAGAAAATTGAGAAAGAACGTGAAAAGCTTTTCGAATCGATTTTCCCTCCAATGCGCGATTCCTCTCTCAAATATCTCAGATATTCTCCTAATCCAGGTGTCCAAGTAACTGTAAAAAACGAGGGTGAATCTCCACAAACCTTCGTTATTAGCACCTCTTACACACTATTTACAGACCCTCCAATTGGAAGTCAAAGCACAACGCTAAAACCTGGAGAAACCACTACCCTAACTTTCCCATGGACACCTGAATGGGGCAGATACCAAGTACACGCAAGCTCAGGCATAATCCCCGACGAATTTGACACAGCCGACAACACATACACAATCGAACAATACCTAGGAGGCAGTAAAAGCAACCTATCCAACGAATCCATCAATATATCCAACGAATCCATCAATAGCTCTCATGTAGCCTCGTTCATAGTCGCCCTGTTTGCATCAGTCGTCGTTCTCAAATACCAAAAGAAAAAAGAAATCCCGATATTCGATATCCCAGCCACCGCCCTCAAGCAGAATCTAAACAACAACAATCCTAACCATCTGACAAACATATGGCAAGACCACATTAGACAACAACCTATCTAGGTCCACATCAAAATTCCAGATTCTTCCAAAAGAGGTATACCTTAGCCTGTAGTAGCAATGCCGTGACATGGATAAGTTTTGCAAGTTTCTCCAGCGTTGCTGTCTCCACCGTTGCTTATAAGCTCACGTTTTCCATAGGGTTGATGATAGAAAAACTCTTTCATGAAGCGTAAATGAGCATGCTGTTTGAAGGCTTGTTTTACCGTCAGTGACTCCGAGTGTGTTAGAGTCGTCAGTTTTGATGGAGTGTATTTTTCGCTGCCCAAGAGAGTTGTGTTGAAGCCCAAGCCTGCCAAGATGTCTCGTATTGCTATTGCTTCGAGTGCTGGCTGCGTCTCCTGGACCCTTTTCATTCCCGCCTTTTCAAAAAACGGGTTATACTTAGTCATAACCGCAATCGTTTCGACGCAAGGCGTGCCTGCTAATGGTAGGGTTTCTCGCACAAGTCTTTGACCCAAACCTATGGTGCGATATTTAGGATGCACAACCCGTATTTTGCTGTTAATTTGTATTAACCAAACGATCGCATACCAAATCCGGAAACCACAGTCCTTGCCATATACGCTTTGGCAACTACTCTTTAGAACTTGATTTCACCCTTTTCCATGAATTCTTTCACAGCCTCACACTTCTCCTCTATTTCTCATCCAGAGAATAGCGGTCCTCCATTCTCATTAATTCTTGAAGCATCCCGTTTCCCTTCTCGGTTAGCTTGTAGTGAACGAAGAACCGTTTCCCTATTTTCGAGCTGACGGCTTCAATTAGCCTAGCTTCCTCAAGCCTCCTTAATTTCGCTGTTCTAGTTTTCTCGTTTGGGCAAGCGTCAGCTAAATCCGCGAATCTTTTAGGCCCTTCAAGTAAAGCGCCCAAAATATTAAGAACGTATCGCTCTCCAAGCAACTGAATGAGCGGCCACTTCTTCCTTTTAAGCATGGACTAGAGAAAGTATGCCATAGAACAATTCCTTTTCCGATAATTGCCTACAGTTAACTTTATTTGGATACAGTTATCACTTAGACCCATGGATAGGGTGGAAACCTTCATGATTAAGCTATTTTTGGTGTGGCAAGTGGAAGAGGAGTGAAGAGTCGGTTTAACCTTGCTGTCTTGTTAATTTTGCTGTGGTTTTTGGTGCCGACCGCGATAGCTTCCTCAGAGACCACAGTTTCTTACTATGTCGCAACTAACGACGTGTTTCCAGCATTAACCGATATTGATGCATCCGTGACCTTAGACTGCTCGGCAGTTTTTGATTCTTCAGATGGCACGGTCTTTCCTAACAATTCAACGAACTACCCGATTACCGCGAAGCCAGGGTCTGGTATTTTAACCGTCAATTATAAAATTGATCGACCTCTACTCAAGAAGTCTGGTTCCCCCTCAGTTCCAATAAATGCAACCTGGTTGTTAGGAGATTCTCCCCCTATCACGGTCTACGATGATGGCGCCATCAAGATAACTGTAATTATACATGGTCATCTAAACGGACAAGTTATTGCACTTGGCAACGGTTCAGCAACGCCCCTAAGTGTCACATGGTCAACTTGGAAAACCATGGACATCACTGTCTCAGCTAATGTTAACGCACAAAATGGACAGACAATTCAGATACAAACAGCAACAAAATACGCTGTATATTTCACTGTGAAGGTTGAATTGATAGGAATCGCATCTTTCACACAGGACAGCCCGACTAAAGAAGTTTCAGGTTCTCCTCCCGTCCAAAGTGTCATCTTAGTTGTTGAACAAAACCAGCCGCCGACGGCAGTTATATTGAGCAACCCTTCAGGCATAACCCAAAACTCTATGAAGCTAACATGGACCCAAAACACTGAAGCGGATTTTGCCAGATACGAGATCTACAAATCAACTTCGTCTGGAAACCTTGGAACAAAAACATACATCATAACAGATGGGACCACAACATCTTATGTAGTAACTGGTTTATCAGCCGATACCACATATTATTTCACCGTCAGAGTTATGGACACGGGCGGTTTATATACAGATTCCAATCAAGTCAGTGGAAAAGCAACACCAGCTGATATAACACCACCCTCAACTATGATTAGTCTGAATGGTGTTGTGGGAGACAATGATTGGTTCACGTCAGACGTGCAAGTAACTTTGTCAGCAACCGACGAGAATGAAATTGATAAAACAGAGTACAGTTTAGACAATGCCACATGGACCCTCTATGCAGCGCCTTTCATCATCAGCGAAGAAGGAAGCACCATCGTCTACTACAAATCAACAGATAAAGCTGGCAACCCTGAAACAACAAAAACTAAAACAATAAAAATCGACAAGAACATTCCATTAGGCTCTATCACGATAAATAATGGCGCCACCTTTACAACTTCAACTTCGGTTACGCTAACTCTAAACGCATCCGACGCAACCTCAGGTGCCTACCGGGTTAGGTTCAGCAACAACGGCACATGGGACACCGAACCTTGGGAAACTCTATCATCAACCAAAACTTGGCAATTAACAACTGGAGACGGAACAAAAGCTGTTTACTACCAAGTCAAAGACAACGCTGGACTTGTCTCAATCACATATTCCGACACTATTATTTTAGATACTGTTCCACCAACGGGCTCCATACTAATCAATGATGGCGCAACCCACACCAACACAACTACAGTCATACTAACCTTATCGGCGACTGATGCGACATCTGGCATCGCTGAAATGCGTTTCTCCAACAACAACGTAACATGGTCTGACTGGGGAGCGTATGCGACCTCAAAAACTTGGACTTTAACAACGGGCGACGGCACAAAAACAGTATACGTTCAAATCAGGGACCAAGCAGGATTAATCTCCACACACTCAGATACAATAATTTTAGATACAACCCGACCGCCAGCCGAAGCGCCAACCGAGGTCTTATCAATCTGGATAATAGTCGTGGTTGTCGCTGCCATAGGAATAACAGTGGCAGCAACCTTGCTCTTGAGAAAACGAAAATAAGCTCGGTGAAGTTTAAGGTAGCATAGACTTCTCAGAGACTACTTTTCACCAGTTTTTCAAATCAGCAACCTTTTTTCCTTCTGTGTTGTGTGCTGAAGCCTTTATGCTTCGCTTTATCTTGCAGTTTTCTTTGTGAGAACTTCCTCGATTTCTCCGCACAGTTTAGGGTCAGCAACCTTAGGAGCAGTAGGCTCAAAAAAACTAACTCGGTTAACGCTTTGCGTACGGTTTAACGACAATTGGGGCGCTCAAGACGCCGTCGATAGCCTTAATGACCGCCTTAGCCAGTGCCCTCAATATCGGCAAGTCTTCAAGCATCTTTTCACTCCAGCAGAAAAAAAGGGAAATTGGAAGAAGTTGACAATTATTTAAATGTCGTTGCATGTCTTTGAATAGTTAGGAAGGAAGAGAGATGAGGGTTGATGAAAAGGAAGCTCTCAGTGTTTTGGAAAAGCTTGGGTTCAAGTTCAAAGGAAAAACAAAACAACCTCCAGAACAGGGGGCAATGAATTACGATTTTGAGGTTGAAAAGAACGAAGTGACGTATGCTTTAGAAGTGAAAACTACAGAAAGAGGAAGAAGCACAGTTCCTTGGGAGGAGTTAAGAGAAATGGCTTGGCAATTTGCTGTTCACGAAAAAGATGGACTGCTTATTTTTGTCGACAGATTACATGGCGAATACTGCATATTCAAGATAGCTCAAACTAGAATTGGACTAGTTGAGAAATCAGCGCCTAGTTGGTAGAGGTGCTTCTCCTCTTAAAATGTCTAGAAGTAGCTATTTCTATTTCGTTATATCTAGGGCTGAAGTCTACCTCTCTTTCTCCTTCAATCGGCTCTCAATGGGCGATCGTCGGAAGGAATGGAAACGCAAGAAATCTGAGGCTTTTCTCAATCGGCTTAGACCGATGCACTCACTGACCTTCTCAGTTGGACACCGCGCTGAATCCACTCGGCAACCCCCGTCACTCAGCTTTGGACAAGTGAAAGTTATGGTTTGTTTCCCTCCAGCTTCCTTGACTTCCCATGTGATCAAGACCTGCCCGTGAAAGGGACAAGCTTCTCTGCCATAGTCTTCGAACACACCTTTCACCATAACATAAAAAGATGGAATTTCGTATATTGGAGTCTCTAGGCTGGTTTCACTCAACCTTTACGCTATGAACCTTGGCTGCCCTAAAGATAGCCCTCAAAATTTCTAAGTCGTTGCGTCGGGGCACAAGAACACTCCAGAGGCCAAAAAAGGGAAGAAGATGCCCGAGGGTGGGGCACCGTGTTCTTGGGACTGCACTTGAGTTAGCGAGAACCGATTCCTCTTCCGTCGCCGAAGTCTACAGTTGGTTGACGTAAGGCTTCATGGATGATGTGTGCTGCTACGCTGAAAGGGTTTATTGGGTTAGCTTCATCTTCGGGTACAACGCCCGAGGCGAGCAGTTTCCCCTGCACATATCTGCGCATCAGTTCAAACCCTCTGGCCCTATGTCAACCTGCTTGGCTTTCTTTCCTGGATAATAGGTTATTCCCTCCATAGGAGGCGAGTCATCTTCCACGTTCTCACCCCGAGAAAAAAAGATGATTATTCAGGCTTAAGATTTTGCAGAAATTTCTCGATGCGCTGTCGGTTCTCAGCTTTGTCTTCGTTGAAATAGCTGCACAGCGGTCTAATGATTGATTTCTCGCCTGAATCGTAGTTGTGCTTGCGTGCTGTATCTGCGCAGCACAAAATATGTGCTGGAGAAACTCTGCCAGCCTAGAGTCGTCCATTTTTGTGCCTAGGCCATATCTATTGTTCAGATGGACAAGTAGCATTAGATCGCGTAGCCTGTCTCCTTTAATTAGATCTTTATTCGTCAACATGTTCGCCTTCACAATGACGGTTAACCGTCACGAGAATGGTTTGCTTGTCGCTTAAAAGTATTAAATAATGAGTCGTTTGCTATCGTTTTCAGGGAGAACAACATTGAGTGCAAAAGCAGCAGTGAAGTCGATAACAGCTACGGTCTCAGGCATATCTGGAATTTTAGTCTTGGTTGAGTTTCTCGCGGGGCTCGGGGGGAATTCGTATAACGGTGAAGCGATGCTCATGTATTCTCTTGTGTTTCTTGTTTCCTGGTATGTTCTGGGAGCACTTACAGACGAAGTCTTGGATTCTATTGGAAGAATTCTCGCATTCTTTGGTGTGCCAACGTTCATGATTGCCCTTTTGATTGCATTTGTCGGCTTGATCACATAGTGTCCCTGGTGGATATGGTATGGACAAGAAAATTGCTCTTGCCAAAGCCAAACGAAGGCACATATTTTTCCTAGGCTTCACAGCCTTTGTGATAGTTTTTGGAGCTTATGTTATTCTTGTTCTATGGCCGCAGCTTCAGTGGACCTGGGATGTTCAAGATCCTTACTTGAAGATAATGGAAAAATCGAACAGCCTAGATTACAAGACTGAGATTAGAAGCTGGTTTGACAGAGCCTACAACTTCACGGATGTATATCAGTGGTTACACGAGAAGCTTGAGTTTGTTCCGGTGGGAGTTAGTTTTGAGAGGCATGAAGACCCAATCGAGATTGCTCAATCTGGTAAAGGAAGGTGCGGCGAATTCAGTATACTCTATGTGGCTGCATGCTTGGCGCACGGTTACCAAAGCAGGATTGTTGTTGCAGTCGATTTCAGCAACCCGCTTGCTCTTCAATATCCGCACGTCTGGGCTGAAGTTAAGCTGGACCGGTGGGTACATGTTGACCCTTCGGACAGAGTGTGGGATGAGCCTCATAGATATCTGGCATGGCCTTGGGGAAAGGGCATTGGCTCAAGCGTAAGGGTCTACGCATTTGAGGACGGAAAATGTGAGGAAGTAACCTCAAACTACATTTAGACCTTAACGCGTAGCGTGCGTGAGTCTCAGCCATCTTGGCTGCTCAGAAGGCATGCCGCCAGTACCCATAACATGTGCGACCACACATGGGGCGGAAAGCCCTTAACTAATCCCTTTTCATTTTCTCGTTGGAGTTTGAAGCATCAAATGAGCCCATTGAGTACTTTACGCTTCTCTCAGTTCTCCCAGGAATACGATTCTTCTAATGTCTTTCTGAAGGAAAAGTATCTCTTTTCCAGTTTCAATCTCGTATTTCACTTTACCATCGCTGGTTCTTTGTATTAGCTTGGGTTCTTCGATTACAAGTTCACGTCGGTATTCTCCTTCAGTTCCATAGACATGAAGCCTGCCTTTGTACTCAAGCCCGTTTTCAGTATATACAATTACCCACCGGTTGTTTGTGCTGTCCGCCCTATTCATGCATACATCCCAGCAGTCTCCTCGAACAGTTTGTTTTCGGAGAGCATATCGTACAATCCCTCCAGGTAAGAGACCGAGAATCAAGCTTAGGCTCAAGACCATGAAAAGTGTACTGGGAAGGAGTATCGCATTGCGTATGCTGTCAAAATCACTGATTCCTGTAGCCGCGCCAAAAATCATGTAGATCAACAAGCTGAGGAACAAACTCCAAACTACAGTTTCAAACTCCGAAATTTTTCTTTCGATTATGGAGATCCATTTGAACAAGACCAAGGAAATAAAGCCTGGAAGAAGAATGACAATAACCGTGACTACATCAACGAGAGAAGGCAATACCATTCAAAAACGCCTACTACTTCTCTTCCTCTTTTGGCTGCGGAGTTTCAGGCTCCTTCTCTGATTGTTGACGGCGGGGCGTCTCTTTAGCTTCCTTTATTACTTCATTTTTCTTTTTTTCCTTGCTCAACTGCCCACCTAATACAGCAATCTGTAAGCAGTTCCATTTAAGATTTGAGTAAAAACCACGTTTTCACAAGTTCTCAGTTGTTATTTCCTCCAAAGCCTGGTGCGCACGCTTTGTTCATCGCCGAACTCAGAATCGCATAAGAAACCTATAAATCACGTTCAAATGAAGAGCCCAATACATCTCATTTCTGAATCGTCGCCGATAGCACCACATAGGACAGAACAAACCTGCAATTCTTTCATAATCTGGACCGCAGTTCGAACAGAGCATTTTGTCCAACACTTCATCTAGTGCATTTCTGAATTTCATGCGGCTTCATCTTCCTATACGTTGTGGCGATGGCTTCGCCACTTCGCTTATACCCGGCAGCAGTCCGGGCATTGATACTCCGCTCGGGCACGGTTTCCTGCTCACGATTCCTTCACCATCCCAAACCCTAAAGCAACCTTTGAATTAAAGAAACTTGAGGTGTCGACGTTGGGCAATGATGTCTTAGAGTCGGCTAAGCGTCAAGTTGGAAGTGAGCACGCGGAAATGAAGAAAGGCTGCCCGAAATGCAACTCGAAAAACGTTCAATGGATCGATGCGTACGTTCGCATGATTCATGATGAAAAAGGCGTACCTGCCGGCGAGAAATTGACGTATCAGTGCCAGAGCTGTGGGCGGGTCTACTCCAAGGAGTTTCGGTTTCCACATAACTATGGTCTCCTTGGTATAGCTAGGGATATCCTTGGCTGCTGAAGGAACATCATGAAGTCTAGGCGCGCCTCCAGTCCAAACTGCTCACTTCTGCTCTGTCTTAACCACGGCCTTCAGAAAAGGATGCTTGAGCTCGAAGTATTGCCTATCTCTCTCCACTAGCCCCTGCAACATCATTCCAATCTGACCCTGCATTTTCTCGATAACGCTGTTCTGTTCCTCAAGCTTCTTCTGAACAGTTGAGATTGAAACAGTGTCTTGCAGCCGCAGCGCACTCTTGCATCTTACGCATAGAGTTGCGTTAAGCTCATTTGGACATTTGCAGCGGGGACACATGATAACCTTGGGCTCAGCATCGCCTTTCTGCTGCACGCCGGCTTTCTGCAGAAGAGCTTTCTTGACAGCCTCTCCAGACAAATGAATGTATGTCGAGGGCTCATTAGAGTTTTTGCTCCAGCCGTAGACATTGCGAAGCATGGACTCTCCGAGGTCCGCGTTGTTGGTCGCGGAGCTGTGTCTGAACAAGTGCCAGAAGACCCTCTTTGAAATCTTTGCTTTTCTTCTGCATTCCTGAAGCTTGAAACGAGCCCTATCATACGTTAAGGGCTTCGTATCATCAGTCCATAACCAAGCGTCGGGATTACTCCTATCCGGATGTTGATCCAACCATGCTGCCAGCAGAGGAAGACTTTCAATCGAATATGCTTGGCGTGGCCCTGTCTTACCCGATACTGTGAGTGCTGCATACTGTTCTTGGACGTCGACGTCTCGCACGTGCATCTGAAGCGCTTCTCCGACCCTCAGACCGCACTCATAGCACACGTTGATTAGGGCTTTCAAGCGCAAGTCCGGTGTTACAGCAATCAGCTTCTTGACGTCACCGGAATCCAGCAAGTCTGAAGCTTTGAGGGTTGACTTGGGCTCTTTGACGCGAATCCAGCTGACCGCTTTTGGATAACCTTCATGCCGAGGGTCCTCAACATCATAGACCCAAGCGTAGAATTGCTTGACAATCTTCTGGAAGTCTGAAGTTGTATGAGCTGATCCTCCACCGCGAACAGTCGTGGTCAGTTTCTCTACATACTTGGCCAAAGCATTGACCACGTCTTTCTTGGTTGCCTTCTTGAAAGGGATAGGACCAAGCAAGGACGCAAAAATCTTGACGGTTCTCAGTAGCTTGTCCTGGCGGGGCAGACTCTTCCGGGAGGCTTTCAGGTACTTTGCGTATTCCAGCAGTCTCTTCTTGTTCGCCGGCAAGATTTCTTCTGAAGACTTAATTCCATCATCCCCGTTGATGGCAAGCCAGACACGTCTTTCATAACGATAAATGGACAAATGTTTCTCCCAGAAACATGATTAGAAGCTGTCGGGATTTGAAGTTTAAGGTGGCGCCCTGGCCGGGATTTGAACCCGGCTCTTGTCACAGAGCATGATTCTCTGCAATGTCCAGCGGGCGACAGCCGCTTATACTATTCCGGCATTGAGGAAGTTCCTCACTGTGACCGGACTATAC
>Ga0315296_10002446_pt1 | contig 15851 bp, 13 predicted proteins | sample YL17G14_18_MG_FD_203921 | JGI IMG/M metagenome (GOLD analysis project Ga0315296, IMG submission 203921) | Sediment microbial communities from Yellowstone Lake, YNP, Wyoming, USA - YL17G14_18 | ecosystem: Environmental > Aquatic > Freshwater > Lake > Sediment | place: USA: Wyoming | collected... | reverse complement strand
AGTCGCATTGTAGGAGGCGAACAAGGTTTCGGTGTTGTCTGCGGTGTAGTTGTAGAGCTTGTATGTTTCCTTGCTTCCGAATGTGGCGTCAAATATCTTCTCTCCATCGTCTGCGTAGGTTGTTATTGACGAGCTGCTTACCATGTTTTCGTTGTCGGTGACGTTTTGGCCGCCTGCAGAAAGACTGTAGGTGTTACGGTCGAACATAACTGAGGTTTGGAAGTTGACAATGCTCATTTTGATCTGGTTGTTCTGTATGAAGTCGTAGACGGTTTCGTTAGATATCTTGTTGCCGTAGCGGTAGCACCCTGTGTTGTTGTAGTGGTTGTAGAATGGGATTATGAACCATCCCCAGAAGTGCCAGAGATCGCGGATTCTTCCAATGACGTGGTTCTCGGTCAGAGTTGCTAGGTGCGTGTCGGGTGACATGGTCAAGTTGTAGGTGAAGGTTAGTTCGTCATAGGTTGTTAGGGCCATCGGCCAACTCTGGTAGGTGTGGTTGGTCGGTGAAATGTAGGTTCTCCACCATATGGCAGTCAAGTTTGTGTACTTCATGCCCCATGACCATTGCAGCTTGTCTGGTGAGTGGTTCAAGGGAATAATTGAAGTCTCGCTGCTTAACGAGGGGAACGATGCGTTTGGGAAAGCGCTTGCAAAGTCGAAGCCCATGCTGAAGGAGGACCAGAGGTTGTCGTTCATATCAGGCGAGTCTGGATAGAGTGATTGCTCAGTTTCGTTGAAGGCCATGAGCATCAAGAAGTTGGAGGCTACGAGAGCGTCCCTGCTGTGATTTTCGGTTTTGTAGTGTAACATGAAGGTTTGCGTGGGTATGGTGTAGTACCTTTCTTCATTGAAGGTTATGTTGCTCAAACCTGCATACAACATCTGCACGTCTGTGTTGTTAACGTACGTCATGTAAACGTAGGCGTGATAGGTGGTAGGAGGCGCTGCCATTCCATGCAAAGTGGCATAAGCTCTAGCATAATCGAAATAGTCGACGACCTTCGCCCAGCTTTCCAGCAGAAAATCCGTAGCCAATAATGTGTCCGCGCCAAGGACCTGCGACATCATACCGACCGAGGCTATGCAAATAAGCAAGATTCCAAACAGTAGTTTACTTCTCATATAGATCCCTGCTTCAAATTCTCTGTCTTGTCGAAGTACAATCGTTTATTAATTTATTGTGAACGCCCAATCCAGATTCCGAACCAACTTTCACTGCAAAGTCTTCTATTTCGTTCTTCGGGCGGTATTTACTACAAATTCAGAGCTGTCCTTCATACACGTTAAATGCAATGATTGAGGCTAGCTTTCTTATCAAGAACAATACGGATGTTCACTGCAATGGCCTCTCCCAGACGAGACGATATTATACAAGCTCTGCGTGACAGCGAGAAATGTTTGCGCTCAGTTGCAGACTCGGCGGCTGACGCTGTTATCTCAATAGATTTTGGCGGGAAGATAACCTTCGTGAACAGAGCGGTTAAGAGAGTATTTGGCTACTCCTCTAAAGAAGTCTTGGGTAAGTCCATAACCGTGCTGATACCTGAAAGGTTCGTAGGAAGACACTTGAAAAGCATGGAACGCTGGAGCAAATCAATCCCGTCAGCAAGAGGCAGAACATATGAGTTAGTTGGGCTAAGAAAAGATGGGGGCAAATTTCCCGCCGAAGCGTCGTTCTCAGCCTGGAAAATGAGGGGTGAAACCTACTTCACGGTTATTGTGCGGGACATCGGTGAACAAAAACGCATGGAACAGGTGTTGCGAGAAGGTGAAGAAAAGTATCGAGGCCTATCGAAGAAGCTGGAGAGTCTGATGAAAAGTTCGGCGGTCATGCTCAGCACAACAGATCTGCGGGAACGTCTCAAGACGATCGCTGAAGCAGTCCGTGAACAAGGCTGGGCAAGAGTTGTTATTTCTCTAAAAGACGAAAACCTAAACACCACAGATCTGGTTTCAGCAGGTCTAACCCCTGAAGAAGAACAGTATCTGAAACAGCATCAATCACCAGGACATGTGTGGCGCAAACGTTTAAGCTCCTTGTTCGTGCGCTACCGTCTAGGCGAATTCTATTACCTCCCTTGGAGTGATCCACTCGTCCAAGAGCAGTTCAAGTATGCACTTATGAGCAAGGTCAAGAAACAAGAGACTGTTGATTGGAACCCAGATGATCTGCTCTTTTTCCCATTGAAGTTGCCTGATGGCGCCGTAGTGGGCATGATGAGCATGGACGACCCCAAGGACGGGCGGCGACCGACCAAGGAGTCACTTGCGCCCCTCGAACTCTTCGCGCATCAAGCCGCTGTAGCCATCGAGAATGCAAGATTGCTACAGCAAGTTAAGGAATATGCGCAGCATCTCGAAGAAAAAGTGGATGAGCGCACTGCAGAGTTGAAGAGGAGTGAAGAAAAACTTAAGAGCATTTTTTCAGCTTCGCCAGACGCTATAACTGCCACGGACCTGAATGGAAACATCATCGAATGCAATGAGCAAACCTTGAAGATGCATGCCTATTCCTCACGCGAAGAATTGATTGGGAAGAGCTCTTTTGAACTGATTGCGCCGAAAGACCATCAGAAAGCCCTAGAAAACATGAAGGAGACCTTGGAACACGGGCGTCTCAGAATCGTGGAGTATACGTTTGTGACCAAAGACGGTCATGAATTTCCAGCTGAACTTTCAGCAAGTATTATCAAGGACGCTTCGGGCAAACCCACGGGCTATGTTGCAGTGACTAAGGATATTACTGAGCGTAAACAGATGGAGGAGCAGCTCTTTAAGTCTGAAAGACTTGCTGCCATAGGCCAGCTAGCAGCCATGATCGGACACGACCTACGCAACCCATTGACTGGCATAACTGGCGCAACCTACTATCTGAAGACCAAACTAGGCAAGAACATCAATGACAAGACGAGGGAAATGCTGAAGATCATCGAAAAAGACATCATATGCTCCAACAAAATCATCAACGACCTTCTGGAATACTCAAGAGACCTCAAGCTGGACCTGACGGAAGCCAGTCCAAAAGCTCTTGTAGGAGAAGCTTTGTCCCTTGTGAGGATTCCTAAGAGAGTTCGCGTCAAAGATTTGACACGAAACAAACCTCAAATCAAGGTTGACGTTGAGAAGTTGAAAAGAGCCTTCGTCAATATCATCAAGAACGCCGTTGACGCGATGCCAAAAGGTGGCATCCTGACGATGAAAAGTGGGCAATTGGAAGATACTTTAGAGATTTCCTTCAGTGACACCGGGATAGGCATATCAAAGGAAGCACTGCAGAACATTTTCACGCCGCTGTTCACTTCGAAGGCGAAGGGAATGGGTTTTGGTTTAGCCATTTCCAAACGCATTGTTGAGGCTCATGCAGGCAAGATCTGCGTAAGGAGCACTGTCGGTAAGGGGTCAACCTTTACAGTAACTATTCCGATCAAACCCCAGCAAGAAGGAGGTGAAAGAGTTTGGGTGAACGTGCCCGAATCCTTGTTATCGACGACGACGAAGGCATAAGAAGAACACTTGCAGCTATACTGGAAGAGGAAGGCTACCTGGTTGAAACCGTAGAAAGCGGCAAGGAAGCTATAGCAAGGACTAACAAGAGCTTCTACAACGTAGCATTAATAGACATTCGGCTTCTGGATATGGAAGGAACTGAGCTTCTGACCAAGATCAAACCCACCGTGCCGAGAATGCGGAAGATAATCATCACTGGTTATCCAACGGTCCAGAACGCTATAGAGGCTGTTAACAGAAACGCAGACGCATACCTGCTGAAACCGTTTGACATAGGCAAAGTTCTTTTCGTTATCAAAGACCAGTTGAAGAAACAAGAAGAAGAAAACCGGTTCAACCAAGAAAAAGTGACGGAGTTCATCGAGACAAGAGTCAGAGAACTAGAGACCAAAACTGTCGTCAACAAGTCAAAGTGAGAGCCTATTCTCATTTCTTTCCTTTTCACGTGTGACTGCTTGCCTTTTTCCATTCTTCATGCTTTTGTAAGACTTCTTTTTGTGAATCCATGAAGTCTTCTATGCTGCGGTAAAGTATGTGCATCTCTTTTAACGCTTCTTGAAGCTGTCATTATGAAGATCGGGGGAAAGTGTCCAAAATGCGGCTGTGAGTTGCGGATTCCTCCTTCGAAAATAGAGGTTCTAGCACCACAACTGTTGTCGGTGTGTAGAAGAAAAGGAGAAGCTTCGCGTTCTATTTGACGATCCTATCGATTTGGTGCATATTGCTGTGGAGGCGGTGGATAAGCGGCCTGCGGGGTAGGTGCCGGACTGGTCTTCATGAAATAAGCTATCGCCATGATGATCGCTCCGACAATTCCAATGTAGACACCTAAACCTGTGTATTGCATGGCATTGAGTGAACTGAGGGCTATCATTGCTCCAACCCAGCATATGAGCCCGAGTATTCCTGCAACCATAGCGATCTTTCTTTTAGCTATCGAAACAAAGCCCAGAATCACTGCGATCGGGTATAGTATGAATGTCAACAGAATTCCAATTGCTCCAATATCCATCGAGACAGTCCCTACAGTCGAGCCTTCACCAGACTGTACGCCTTGCGCAGCTATCGTATATAAGTTGAAGAGGCTATATGAAGCTGAAGGGCTAAACAAGTTATCAGAGATCAGTGGCAGAAATCCTGAGAACAAGAAGATCACTGTGCCGATGAGCGCTGCGATTTTCCAGTAATCCAACTTTTTCACCCGAATAAGGGTAAGTGTTGCGGTCTTATCATTCTTAAATCTTGCCATCAAGATTCGGATAGAAGAGGTATCTAGGCATAATCGAGTGTCTCTCAGGAAGATTATTCGTGCCATCTTACAAATGATATAAAGACTGCCCAACATTAGAAGAATGTCGTGCGGTGCCTACAATGGTTGATCGCGCGCGCTAATGACCTGATTGTCTTTGTCTGGACTGACAGAGTGAAGATTCTGAAAGACACTCATCAAAGCTTTGAAAGAGAAGAGGCGTTAGAGGACATGGTATCCAACGTTTTATATAAGGGCTACGTTTCAGGCGCTTGGAGAGATTAACTCTCCTCGTGTGAATAGCATTGATCAATTTGGGCCGACAGAAGAAACTTTAATTCTTCGATTTTATCTAGCCATTTCTGTGAAGGGTTAAGAGGGAAAAACATGAGGAGTCAAAAAGGCCAGGCCTTCATCCTGATCGTGGTTGTTCTCCTAGTTATGGTAGTGTTGCTTGTTTTGGTCCCGATGCGCGAAGCTCGAGTCAAGTCGACTCCTTTTGTGCAGCAGGTTTTCTTTCAGATGAGCGGTCAAAACGTGACGACATCCTATGTCGACGAAGATGTTGAGGTGCATGTTGTCATCAAGGCAACAGAGCAATACTCAGGTTCAATAGTCGTGAAGGTCAGAAAAGACGTTTCCTTGTGGTTTGACAGTGATTATACTGTCAAGACTTTCCCTGTGGATCTTGCAGGTGATCAGGTTTCTGAGCTGGAACTAGCATTTGTTCCTGATCGAGCTAGCGGGAGCACGCTGCGTGGATATTTTGTAGAGATTGATTTCACAGCTACGCACACGGACTGGGTGATGGAGAACTTGTATCCACCTAGGTTTAGGGTTCTCCAAAACCCGCAGGGTGAAAACGTACTTGCTTAATAGCATCAATGATGGAACTGGCCGAAATCTGGAAATAGTCTATTTTGTCAACCTTGCGGGTCAAGAGAGCGGTTGCATACCCTGCAAAAAAAAACAGCTACTCCTCAAAACCTGGCCGCTGAAAATGACCTTGTCAGCACAGAAGTAGAAGGAAAATACTAGTCCAGGTCTAAGCCAATGAAGGAAGCCTCACTTCCCTTTTTTACATGTTTTCTTTGACCATTTTGGCGAGTCTTTTGATCCCTTCTTCTATCTGTTGTTCTGATGGATATGAGAAGTTTATTCTCATAGTGTTCTGGCCTTTGCCGTTGCAGTGAAATGCGGAGCCGATGATGTAAGCGACTTTATTGTCGATTGCCCTTGGGAAGAGATCGTTGGCGCTCATCCTCTTTGGCAGTTTGACCCAGAGAAATAGTCCGCCTTCCGGTTTGGTCCACGTGACGCCTCTTGGCATGTATTTCTTCAGAGCTTCTAGCATTGACTGCCGCTTTCTTGCGTAAAGCCTGCGAATGGTCTCGATCTGCTTTGGCAGCAGTCCCCGTTTCAGGTATTCGGCCGCTATGAGCTGTGTGAAGGCTGGGGAGCAGAGGTCCATGCTTTGTTTGGCAACGACCATTCTGTCCATCCATTCAGTTGGAGCCATTATCCACGCCAGCCTGAGACCGGGGCAGAGCAGTTTAGAAAAGGTTCCTAAAACCATGACTTGATTTTCCGTGTCTAGGCTGCAGAGGGCTGGAACGCTTTGGCCTGCAAATCGAAGGTCTCGGTAGGGGCTGTCTTCGACGACGGGAACTTCGTACTTGTAGGCTAGTTCCAAGAGTCTTTTGCGTCTTTCGAAGGACAGAGTGACTCCAGAAGGATTCTGGAAATCTGGGACGACATAGATGAATTTTGCTTTCTTCTTCCTTTGTGCCAGCTTAGCCAACAGTTTTTCCAGCAGATCCGTTCTCATTCCTTGGTCATCTTGGGGCACGCCGATCATCTTGGCTCTGTAGGCTGTGAAAGCTTGTAGACCGCCGATGTATGTAGGCAATTCAACTATCACGACGTCTTCGGGGTCCAGGAAAACCTTAGAGACAATGTCCAAGCCCTGCTGCGATCCTGATGTCACAAGGATGTTTTCAGGTTTGACGCCGGCCTTTTCGCGTGACATCCACCTAGCAAGTTCTTCACGCAGAGACCATTCTCCTTCTGTGGGCCCATATTGAAGTGCAATAGCACCTTTTTCTCGAAGTATCCTGCAGGCAATGTCTTCTAGATCTTTAACGGGAAAAGTCTCCGGAGCAGGCAATCCTCCTGCAAAAGAGATTATGTCCGGCAGTCGCGTGACTTTGAGAAGTTCTCGGATCTCGGACCGCTTCATGTTGAGGGCGTTTTTGGAGTAGAAGGCTGAAATGTCCTTGATCATTTCTTCGTTTCTCCTTTTTACTTGAAATATTCCTTGGTTGCCAATCACCAGTGCATGGAGATATAAGGTTGCTGCAGTCAACTACAGAATCTTCACGTTCGACAGTCAGCCATGCGCTAGGTTTGTAAGCTCATTGTGCACTTTGTGTTGAGTGGGAGGACGTGAATACATGGAGTTTGCCGGGCTGGTCGTCAAGCGAAGGAGCATTAGAAAGTTCAAGACAGATGCTGTGTCCAAGGAAGCTGTCAACAAAGTTCTGGAAGCTGGTCGCTGGGCTCCGTCCGCTGGTAACTGTCAGCCTTGGCGATTTGTGGTCATCACTGATCCTCGGATTAAGAGCAAGATAGCGGAGAATTGCACGAGGTTCAGCAGGGAAGCTTGGAAGCTTTTTCCACCTGAGCGTTCACGCTATCTGGCTGCTAGAGGCGGATCTTGGGACAAGTCATACATGACAAAAGTGCCTGTCTTGATTGCCGTGTGCTACGCAACTCTGGAGAATATGCGGGATGAGCTTGTGCTTGGCTCAGTCTGGATGTCCGTAGAAAACATTCTGTTGGCTGCCACAGCTGAGGAGCTTGGAAGCTGCGTGTACACGTTTTACAACTTGGAAGAAGAGGAGGAACTGAAACGGATACTGCAAGTGCCCCGAAACTACAGGATCGTTTGTATGATCCAGCTTGGTTACGGAGCCGCTGAACCTCCTCCGCCGTCGCGGAAGAAGCTCGAAGAAATCGTCTCATACCAGCATTTCTAGAGGAGTCCGTGTGCTCAGAGTACCGTTAAAACTATGAAACACGCCCCAAATGTCGTTAACGTTACGAAACAGAAGCCGAAAATGATGTTATGCACCTTCTTGGTCCAGAAGCGCTCGGATTTGAAGACTGCAGTTGAGACTCGATCGATCGAAGCGAAGTTTTCGGCGATACATCTTGAGTATAGAGACAGAAGGATATTTAGAAAACCAAAATAACTATGTGATCAGATTAAACACTACAGGGGCCCTATTTCAGTTCTGTGGGGTCGTCGTCTAGCTTGGTTTAATACTTTGCTGGCGATATCTCCATTTGGACGCTTCTTCGCAACCTCTCTCTCTTTTTTTATGGTCGGAACTAGGGGCACGCACTCTTAGGTGCTGTTTTTGGCTGGGGCTCGTGGAAGTAAACATTTTCGCTGTTCAATGTCAAAAGTCAAATTTGACTTCAGTACTGTTCGGACTCGAGTTATTCCGATTTTGAAGCGGGTTGAGGTTGAGGACTACCCGGCGAAGATTGGGCGCGTCTATGGTTGGAGTCGTCAACATGTGTGTTACTATCTTAGCAAGCTTGAGCGGTGCGGTCTTGTTAAGCGCAAAGTCCGCAGTCGAGCAGTTTTCTATGGGCTGACCGGTCGAGGTAAAAACTTTCTCACATCATGTGAGGACGTCGTCTTCGGTAGCGGTGTATATCGGCTTGACCGGTGCCAGGTCCGCTTCGCGATCATCGCTGAGGGTTGTTTGCCGATAGATTTCAGGCGTATCGAGATGGTGAACTGGACTGCCTTGTTAGGGCTCGAACAGGGTTCGTATGTGAGGCATACTACGAGGAGTTGGATTGTGAATATGGAGACTTTGTATGGTAAGCATCCTGGTGAGTTGTTTGTTTTGGCGAAGAACTTGGCTGACAGGGTTGCTAAGAGTCTGATGATGAAGTATGGTTGTAGGTTGAGTGAGGGTGAGATTTGTAGGGGTTACGAGTTGAAGGTGGATGATCCAGTTGCGAAGTTGTTGAGCCGGTATTTCTGTGTGAGTACGCCTGAGCGGAAGATTGATCACAGTCCAGGCATCGATCAGGGTGAGCTCGAGCATTTCAGTCGCGATGCTGCGGTTGAGTATCTGCTTATGCCGGAGCGTGTGAAGAAGCTGGAGGGTCAGGTTCAAGCTTTGCACGTGGACCTTGAAGAGCTGACTGGGGCTCTTAAGAAATTGTTGAGTGTAGAGGGCTCGGACCAGTTCGGACCGGAACAGAAGAGGTTGCAGGATTATGTTTCTTAGTTGTTTTTCGGCAGCGAAACTGTGTTCAAATGCCATTTTGAGTGTTGAGTTAGACTATGGTAAATATCCATGCTTTTGGCGATCAAGTCCTTTTGATTCTGCTGATGTAGATGGTATGGGCTCACCTTTCACAGTTGTGTACATTGAGGTTTTCCAGGTTTGAACGTTGTATGATGGAAGTTGGGGAAAAAAGCCGTTCAAAAGGTCGCAGTCAGGCTGAAAAAGTGGGGCGTTTGAAGTATAATCAGCAGCTTCTGAAACGAGCCCTGCGCGATCTTGAGGAGGTTAAACTCATGCAGCGGACTATTCTGACAGGGTTGAAGGGGATGTCTCATTTTGAGAGACCTATGATCCAGAAGATTGCATGCGGCGACGAAGTGGATGTGCTGATTTTGGATTACTTGTATGAGGCTGGTAATGCTGGGTTGCTACCAAAGGACTTGGCTGCCCAGTTGATCGAGTTCAGGGTTAGGCGTCATCAGGTCAGCCGAAGGATCCTGCGCATGAACAGACGTCTGGAGAAAGAAGTGGGTGAGCGGCTGGTTGAGAAACGAGGTTGGCATTGGGCCTTGACAAGTTTCGCGTTTGAGTCGTGGGGAGATTCTGAGATCAGTCTTGGAGAAGGAACAAGTGTGGGAGACTAGAGCGCCCGCTTAGGGAATACTCTCCCATTTAACGTCACACTCTTTTCTACCTGTGCATAAGATGTGTAAGCGCTTCGAGTTCGAGTCATTCTGAAGGAAGAACTACCTGTACCATAATGAGAACAGACATGTTCTAAAGGCTAGCTTTAAGACAGACGTTCAGTTCGTTTGTTTTGGGACTGAGAATGATTAAGCATCAATTGGCTTTCTTTGCAATCCTAGTTCTTCTATGTTCGTTTTCAACAATCGTTGTACAAGCAGAAGACTCGTTTGAGACCATCTATATCAGATCAGATGGAAGGATTGACCCTCCCACCGCACCAATATCGACACTCGACAATGTTACATACAGATTTGTCAATGAGGAGATGATCCTTTCTGGCGGAATCGTTGTTGAGAGAGACAACATCATTCTTGATGGATCAGCTTGCACCCTTCAAGGAAACAAGAGTCTTGGTTCAATGGGAGTCGTTCTTGATGGAAGAAGTAATGTCACAATCAAGAATCTGACAATTACGGACTTCATAACTGGCGTCCATCTCATGAGGTCTTTGGGGAACATTCTGCAGAATGACAGAATGACGACAAACACATGTGGGATCTACCTCGAAAATTCATCTGGCAATAACATGAGCGAAAATGACATCTCTGATCAGGATATCAATGGCGTAGTTCTCCGTTCTTCTGCGAATAATAGTATAGATGAGAACCGAATCAGTGCCAACGGTCTCTATGGTGTCTATCTCCTTGATTCCTCAAACAATAGCCTAACCGAGAACGAGATTATCGGTAGCGGCTTGTTTGGCATCTTTCTCACTTTGTCCCCTGAAAACATTTTGAGCGGCAACTACCTTGCCAACAACCAACATGGTGTCCTTCTAGGAATGTCTTCCTTCAACAAGCTAAGAAACAATACGATGGTTGACTGTACCTGCAGCTTCGGAGTCACGTCCGGAAATCTTCCGGATTACGTGAATGATGTTGACACATCAAACACTGTTGATGGCAAACCAATCTACTACTGGATAGACAAACAGGATATGAATGTTCCTTCAGACGCTGCTTACGTGGCTCTGATAAACTGCACAAATATAACCGCACGAGACTTGGAACTCACCAGGAATGAACAAGGAATAGTGCTCGCTTCCACGAGAAACTCGACAATAACTCGAAATCGTATAAGAGCAAATTGCGCCGACGGAATTCTACTCTATCGATCTTCAAACAACACAATAAGAGAAAACGATGTGGCAGACTGCGAACACAACATCTGTCTCGTTTTTTCTTCAAACAACGCGTTAGTCGCCAATACCGTGAAGAGTCACAGCCACAGCGGCATATATCTCGGCGGTTCATCAAACAACAGCATAATTGGAAACACGGTTACAGACAATTTCTATGGCATCTTTCTGGCCAGTGACTGGCACTATCAGCCAGTAGGTTCTTCAGACTATAACATAATACATGAAAATGTCATTACATCAAATAGAAATTCTGGTATTTTTCTTAGCCGAGGGCCCAACAACAACATCATAACCGAAAACAGCATCGAGGAGAATACGCCATATGGCGTTTATCTCGCCCTTTCCTCAGAGAACAAGTTGTACCACAACAACTTGAAAAACAACACGTGGCAAATTTACGATCTTTTTTGGGAGGGGGATCGGACTTCCGAATCAGTGAACATGTGGGACCAGAACTATCCTTCAGGAGGGAACTACTGGAGTGACTACGACGGCACAGACCTGTATAGCGGCATGTATCAGAATGAGACTGGAAGTGATGGAATCGGGGACACCCCGCACATCATTGATGAAAACAATACGGATAGATATCCTCTGATGCGTCCGTATGTGTCCTTTGGAGACGTGAACTTTGATGGAGTAGTGAACTTTCTAGATGCAGCACTGATGAAAGCAACTTTCGGCTCTCATCTTGGCGAATCTGAATGGAATGGCTTAGCGGATCTCAATCACGATAAGATAATCGACATTCTTGACGCCATCCTATTGGCTCATAACTTTGGAATAAAACGAGACATTGTAGCGTAACGCGCGTGCGTGGCGTACTATACGTCGACGGGGAACAGTTTGTTGCATGCATGATAGTGGGTTAAGAATTCACGGCCTCTTTCTGTGATGCAGGCTTTGAAGCAACCGAATATGAGCTAACAACCAGAACCTACCTAGCTCTAATGCTTGATTCAATCAACCTGAATGACCTTCTCAACCGAATGGATGAAGACGTTGCATCCGAGATCTTGGTTGCAATAGCAACGTTGACCTGAACTTCTCATTGGCTTGAATGCTATTTCTTGCCGTAAATCCAGACTTGAGTACTGTTTGTTCCATCATCGCTGAAGTTCCCCTCGATCTGAAAAGCTCCTACATGCTTGAGGTCATCATCTGGATACAAACCAATGCCGCGATAACGAGACTTGTCCCTGTCAATTATTCCTTTCGAGAACGCATCAATTACGAGTTTTGGAACGTTTTAAATATCTAACGGTCTGTCAAAACTGCTTCTCTCGATTTTAATGTAAAACGCATACCAAGCACACATAGGTAACTTGACTGGGAAACCTTTCAAAGCATTTCTCCTTATTTCTTCTCTCTTCTCAGGGTGTTTTTCACCCCACGTGTAAATCATTGGAATCTTGAACTGATGAATAAGAACAAATTCTTCAGAATCATTGAAATTCAACATTTCACTCACCCCACAATTCTGCTAAATCCTTCTTGACTAATCTGCTTAGCGCGCGCTAATAACGAAAGTTGCATAGCACATTCCAGTTCCAGATAATTTTATTTGACGTAAGCTGAACTAGCGCGCCCATTGTGTGCAAAAATCATCTGATAAAGCCTTTCTTAAGCCGCATATCATATATTTTCAGGAAGTCTTCTACCTTGGCACCAAACCGTCGATACATACGTGCGCTGTTCTTCAATGTTTTGACTTGCCACCTGAAACTCAAGATCATCTTTAAACCTTCTCTCCCAAACATAGATACTACCGATAGAACTATCGAAAAAGCAAAATTCCCACCTGACGCAATATGAGCAAAAACACTCATCAACGCTGTACCAATCGCCCTCTTTCCATATCTCTCAAAAAGGCCCTTTCTCCTCTCCTCTGACTTTTGGTAAATCTCCACGCTGTCTACAAAATCTACCCATGATCTTGCTCTTTCTTCGCACCATTTCGCTAGTTCCTCAAATTTGACCGCAAGATTCTTCATTACAGGCTTCAGACTCATCACATTTGCTTCAGAAGGATTGTGCGAAATTCCACTGAAAAGATTAGTTGCGGTCTTGAGCAACTTATGATACCTGACGAAATCTCGGTAAAAATCTACGACTTGTTTATCTGCCTTCTTTAGTTGCTCAAGGTATAATCTCTCAGCTGGTTTCTTGCTATTTGGAATTTTACGATCCCTGCACTGTTCAAAAATCTTCCTCTCAACTTTCATGCTCTTGTCTACGAGGCGGAATAATCCTGGTGGAAATGCTGGGCATAGATATACGTCAATCCATACCAAAGCCGTCCTTGCGATCTTCAGACTTTGTTCGCTGTCAGAGACGAAGTGGACCTTATCATCCAAAATTAGCATTCCCTTCGTTTTTGGAGCTAGGCTCGTGGCTTTCATATAATAAGGAGCATAGAAGAAAGAGGCCAAGACGTTTAATCCGCTCTGGATCATCCATTTACAGTAAGATCGTCTGTTGAAAAATGCGATTGCCACGAAATCCTTTCCGTCTATTTTGAAAGGTCCCAAAGGATTGAACCGCTCAGACGGCTTCTTCCACATCTTCGCAATATTGTAGTATTCAGTTTGCGTGACATGTCCGCCTGATTTTCTCTTCAGCTTCATATGCTCTTATTCCAGAGAATATCAATCGATCCATGTCTTAAAACAGTTTAGTAATGTGCACTTGGGTGAGATAGCGCGCGCTCACGACATAATTGCCAAAGCAGTGCCCGTTCATGCAGTGCCTTTCAATCTACTTCGCTTATTGTACTTTGGACTCATCTTGCTGATTATTGCATTATCAATGATCTTAGGAACGCTCAAGTTCCACTCCCCATCAAGAAATTGACAGAGATCAATCTTTTTAGCTATTTCATGGGAATATCGCGCGCGCGAATATGCGTCAAGGAGACGAAAAACTTGGCAGCGGAACAAAAAGCTACAGAAGTTCCGCGAAGAAGCGAAGTGGACATCAAAGGCAAGATCTTAGAGTTTCTATGGCAGCTAAAGAAAGAGGCATACGCAGAAGACTCTATTCGAGAGTACGGCTACATCATTAAGACCTTAGTCAAGCACGGAGCTGACCTTTATGACCCAGAAACTATCAAAGAAGTAATCGCAAGACAGCAAACATGGGGCACTGCGCGAAAGAATGACGTCGTGAAAGCCTACGCTTGCTTCATAAGAATGCAAGGGCTCAAAGCTGCCTTACCGAAATACAAAGGACCGAGAAAGCTACCTTTCATTCCTGCCGAAGACGAACTTGACCAGCTCATAGCTGGTTGCGGCCAGCAGATGGCGACATTTCTACAAGTGCTTAAAGAGACAGCTGTTAGATGCGGCGAGGCATGGCGTCTCGAGTGGACAGACCTAGACCTCAGAGGGGGCACTATCTCAATAATCCCCGAAAAGGGAAGCGAGCCTCGGGTCTTCAAAATATCCAGTAAGCTTCTGACAATGCTTCTCTCCTTGCAGAGAACCTCGGAGCGAATCTTTACCTACGAAAGCAAGTTCTATGCTGCAAAGACATTCCGAAAAATGAGAAAACGGATCGCCCATAAGCTCGGAAACCCAAGGATACTAAAGATTCACTTCCACACCTTCAGGCACTGGAAGGCGACCATGGAGTACCACAAGACCAGAGATATCCTACACGTCATGCGATTGCTGGGGCACAAAAACATCGATAACACCCTCATCTACACGCAACTCATAGACGTTCAGGACGACGATTATGTCTGCAAATCCGCAAAGACCCTACAAGAAGCAACTCAACTAATAGAAGGAGGCTTCGAATATGTCACAGAAATGGAAGGCTACAAGCTCTTCAGGAAAAGAAAATAAGGCTCTAGCGGTCACATCTCCACGGGGTCCTAAACTATCCCTGTGGGGTCGTCGTCTAGCTTGGTTTAGGATACCAGCCTGGGGCGTTGGCGATCCTGGGTTCAAATCCCAGCGACCCCACCAAACCAGATTCCGCCTTGTTCTACGAAAATAAGCTCATTTTGGGCATTTCAATGCAATAGCACATGAAGAATAGCAATAGTTGAGCCGAAACAGTCACGACCACTGAATGCCGTGCGGGCGAGTGATAACAAGACTAAACAAGTCCAAAAGCTGAATTATCGTTATGAACCAATCTGGTAGCATGCGCAGACCGAGCAGTTTCAAGAGGGGAATATTCGTAGTAGCTGGAACTATTTCTTTGGGATTGGGGGCTGCAGGCGTATTTTTGCCTATCCTGCCTACAACCCCGTTTCTCCTGCTCTCAGCTGCCTGTTACTACAAAGGTTCAGAACGGATGCATCGGTGGCTGCTCAATAACAAGCTGTTCGGAAGCTACATAAGAAACTACAACGAGGGAAAGGGAATCTCACAAACTGCCAAAATCTTCACCTTATTTCTACTCTGGATAACAATAGGTTATTCAGCGCTCTTCATGGTAAGTAACTACATTGTGCAGATAATCCTTTTTGCATTAGCGATTGCCGTAACAGTCCACGTTGCAACTTTGCCAACTTTCAGAAAATCACAATCCTCACACAAGAAAGCTAAAGAAGTGTCTGAAGGATCTAAAGATGACCGCTGAAAAAGTGGGAGTTTCTGAAGACATCGCCATTTGTCAAAGCTTTGAAAGTCATTTCCTCACACGTGGGCTTCTTCCTTTAGTTTTTGAACAAAATCTTCACGCACCGGACAGAAAGTGTCCAGCATTACAAACGCTTTCTCTCCAATGCATGTGTCTCCGTGTGGCACGTTACCTGGAATGCGGTAGAAGTCACCTTTCTTCACCCTTTTCTCCTCGTCACCAATTCTTAGAACGGCTTTACCGTTGTAGACCATGCCGATTTGTTCATGTGGATGAGAATGTAGAGGAACGCTGTGAC
>Ga0315296_10002445_pt1 | contig 15852 bp, 9 predicted proteins | sample YL17G14_18_MG_FD_203921 | JGI IMG/M metagenome (GOLD analysis project Ga0315296, IMG submission 203921) | Sediment microbial communities from Yellowstone Lake, YNP, Wyoming, USA - YL17G14_18 | ecosystem: Environmental > Aquatic > Freshwater > Lake > Sediment | place: USA: Wyoming | collected... | reverse complement strand
TGCTTCAAACGCTTCGAGGAACGGCAACTGGTTTGACCTCCTGTCCAGCCAATACTTTTTCGAAAATCTCTTTGGGTCTGGCGGAGTACTCTGCGATAATTGCGGCGACGTCTTTGTAGCTTCTTATGTTGCGTTCTCTCATCCAATGCAGAATTTTCTGTCGTCTTTCAATCTCTTCTATTAGGTCCTTCTTGGTTTGGTCTTGATGCTCAGAGATTGAAGCCAGCATCACACTTTTGTCGAATGATGAAAGAGACGCGTCTTTAGTGGGGTTCCATTTGAACGTGCACCTGTAGTCTTGGTAGTCTGCGATTTCGTTGACGTTCATTACACGTCTATAGGCCCTTTTTTCGTTGTTCTTTGTTATGTGGACTCGCTGGATGGACAAGACGATGTTCATGAGTGGGATGTAGGCTGGCGATATGTCCATGGGTTTTTGGGTCAGACGTTTGACTGCTGAGTCCAAGTTTTCAGCGTGCATCGTGCACATGCCGCCGTGGCCCGTTGCCAAAGCTTGGAAAAGAACGTATGCTTCTTGGCCCCTTACCTCTCCTACTATCAGGACGTCTGGCCTGTGCCTTAGGGTGGCTCTTACGAGGTCGAAGAGTGATACTTCTCCTATGCTGTTTCCGCCTAGGCCGTAGCTCTGTCTGGATATAAGAGAAATCCAGTTTTCGTGCGACAGGTTAAGCTCTGCTGTTTCTTCTACCGTGATTATTTTGCTTCCAGGCCTTATGAGACAAGCAAGCGCGTTGAGGGCTGTTGTTTTTCCTGCAGCTGTGCCTCCTAGAACCATTATGGATGCTCGGTTTTCGAGGCAAAGCCAGAGGTAAGCGGCCATTTCTTCGGAGAAAGTGCCGATGTTGATTAGGTCTATGATTGAGAAGGGGTCTTCCTTGAATTTTCTGATCGTGAAGGCGGTTCCGAAGGGCGTTACTTCTCTTCTGTAAAGAACTGCCAGACGATGTTTTCCGGGCAATGACGCGTCCACTATGGGGAAGGCTGAGCTCACGTGTTTGCCGGCCATGTGTACGAGTTTTACGACCATGTTGTCCAGTTCTTCGTCGTCGGCGAATTCGAGGTTTGTTTCTATGCTTTCGAAGTTTCTGTGCCAGATGTAGACGGGCCTGTTGACTCCGTCGCAGGAGATGTCTTCGATGTTTGGGTCTCTCATCAGCGGGTCGATTTTTCCGCAGCCTACTAGGTCTCGTTCGGCGTGGTATAGGATTTTGTACCATGAAACGTCGGGCAGCCAGCCGAGGCTGATTCGGTATTTGTCGACGATTTTCTTGGCTTCGTCTTCGAAGAATTTTCTTGGGTCGACGATTTCTTCTTTGGGTGACTCTATTTCTGCGAGGAGTATCTCTAGTATGCGGGTGTAGACGCTTCTTTCTAGCGGGTCGAGTTGCAGTTCGTCTAGTATGTACTTGTACTCGCCTGTCTTAGGGTTCTGCGCTATGGCGACGTGTGCGAAAGGCTCGTATAAGGGATATTTTTCTACGATTTTGTATCCTCTGGGCACGGTTTTTGGTGTGGGCTGTTGAATTGTTGTTTTTTTGTGTTTTCTGAGGTTGAGTTTGACCTGTATTTTTTTCAGTCTGATCAATGTCTGTTTAAGCCGCAACTGTTTCATTGTTTTTCTCCTGTACACTTTATTAGTGACGTTTTTGAGTCTATTAAATATTACGTCTCACGAAACCAGCATCTCTCCTATTCCTCTTCTTCCTGCGTTGAAATGACGAGGACGTTCTTCTTGACCAAGACCACGATAACAACGGCGACTATGATTGGAACAATCAGCAGGATCATAATCAACGGAGACAAACCGCCCTGAGACTGTGTTGGGTAAAGCACCATTTCCTGTCGGTATTCCTCGTAGCCGTCTTTCCTGATGTTCAACGTCAAGTTAAGCATTTCAGTCCTAGTTAGTGCAGAATCTAATGTGAACGTGCAGGTTCCGCTTGAGTCGGTGGAGCCTGTCAATACTCTTCCCTCTGTGAATAACAATGTAACGGTAGTGCCGCTGACATCTTGTTTATCTTCAATACCTGTTGCGTGAATCGACAGAGTGCTCGTATCTGCATACGTGATCGTTGCCGAGATTACCTGAACGCTGAACGTTCTAGGGTTCGTATACACGGTCTGTTGCGTGACGTTGTCTGCGTAGCCATAAGCGTTTGCTGTTGCGGTGAGCGTTACGTTTGATTGCTCGTTGACTTGCGGGGCTGTGAACACGAAAATCGCATTGCCGTAGGCGTCTGTGACTGCGGTGGAATTGGGGAAGTTTCCTGCGCTTGCTGACAGTGTGACGCTCGCGTCTGCGATGGGATCGGATGCGTATTTCACGTTAACCGTCAGGTTCAGCGTGCCTCCTGAGTATGTGACGTTGCTTTGAGGCACGATTTGGATTGAAAGTATCTTTGGCTTCACGAATATCGTTATGCTGTTCTGTCCGTCAGCGAATTCGCTCTTGGTCGCTCTGACTGACAGAGTCGCGTTGATGCCTTCTTGTGTCGTCGTTTGGGGTGCGGTGTAAATGAATTCTGAGTATCCTTCCGAATCTGTGGCTACTATTGTTGAAAAGTTACCGCCAGCGTCTGATGACACAGTTATGGCTGCGTTTGAAATTGGAGTTGAGGAATACGTGACGCGTACAGTGATCGTCGAATTGGCTTCTGAGACTATTGTGGGTGGGGACGCGTTCAGTTCGAGATTCAGCATCTTAGGCTGCACTGTTATGATTGTTTGTCCGTATCCTCTAGCGTAATTCGTGCTCTCTACGTTAGCCATCAAGGTCACGTTAACAGTGCTCAACGTGAGGGGAGCCGTGAAATTGAATGATGACGTTCCGTTCGCATCTGTGGTTCCTGTACTCTCGAGTAGGGTTCCGTTGTCGGAAGACAAATCAATGTTTGCTCCTGGAATGGGTTCTCCTAGACTGTTAGTGACATAGACTGTGACCGTTGCACTATCTTGTGAACTGATGTTTGTTGGGTACACGTTCATTTGCACGTTCGTTGGTGGAAGAATTTTGATGTAAACAAAGGCAGACCCGTCTGCATATCCGTCTGATGATGCTCTCGCGATTACTCGGATGTTTTTCAGCTGTGCAATGTCTGGTGCGGTGAAGTTCGCGTTGAAATATCCGTTGGTGTCCGTGTAGCCTGATGCTGGTGAGAAGCTTCCACCTGTTACTGAGAAGAAAGTCACGTTTGCATTTCCCAGCGGGCCTTGGCCGTTTGAGACGTAAGTCGCGAGTGAAACGGTTCCGTTGTAGCTGACTACAGTGTCGCTTGGAGTGATTGAAGTTTTGAGTGCGGGCAAATCTTGAACAGCCACTGTAGCGGTTGCAGCGTTTTGGCTTGTTGTGTTGAAGTCATCGATGACGTTCAGACTTGCGGTGTAGTTTCTTGCTGAAGCATATGTGTGATTGAAAAGTGTCGAGGTGGTCCAGCCACTGTTGGTTCCGTCTCCGAAGTCGTAGAAGTATTTGTCTACGCGTTGGTCGTCTTGTGAGTTGGCTCCTACAAAAGTGACGTTCTGGTTGGGCCTAACTAGGGCTTTGTCGGTCCACAGGTTTGCCGTGGGGTTTTGGTTGTCGTAGTCGCTGGGCATTGACAGGAAGAATATGAAGTCAAGGTCTGTTCCGTTGCCTCCAACGGGGTTTCCTTTCCCGTATGGGTTCATGGAAGGATGGAATGGTCCGCTTCTGTCTCCCCAGTAATTGTATGAAGCATCTACCGAGGCGTTTTCGGAGATGTCCACGCCTATCTGGTTTTGGTAGAGGTCGTTGAAGTGGGCTTGATGGTTAAACCCGCCCTGATAGTATATCCCGACTGTGTTGTTAAAAACATAGTTGTGGGTGATGTCTGGGCTTGTGTTGCCTTGAACGAAGAATCCGCTGTTGTTGTTGGCTGAAACGGTGTTTCTCGTGATTGTTGTGCTGCTGTAGGTGTCGGCTGCGAGAGTTATGCCGTTGAACGTGTTGTTGTAGATGAGGTTTTGTGTGATGTTGATGTTTCCAGTGAGTTGTCCTCCTAACATGATGCCGTACTCATTTGCGCTGAAAGTGTTGTTCGTTATTGTGACTTGAGTTCCGCCTGTTACATTGAGTCCTGCGACTATGTTGCGTGAGAATTCATCGTTTGACACTGTTGCAGTGCCGTTGTTGACGAGTATTCCGTTCTGGGAGGTGTGTCTTACGGAGCTTTGCGTTATTATTAGGCTGCCGTTGTCTATTGTCAGTCCGTTCGTTGCGTAGTCTATGATGCAGTTTGTGAAGTAAGAGGGTTGTGTGCTGCTGATTCTGATCGTCTGCCATGTAGCGCTGGTGTTGGGGTCATTGGTTGTGAAGTGGATCACGTTTGTGTCTGTGCCGTTGGCGACGATGCTGCCCTCTATGTTAAGTGAAAAGGGTCCTCCGAACCTGACTTCTGTGCCAGGCTCTATTGTAAGGGTTGCTCCCGAACTGACGTTTACGTTATTGGAGAGTATGAATGGGCTGTCGACTAGATACCATACTGTGTCTTGGGATATTGTCCCCTCCACGTAGGTTGCTTGCACCGACGGTGCATTGTTTAAGAGAAAGAGGAATGAACTTGAGAAAAGTATGAGTAGGATGGTTAATGCTTCAAGTTTGTTTTTCATGTGACAGCATCCGTTCTATGTTTGGTTTCGTGGGTATTCCTCTGGCTGGTAGTAGCTTAAGCGTTATGAATCGTGGATCACAATTTGAAAACTTTACTTCTGCTAATCGTCGTGTAGATGAGGATGGGCAAGAGATTTAACGAGGCAAATGAACACCCTAAGACACGAATGGTCGGGAAATGTTTGAAGGGTTTCAGCGGGTGTGGCTTGGAAGGGTTTCCGCTAGTAAAACAGGGAGACGATGTTGCGAAGATAATCGTGGAAGTGTGCGCAAAGAACGGCGTTGAAATTGAGACGGGTGATGTCGTCGTCGTTGCGCAAAAGATTCTTTCCAAGGCCGAGGGAAGGGTCGTATCTTTGAGGGGTCTTGTTCCTTCTGAGCGGGCGAAAGATTTGGCGAAGCTTACGGGCAAGAGTCCACGGTTTGTTGAGTTGGTTTTGAGGGAATCAAGAAGGGTGTTGAAGGCTTCAAAAGATATTTTGTTGGTCGAGGACAAGCGCGGGTTAGTGTGTATTAATGCTGGAATTGATAAATCAAACGTTGAAGGTAGGGGCAAGCTTGCGTTGTTGCCTGAGAATCCTGATGTTTCGGCGGATAAGTGTCGGGTGCGGATTAAGGAGCTGACGGGTAAGGATGTTGCGGTGGTTGTGTGTGATACTTATAGTAGGCCGTTTAGGCGTGGACAAGTGAATTATGCTATTGGAATTGCTGGGGTTAAGCCTTTCAAGGATTATAGGGGACAGAAGGACCTTTTCGGTCAGGTTTTGAAGGTTAAGAATGTTGCGGTCATAGATGAAATCGCGGCTGCGGCAGAATTGCTTATGGGTCAAGCTGTGGAGGCAATGCCTGTTGTGGTTTTCAAAGGCTTGGGCAGCCTCGTGGCACCCTGCGAAAAGCATGGTATAGTGGATGTTTTCATTTCTGAGAGAGAGGACCTTTTCAAGGGAACATTATGACTCTAGCTGTAGCAGGAACGGGTTAGTGGCTTTTTCTGTGCCCATAGTCGTCGGCGGCCCGTGTCCAGCATATACGGTCAAGTAGTCTGGCAACTGCATCAGTCTCTTCAGGGAGGCATTCATTTCTTCCAGTGAGCTTCCTGGAAAGTCAACGCGGCCCATTGAACCTGCAAACAGGGTGTCTCCCGTAAAGATTTCGCGTTTTCCCAGGAGGGATATGCTTCCGGTGCTGTGGCCTGGCGTGTGAATGACTTTTAAGGATTGGCTACCGAAGTCTATAGTTGCCCCGTCTTCTAGCAATGTGTCGGCTTGGGGAGAATAGTCCTTGATCCCGAACAATCCAGCAAGTTTTTTTCCAGTTTCTCCAAGCAAGTCTGCATCGTTTTTGTGGACAAGAATCGGGATATTGAACGTTTTCTTGATTTTTCCGTTTCCGCACGTGTGGTCTGGGTGGCCATGGGTGTTGATGATTACTTTTGGTTTCAGTGCGTTTTCATATATGTACGTAAAGATTTCTTTCGCTTCATGTTGCTCGGTAAACCCGGGGTCGATGATGACGGTTTCCTTCGTTCTTTCGCAGTTGACAATGTAGCAGTTGGTGAGAAACATTCCGACAGCGAAGATTTTTGCGTTCATTTGCAGTTTCAATGGTAAATCTCACATTTAAGCCGTTTGTGACTGTCCGAAGGCGAAAGAAGACTGAATTGCTTGCAAACAGTCGTGTCTTTTTGTTTTTTGGAAAACTTTGAGAATAGCAGGTTGTCTGTCTCGGAAAATGCTTTTGATTTTTGGTTCCTTTTGGGAATGACGTGATTTTTGGACTCTACTTTTGTTCTATTTCTTTTTTCTAGAATGGAAAACCTTTTAAATCTGAGGGTAGCAAACTATAGAAAGAACGTATAAAGAGGAATGAAAAATGAATCGAAAACATTTGATTACGGTATTGGCGGCAATAGCGATAACAGGGATGTTACTTGCTTCATCATTCTTTGCTCAAATAGCTTCAAGTGTAGCTAATACATACGGTACGGACAACATGACTGTCACTGGTGTTTTGGCATCTGACTCCTACGAGCTCTATCCATACGAAGCTCAGAATCTGCTTTGGGGCTTCTCAAAGTATGGGGAGCTGATAAATGGCGCTGCGAAACAAGGCTTGGAATACAATGGGATGGATGTGTTCGCTAATTCGCATGTGCTTGAGAAAGACTGGAGCCAAGGATGGCTCATTGACATACACTACGCTGACTTGGGTAACAACTACAGGAGAGCTTGGGCTTTCGCCCTGTACACCGACACCTCAACTGCAGATGGCATAGACGGAAACTGGAAAGAGAATAGCACGAACGGACCACTCGGTCTACCTTATGGAGGACGAAAGACGAACGTGTGGGCAACAACCGATCCTATCACGGTCTTATACGACGGGCCCAGACGATTCGTTGCTCAAACAAGGACCACCTTGTACAGCGCAAGCGACCATTCAGTAGAAAACAGTGGACTGGTTAACGTAACATTAACGTTCGAGTTCAACAAAGACAAAAAACAGGTAATAGTATTCAAAGACATCAAGAGACTGGATCAAGGAAAATTCGGCAGAAGCTTCGAAGTTGAATTCAGCAACCGCGGAGAATGGGACATAGGCACAGCAAGCGCACCGCCCAGCTACGCATACTTCTATGATAATTTGTCGACAGTGTACGACTACCACTATCACAACTACTACAGTGCGAGTCATCCTCTAACAGGGTATGATATGTGTCAAATGATAAACCAGAATGGAACATACGTGGGATACGTAGCTTTTTGGCCGCAACTCTTTGGAAAAATGGTAAAGGCAACCAACACTATATCTAGGACTGAAATACTTACGTCGCTAACCACTGTCGAGAAGAACCAAACATGGTCGACTCTGGGTGCGCCTGGAAACAATACAATCACATTCTTAGGCCAGGGCTGGCCCACCGCAGACCTTTACCCAAGGGGAAGTGGTGAGGCACTAGATGATCCATTAGTATTCAAGAACGGAGTCCTGCAGTTTGACCCGGCCGGCTACAGTTGGAATGGAACAACCGACACGATCACCTTCGTATCCGCGCCCCTTAGCACTGATTACATCACGATTGAGTACAAGCACATGCTACCCAATGGGAGAGACGCTGATAACATGGGCCTTTACAGTGCTGAACCCGGCACGCCCTACGTCATAGGCGAATGGGCCTTCGAACTTGGAACACAGGCAGCTGCGCAACAGTTTAGAGCAGTGAGCGTTTACGGGCTGACAGACAGACATGACGCAGATGACTACGATGCTCATAACGGCCTTAACACTGAAACTTGGTCAAATGGCGCAGATGTAATAGACGCTGAAGTCAAATACTTGCTCAATGAAACCTTCAACCCGTTCGACCTGTACAGCGCTGTTGAAAAGAAAGACTACAGATGGGTAGACATAAGAGATCTCACGGCTGCGACGAGTTACATTAAACTGACGACAGGTCTGGATGACCAGATTTATTATGTCAACGCTTCGAGTGAACTTACAAGGCTTGGCTGGACTAGTCCAGGATGGACCGGATACTACTTTAGGAACAACAGTGCCAACGCGTATGGTGAATGGATAAACACTTTCACTGGCAGCTCCAGCAACGTCTACAGTGGTAACTGGGCAGCACACTTGAATGCAACATCGGGTGGAGAGGAAATGTTAAAGATCACTCCTACAGGCTTCGGACCTCTTGGCAACCTGCGGTTCAGCGACCTTGTTGACTTCAGCTTCTGGTACAAGACTGTTTACAGCAGTGGCAATAGCAGTTATCAAGCACCGTCCATTGAAATAAAACTGTACAACCAGACTAACGGGGCCTATTTTGCAACGCTCAAACAATTTGCCAACTATAACGCCACAGGGGATTGGCAACACTACACACTTAACGATATAAATTGGTTCCTCCACAGTCCCTATACGGCAGACAATGCTTGGTACATAACCTCAGGATCGACTATACAGAAGGACAGTAATGGGATTGCCATAAACAGGGAAAACGAAACTGACCCATTCCATTCATATGAATATTGGAACAACCGCTTGAAGGGCTTCTACGTTGCCTTTGTATCTGTTGACTTGTGGAGTGGTGACGCCTACGTTGACAATGTTGACATAGCATACCTTGACTTAACCTCAGGCCTACGCACTCAACGCGTCTACAACATGGAAGAGGACAAGCTTGTCCCAAGCGCTTGGAATGCCTACTGCAGCTTTGCAGAAAGAGTCCTTGTTAACGGAGTACTCATTGACAGAGACCCATATTATCTGCTTAGAAACTATGTAGAGGGTGGCCACGCACCATACTATATGATTGACTTCGCGACTGGAAACTTGACATTCTACCACTATGTCACAGATATAGGTTACACGACATGGACACTGCCGATAGGAACCCACATCAAGATACTATACTCAACGATTGAAATGAATGAGAAGGGCCGATATGAATGGATGGTCCTAGGCAAGGACGCACGCACAATCGACGTAGCAGCTGCAGCCTACGTTTCGGAAGCATTTGACTCGACGAAGGACATAAGAGTCGAAATGATAGGCATGGACATAAGAGAACTCGCATGGGGTCCGAACTCGCCGTACGTCTTGAGCGGAACTGGAACTGGAACGCGCGCTGACTACGTCGACTCGTTGGGAAGGCCTCACTTGAGAGACGATTGGTGCACAACATGGCCAGTTGCCAGCAGCAACATGATCTTCATGGCGGGACCACGTGCAAACTTGGGCACAGAATACATGAACGAATTCACTAACGCATTCTTCGCAAGAAACGAGTACGTCGTGAACAACACTGGACAAGCGAACACAATAATGGGACTGTCATGCTGGAACTTCAACAACTACACAAGCGGCTACGGAGTAATCTCCGTGTACAAAGACCTTAACGGAACAATCGGCCTCGTGTTCTGGGGCTACAACGCAGACGATGGTTACTACGCTAGTAAATGGTTCTGGAGCTATCCGGCTGGAATACTCGCCCCTGACGGCACAACGGTGTATTCAGGAATCGAGTACTTGCAGCATGAGAATCGCGGAGTGACTGACATCATACTGCATATAACCTATCCGACATTAGACCCAACTCATCCAACAGTGAGCGTTACAACCGAGCGACTCGGCACGATCAGTGAAAAGACGCAACACGACCCATAACCTACCAAACCCCTTTTTTTGTTTTTCCCGTTTTTCTTGGTGCAACACGCGACTGTGAAGTTTTGCGGCTTTCAATGCAACGTTTAATATTGTGAAAGATTTTCGAGAAAGGCGCGCATCGCATTTGCATGCTGTTCTTTGGCTAGAATAGTCGAAACAACGCATTGAGTTAACAGTGCTGCTGGATTGCCGGAGTTTGAGACAGGGAACCTATGCTCGAGTCTTCTTGGCTAATACTTCCACGATCTGGTAGCCGGGCACTTCTATTTTCAGTCTTCGCAGTCTGTTTAGGCCCTTATGCGTCTGATAGAACTCAGCATCTGGTTGCATTAAGCCGACCCTTATAGACATGCGCACGAGTGTGTCTGCGATTGGGAATCTTACTGGTTCCGTTTGTACCTTCACTATTTCTAATTCTTCATCAGCAAACACGTCTAGCAGTTCCTGCTTAGAGGCGTACTCCCTGACATGCGTCGGGTCAAGTCTAAAGGAGCCATGATTGAAATATATGTAGAGCCCCCACCACTTTTTTATGACTGAAGATACGAAAGCGAAACCGCCGTGTTTCAGTAGCCTTCTGATTTCTCTGACCAGTGCTCGATCGTTTTCAACATGCTAAATCAACTGTGCACAGACTACAAAGTCAAATGAGCGACTGGGAAACTGTCTAACGTCCAAGGCATCTGCAACTATTCCTTTCACAAAGCGGAGGTTGTTCTGCAAACGCTCTATTCTTTTCTTGGAGATGTCTACCCCTACGATTTTTCCAGCGTTTGCTAAGAACCCTTTGTGGTGCAAAGCGAAGATGAGTCCGCCGTCTCCGCATCCGAGATCAAGAAGGTTGAATACTTTTAGCGATTTGGTTGTGAGAGCCAGGCCCATTTCAAGCAGTCGAGGGATGTCTGTGCCGTAGAAATGTACATGTTCTGTTGAATAATTTAGAAACGAATTTTTCTGCACAAGTTGCTCCTGCAATCTGCGGTTCAGCTTCCTATTCAAGTTAGTCGTTTGTAAGGTTTTCCGCTGCAGAAGTTTATATAGACCTGAAGACGAGATTACAGAAACGAAAATAGAAACAGATTTGATGGACTGATGGACTAGGTTGAACTGGCTTAGAAAGAAGAAACGTTTGAATAACGTAGAATTGCTGATGTTCATTGTCTTTTTCTTAATTAATCTGAGGGTTTTGAACTGGTTTGAACCTTCCTATATCGTGATGGGTGGCGACTTCAGACCTCCGTTGGTGCCGAGTGTCTTTCTCAAGAGTGTGCTGTACACGTGGAATGACATAGATTGGGGGATCCCTTCTATTTATTCGCCTAGAATTCTTGATCCATTCTACTTTTTCTTCACGGTCTTGCAGAGTGTTGGGGCTAGCACTTACTTATCACAATTGATGGCGACTTATCTGATCTACTTTTTCACAACAATTCTCGTATACTTATATGTTAAGCGGCTTGCAAACGGCGACAAAGTGGCTGCGTTTGTCGCTGGGTTGTTCTTCACTTCGAATGTCCACTTGATCGTGGATAGAGAACAAACTGCAATAGGGTTCATAAACATGTCACTTACAATTCTGCCCTGCCTTGTGGTCTTCGCCGAAGGATTGAAGAGGCATTCTTACGGAATTATGGCAGTCTCTGGATTGTCGTTTGTACTAACGTACGGAGCCTTTCCCAACTATCGTGCGCCACTATTATGTCTGATTGGATTGCTCCTCACTCTGATCTTCGTATACATCGACTCTGGGTTAAGGGTCGGTTACAATAGAAGCGAAGCCACAGGGTTTTTGGGTTGCTCATTTGATCTGGACCTAGTTTCAAAATACGTGAAGTGCTTGATCGCGTTTTTTGTCGCGCTTCTTCTGGCTTCAATATGGATCATGACGCTTGTACTTGCAAACTTCAACGCTTTCCTTGCCGTCTACAATCAAATGGCGATGCCGGTGTATGTGCTCTACATTAATCCGTACGACGTGCTGAGACTCATAGCAAAATGGAGCTTCTATCAAGGTGCCCTTGGTCATCCTTACGTTCCATACGCATCAATGTACAACAGCAATCCGTTGATTCTCGTTCTAACGTATGTGCCAACGCTCCTTGCATTTGCAGCCATGTTTGCTTCGAAATCTCGCAAGTTGGCAATCTATTTTGGCGGGGTCGCGGGGCTTTTCTTGATACTGACTAGTAGCTTCACAGCATATTTTAATCGATTGTATTCCACATTGACAAACCTGCCGTTGATGGCAGTGTTCAGAGAACCGACTAACTGGATATTCCTTGTCATACTTTCCTTCAGCGTTCTAATTGGTGTAACTCTTTCGAATTTATGCCGCAGAGCCGGAAAAAAAGCTATGAAGATACTTGTGCTAGGCCTTGCCGTCGCATTGTTCCTTTATACGTCGTACCCTTTGCTGACAGGCGACATCACAAAAAATTGGCTGAACCCAGAAATCAAAGGGTCATATTTTCCACCATATTTCAACGAAGTTAACAGCGAAGTGTCTAGCAAATATTGGACAATAATGCTGCCACAGAGATCCGTTTACGTCATCTACAACTTTAGCAATGGTGGTGTATTTGCCTGTGGAAATCCATATCCGCTTATCTTCTCGAAACCTATCCTCTCTGGCGGTGGAACAGAATACATACAGTCAGAAAACTTGGGCTTGATGGACAAAGTTCAGGAATTGATATTAACAAACAAGTATGAAAACGCAGCAACCAATGGAACTGCTTCAGCAAGCTCCGCGGTTGTAGGACATGGGCCGAGTCAAACCATTGATGGAAAGGATTATACAAACTGGGCATCCAAGTCCGGTATGCCACAATCGCTTGAAATCGACTGGAACCAACCCAAAGAAGTGTCGAGGGTAAAAATAGTCTTCGGAGAGGCGTATGCGAAAGATTACACGATAGAAACCTGGAACGGCTCGGTTTGGACGATCCAAATAAAAGTAGAGAACAAAACCTACAGAGTAGAAAATTCTGTGCCTATATGGGAGAATAATGCCTATCTTGGGCCTGCCTTTTGGTCTGAATACACTCTTCCACAATTGACTGCCACGACAAAGCTTCGTTTAAACTTCACCAATGCTTCGTCGCCTTCAAGCTTTGTTAGCATATGGGAACTTGTAGTATTTTCTCCAACTGAAGGAGTTTCCCAGTTCTTAGGATTTCTGGGCATCAAAAACCTCCTCGTCGAGAGGAACATCATTAGCGGCAGTCCGTTCAAAGTAAATGATCTCATGCTGTTAAATGAAAGCAAGAAACTTGCCTTGGTTCGTGAGTGGGACGGGGCTTCCTTGCTTGAAAACGAATACGCATTAGAAAAATTGTATACTGCAGACAACATTCAGTCGTTTTCAGATCTTGACGACTTGTACAGTCGTTGCGTAAGATATTCTTGGTCCACGCTTCAGCACTCAGCATTTATGAAGTCATCAGATGCAAACTGGACTTCCCAAGTCGGAACGCTGGTGACACCTGAGAGTCTCACTTGGGAGGAAGAATCTCCAACAAGCTACAAAGCGAACGTAAGATCAAACGGGAGGTTTCTACTGGTGTTTTTGGAAAGCTATAATTCACATTGGAAAGCGTTCGCAAACGGCCAACCAATTCCAGAAAGCAACCACGTGAAAGTCAATGCATTTGCTAATGGATGGCTAGTAAACACCACAGGAGACGTTTCAATAGCAATAGAATACGAAACGCAAAATTCTTTGACTGCGTCAGTTGCTGCCTCAGTGGTTCTGCCGACACTTTTCATGGTATTTCTAGTCAGAAGGAGCTTTAGGAAAATCGCTCGTCGGGTTCAAAGCAGCTTCAGAAGAAGAAAAGATTGGGTTTAGATTACACAATTGCCTAAAACTTGGTCGATACTATTCCAAGCGTTGCTGCTGCGTACCTAAGAAATTGATATACGAAGAAGCCTATTATCACGGCGGGTTCTCTTCGAGATGCAGAAAGGCCTGTGACAAGGCTTCGTCTTAATGGGCTCAGTTGCTTCAAAGCCTCATCGCGGTTTTTTTCAATGAAGCGTCCTATGTTCTGGCCGTAGTAGTAATGTTTCCTGAAAATCTCCGCCATGGTTCTAGGCTCTCCAACATGAGTTTCCTGTGCCCTGATGCGCCCAATCCTGAAACCGCTTCTTAGCAGCCTGTTATGAAGGTCGTAGTCGTCTCCTGCAACCAGGCTAACGTCAAATCCGTCTATAGACTCAAAGACTTCTTTTTTCCAGAAGCGGGCCGCAACATTGACGTTGTCATCCCTATAACTGTCTCTCTCCATTTTCCTGACCCGTGCCCAGAAACTGACAGTGGGGTCAGAAGTGTTGTGAATGGCAATCGCGTCGTACCCATGTTCCTCGCAGCTTTGAACCGCCTCTTTGACAACATTCGGTTCAAGCACGAAATCCGAATCGACTCTGTAGACATATTTGCCGTTGGCCTTTGAAACGCCGAAATTAACTTGCGCGGTTCTTTCTGGTCCTTTCAAGTAGACTTTGACGCCGTATTTTCCGGCAATGTCCAATGTCTTGTCGCGCGAATGGTTGTCAACCACGATGGTCTCTATGTTGCTGTAACTCTGCATTTCTATTGATCTCAGGCACTTGCCAATCGTGTCTGCCGAGTTCTTTGTAGGTATAATTATCGATACTAATGGCTTGCCTTCGCTCAACTCTCACATCAAATCCTGTTAGGCTGTTCTGATAGCCTTCATAAACTCGTCAGCAACTTTGCCCCAGTCAAAGTTCCTAGAGTATGCCAATGCTTCTTCCGAAAGCATGGTTCTCAAAGCAACATCTGTCAATATTAGAATAATAGCTTTTGCCAAAGCCTCAGTATCCCCCGGATCAGCAAGGAGTCCAGTCTTTCCGTCAATAATGGCATCTCTCAGGCCAGCCACATTGTAGGCAACGCTTGGAACACCGAACGCGTTTGCCTCGATAACATTTAACCCAAAGCCTTCTCTCACACTTGGATTGACTAAAACCCAGCTTTTCTTTATCAACTCCCTTCTTTCCTCATTTGAAACTAAACCGAAGAATCTAACGCCTTCTGGGGCAATTCGCGTCAACTTCTCCTTGAGATAACCATCTCCGATTATCCAAAGCTCCGCGTCTGGGATCCTTTTCTTGACCATTTCAAAGGCTTCGATAGCATTGTCAGGTCTCTTCGCTTTTTTCAGCCTTCCAGCAAACACTATCACAGGAATGCTTGCCTTTTCGCTTGGTCTTCCCAAAGGCTCAAAATTCAGCCCTTCACCAACGACAAAAACCCTTTCAAAACCTAGGTCAGCCAAATCTCTTCTACTGCTTTCCGACACAGTCACGGTTGGTATCTTTCTGTATCTGCTAAGCCACCTTTTCTCAAAGAAATAGTATCCTAAATAGTTTGCAGGGAAAGGAGTCTCGTAAAACCAATATTCTCTGGCTAATTGATGTATTAACGCGACGATTTTTTCTCCGCTTCTGACGAATCTTGGAGTATGGAACGGTATCGTGTTGATCTCATCGATGACTACATCATAGTTTTCCTTCGAAAAGGTTCTCTCATAGTACCTCTTAGCCTTCCTGTAAACAGAGCACCGTCCGCCTGCTCTGACAATCTCAATACCGTCGATGACTTCGTGTTCTTTTCCATCCTTAAACTGTGCAGCGAATAAAGTGACCTCGTGCCCAACTTCAACCCATCTTTTCAAAACTTCATGGGTGAAGACTTCTGCTCCTCCCATCTCGGGATTCATCCAGCACCGCCAGTTGAACACTAGAATCTTGAGCTTTTGCATGTTTTTCTGAACCACAGCGCGATGCTGCATTAGCTGCGCTGATAGTATTTCACTACTCTTAGTCTATATGCGATTTTCAGCATGTCTAAAGCCATTCTAAGTATTTCTCTAGAACTTACCATGCTCTTAACGTGAACATTGACAGGCAGCTCGATAATCCTGAAACCTGCGTGGTTGCATGCAGACATCATTTCCAGGTCAAACGCATAACGTTTCACTGTGAACTTGGGCGCCATTCTTTCGAAC
>Ga0315296_10002444_pt1 | contig 15866 bp, 15 predicted proteins | sample YL17G14_18_MG_FD_203921 | JGI IMG/M metagenome (GOLD analysis project Ga0315296, IMG submission 203921) | Sediment microbial communities from Yellowstone Lake, YNP, Wyoming, USA - YL17G14_18 | ecosystem: Environmental > Aquatic > Freshwater > Lake > Sediment | place: USA: Wyoming | collected... | reverse complement strand
TACGTTGTCGTGGATCTGCCTTCCTCGTAAAGCATGTGAAGTAGTCTCAAGGGTTTTCCCGACGGCGTTTCTTGGCTCACGGCTCAGCACCTTGTTATAGGAAAGGTCTTCTTTTACAAAAGTCAACATATAAAACTTTGCTGTTACCTTTAATGCTTAGTTTATTGAGGCTTCAAGAAACCTCAGAGCCGAAGCCCGAACGTAGAATCCAAACGTAGAACACAGAACAACAAAACATAAATCGAGGATCATACGCATTATTTACTTGCGACTGGGAGGGTCGTCCATTCGACTCGTTACTAGGTTCGCCTGGTACCCGGTCGTCCCGTTTAGTTTCTTTTATATACTTCATTTCTGCATTTGAATTCATGCACCTTCTCTACCTAGATGAATCAGGCGATCCCCATAGTTGGCAGTCTCAAAAGACCTATGTAATGGGCGGCGTTGCAATCCATGAGGGCCAAATCCATGGAATAGGCACTCTGATGGATAATCTCCAAAACACGCATTTGCCAGGATTGCAGATCCAAGTTGCATTTCATGCGTATGACATAAAGCAAGGCAAAGGTCATTTTCAGGGAATTGCACTTAGTAAAAGAAACCAAATAGTTCAGGATGTGTATGCCCTTATAGGCGGTACTACTTTTTCTAATCTGGTTGTTTTTGCAACAGCAATAGACATAACTGCGGTGACAAGTCCTGCACAAGCACGGAGAGTGGTATTTGAGGACGTTTGTGAGAAGTTCAACGGTTTTCTAGTACATCAATATCGGGCTGGGTTTCCTGCAAAGGGTCTATTGATAATTGACCAAAACCGTGAGGCTGAATATCGTGAACTAGTCAATGATTTCAAATCACAAGGCACCACCCACGGCTTTCTAGGTAACGTTATTGATATTCCTTATTTTGGTAGATGTTCTCAAACTCGGATGTTGCAGCTTGCTGACTTTGTAGCCAACGCAGTTTTCGAATACTATGAGCGTAATGATCCAACTTATCTCAACATTATCTTGCCTCGCTTCCACGGACACGCATGGGGCAAGTTGTCCCTTGGATTTGGCCATGTTGCGAAAAGAAAATGCAAATGCATGGTTTGTATTTGAATGGAGCTTCAATAAACTTGGGAAGCGAAGGTCTGCGATTTCACTGTGTTTTGACGCGTAAACTGTGCTGTCTCTTTTCTCTGGGCCTCTTGCTTCACCTCGATGTTTAGAAATGTAAAGACCGAGCATATTCAGGCATATCTGATATGCTTAAGCCATACCACATTTACAAATGGAAAAGTCTAAGTTGCCAAAGAGCAATAATGGAGCCATGGTGAACCGGGCATAGTCACTGTTTTAGAAGAGCAGCAGCGAGCGCGAGTGTGCGCCAACTGCGTTCATGCAAAAATGGGCGCCCGAGTAAGCCGGGGCAGACTGGCCAGTGACGCGCCCATTCTGGCTCAAGCGCTGAAGCTGCACACGAACTCGCAATACGTGAGTGTTGAGATGGTGAAGACCTTGGAGAAGTTTTTAAAGATCAGCGAATGGAGCTCCATATGTGAGAAAGAGAAGGTTCGGGTTCGGTTGCTTGAGCCAGCTTGCAGTTACTGGCAGCCCAACTGCGAAGTGAAGAAGGCGGTCTGAGATCAGGCTTGAGCTTGTGGCATTGTAGAAGCTGCACAAGACTAATCAGAGTCAACGCTTGATCATATTCGTTCTTCGCTTCTTTTCTTCGCCTCTTCTGGAAACCATTCTCTTAGCTTTTTCATATAGCCTTTGAATCCAAATGATGTGATAAGCGTGACTGTCTTGGGTTCGTTTCTGATTTCTTCCAAGTATTTTTCATAGGTCTTTTTATGATTTGGGTTCTCTAAGAAGGCTAACATAGACTCTAGTTCTTGAAGTTCGTTCTTTGACAAGTCTTCCTTCTTCCTAAGATCACCACTAGCTTCCATTGTTCTAAGTACCAGATTTTTCAAGGCATCTAAGTCGCTTGGTTGAAGGATATGATCAAATGTATCTTCAATTTGCTTGAGCCATCTCCTAGCTTCAATGCGAATCATTTGCTTCGGAATCTGGACCCCTGGAAAGGCTGACTCCATGTCCAGCTTCGCTTTGGCTAAAGCTGCTTTGAACTTTGCCCTTTTGTTCTGTTCATCATTTTTCATTCGTCTCAATTTCTTAACGCATCCGAGCAGGAACCGTCTATAGGTTTCTATGAGCTGTCTCTTGTCTTCTTTGAATTTGGCAAGAACGTAGGAATCCCAACAATCCATAATGAATTCGGAGATCTGGGCGTACCTGTTTCTATTATCCGGCTGGCTTATCCCCTGTTCAAGTTTTTTCATCAGTTCATAGTTCTCAGTCAGTATGAGCGATCCGAAAGCATCAGCAACGAACACTCCAGCTCTTTCCTTCCCTTCATTAAGCATCTTCTCCATGCGACAGCGCAGAAACTCTTGAACATCATTGAAGAACAGAGCTTCAATGCTTATGATTCGGATTCGATACTTTCTGGTTTCAACATCTCTTTCTATAAACCCTAATGGTGTTTGAAGGCGCTTTAAGTAATCGGATAATATATTGAACTGTAGCGTGGTTTTTTTCTGCAACTCGCTGTATGTCATGGCCCCTTTTTCATTCAGAGCCTCTAGAATTTTCAGCTCTCCCGGTCTTAACGCTCCCATGCCACTACACCATAACCATAGTAACTATCACGAAGGTATAGTAAGAACTTAGTTATAGCATTTCTCTAACGAAAGGAAGTGGAAAATTGCCCATCATAAGGAAAGTCATTGCTGTAGGACACTCCAAGGCTGTCTGCTTGCCTAAGAGTTGGTTCGAGTTCTTTGAACGAGAAACTGGCGAGAAAGTTAGTGAAGTTACCATCGAAGTGAACCGCGTTCTCAAAATCGCTCCCATTCTGCCGAAAGCAAAGGAGCCTGCACAAAAATGAGTCAGGACAAGGTTTTGGTCGACCGGGTTCAGTTGTTGCAGCTACTCAGCCGTGTCGAAAGCATGTTGCAAGAAGTCAAAGACCTTAGAGAGAGCGTGAAAAAGCGTGAGTGAAACTGAGTTTTTTGAGATGCTTGCCAAACTCAGAGACTCCTACAACGACATACACAAAGCATTGGGCAACTTCATCCAGCAAAAGAGCAAAGTTGTTTTGAAAGAGTACGACCCAGAGAAGATCAAGTGGGAAGACAAGACAGGGCAGAAGGGCCCGTTCCAATCAACTGAGGATGCAAACAACCCAGAATACAAAGCCTTGAGGAAAGACCTAGCAGATCACAATGGCAAATTCAACTTGAAAGGCAAATTCTACTGGGTCTTCACCAATGGAAGCACGATAGGACGGAAGCCACAATGCAACCGGAAACCATAGAGAAAAGGATCCGTGAGCTGTTCATCCATAGAGAAGACACTTATGCCCTGCAACAGCCAAAAGGCTACCTGCGAATTGAGCAGCCACTTACTAGCGATGTCTTGAAACAGCATCTTGAAGGCAAACAAACAGTCGGCGCCTATCAGATTGACCCGAAGACCCAGACAGCGAAATGGATTTGTTTTGACGTTGACCCAGAGCGAACAAAAGACCCAAGGCAAACGGCTTTTCAGATAGCTAAAGTCTCTGTTGACGCCTTCAACAAAAACAGCGTTTTGATAGAAGCAAGCCGCTACCCAGACCCAAGCTATCATGTTTGGGTTTTCTTGGAGCCAGCGATGGATGCGAAAGTGGCTAGATTCCTTGGGCAAAAGATCCTAAGGTTGATCGCTGAAGGAAAGACCATTGAGCTATTTCCCAAGCAACAAAGCATCAAGGATGACGCCTTTGGCAACCTGGTTAAATTGCCACTGGGAAAACACCAGGTAGCTAACTTATGGAGTTGCTTTATAGACGCAGACACTGGGAACCAACTGTTACCAGAGACCCTTCTGGATATTCATGGTTGCAGCCTACTAGACAAGGAAATCGAAAGAATCAAGGAACTGCTAGACACACAACAGCAACAGGTTGTTTTCCAAAGGAAAGACAACGAGCGCGCATACAGAGGCAAAAACCCAGAGTGCATTGAAGGTTTGCTGCATGGTGTAGGTGAAGGCTTGAGAAACGAAGTTTGCCTACGCCTAGCATCCTACTATGTCAACTTCAAGAAAATCCCACAAGACCAAACGGAGAGGCTGCTCAAAGAATGGAACCAAAAGAACAAACCACCACTAGAAAAAACTGAGCTGCAAGCAATCATTGAATCAGCGTTGAAGGGCGAATACATCTTTGGCTGTGATGATGAAGTCTTATCGCCTCAATGCAGAAACCCAGAAAGCTGTTTGCTCAAGAAAACCACGTTTGACGCAGCAATCATTGAAGAGGCAGACGTTATCCTAGCCTCCACAACACCACTGGAGTTAATCGGCAAACACTTAGACAACATCATCGCTGGCGAAACCCAAAACAAAAAAGTCTTGTTTGTTCTGCTTTTGTCTGGCAAGACCAAGGACCCTAGCCTAAAGCAAATGATCTTACTCAAGGGAACCGAAGGCTCTGGCAAATCAACCCTTCAGAAAATCGCAGACCTATTTGAAACCAAGTCAGTAGGCAGATTCACTGCACATGCCCTAGACTACACGGACCTAGAAGGCTACGAGATCCTCAAACTGCAAGAAATCGGCAGCATGGATGCTGAAGCGCAAGGCGTCTCAACAATCAAGTTTCTAAGCTCAGATGACAAAGGCTACACAGTCGAGTTTGTTGTTCGAGACAAGGACACTGGGAGATTCTCAACTGAGCAAATGGTTATTCCACCCATCACGCTAGTCAGCACAACAACCCGCATGGTGTTGGATCCTCAATTCATGCGGCGTGTGTGGACAATTAACCCAGATGAAAGCCCAGAGCAAACGGAAGCTGTGAGAAAATGGAAAATCAACCATGAGAACGAGAAAGCCGAAGTTGCATTGGGCATACGAAAAGAAACAAGCTATGAACACAGCTTCAAAGTGCTGAAATGCTTGGTTCAAAACATAAAGCCCCAAAAAGTTGTGATCCCCTACCCAGAGGCCCTACTTGGGGTGCTGAATAAGGAGAACATGCGAGTAAGAGGAGACTATGACAAACTCATCAACTTAGTGAAACTCTACAACTTCCTTGATGGTGAACCAGAAAAGAACGGCTACGTCATGGCCACGCCGGAAAGCGCAATAGAGATTCTCACTGAGGCAGAGCAACCATTAACCTCTATGATGAGCAACCTAGAGAAAAGAGGCAGAGACTTACTCAACGAATTAACCCAATTTGAAAAGGTAGAGGAAGACCCCAAAACCAAAACAGAGCGAAAACTCCATGCGGAGATCGGTAAGAAGCAAAGAGAAACCATAGCTCGAAAGCTAGGCAAAAGCGAGAGTACAATAAGACGGATTCTGAAAGAATGGGAAGTAGCAGGATACCTTAGTTCCGATGAAAAGAAACCCAAGACCTTCACCATGCTATACCTCCGCGAAGACTTGGAGAAAAAACTCGCAGGAATATCGTGCGAATTGAAAACGCACAATCTTTTGATGGATAAGATGCGAAAAGAAGCTCAAGAATGGCGTGAAAAGCGATTGTGCAAAAACTTCCCTGTGGATAGTCTTGAGGCTAATGCTATGGAAAAGCCTATGGTTCCCATGCCTAAACTAGAGGATGTCACCGCAAGACAAATTTTGCACAATCCTAATCTAAGCCCAATTCAAACCACTTTAGGCGAAAAGCCCTCAGAAGATTGTGCGATTCCAGAACGCACGATTATTCAAGAAGAAATCTGTCCAGCATGCAACAAGCCCATACCGCAAGATCATAAAGACATCACACCGTACAACCTCAAATACTATCATATTCCATGCTTCCGCGCCTTAACTGGCAGGTGAAGGCTGAAAACCATGAGTCAGACCGACTTGCACGTTACCTTTTTCGACCAGAAAAACCGTGTCTTAACTCTGGTTATGAAATGCCCATGCTGCGGAAAGACTTACACAATTAAGGCCTGCCCCGGCTGTGTTGAGAAGCTGAAGGCTTTGGTGAGGGCATGAAGCAAAGTGCGAGATTCCATTGAAATCGCCTTTAGAATACCGAAGGAATTGGAGAGGCGAGCCATGAGGCTTGTGGAGAAGGGCGTTTTTCAAAGCAAGTCTGAGTTCTTTCGCCAGGCGGTTCGGGACTTGCTTTTGAAATTCGAGACGGCTGCTAACAGTAAGCAGAATGCATCCTCGTAGTGTATTTCACTTGAAAGACACCGTTTTTTATTCTATGGTAGCCAAAGAGTCTCTGGCGAGTCATAAGTGAAATTCCGGTTCTGGTTCAATCTTTCGTGCATGATCTATAATGGTGCTTGCTTGCTGGCTCAAGCCCTTGCACGCTGCCAGCCAGAACATAGCTTCGGACTCGCCTCACTTGTGGCTCGCCTTCTTTCAAATCACAAAAAGGAGACTTGTTTAATATGAAATTCCTGAAATTCCGTGGCAGCACCACGCAAACTCTGCTTCTAATCGGAATGTTGATCCTTGTCCTATTCTCCGGAGGAAGCATACTTAACCTTTCACTCAATGACTTAGGCTACAGCTCCGCGTTTGAGGGACCGAAAACCAAGTTTGCAGGCGTAGACTACAACAACAAAAGATACACAAGTAGCATCGGATTGATGGATACAACTCTGCGTTTTGACCCTGACAAAGCGGATGACGGTAAGCCCGATCTCATTGGCGAAATGACCACGATGTTTGTGCCCAGAGAAAGCATAAGCGAAGTGACAAAATGGATTCCAACAGAATGGCTTGCTAGAACGCAGACGCTGAAGAACCCGCAAAACAAGTATTCATGGAACATGACCGCTGGAGAAAACCTAACACGAGTTTTCATCATGGAGGAATGGGTTCTCAAATGGTACTTGAGCATTTCGGCTGAAGGGCAAGGGAGCTGGGAAATCTTCGGTCCAGTGCAAGATTTTCATGGGGAAATTCCCTACATTCGTCCATACGACCCATTTATGGCAGGGCAAAAGAAAGAAAACATTTACACTGACACGGAAATCTGGTTTGAAATTGACATAACCCCAACATGGTATATTGAAGGACAGGGCACAGCGCATTTCGCGGTAGCAAAAATAACATTAACTGATTGGAAGAGTGAAGTCAAGGATAATGAAGGCAAAGTTAAAACATCAGACACATCTATGAGTTTTTCGCCTTCAAGCGGGCAACTATACATGTACTATGCTCTGTGGGGCGATCAGAAAGCTGAGACGTATACCGCGCAGAGCTTCTATGGGCGAAAGTTGAACCCAGCATACTTTCGAAATAAAGTGTTCGCTCATTTAGACTTGAACAATTTTGGCGTAAGAAGCTGGAGCGAGTACCCAGCAGTAAGAAGCAAGGGCGATGTTATGACCGTTGGATTTGACGTAACCGTATTCGTCATAGGCGAATGGGTAGTGAAAGACATAGCTGACATTGATTTTGACGATTTTGGGCGCACAACAAAAACCACTTCCACAGGCCCATCTTTAATGGAGGTACTTCAAGATCCCAGGTTTCAAGGCATATTCACTTTGCTTGTGTTGGGCGGCATCTGCCTTTTCCTACTCATCTTTGCGCCTTGGGTGTTGTTCGCCATAGTGGGCTTATTCAGAAGCGGCAGGCGCAGGTAAAAGTGGGGGCTGAGAGAAACGAGGCAGCTTCCCACACTCAGAGAGTTTCTAACCGAGAACAGAAATGTCTTGGTTGAGGAAGTTCCATGGCTGATTTTCTACTTTGCCTTGACAGTTCTCGTTTGGATGTTTGAGCAGATGACTAGGTCCTCAATGGTTTGGCCGGTGCCGCTTCACTGGGCTCCTGAAATAGGGTTGATGCTTGAGGCTGGAGAATACTTTGCCAAGTTGAAACGAACAGTCATTCCCACTGAGCTCATGATGGCGATCGGCGCCGTGGGACTCGCTGCCTACTCAGTGTCCTTGTTTGAGTTTTCGGTGCTCGGCTATGTTATCGCTGCGGTATTCATTACTCCGTTGGTTGCTGGCTACTGCCTTGAGAGGTTTTGGTTATGGCGGAGACACGTCCCAACGCTTCAAGTGTTGTTGGAGGAAGATAGGTGAAGCTGAAGACTCTTTCTCGACCTCTCATACTCTGCGCGATTTTCACCTTTGGGTTTTTAGCTTCGCTTCCACAAACCCAAGCTGCAAGCACAGTGACTAAGCGTTTTCCAACTACGTTGTTTGAAGGAGCAAGTACAGCGACAAATGCGGTTTATGCGTCTGCACGAACAGCGTCCCAAGGAAACCCTTACCCATACACGTATTCAACGTACAATGTTTCGTTGTTAGCCTATTTGGGTCAGGATTGGGATGGTCTCGTTTTCGGTGTCTACAGAGCGTTTTGGACATTTGATACACACATGATTAGCGCAAGTGATGAAGTCACAGGTGCCTCACTTAAATTTCAGGTATATGCAGATTTGTCTGACCAAGATTTCGACATTCAACTTGACATTTGGACTGATGAACGCCAAGTTTTCAACACAAGCGATTTCAGTCTTAAAGCAGATGCGGTCTACGGTTCGCTTTCTACAAATTCGCTTTCGCTGACTGGTTTTAACACTATTCAGTTGACTGACGTTTCATTAGTTCAGAAGGGCAGTTATACTACAATCTGTTTGCGGTCGAGTCACGACATAAGCGGAATTCCTCCCGTCGGTGCGACAGATGAGCGAGTGCTTCTTTGGGGTACTACTCCAATTGAACCTACGAAGCAGCCGTATCTGGAAGTTTCTTATGTGGAGAAGGGAGGCTCAAGTGGTCCAAAAGATGAGGATTGGGTGCCATTGACTATTCCGAATATTCCACTTCATGCGCGACGCGTGTTAGAGTGGGTTCAACAACAGTTTCGTGAGCGTGAGGAATTGCGAGCCGTTGTGGGCTTAGGCTTAATCATGGTTGTTGGAGGCGTGATAGTGAAATGGGACAGGAAGGGCAAAAGAAAGCTTCAGTTGTAGCTTGTTTGTTGTTGTTGCTTGGCATCCTTTTAGGCTCAAGCAGCGTCTATTGGGCAATGTCTAACGGATTTGTTGCACCTAATCAATACTTTGACGCTATCCCTTCAACAGCCTATTACACTGTTCGATTTGACGGTTCATACCTCTACAATGTCAAATGGAACGGCAAGATAGATGGCACCCCATCATCGGACTTGACTACACAAATCAACTATGCCATAGTCAATGCGCCAAGTGGTTCATCTATTGTGATTGCGGAGAACAGTGCTGTTCTCACCTTAAGCGACTATGTGCTTCTTAACAAAGACATCAACTTCTACAGCTATGCCAAACTGAAGGTAGCCAACAGCTTTCCCACATGGAAGGTGTTTGACGTTCACGCTCACAATGTTGACATTTACCTCTACGAATTAGACGGAAACAAAGCTAACAATCCTTCGCAAGAGTTCAACGCCTTCGAAATCAGTGGCTCAGAGAATCTAAGAATCAAGACTCACAACAAGAACTTTGGCTATGGAGACGTCTATTTCAAGGGAAGTGCAAGTGAGCCCAACAGAAACATCCAACTACAGATTCAAAGCGAGAACAATGGTGGTGTAGGTTTTAATGCTGGAGTCTATCTCGGAGCAAACAACGATGACATCACCATAAGCGGAAACTACTATAATGTGACTGGCAACGGTGGACAAGTCATCTACAATACTGCAACATTGGGCATAGTGCGAGTTAGAGACTTGGATGTGAGACACTACAACAGCACTGGTTCCGGCAAGCCAGTCATAGACGCTAGAGCCAACACAATAACCTTCATAGACAATGTTGAAATTAGCCTCACCACACAGAATCTTGCGTTAGTAGTGGCTTCAACTGCTGAAGTGTATGCAACAAACCTTAGAATGCTAAACATAGGAGTCTCTGGAACTCTATCAGCCATTGAGAACCATGGGATATTCGTAGGCTCAAACGTCAAAATAGACACAGCAACGGATAAAGGCATTTGGACTCGTGGTGGTTCTGATTGGCTTAGCCTAACTAACTTTGACATACGTTCAACAACCAGCTATGGCATAATGGTGCACTCTGATTCTGGGGGAAACCACACAGTCACGAATGGACAAATAATCGGAGCATACGGCATCGCTGACGCTGTGGCATCAGCGAGTAAGAAATCAGCTTTCAGCAACGTAGACGTATCTGGAGTAACTACAGATTGGGCAAGGATGAATGGAGCTTACGGTGTCACTATCATAGGGTTCAAATTCTACAACAGTGGCAAGACATCAGCAAAAGATGGAGAGAGCATTTCACACGGTTTGGGAGACAGCCCAACATGCGTTATAGCAACTGCGAACACTGCAAAAATCATTGTTGCTGTAACAGCCATCTACTCAACTCAATTTGTAGTTTCAATGAATTGGGATAATGGCACAGCAGTCTCAACCTACTACTACATCTATTGGTATGTTGAAATTAGACCGTGAAAGCCAATGAAGAAATCTCTCTTTTTTCTACTCGTTCTATTGTTGTCTTTGTCTTTGATTCCACTTGCCTCTGCATACACCATGGATGTTCCAACAAACAACTATTTCGGATTCGGTACAGGAAGCTACGTAAACTTCAATAAAGACATGACGTTTGACTCAACTAAAACATACTTGGACAATGGTTTCAGATACTTTGACGGCTACGGCTTCCAAGCCCAAAACGCCAACATAACCATAACAAACTTCTTCTCCGATGGCAAACTAGCTTTCACGGTTTCTGCTTCTTCCGGAATCACAAGCACCACTAAAATTTACTGCGGATACAAAGGCAAGCCACTTGAAATCAACCCTGCAAGTGCTAATGGAGGCTACGATGACGCATCCAAGATTCAAACAATCACATGGCTCCATTCAAGCGCGCAACCTATCGAGCTAATTTGGGAACGAGCAGCATCCGGTCTATACATTCTCTCCATTCAAACGCTTTACAATATGCTACCATGCACAGCCACAGTTGAAATCAACGGCATAAACCAAACGTCAAACATATTTGGCTCAACCACTTGGAACCTTCCCTATGGAACCTACACCATAACAGCGCGTTGGCAGAACCAGAATCAAACCAAGACTATTCTGCTTAGCGAAGACTTGAAGACAGCCTTCAACTTCATCACGCCGCCATCTAGCAGGACAAGCATGATCGTTCCTCTTGTTATGCTTCTGGGTTTTGGCTTTCTAATCTTCTTGTTCTACCCAAGACTGTTTAGAAGAAGGAAGTAAAGGATTTTGAAGGTGAGAGACTATGACTGAAACTCGTAAATCCAACCGGCAAATCCACGTTCCAAAAGGAATCCTTCTCTCATTCTTTTTGCTCGTCGCATTATCTTCTCAGCTCCTTTGGGACCCCAAGGTCGTATTGTTCGGCAAGTTCTTGGCAGCCGCATCTATAGTGTGCGTGTTCTTTTGCATAGTGCTGTTGGGCCGTCTTCCAAGTCAACCGGAGAAGGTGACTTAATGCCTCAACCTTGGCTCGTAGGAGTGAAGCGCAGAACCCTAGAAGACATCAAGGCGCATTTAGGCTTAGAACAGATTTTCAACCTCATTCTTTCTAAGGAATGGCCATACAAGGCTGACACATTCCATTTACACAGGACAGAAGACTATGTTAGGCGTGACCGTTGCCTAATGGCTCTACTCTTTCTGACAGCTGGTAGAATCTCAGAAGTTCTCAGTCTTACACATGAACAGTTTGATTTTCAAGCTGATCCCAACTTTGTTATCATAAGAAACATGATTCTCGTTAAGAGGCTGAAGACTCGGAAAGGAAAACCTGTCAAACACACAACGTCTCCGATCAGAGACGAGGTTGCCTTGCCTCTCTCTGGTCCATTGAGCAAGTTCACCGTGCTTGTCAACGAGTACGTTCAAAGCCTCACTGATCCGGAGGCTAAGCTGTTCAATTTTGGAAGGCGTAGAGCATGGCAAATAGTGAGGCATGTGACAGGGAAGTGGTGTCACTGGTTCAGGAGTCAAGCGGAGAGCTACTATGGGAAATATGTCTATACCTCACCTTTCGCCTTGAGAGACTTTGTTGGCGTAACTGACATCGAGAGCCTTGGGCCATACGTGAAGACAAGCTGGAAGGATTACGAGGACAGGTTGCTTGGAAAGAGACAAGCTGCTTAGACTGTTTCAGCGTTTATTCGTTTGTTTCATTTAGGTCTACTGCTTCATCATCAATAAGTGCACAGAGAGAAAGTAAACGCCTTTGATGTTGAAGCATGGCTTATTATACTATAGTCAAATAAAGTATAATGTTCCATGAGAAAAGCGGGTTGAGGGGAAAAGGAGCTTTATTCTTCTCTCTCTCTGAGAGATATTAATCAATGTATATGTGAGGATTAAAGCGATTATGTTGGTTTTTGGTTCCAATTTATTTCCTTAACAATGTCCTCAAGATACGCCTCAGTCACACGATCCGTATGAAGCCTGCCACCCTGCACTAGGCTCTCAAGCCTTCTAGCCAAGCCTTGAGCAATCGTTGCCTTTCCAGCATAATTCACCGGCTTCTCAGCAGCCAGCCTTTCCTTCTGGTAGGAAAGCTCCGTATGGTAGCGGAAGACGTCAAACATGAATTTGCGCTTCAGTTCATAAACGTTCCATTCAAGACGATCCCTCTGGATCGCGTAGCCGTGTTGAACCTGCTCGTAGGTTTTCAATGCCTCAATTATGAAGAGGACCTGCCTTCTGGTTAATCTTGGTCTAATGGTGTGGTTCATAGTCTATTCACGCTGAATCCGGTAGTGGCTTGCGGTAGAAAGGCCGGTCGACTCAAGCGCGCTTATGCTGAGCCCTTCTCGGCTTCTACGAATTTCATAAGAGCTAATTCTACCGCATGGCTGCGGTTCCTGAAACGCTGAGTCTCAACCTGGCGATCTATCCACTCAACCAGCTTCTTTTCAACGGTTACGGAAATACTCTGTTTCATGCTTTCCATGTTGGGTTCAACTCCCTCTTATATTTTACACGGTAAGATATGTTTCACAAGGCTTATATATTTTATCATATAATCTAAAGAAACCAGAGGTGTGTTCTGGCGTGTCCTTGGAAGCTGGCATAGACAGCGAAATCCTCAGTCAGGGAAGACTTGTCATTCACCGCGCTTACTTTGAGAGGCTGCTGAAATTCCCCAAGCCTCTCCGTGATCAACTCGTCATTGAACTGCCGGTTCTTGAAGCGTTCAGAACCGGGGAAGTGAGTAGCCTCACATTTGAGAACGTGGACCTCGGCCGTGGTGACCTCAGGGTTCTGGACAGTAAGAAAAACAAGCTCTTCACCATTCCTCTGGATCCAACTCTGGCAAGGCACTTGGTAGAGTACATTGAGGAAAAGGTGGGTTTGCGTGAGGGGCTTGTGATTAGACCGTTGTCAAGTGCGCCTCACACAGGTCGTAAGCTAGGCAGTAAGACGCTTGGTGTTGGCTTGAGCATCAAGCACATTGAACACATCTGGGAAAAATGCTGCCTTGCTGCTGACGTGCCAGTGATGTCTCCAAGGATGGGCAGAGCCTACTTTGCTGCAAAGTGGCATTTCATTGAGCGCAAGAGCCTCTATGGATTGATGATGATTCTGAGGCATACAGATCTTCAGGTCACCCAGAGGTACCTTGCCAGGATCTGCGATTACTTGACTGTGAAAAACGAGTTCTACGAGGGCGTGGATTCGCCTTTCAGTTCTGGGTGCGCTCGAGCTGAGAGTTGCCCAGTGTCATGTGAAGGCTGCCACTGCAAGTTCTATCAGGCCAGAGTTGAAGTCCAGAGCGCGCAGAATGCAGCGTCATTGTTGAGGAGTCCATGAAGCTCTTACTACGTTTCTCGTAAATGGGTTGGGGGTATGGCATTTTCAACGAACTTAAGTTCGCCATAGCGTTTCGCAACAGTTACTATACGCTTCCATTGATCCAAGGGCCTTTCAACTCTTTCCCTTTTTTTCTATTCGCAAGCACATAAACCTCTATCGAGAACACGTCAGAAACTTGTGTTTGCGAGCAATATTCAGAAGCCTTATGGAAATGAGTAGAAAAACTAACATGGTTTGATAAACACGGAGGGACATTTCTACACAAAAAAGCAGGAGGAAACAGTGAAAAAAGGGGAAGCGTGACGTCAGCTCTGTTTCTCAAGGATTTCCTTCAGCAAGCCACGCATGGATCCAAGCTCTTTCTCTAGTTTCTCCAGTCTTCCGCTAGTGTTCTCGTTGTTGGACCTCAAGCGTTCTATCTCTGCACGTTGCTGCTGGATGATTTGATCTGTTTCTGTAGGCGTGGATGATTCAAGTCTTAGGTGTGGCATAGCCTTTTCAGCATACAGCTCTCGGTAAAACTCGACATCCTTAGGTCTGTAGTGGTTGTCAACACCTGGGCCTCTGTGTCCTAGCCAGAAGTCCACGTTCTCGAACCCGGCTTGGCTGGCGAATTTCCTGAAGAACTTTCTTAGAGTGTAGAGTCTTAGTTCGCTGGGCTTTCCCTTCAGCAATTTATAGTCAAGGAGCCCTTTAGCGCGTAGAGTCTGCAGGGTTCTGGCGAATATGCGGCTGAAGCTCTTAGGACTCGCTTGAGACTCTTTTCCATGCAAGGTGAATAGGTAGCTGTCCAGGTTTGCTTGTGGTCGTTTAGACAAGTATGCTTTCAGATATCGTATTGAGTCTTCACCAAGAAATGTGAAGTATGGTCTGTATGCGCCTTTCGTCACATCTTCCGGCACGTCGACCTTGCAGGGAACTATGCCTTTGCTGAAGTCTGGTTCAACATGCTTCAGCCTAAGTTTGCAGAGAGTATCCGGTCTAAGTCCAGACTGAGCCATCAAACAAAAGAAGGCTCTGTCACGTGCATTAGAAACTTGCAGGATCTTCTGAACCTCATCCTTCGTTATGTCTCGGTTGTGGTATGTGACATGCTTCTTAGCTTGTGGAATAAAGCCTAGGCTCAAGTCATTGTATTTGAAGAAGGATCGGACAGAACAAACTCTGAGGTCTATTATATTCGTAGTGAGGTCCTGCTGGCTGAGCTCTGAAATGTAGGCTCTCAAGATCATGCCATACTTGCGCTTAAACTCCCGGTCTCCAAGCCTTTCATAATCAGCCAGGATGCTCTCTGGCTTCAGTTTGGCAAAAGCTAGAAACTTGCTGAATGTGTGCCGATACATGATTTTAGTGTTCTCGTTCTGACTGTGCGAGTAAGCTACATTGTTGAGCCATGCTTCAACCAGATCATAAGACATTGGTATTTTCACCTTTTTGCTGGTTAGTATCTATAGTGTTACACCCTAATAAAGGTAACTGCTTTGTTACGAATGTCAACTTATATGTCTTACTCAACATAAACAAACAGCTACAAACCAGCTCGCTAACAGAGCAACAGTTATTAAAAAGCGCTGGGCATTAAACTGATGGCAAAGGAGCCCAGAGGACGCCTTTGGCACAAAAAAAGCAAGGAGTGATACAAGGAAATGTCAGAGCTACGTGAAAGCAATGCAGTATTGATTGGAAAAAAGCCTGCGATGAACTACGTTCTAGCATGCATAACCCTCTTCCACGGCAATGCGCCAGAAATAAAAGTTAAAGCTAGAGGAATGGCAATAAGCCGAGCAGTTGACGTCGTCGAAATATGCAGACGCCGATTCTTGCCTGACATCAAAGTGAAGGCCATAGATATTGGCACGCAGCAAATGCCGCCAAGACCAGGCGAAGAGGGACGCGGACCATCAAACGTCAGCACAATCGAAATCACTTTGGCGAGGTAAACGCGGAAACTCCAACGAACGAAACGGACACAGAGACAAGAGACGCTCCGCATCCTCCTTTTTCTCTTCGTCAAATCAG
>Ga0315296_10002443_pt1 | contig 15871 bp, 14 predicted proteins | sample YL17G14_18_MG_FD_203921 | JGI IMG/M metagenome (GOLD analysis project Ga0315296, IMG submission 203921) | Sediment microbial communities from Yellowstone Lake, YNP, Wyoming, USA - YL17G14_18 | ecosystem: Environmental > Aquatic > Freshwater > Lake > Sediment | place: USA: Wyoming | collected... | reverse complement strand
GCACTTCACTCGAAAGAGGCTCACCGTACAGGACTATGAGGTGGTCGTAGTTGTCAATCAACTCGACCCGAATGCTGCCGCCGCCCGAGAAGTGATAGGTCGTCCCCGGGGCCACTGAGATGTTAGCGGTCTGAGAAGCCGATGCGATAATCGACTCAGGGCTTACCACCGTGTCCAATGACGCCGCGACTAATAGCGTCTCTGTGCCACCCGCCAGGAGCGGCCCCAGCGTGCTGGGCATGGATCCGGAGCACATTAGAACAAGGTACCTTGGGTGAAATTCAGAGGCCGCGATTTGAGAGAACCCGCCTCCCATCGAATGGCCCCCTATCAGCGTGAACGAAAGGTTGTATGCAGATCTGAGAGCATCAGAATATGTCCTCACGTCCGTGAGAATCGTGGCAGTCTGTTCGTCCAACGTGCCACCCGTTGCACCATGCCCTCTCCAATCCGGGACAAAGACAACGTATCCCGCTCTCGCAAGAGAGCTGGCAAGCAAGGCCAAGTTCTCTTTGGAGCCGCTGAAGCCATGCAACAGGAGTGCACCTCCGATTGGCCCGCCCTGCGGTGTGTATACTGCCACGGATGACCTGATGCCATCGGGCAGCGTCAGCTCTATGTACCGTCTCGCAATCACTTCGCTGTCAATCCACAAGCTCAGGGCGACAGAGAGCACGATCAAGGTCACCGCGATTGCATGCTCCGGTCGAATGCCCAAGCCTTTGTTCAATCCAGGGAACATCAGCTCAGCCAGTCCACTAAAAAGAATTGCCCAGCGCTGCCCGCGAGCGCCGGTTCTCAACCTGTCAGGTACGTGGCCCACATCTGTCTTCGCTGGAGCTGGCTGCCAGCTCCATTGGCGAGGCACGGGTGATGTTGAGCAAGTCAGGGGACCGCATACATGCGTCCTGCATATGTTCGCGTGATTGCCATGGCACCATGGCTACTCGACGATGTCAGGTACTACGCGTCTCACTACTTCGAGTGACGCAAGGGCATCCTTCTTGGAGAGCTCAAACACAGCCGGGCCTCCGAATCCAACTTGGTCAAGCGCCTCCAGCAGACCTCGCACGTCCATGTCCCCCTTCCCTAGGGTCATGTGGTCTCTCACGATGACGGAGCCGTCCGGCCCGTTCCGCCTGGATCCGTCGTGAAGATGCATTCCGGTCAGTCGTGGGGCAAAGACCTTCACCGCATCGCTTAGCGAGATTCTTCCGCTGAATCCAGCCAGCACGTGACCGGTGTCAAGAACAAGTGAGCATCCCGTCTCCTCTGCCATTGCGGCCGTCAGCTCAAGCGGGAACTCAACGCTCTCCAGTCCTATCCTCCTCGGATCTATGCCGGTCTTCTCCAAGAGTTCCCGAATGCTCTGCAGAGCGAACGAGGCCATGGCAGCATTGATCATCGGGCTGTAATCCGGAAAGGGAAGGCGACTGAACTCCGCCGCCAGAGCACCGGTAGAGTGGAACACGTAGTAGAGAGGCTCGAGTTCTTCGGTTTGTGTGATCGCGTCAGCGCAAGTCGACACAGATGCTGCCCTTATGCTCTCGTTGAAGCAGGCTGGCTCGACAGCCCACAAGGGGAGGTGGGCGGACAGAGTGAAACCCAAGTCATGTTTCAACTTCGAGAGTTCGTTGATCCTCTCACGCGAGAGCGAACTTGGCAAGGCATGGATCGCGTCGAGCGTCAACTCAATGTGCCTGAAGCCCGCCATGACAGCCTCTCGGATGACTTTGGGATAGCTAAACCGGTAGAAATCAACTGACCCCCCTTCGAAGACGGAGCCCAGAGCTGTCGGAAAGTCAAGAGCCGTAAGACCGAACTTCATGGGTGCCAGTCTCGCCGCGGGCCGTATTAAAGGCCGATTGGAAGAGAAAGGGAATGAACGCGATCGTCAGACGGGCTGAAGATGGTCCTCCGGCTACGGCGCCTACGACAACTGACGACTTCGAGAGAGAAGCTGTCACGCCTTCTGGATGACGAACCAACTTGACGGGCACTGACAAGCGCGTTGGCGCTTGGTGGGCCTGAGACCTCTGAAGCAGGTTTGGGAGATGTTTTCGTTGGTAAAGTATTATATGCCCCCACACCGGTGCCAGCGCAATAACGACATGGCCTTTGGGAGCATAGAGCCTCTTCGTCACAAAGCGAACATCTACTATCGAGGGGTCAGAGCCAGGGACTGGTTCGGGTACTTGGGAATGTGCGCCGTCGGCTACGCCCTTGGAGTTGTTGTGACGCCATCCTCAGCGTTCGATGCGTTGCTCATGGCCAAGTCCGCTGTCAGTTGCGCGCTCTTTCTGGCCTTCTGTTTCTCGATCAACAACTATGCCGACGTAGAGGGCGACAGATTGGATCCTGCCAAAGTGAAAAAGAACCCCGTCGCTTCTGGAATGCTGAGTCCTCGCGAAGCGCTTGCACTCTCCACCTCGATCGCTCTCTGCGGCCTTGCCATAGCCGTGACGATGCCCAATCTGATATCCTTGGGGTTCTACCTTGTCTTGGTGTTGTTGGGTTGGGCGTACTCAGTGCCACCACTGAGGTTGAAGGGAAGACCCGTGGCTGACGTGGTCTCACACGGGTTCATGCTGGGCGTTCTGTTGTTCCTGTTCGGTCATTCCGCTGCCACGCCTGAGTTGTTCTCTCAGGAAGCCATTCTTGTGAGTGCCTCGATATTCACGAGTTCAGTCATCTTCGAACTGCGCAACCACCTCAGCGACATCACGGCTGACTCGATCTCGGGAACGGTGACGACAGTCGGGTGGCTGGGAGAGGAAGCTTCGAGGAGGTTGATGCTCGCGGTGACAGCGATCCACATTGTCCTGCTCGCCGCTTTCCTGTTCATGTCGACGAATCTCGCGATCTACTTGGCGCCTGCAGCGGCATTGCTTGTCTCTCCGTTGGTTCTGACAGGGAAAGTGAGTCCGGAGAGAGGGCTTGACTTCCTCACAGTGGGAGTCTACATAGTGGCAATCATGCCGAGGGTCGTTATGCTATTCGTCGCCTGAAAGAGGATCGTGTTGTCTCAGTTCTGAAGGTTTACGTCACGGTGATCCGCGGGAAGGATGTCATTCTTGGAAATGCTGAATGAGGAGCCCCGAAAAGACCTTGTCTGAGATTCAATATACCTCTCCTAGGATAGCCTCAATGATTATTATCTCATGCAGATACTCTTACACAGTTGAGCACGGCAGGTCACACGGCCTTCAGCAAGCTGGCTGAACTATGCGAGAATCTGGTCGTGACTTCGGGCCGAAACGACAAGAAGCGGTTGATATCGAGCTTCTTGAAGCAGCTCCGACCCGAAGAGATCTCGCCCGCAGTCCTCCTCATAGTCGGCACCGTTTTCCCGGAGCAGGACTCTAAGCCCCTTGACGTCGGGTATCAGTTGGTCTCCAAGTCCGTTCATCGTTCTGGCCAGCTCAGGCTCGTCAATCACCCCCTGACAATACTCGACGTGAGGAACACTTTTGAGGCAATGGCGGATACTTCTGGCAGAAAATCGAGACAGAAGAAGGAGGAGCTGTTCACTTCGCTGATGGGCAGGGCAACTGAACTCGAGCGCAAGTGGATAGTGAAGAATGTATTCGGAGAAATGCAGCACGGTGTGGGCGAAGGCTTGATGATCGAGGCCATAGCAGAGGCGGCTGCTCTGGACGTGGCGACAGTCAGGAGAACCCACATGTTCCTAGGTGACCTCGGCGAGACTGCTCATCTGGCACTGACTCAAGACAAGAAGGAGTTTGAGCGAGTAGGGCTGTCGTTATTCAGACCCGTGAAGCCGATGCTTGCTGAGATGGCCTACAGCATCAAGGAGGTCTTCGACGACATCCATGCTCCGATAGCATTCGAGTTCAAGTTCGATGGGGCCAGGGTTCAGATTCACGAGTCTCAAGGCCGAGTGAGGGTGTTCAGCAGGAGGTTGAGCGATGTGACTGACAGCATCCCGGAGGTCGTTGAACTCATCAAGGAGGATGTCAAGTCAAGCGCCGCAGTCTTTGACGGCGAACTGATCGCAGTCAGCAGGGACGGGTGGCCCTTGCCCTTCCAGGATCTGATGAGGCGGTTCAGGAGGATAAGAGGCGTGGAGGAAGCCCGGGAGCAAGTGCCGGTCAAGCTCTATCTCTTCGATATGCTGTACGACGATGGTAAGCTCTTGATCGACCTTCCCTACTCGAGAAGGTGGGAGATCCTGTTCTCCCGCAGAGGCTCGATTGACGTGGCACCGAGAATAGTGACGTCTTCTCTGGAGGAGGCTGAGCGTTTCATGAAACGGTCTCTGGAGGCTGGTCATGAGGGAGTGATGGCAAAGGACTTGAACAGTCCCTATCAGCCGGGCTCTCGGGGGAAGAAGTGGTTCAAGATCAAGTCCGCGGAGACGCTCGACTTGGTGATAGTAGCTGCGGACTGGGGGTATGGCAGAAGGACTGGCTGGCTCAGTGACTACTACTTGGCTGCGCTTGATGAATCGGCGGGGCAGTTCGAGATCGTGGGCAAGACGTTCAAGGGTCTGACCGACTCGGAGTTTGAGTGGATGACAAGGAGACTTCAGGAGCTGAAGGTCTCTGAGGATGAGCACACAGTGCGCGTGAGACCAGCAGTCGTGGTGGAGGTGGCGTTTGGCGAGGTCCAGAGAAGTTCAAGGTACAGGTCAGGCGCGGCTCTCAGGTTTGCTAGGATAACTAGGATCAGGGAGGACAAATCTCCGACTGAGGCCGACACGATCGAGAGGGTCAAAGCTCTTCACGAGAAGCAGTTCAGGGCGAAGGGAAGACTCGAAGCAGATTACAAGTAGGTCGGTCCGTACCACCCAAATGGCCTTCTTGAAGATGCTAGTCTGTGTCTGGCCCTTTCGAAGCCAATGTGAAGAGCCGACCTCCGAAACGTTCATCTCCAGGCACTTGACCGGGTAGCTACCAGTATGTGCAGAATGTTCGCCGTCCTATCATCTAAACCCGTCCCTGCTTACAGGTATTTCAAAGAGACCGAGTTCTCATTGTACCGGCAGGCCGAAACGGGCGATCAAGGAGACGGTTGGGGGATAGGCTACTACTCGAATGGCAGTTTGACGGTCCACAAGAGCGAGAAGGCAGTGTATGAGGATCCGGGATTTGACTCCATCACCAGGCCAATCAGATCGAACATCTTCATAGCCCACGTCAGAAAGGCCAGCAACCCGAAACATCTCCCAAGGTCTGAGCTGATATCTCAGGAGAACTCGCAGCCCTTCTACCACTCGAATCTGCTTTTCGCGCACAACGGAACCCTTTTCATACCTGACCAAGTACTTGCCTCGCTGGGCGAGCGGAGGCAACTAGTGAAGGGTGTGAACGACAGCGAGGTTCTCTTCGCCTATCTGCTTCAATGCATTGACAGTTGCGGTAGCGTCGAGAAGGCCTTCGGCAGGATCGAAGCCGGGCTGTGGGACATCCAGAGGAGAAGCGGTGCCTCTGATAGAACTCCATACAAAGGCCTCAACATCATGTTCAGTGACGGCAAGAGGCTCTACGCCTATGAGAGGTACTTAGGAGACGCGGGGAGAGCCATCTGCAGCGAGACGCCGGTCTTTCAGCTGCAATACCGCCTTACGGACGACGAATTCGTATTGGCATCTGAGAGGTTGACTGCGGACGGCTGGGAACATCTGCCTAACAACTGTCTGCTGGAAGCCGAGATCGTGGGTGGCAAGCCAGTCATCGAAGTGATGAAGCTTTCTTGAGGGCGAGCACCACCTCTTCCGCCCCTCCGCGCCTTTCCGAGGCAGTCGACACGAGGACGGAACCCGCTTACCGCGCCAGCTGCTCTACCTTGACGCGCCTTCCGCTCGTAATGCTCTTGCTGATGGCGCTAACCACAGCCACTGGTTCGAACATGTCCTTGTCAGTCAGGGGCCACTTCTTGTTGTCAAGCATCTCTTTCAGCTTGATCATGCCGTCTCTGTAGCACGTCGTGGTATCCACCTTCCTGGTGAGAATGGATTTCTTGGTGACTGCCTCGATGGAAAAGAGATATGGAATGTCGGGAGATATGCGGATGTTACCCACGAACTTGGTGTGAAGCAAAGTCGCGCTGACGTTCCTGTCCTTCCTTACTGCCATCACTTCCTTGACCCCCTGACCTGCGATCTCATTGAGGATCTCAGCCGGGTGAATGCCGTAGAAGATTAGTCCGCCGTACTCGCTCTTTGGGTCTCCAGGCCCCAACACTGACAAGTACAAGGGTTGCTCAGCAGCCAACAAGCTCTTGAACTCCTGTACAGCGGAAGCGAACCTCAGGGTCGAGAAGCTCACGAATGGAATGCGCTTCTTCTTGGCAAGTTGGAGGAGCTTGCGTGCATCCACCGTACTTGCAGCCAAGGGCTTGTCCACAAAGACGGGGATTCCTTTCTCAATGAACGGCTTGGCGTACTTCAGGTGCAGTCCACCGTGTCTGAACTCAACGAAAGCCACGTCAATCTTCCCCAGCATCTCAGAGGGCTTTGAGACAATGTTCGATATCTTGCCCTTCTCTGCCACCTCTTGGTTCCTCTTGCTGTCGAATCCAAAGAGGTGGGTCACCTCGAACCCGGGAACATGATTAGCCTGATCTACCCCGTTGGCTATCTGAGAGAAGGTTATGGCGTGGGAGTTGTCAGTCCCAACTATTCCCACCCTGTAAGGCATGCGCCACATCCAAGACGTGGGCTGATATGTTTTCCGCAGCTGATATCAACGAACTGCCAATGTGCTCTCACGTTACCTAGGAGTATGAAGCAGCATAGTCCTTGCCTGAGTAGTCCCTGATGAGGGCCGGGTCAATGGGATACCTACCGTACTTTCTGGCCGCTTTGATCATCGCGAGGTAGTTCTGTGGACTGACCCCTGGGTGAATGCTATTGCTGGATGCCAGAATGTGCCCCCCTCCCGGTGAACCCTTGGCTATGGTTTCCTTCACGGCCTCGACGACTTGATCAGGGGTTCCGAAGGACAGCAAGTAGGAGCAGTCCACATTCCCGACGAGGCATATCCTGCTACCATACTCACGTTTCACCCTCCCGATATCCATGCCCGCGACTGGCTCCAATGGGTCCAGTCCGTCAATGCCTGAGCCAACTATTGAGTCCATGATCCTCCACAGGTTCCCGTCAGTGTGTTTGATGAAGGGCACACCGAGCCTGTGAGATGTCTGAACGGCCCTAGTCAGGCCAGGAAGAACGAATTCCCTGAACTGATCGGGAGACATCAATGGACCGCTCTTGTTCGCATAATCGTCCCCTGTGAGAAGGACGTCCGCACCGGCCTCGGCCGCTCTCTCCATCACTCTGAGCTTGTATTCGGAGACGATGTCAGCGAGACGCTTGACGAATTTCGGATTCTTGACGTATAGGGTGAACAGCCGCGACATCCCTCCTACAAGGTAGTGCGAGAATTCAAACGAATCGTGCCCGAGGAAGACTATCGCCTTCCTTCCCTTGAATTCTCTGACGTACTCTTCGAGTTTTTCCAGCCTCCACGAGGCTTCCGGGTCGGGAGGTTCATACGCATCAAGATCCTCCTCCGACCGTATTGGCCCACTGAAGGGATACGTCGCACCTATTTCACCGAGCTTCCAGACAATCCCCCACTCATCTCTAAGCATGCCTTCACCCACGGCCTCAAGCTTCTGCGTCTCTCCAGCAGTGATGCCATCTAGGTCCAGCCATTCCACGACCTTTGCATAGGTCGCCCCTGGCCTCAGCTTCTCGACGGAAGGATCATTCATGAGCAGCTCCCACACGGGGAGAGTATCGGGTTCTTCCAACCTCAGTGCACTCATGAACCTCTGACAGCCGTTCACGGGGCGTCTATGCTGCGACGGGATAAAACGCTATCTTCCCGTGTCTAGGGTGTGGAGGCTGTGTCGGCTCTCGGTGAAATGGAACTGGCTGTGTCGGCGAAGCAGCTGGAAGAAAGGAAGGCTAGGTGGCAGGCGAGAGACAAGTTTGAGGAGCCGGACAGGGTTCCTGTGATGTTGGGGATAGCCACGCGCTACTGGTTACCCAAGCTTGGCCTTTCCTTCGAAGAGTACTTCTCGTCGCCAGAGATGATGCTCAACGCTCAAGCGAAGGCGCTTGAATGGGTATTCGCGAATGTCAGGGATGATCGATTCGGGATCGCTGTGGGCCCGGACTTCCAGAATGTCAGAGAGGCAAGCGGCCTAGGTTGTGCGATCAGGTTCGTGGAGGGTTTCCCGTGGGTCGAGAAGCCCATCATCATAGACGACGGGGATTTGGGAGCTCTTGAGGCAATGGAGATGTACAGCAATGGGTTCACCGGCAAGATCCCAGAGTATCGCCGGGAAATGGTGAAACTCACTCAGGGCGTTAATGTCTCGTTGAGGGGAGGGGAGTCGATTCCGCTGACAGTCAGCAGCGGGATGGGTACAGACGGCCCGTTCACGAACTGTGCTTGGTTGAGAGGGTCGACGCAACTCTTGGCTGATGTCACATTGAGGCCTGAGTTCGTGCATGCAATGATGGACATCGTAACAGACAAGATCATAGAGTTCAACCAGAGGCTCCGAGAGGACGCGGGAATTCCCGAGGACTGCGGCATGGGAGTCGCAGACGACTTCGCTGCCTTCCTCTCGCCGGACCAGTACAGGGCGTTCGCACTGCCCTACCATGAGAGAGTATACGACGCCTTCAGGACCAAGCTTCGCGACATCCATCTGTGTGGGAAGATAGACCATCTACTGACACTGCTGATGAATGAGCAGCGAATACACAGTCTGAACGGCTTCGGTTGGGTGACAGACGCTGGCAAGATAGCGGAGGTCATGGGAGGGAAGGTGCTCCTTTACGGTGGGCCGAGCCCATCGTTGATCTTGAGTGGCCCGGTGTCAGAGATTGTCAAGGCCGCGAAGTTCTACGTTCAACTCCTGGGACCTTGCAGGGGCTATGCTCTCGGAGACGGCCACAACATAGCGCCCGGGACTCCAGTAGACCACATGAACGCATTGATGGATGCGGCGACCCGATATGGTCGGTACCCGATGAACACGTGACTCTCAGCCCGCTGGGCTTGGTTCGCACGCAGATACTGCTCTACTTCTCCCCTTTCTGTCGCAGTCACACTTATCCGCGCTTGAGTCCCCGGCACTTTCTCACAGCCGTCCCTCCCAGTATTCGTCCTACGGCCTCCGTAAGGTATCTCCCAATTCCCGAAGTTTGATTGTTCCAACGACTGGATGGTATACGTTCTCAAAATCATCTGGACTGCTAATCGTCCGCATCGCTGCAAAGGCACGGATGTGAGCTTTCGGGAAAACATCGATCAGCCGATTCGCAGCACCTAGCAGGGTTGCACCGCGTGTGATTACATCATCGACTAGCAAGATTTCATCTGGTTCAAAGAGACGTCCTTGGACTTTCATCGACTTATAATGCCGATCGGGAAGAGGCCTATCCTCCGCTGCACTAAATGCCGCTTTTGGGACGGATTGAGACCTCTTGAGGCATCGAGCAACCTCTTTTCCGAGTCCCCTTCCGACGAGGGCTGCTGCAAGCCTGTCGGGAACCCATAGGGTATGTGGCTTCATCAAGGAACTCTTTGGCGTGGGGACTAGGACCGTGGTGGGTTGGAAGAATGCAGCAAACGGCAGTTCAGTTCTGTTTTGCTGTATTGTGTGCGCCACCCATTCTGATATTAGAATGGGTCGACCTTGGACAGACCCATTCTTTCGGACAAATCCATCCTTCTTGAGACAAGCCATTACATCCCTAGAGTACTTTTCTTCGGGCGAATCGCCACGTGGGGTGTATGATAGGAGCGAACCGAACTCAAGTTCAGACAGGCGCATTTATCTCAACGGTGGTTTTTGGAGACGGCAAAACATCAACCACGTCTTGTGGCTCTTTGAGTTCCACAGCACCATACTCAAGCATCTTCCTTGGCCAACTCAATGAGAAGTCATTCATGACAGACTTCCAAATGAAGAGTGGTCGCCCCAGCCTGAGAGCCTCCCATCCTTGATGAAGGGACCCACTTGAATCCCCAGCCTCGACGATGATCGAGGCATCGGAGATTAGTGCCATCGTTCGATTCCGAAGAGGGAAGTCCTTGCGTTGGGTCCGATGCCCAATCGGAAATTGGGAGATGGCCAAGTGGTCGCGCATGATGACCTCCTGAAGGCGGAAATTCTTCTGTGGGTAAAAGCGATTTAGGGGCGTTCCTAGAACCGCGATCGTACGTCCCCCCTCTTCGATGGTGGTTTCATGGACAGAGGTGTCAATTCCCTCAGCAAGCCCGCTGACAACTATGACCTCTCTTCTGGCAAGAGTCCTTGCGATCTCGCTGGCAGCTCTGAGGCCTTCTGGAGAGGCTTTCCGCGAACCTATGACCGCTGCCCTTGGCCCAGGTAGCGGAATTGGGAGATTGCCTGCCACATAGAGTATTTGCGGAGCATACTTCTTTTCCACATCGTTCAGCGGGCCGAGAAGGTCTTCCGGGGTAAGAGTGGAGATTATCACGTTTTGTTCATCTCCATTGCCGAGTGCTTTTCCTCATGTGACATGACCACTTAGGTCTTTATAAAACCCTCTGTTGGCTTTCCTCGGTTTCTCTTGCCATGGCTTGCGTTCTGGATCAGGGGTTCGCAGGTTCGAATCCCGCCAAGGGGGTAACGGCGACAACCTCGTCACCTTAACTGCTTTAACCGTCTCTTGATGCATTTCCACCAAGACGATGGACGTAGTTGTCTTGGGGTCGGCCTTCGTTGAGCTGGTGCCCTCGCGAACTCATGTAGATCTATCGAGGGTCGGCTCCTTCGGCCTCAGCATCGGGGGATCAGCCACCAACATGGCGGTCGCCGCATCTAGACTGGGAGCTGAGGTGGGGCTTCTCACGGCGGTTGGAGCTGACGATTTCGGGGAGTTCGTCCTGAAGGAATTGAGGGATGAGAGGATCGATGTCTCCAACGCGAAAAGGATCAAGGGCTACAGGACCGGTCTGTCATCCTACACAGTTGACGAGAAGGGCGTCAAGAAGTATCACTTCTACAGGTTCCCAGGGTACTCAAGCCCAGAAGCCACTCTGTCAGCAGACGACGTGCGGCAAACCTACATCGAGGGAGCTAGGGCTCTCGCCCTTGGCGAGGCCTGCGTCAGACGACTTCCGAGTAGGAGCTTCGCCTTGGCTGCAGTGAGATCGGCTAGGAAGAAGAATAGACTGATACTGTATGACCCCAACTTCCGCTCCTCACTTTGGGCGAACCCTTCACGTGCCGCAGAGATCACCGGACGGTTCATCAGTCTCGTGAGCATCACGACTCCCAATGAAAAAGAAGCTCTTCTCATCACCGGCCGCAGGGGCAAAGACTCGGCCATTGAGGATCTCCTCAAGCTTGGCGTCAGAGTCGTGGCCGTGAAGGAAGCAGAGAGAGGATGCACAGTAGCCACTAAGGCTGAGATCATTCACGTACCAGCTTTCAGAGTCCGGGCCGTGGACGACACCGGGGCGGGCGATGCGTTCGCGGCTGGTCTAGTCGTTGGGCTGCTCCGCGGAATGACGGTAAGGAATGCTGCCTTGCTCGCGAACGCCGTGGGTGCTCTGAAGGTGAGCAAACCGGGCACAGTGAAAGGAATGCCCCGCATGAGCGAGGTCAAGATGTTCCTGCGTGCCAGAAAGGTCGAACTGGCGGGACTATGACAGCATAGGTTTCAATCTGTCGAGATAGTACAAGTAGTCTTCATATGGTACGTCAGGCGGAACCGCATGGTCGACGCTTGGGATCAGCATGTTGTTGTCAAGCAAGCCTTTCAGCCTCCTCAGCTCCTCATCGATCGCCTTCCTCCCCTGAGCCAGTTTCCTCTTGTCAACGTTCCCGATGAGCACGAGCTTCTTCCCATACTTCTCATTTACCTCTTCGGCATGGACGTTTGACGCAACTTCGAGCGGGTACATACCATTGACCCCTCCTCTGACCCAAAGAGGCAACAGCAGGCTCACATCGCCATCGCTGTCGACGAAGACGCTCTTTACGCCTTTTGATCTGAAGAACTCCGTGACTTTCTGGTAGGCGGGGAGCATCTGCTTCTCAAACGACCTAGGCGATATCAGAGGGCCGTTCTTGTACGACATGTCCTCCCAAATCGTGATGTAGTCTGGAGTTATCTCGTCCAATACCTTGCCGGTCGCGTTGATCACGAAGTCTGTCCAGAAGTCGATCATCTCCTTGATGAATGCCTCCTGCGTAACAAAAGCAATCAATGTCTTCTTCATCCCGAGCCACTGCCTCGGTTGACCGAAGAAGCCGGGCACACTCAGATGGAGCAGGAAGTCTCTGCTGCTGTAGTAGTCGAAGAGTTCCTCGTCCCCCCACTCCTTTGGCAGTCGCGACTGGCTGCTTGGATCGTATCTCCTCTTGATCCCGTCGAAATCCTCCTCATTCTTGACTGGATGCTCTATGAAGTCAGGCATGCTTTCGCCGGTCTTCAGCATTCGTGAGACGATTCCGTTGCCGTCGCGCCAGAGCTTGTACCTGCTGTCTTCAGACTTGGTTCTCGTGACGAACCTTGGAATCGGCCCTAGGTCCAGAGGAAACGTTTCTTTCTTGTCGAACCCGAAGAACTCGTCCAGCCCGATCCTGAACGCTCGCTCGGGCATCCCCTGCCTCGTCCATTGTCTCAGGGTCTCGCCCCAGTAGCCCAGGAATTCTGTGAACGGAAGCCTGTCAGCTCTCTCGAACTCAAAAGCTCTTGCGAACCTCGTTCTGGAGTCCAAGCGTGCCGGTCTGCTAGGTGAAGAGCAAGGATATTAACCGTAGCAGCTTGTCGGGGAAAGTTCGGGCGACTACCTGACCAACAGCAGGCCGTAGTATCTGGGCGTTTCCTTGTGCGTCTTCACCACTTGGATTGGCATGCCCGCCTTCCTGACAGTGGCGTAGACATCGATCCCGCATGATTCCATCGACGGTCTGGCTTCCCTAGGGTGAGCACATCGTTCAAGGTTGCACTTCGCGCAGATCTCACATGGTCCCGCTGCAATCGCGAAGGCAGCGTAGTGGCCTGAAAGGAATGCTTCCCTTTCCAACTTCACCATCGTTCTATGCGTGTCCGGTCCAGATGGCTCGAATCTCACTAGGATCGCTTGGGAGTACTCGCGGAGCACCCTCCTTGTCTTTTCGGGCGTTGGCGAGTACGGAGGGCAAGTCAGGCATTGACCGAATCCTCCGCAGCCGAATTGACACTTCAGTCTGACCCATTCCCTGACAACTACGCCCCGGGTGCTTATCGGCTTGGCATCTGCTGCTCCGAGTTCAATAGCGCGTTCGCATATTTCGCCTGCTCTCATCGGCCCCCTCGCATCCGCATGACTCTTCGGCATGTCACAACGGGTGATGGGCAGGATATTAGCTGTTCGTCTGGATACGGTGACCGACGATTCCGAAGGTGGCAGCGACGGAGGCGCACTCTCAGTTGCGGAGGAGAGAGAATTGGGCTACATGCGTCCGGCGGGCTGTTAAGTCTTATTATGACGCGCTGACCTGAGCCATCGAGAACTTTTGAAAGAAGTCAAGGTGGCGTTCATAGGCTGTGGTGGGATCGCGTCCGCTCACGCTCAGAGGCTCTCTAAGATCGAAGGCGTGAAACTTGTTGGGGGCACTGACGTGGACAAGAACAAGCAGGTCGCTTTCTCGGGGTTGACGGGTGCATCGTTCTACTCCGATGTCCATGGCATGCTTGATGCAGCGCAGCCAGATGCGGTCTATGTGTGCACTCCTCCTTTCGCGAGGGGGCTTGAAGTGGAGGCAATCGAGAAGGGCATTCCGGTATTCTTTGAGAAACCCGTTGCGCTCACGGTGCAGAAGGCCGCTGAGATCCGGTCGGCTCTCAGGAAGCGCAACTCGATCCACAGTGTCGGCTACATGTGGCGCTATCTGGACATCACCGACCGCGCGATCGACGAACTCAAGAAAGCAGGCCCGGCAGGCATGGCAATTGGCCAGTGGATAGACCCGTTCTGGTTCCCGCTCGAGCATTGGTGGTTGCACAAAGACATGGGCGGCGGTCAGGTGTTGGAGCAGACGACGCACGTGTTCGACCTAGCAAGGTACCTCATTGGAGACATCACTAGAGTGAGCGCAGAGATCGACAACATCATAGTCAAGCGCGATCGCCCGAACATGACGGCCGAGGACTTCTCTGCAGTGACGATGCGGTTCAAATCAGGCGCCATAGGCGTAGTGTACAGCAGTTGTGCCAGCCAGAATACGTTTTCGGGAACGGCACTCAGGATAATCGCAAGAGACGTGGTCCTCGAGCACACGGGTCACGGCAAGACCTTGCGAGTGATGAAGAAAGACCACGTCGAGGAGGTCAGGTCTCAGATGGACCCGCTACTGGAAGAAGACAAGGTCTTCATTGGAGCAGTCAGGACCGGAGATATGTCGGCCGTGAGGTCATCATTCGACGACGCTTGCAGGACGCTGGAAGTCACTGTTGCCGCCAACAGGGCAGCCACTGACAGAGCTGTCGTCACCCTGCAGACAGGAGACTAGCACGGAATGCTCGGCCCACCAGAACATGGCGCCCGACAGCCAGGGTTGTGGCACTAGACTCTCCTGATGACTCTGAGCGAGATGCTGCCCACTGTCGCCCTCAGATCCACTAGCGCGGCGGGACTCGCCGCCTCGAAACCCGCGGTCGTGTAGTCGAAAGAGTAGCTGGTCTTAGAACCCAACGCTCCCTCCGGCATGATGGCGGAAGCCGAGCCCAACGTAGCATCCCCGACCGCGTGCACACCCTGCGTGCCAAAGATGGTAAGGTCACAGTCCATATTGCCAGCCGTCGTGGCCACGTTGAGCGTCCTCAGGGAGTCAGTCTCCACGGATATCCGCACATTCCCCGCAGTGGCCTTGGCATCAACCGACTCCAATCTGTCGCCCCTGCTGGAGACGACAACGATGTTCCCAGCTGTAGCAGTCAGAACCAAGGAACTACGTACATGTGGTCCAATTGTGACCTTCACTTGCCCTGCGCTGCCCTCGACGCTCACTGAAAGGCGGCCTCCGACCATCTGGTGCTCAATGGTCGGCTCAGCCCCTACTAGAGATCCAAAAAGGGTGACTCGTTCCGGATACGTAACGACGATCTTGCACACCAAGCTCTCGTTGCTCGAGTACTGCACCTCGATGTTGCCCGCCTGCATCGTGGTCGTGAGCAACAAATCCGAAGCCTGAACGTCGGCGGTAGTCAGAGTCACGGTCTTGGTCAGCTGTTCAGAAGAGAATGACTCAGAACCGAACCCGGACGTCGCGAGAACAACCAGTCCGAATATGAAGACGACGATGGCCAGCCCCCCAGGTCTGCTGCCTGTGAATCCCAGAAACAGGACAACCAGCCCTGCGATTATCAAGGCCAGTGCTACTGGATGCGGTATTTCCGCCCCGGTCAGCGCTGCTGCTCCCACCGCGATGAAAAGAAGACCGCCCAGCACAAAGAGAACGACATCGGCCAACCTACCTGACATGAGTGCTTCAGCCGCAGAGCATTTCTTAAGCCTTCTATCTAACGCATATATGTCGCGGAAGGCTTCTTCGCGCGATGGATTCAAGGGAGAGGATCAAGGCGACTTTCAACCACGAAGAGCCGGACAGGATCGGCTTCTACGATTCACCTTGGGGAGACACAGTCGAGCGGTGGGAGCGCGAGGGACTGCCTAAGGGTGTGTTCATTCCGGACCGCTTCGGGATGGACATTTACACGATGGGGGCAGACCTGAGCCCCAAGTACGAACCGATCGTGTACGAGGAGCAGGACAGGTGGAGGATCTTCAGAGACAGTTGGGGGGTCAAGATGAAAGGATGGAGGGGCAGATCGGGAGTGCCGGACCCAATCGAACCTGTTGCTAGG
>Ga0315296_10002442_pt1 | contig 15874 bp, 15 predicted proteins | sample YL17G14_18_MG_FD_203921 | JGI IMG/M metagenome (GOLD analysis project Ga0315296, IMG submission 203921) | Sediment microbial communities from Yellowstone Lake, YNP, Wyoming, USA - YL17G14_18 | ecosystem: Environmental > Aquatic > Freshwater > Lake > Sediment | place: USA: Wyoming | collected... | reverse complement strand
GCTCGGCCAGATGCACGTTCAGCGCGCGCTGCAGATGCCGAACGGCCCGGCGATGATCCTTGCAACCGATATAGACGACCGGCGCATCGCCATCTTGCGCGACCGCTGCGCCTCCCTGGCAGCGGGCAAGCAACTCACCATCCTGAACAGCGCCGGTCGGTCAGCCGATGCTTTTGCCCAGAGGGTCAGCGAACTGACCGGCGGCCGCGGCTTCGACGACATCGTCGTTCTCGCCCCGGTGCCCGCAGTAACGGAGCAGGCTTCCACCTTCCTCGCGCCCGGCGGCGTTCTCAACATCTTTGCCGGAGTCGCGCGCGGCACGATGGCCAAGATTGATTACGGCCTGATCTGCAGCGGCTGCCGCATCTACGGCAGCAGCGGCTCCAGAACCCGCGACCTGGCGGACACCGTGCGCATGGCCGCCTCGGGAGAAATCTCGCCCAATCAATCCGTCGCCGCGATCGGTGGGATGTCGGCGATGTGGGACGGCGTGGCAGCGGTGAAGCAAGGCAAAGTAACCGGCCGCGTGGTCATCTTCCCTCAGATCGAGAACTTCCCGCTCACCGAACTCCCAGAACTGCGCTTCAGCCTTCCCTCTGTGCACAATCTTCTCGGCCCGGGCAATACCTGGACCAGAGAGGCCGAAAATGAGTTACTGCGAATCGCGCTTCCCAAGAGCCGGTCGGAGGAAGCGACAACGTGATGAAAAATGTCATTCTGAGCGAAGCGAAGAATCTCACCATGCGCGCACTGTCTTTCGATGCAGGGCGCGGCCTTGTGAGACCCTTGCTACTCTGCGAAGCAGCGCTTCGCTGCGTAGCACGAGTCGCTGCGCTCAGGGTGACAGACCCAAGCGTTCTCGGCATGGGCTCCGATAAGGAGGGAGAGTGAGCGCAAGACTTGAGGGCCGAATCGCTATCGTAACCGGCGCTGCGCAGGGCCTGGGCGAGGCGCTCTCGCACCGCGTTGCCAAGGAAGGCTGCCACGTTACCGTCGCCGATATCCAGTTGGAAAAAGCCAGGCAAGTGGCCGCGCAGATCGAGGCGCAGCACGGCACCAGAGCGCTCGCAGTCCAGGCAGATGTAACAGATCTCGCCCAGGTCGCGGCGATCGTTGATCAGACTGTCGCACAATTCGGACGGCTGGACATCATGGTCGCCAATGCGGGCGTCCTGCATTCCGGCGAGATAACCGAAATGGATCCGGCGCTGTGGCGAAAGGTAATCGAAGTTGACCTGGTCGGCTACTATCACTGCGCGCGCGAGGCGGCGCGCGTGATGATCTCGCACAAAAGCGGGGTCATCATCCAGATCAACTCGAAATCCGGCAAGAAAGGAAGTTTCCGCAATTCAGCATACGCCGCCGCCAAATTCGGCGGCATCGGCCTGACCCAGAGCCTCGCTCTCGAACTCGCCCCCCACGGAATCAGGGTCAATGCCATCTGCCCCGGCAACCTGCTCGATTCGCTCCTGTGGAAAGACAGCCTCTACGAGCAATACGCAAAGCGCTGGGGCATCACCGTCGAGGAAGTCCGCCGCAAATACGAGGAGCAGGTGCCGATGGGCCGCGGCTGCGCATATGACGACGTCGCGAATGTGCTGGTCTTCCTGGCCAGCGATGAATCATCATACATGACCGGACAGGCAATCAACGTTACCGGCGGACAGGAGATGCGTTGAGCGCGCGAACCGTGCACATTGACATCGCAGTCAACGGCGCTTTCATCACGCGCCGCTGGGAGGAGCCGCGCAATTTCATGCGCCTGACGCGCGAGGTCGGATACCGCTATCACGAATTCTGCGCCGATGTGCTCGACCCGTTCTTCAGCGGCGACAGGGCCTACCAGATGCAAACCGCGCGCGAGATCAAAGCCGCGGCCGAGGAGTTCGACGTTACCATAATAGATATCTACACCGGCGTCGCGACGCACCGTTTTCATGGGCTGTCTCACACCAACCCCGCCTGCCGCCGCCGCATGAGGGAATGGATCGAGCAGACGATGGACATCGCCATCGAGATGGGCACCGATCGCATCGGCGGCCACTGGGACGCTTTCTCGGTTGAAATGCTCGAAGACCCGATGCGTACGCAAGCCGCATGGAACAACATCGTCCAGCAGTTCCGCGAACTCGCAATCATCGCAAGGAAAAAGGGCCTCGCGGCGATTTACGATGAGCAGATGTATGTGCCAAGCGAAATACCATGGACGCTGGCCCAGGGCGAGGCATTCCTGCGCGAGGTGAACACGGGCAATGAGGGCGTGCCGGTGTATCTCACCGTTGACGTCGGCCACCAGGCAGGCCAGAACTACGGCCTCGCGCACCCGGACACCAGTTACGAAGAATGGGTTCGACGCTTCGGCGCGGTCGCAGAAGTAGTGCACGTCCAGCAAACCATCCCGACGGCCAGTGCGCACTGGCCTTTCACACCGCAATACAATGCCCAGGGGCACGTGTCCGTGCCGAAGGTGCTGGAAGCCCTGCGCGCATCGCACGAGCAGTTCGCAACCGGCCCGCTCGCCTCATGCATGAAGCCCGTCGAGCGCTGCTGCTTGGTGGCAGAGATAATCCCGTCCTCGACAAAAGATGAAAAGACTCTTCTGCGCGAGTTGAGCGAGACGGCGGAGTTCCTGCGCCAGTTCGTGCCCGAGGGAGGCCTGACCTGGTCCTTCCCCTGACTCGCGCTCGCAACGCCTGCGCCGAAGATGACAGCGTCGCACAAATGTCATTCTGAGTCCCGACGCAGTCGGGACGAAGAACCCCATATCCGTACGAGAGTGGGATTCTTCGCTTCGCTCAGAATGACATGTGGCACAGCCGCCCTCGGCTGTGACGGGACAGGGACCTGACCGATGAAACTCGTTCAGATCGGCGCAGGCAACATCGGGCGTTCATTCATCGGGCAGTTGTTCTCGCGCGCCGGTTGGGAAGTCGTATTCGCCGATGTCAACTCGGACCTGGTTCGCCTTCTGCAGAAAGAGCGCCGCTACCGGATACTCATCAAGGACGAAAATCCCGAAGAGATCTGGATCGAGAATTTGCGCGCGCTCGATGCCGCCGACCAGGATGCGGTGGCGCGCGAAATCGCCTTTGCCGACCTCGTGGCTACAGCGGTGGGTGCGTATGCCCTGCCCTCCGTCTATCCGCTCATCGCTGCCGGTCTCAAGCGAAGGCTCGCACGCAAGCGCCCGCTCGACATCCTGATCTGCGAGAACGTCCTTCGCGGCGCGGAACTTTTCCGCGAGGGGCTGAAACCGCTGCTGCCGGCAGGCTTCCCTTTCGATAAGATGGTCGGCCTCATCGAGACAAGCATCGGCAAGATGGTCCCCATCATGCCGGAGGATGTCCGCCGCAGCGATCCGCTGCTTCTCTACGCGGAGGCATTCAATACACTGATCGTTGATCGGCGCGGGTTCCTGGGGCCGGTTCCCGATGTTCCAGGGCTGGACGCGAAGGACAACATCGCGGCATACGTTGACCGGAAACTTTTCATCCACAACCTCGGCCATGCTGCCGCCGCTTACATCGGACACGTCGTTCATCCCGATGCAGTGTTCACGTGGCAAGTGCTCGACGACCGCGAAATTCAAGATGCGGCCAGGCAGGCGATGTGGGAATCTGCGCGCGCCTTGATGCTTCGCTACTCGTATGAATTCGATGAGCACAACCAGAGCGACCACATCGAAGACCTCCTGAGAAGATTCGCAAACCAGGCGCTTGGGGATACAGTCCATCGCGTCGGAAGAGACCTGCCCCGAAAACTCGGGCCCGAGGAGCGCATCATCGGCGCACTGCGGCTCGATCAACAGGAGGGAGTTCCCGCCCCATACACTACGCTCACTCTCGCCTGCGCCCTGCTTTTCCGCGCGCCCGACGAGAAGGGGGAACCGTATCCCGCAGACGCAGAAATAGGTGCTCGCCTAGCCCGCGAAGGCCCGGAACGAATTCTTCGCGATGTCTGCCGCCTCGACGCTGCCGATCCCTTCGACGCCGAGGTCATCGAGAGCGCCTCAAAAGCCTGCCGCTGCCTCTCCCGCCGACCACACGCCGCGTGGCTCGCCCGGTTCTCTTCTTTGGAATTCGCCGCGTTTGATGAGCCTCTCTAGCGCGGCGGGCCCGCCGCGGGCCGCAACTCATTCTCTGTCTCTGGCTCGGCGGCGCAACTCGGCAAGCAGCGCCGAGAAGGGGAAACAGTCGCCCGGACATTCGGTGTCGCCGTCCACTTGCCGATGGGTACGAATGGACGAAACCGGCAAATGATACTTGTCCAACAGGCTGCGGCAAAGCGAGACGAGGGCGTCCATTTGCAGGCGCGTGGGAGTCAGCGGCCCCTTTTTGCCGCGCGGGTTATCGCGCGAACTGAAATCCCCGATCAGGCAGATTCCGAGACAATCGTTGCCGCGGGTGGCGTGGCTTCCCCAGCAATTCTCCGGCAGGCCTCTCTCGATCTTCCCGTCTGCGCGGATTATGAAGTGATAACCCACGTGATACACCTTGCCCCGGAATATCTTGCCCAGGCTGCGCCTGGCATGCCAGCGAGACACGTCCTCGACCCCGATGGGGCGGTCTCCCTCGAACATGCGGCTGGCTGAATGGTGGATCACGATCCCCTTCGGGAAACGCAGAGGCCGCCCGCGCAATACAAGAAAAAACGCGGCGACCGCAATCAGCAGGAGTAACAGAAGGAGCAGCCGCTTCTTCCTGCGCATCTTCCTGTCGAGAGTTTCCCCGCGAGCGCCGCCTTTGCCGGCCCGCGATGGCTACTTGACGAGCGCGAGTAGAAACCGGGTGGCGGCGGCGATCAGCGCCGCGCAGGGGATTGTGAGCACCCACACCCAGACGACGCCGATGGTGATCCCCCAGCGCACGGCAGATAGGCGCCGAGTAGCGCCGACGCCGACGATGGCGCCCGTGATTGTGTGCGTGGTGCTGACTGGAATGCCTGCCCTGGCAGTTCCGAACAGCGAGGCAGCGGCAGAAAGTTCAGCGCAGAATCCGTCAACCGGCGCCAACTTCGTGATGCGCATTCCCATCGTCTTGACGATACGCCACCCTCCGGCCATCGTGCCCAGAGCGATAGCAGCATGGGCTGTCAGTATCACCCAGGTGGGCACGTGGAAGGGCTTCAGATAGCCGTTGGCGTAGAGAAGAATGGCAACGATGCCCATCGTTTTCTGCGCGTCATTGGTGCCGTGTCCGAGGCTGTAAAGCCCAGCCGAGAGCAACTGCAGGCGGCGAAAATATACTGCCGTGGCTTTTGGCGAACTGTGCCAGAAAAGCCGGCTGACCACGCTGCGAATCGTGAGACCAAGCAGCAGGCCAATTGCAGGAGAAAGCACCATGAAGGCCGAGACCTTGATCAGGCCGGCGGTTTGCAGCGAGCCCACGCCGGACTTGACGACCGCAGCGCCGGCGAGACCGCCGATCAAGGCATGGGATGAACTGGTGGGCAATCCCAGATACCAGGTGATCAGGTCCCAGACGATGGCCCCGACGAGGGCTGCCAGTATCACCTCGTTGTTCACCGCTGCCTCGTGAACGATCCCCCTTCCCATAGTGTTGGCCACGTGCACGCCGAACGTGAAAGCGGCGACGAAGTTGAAGAACGCGGCCCATGCGACCGCATAGATGGGACGCAGCACGCGCGTTGAGACCACGGTAGCAATCGAGTTGGCGGCGTCGTGGAAGCCGTTTATGAAGTCGAAAACGAACGCGATAACGCAGATCAGGACGACATATGGGGAGACCGCAGGCATCGGTTCAGGTGTGCTTGACCACGATGCCCTCGATTATCGCGGCCACGTCCTCGCACTTGTCTATCGCGTCCTCGACGTGGTCGTAGATCTCTTTCCACTTGAGAGCATAGAGCGCATCAGAGCCCCTGAACAACTTGGCCAGCGCGAGCCGGCTGTCCTCATCCCCCACGTTCTCCAGGCGGTGGATCTCAATGCAGTAGTCGAGGATGCGCCGCGCGTTCTTCATGTCCCTGAGCCCCCCGACCGCCCGCTCCACCATCTTCGTGGTGTCGGCAAGCACTTCGACCAGGTGCGCCATCTCCGGGGCAGGCTCACCCGCCTCGTAAAGATACATCCGGTCGGCGGTAGCCTCGATGTTATCGAGGATGTCGTCCAGGCGACCGGCCAGCGCCTGGATGTCCTCGTGATCGAAGGGCGTTACGAAAGTGTGGTTCAGGCGGTCGGCGATCTCGTGCGTTGTAATGTCGCCCTCGTGCTCGACCTCTTCGATCTGGCGCCGCAATTCCTCTGCGCGCGAGTAATCCTTGACCAATTCTGCAAGCAACTCGGCTCCGGCGGCCACATTCTTTGCGGCCTGCTCGAACAGGTCGAAGAAGCGCTCTTCCCTCGGCACGAACCTCAGTCTCATTTTGGTCGCTCCACATGCCGCCCCTTCATCGTGCGGCCCTGCATCAGTTCGTTAGGCAGGCGCTCGCATCCTGCTTGGATCAGTGCGCACACAATACAATGCTGTGCTAGCACAGGTTTTCAACCTGTGCGGTCTTGGCGCGTGACGTGTCACCCGCAGGCTGACGGCTGCGGCCACAGGGACTATGGAATCCTATACGTCCATGCACGAGTGAAAACGCGCATGCTTCACGAATGCCCGGCAAGCGACATCCTGCCACTCCGGGCGGACGCCGATTGCCTCGTTGCCCCCGTAGTAACCGGCGATGAACCCGCCCCCGCAAGCGCCCAACTTCGCGATCATCTCGCGCGCGAACCCTTCTATCTTCTCGGCGTCGCCGGTAGGCAGCACGCGCTGGATGTCCACCGGACTCCAGAAGGTTACGCGCCCCCCGAAGTCAGCGGCCAGGCGATCAATCCCGAATAGTCCGGGCTGATCGAGTTGCAGAACCGAGATGCCGCACTCGATCAGGTCGCCGATGATGTCGTAAATGTAGCCGCACGAGTGCATCCAGACCGTGATGTTGCGGCGGCGGGCGGCCTCGCAGATCGCCTTGAAGTCAGGCTTGAACAGTTCGCGCCACATCGCCGGGCTGACCAGCAGGCGATCCTGCGTGCCCCAGTCCTCGGCGAACATCACTCCGTCAGCGCCGACGGCTGCCCAGTTCTCGATGCACTGCACCAGCAGGGCTGTTACGCGATCGGCGAGGCGGCGCACTTCGTGTGGGTGGAGAATCAGGTCGGCGAGGAAAATCTCCATCCGCCGCAGGTAGCGCATGATCGCGAACGGGAAGCCTGGAAGACCGCCTATCTTGAAGCGGTCGGGACGCTCGGCGAACTCCTTGCGGGCATCCTGGTAGCGGGCCGGATCGTCGTAAGTCGGCATTGGGTAATCGTCCAGTTCCGACCAGTCCTTGATCGCGCCCTCGACCACCTCGCCCTTCGAGAAGTTGTCCAGCCGCGACCACACATTGCCCCACTCGTCCTCCCACATCGCGCCCTGTGCAGGATTGAACGTGCGCGCGGGCTTCCAGTTGGGATCTGCCGAGGTGCCCGTCGAGACAATGTCATTCGGGTAGGGCTCCGGCAAGCGCATCGCAATCCGCTCCGGCCCCTCGAAATTGATAGTCCGCAAAACGATCTCTCGTGAGGTCATCGTGCTGTTTCTGCCGAATTCACCCTCTCGATGAAACGATATTTCGTAGGGCAGCGGCTTGCCTCCTGCCCAATCCAGCCGGTGGCACCGGTTTTCAGCCTGCCAGCCGGCGGGATGGAATCCTGTGCCGCCACAGAGAGGCGTTTCACGGGAATATTCGGTGGGATTTCAGGCCCGTAAAGTAGTCGGCGATCATCCAGAAGGCGGCGGCCATGAATTCCCCCAACAGCAGGCCGAGGAAGAAGGGCCTCAGGCGGCGATACATGCGCAGCCCGCTGTATCGCAAGACCAGCGTGCTTATCAGCCACCCGATGAACACCGAGAGCCATATCTGCTGCAGCGTGCCCGTGCTGCCCATGATGTAAGCAAGCGGGTTCAGCCGCCACCAGAGGTAACTGCGGTTCAGCGACAGCGTCAGCAGCATGAACACCGCGCCGAAGATGGTTGCGCCGATGGCCATCTTGTTCGGTTCCAGTGGCGCGCTGATGTATGAAGCAATCTTGTCGAACGGCCACCTGGCTCCGTCCTGGGCAACGCTGCGACTGAGTTCGACGCCGCCCACGTTGTAATATAGCCGCAGCGCGCTGAAGCACGACACCGGTATCGCCACCAGCAGCGCCAAAAGCACCGCCCACCCAACCTGGCTGCCGCGCAGGCCGGTGTGATGTGCCATCTTGAACGAGTTCATCATATACGGCCACCAGGTTACCTCCTGGTTGAACATGAAGATGCGCTGCGGGAACTGGATCACGGTCATGTCGCGGAAGCCGTAGCGGCGCGTGCCGAGGAAATTGTTCACCACGTCGTGCGGCATGAAGGAACATTCGACATACATCGTGCCGCCCGCCGAGACCATGCGCGTCAGCCCGATCGCGACCACGTAGAAGATCACCATCGTCAAGAGCGCCGCCCAGAAACTCATCCCGGCGATCACGCTGAACAGGCCCAGCAGCGCAACGCAAACCGCGAACCCCACAAGTGCCAGGTGCGGCGAAAGAGGCTCCCTGGGATCGGTCTCGCCGCGCAGGCTGGCCCTCAGCGTGTCCGCCAGTTGCTTTCTCGCGCCCCAGAAAAAGAAGAACGCCACTGCTGCGAAAGCCCCCGCCTCCTGCGCGCGAAAGAAAACCATCGAACTGAACCCGCCCACCTGGCCCGGCCCCTCCAGCCCGCTCCAGACGATCGCGAGTTTCTGCAGCGCGGTGAACCAGTAGAAGAACCAGAGGCTGAACCCGATCTCGCTGGAAAGCAAGAACGCGATGCCAATCATGCTGGGGTAGATGTTCCAGACCATGCTGCTCCAGGCGTTGAGGGGGAAAGCCACGAAGCCCCTGCCGATGGCGATGTCCGTGAGTTTGAACTCCGGGAAGAAGCCGAAATACGTGTGCAGGCTGTTATTCGCGTGAAATGCGAACGTGAGCAAGAACCCCAGCCACATCAGTTTGTTGCGCAGGAAGGGCGTCATTCCGGCAGGGCGTTCGCTGGGGCCCAGTATGTCGAGCGGCACCTGGGCAAGCGGGAATGTGAGCCGCTCGTGCTCAATCCACTGCTTCCTTAGCAGGCAACCAAGGAAAAAGTAGGAACCCCAGAAAAGCAGCGCATAAACCGCCCACACCGTGAGCGGAACCAGCCACGCCTGCCACGGGATCGAGTGGTGTGGGGCCAGGCCCTCGTAGAATGGCTTCACAACATCCTTGCCGTGTGGGATGAACCATGAGGGAATGTACTGTTGAAACAGGCTGGACCACCGGTTCTCGGGCGTGGCGAAGTACTGAGGGGCGACCAGCAGCGGCAGCAGGATGGTGGCATAGCCGATGCTCGGCACGCTGCTGGCTACCATCACCATGATCAGGGCCAGGGCGATTTCGGAGCGGCTGAACGCGCGCCTGCGCAGCCAGCGAAGCACGGGATTGATGAACACCAGGAACACAAAGAAGAGGAACATCACCCCGATGGGCAGGTGATTGGCGACGATGCTGGAGCCCTGCTGAACGAGGTCCAGGTAAGGCGTGACGATGCACAGCACGAGTACGCCCACCAGGCCTGCAATCACCGCGCGCAGGGTCATCGGGCTATTTCTCCTCGAGGCCCCGGATTATAGCCGCACTCCAGCGGACTTTGCAAGGCTCGACCTACACGGGTATAATGGTTGGGCCATGCCGCAGACGATAACCGAGAAGATTCTCGCCGCGCACAGCGATCAGGCAGAAGTTCAGCCCGGCCAGATCATCAATGCGCGGCTCGATTTCATCGTCGGAAACGACATCACAGCGCCCCTCGCCATCGAGCAGTTCGAGCGCATCGGGGCCAAGGCCGTTTTCGACAAGTCGCGCATCGCGCTTGTCCCCGACCATTACACCCCCAGCCGCGACGTCCGCTCAGCGCAGCAGGCCGCGCGCATGCGCCAGTTCGCCCAGGAATACGGCATCGAGCACTACTTCGAGGTCGGGCGCATGGGGATCGAGCACGCCCTGCTGCCCGAGCAGGGCCTGGTTGTCTCCGGCGACTGCGTGATCGGCGCCGATTCGCATACTTGCACTTACGGCGCTCTGGGAGCCTTCTCCACCGGCGTTGGCAGCACCGATTTCGCAGCCGCCATGGCGCTCGGCGAGATATGGCTGCGCGTGCCCGAATCAGAGAAATTCATCCTGAAAGGCAAGCGCCAGCCCTGGGTCAGCGGAAAAGACCTTATGCTCCACATCATTGGGCGCATCACAGTTTCCGGCGCTCTCTACCGGGCGATGGAGTTCACGGGCGAAACGGTCAGCGGCCTGGCGATGGCCGACCGGTTCACGATGTGCAACATGGCCATCGAGGCCGGCGCAAAGTCCGGCATCTTCGAGCCCGACGACGTTACCATCGCGTGGACGAAGCCGCGCCAGAAGCGCGAGCCGCGCATCTTCCGCAGCGACCCGGATGCGCAATACTACAAGGTCCACGAGATTGATTGCTCGCAGGTCGAGCCGGTGGTCGCATTTCCGCCCCGGCCCGACAATGTCAGGCCGCTCAGCCAGGCGGGCGAGGTCCACATTGACCAGGCTGTCGTCGGGTCGTGCACCAACGGATGGATCGAGGACATGAGGTCCGCGGCAGCCGTTCTGAAAGGTCGAAAGGTTGCTCCAGGCGTGCGGATGATAATCATCCCCGCGACCCAGGACATTTACCGGCAGTGCATGAGAGAGGGCCTGATGGAGATTTTCCTCGATGCAGGCGCTGCGATCAGCACTCCCACCTGCGGGCCATGCCTGGGCGGTCACATGGGCGTTCTCGCGCAGGGCGAGCGGTGCATCTCGACCACCAATCGCAACTTCGTGGGAAGAATGGGCCACCCAGAGAGCGAGGTCTATCTCGCCAGCCCGGCAGTGGTCGCTGCCAGCGCCGTCCTCGGCCGCATCGCAGGCCCCGCCGAACTCGGCCTCAAGCCGGAAGAGTACCGGGAATTCATCGCGCGGGTCAGCGCACACTGAGAGGGCGTAACAGAACCATATGGCCAGCCGCTGTCATTCTGAGCGAGCCTACTCCGCCGAAGTAGCCTCGGCTACGAAGGCCGGAAGCGAAGAATCCCATTCTCGACGCGCACCAGTTGCGTTCCGAATGGGACCCTTCGTCCGCCAGCCGGCGGACTCAGGGTGACATGGCGGGGTGGCCTTGTCGGATACTGCATGAGGCGGCGATGAAACTGCGCGGAAAAGTTCACAAGTTCGGCGACCACGTTGACACGGATGTCATCATCCCTGCGACCTATCTCGTAACCACCGATGCCGCCGAGTTGGGCCAGCACTGTATGGAGCCGGTTGATCCGGATTTCCCCCGCAAGGTCACCAACGGCGACATCATCGTGGCGGGTGAGAATTTCGGCTGCGGCAGTTCGCGCGAGCAAGCCGCGCTTGCGATAACTGGTGTAGGGATCTCCTGCGTCGTGGCATCAAGTTTCGCCCGCATCTTCTTCCGCAATGCCGTGAACATCGGCCTTCCGCTCGTAACCTGCCCCGAGGCCGCGCGCGATGCCCAGCCGGGCGACGAACTTGAGGTTGACCTCGCAACCGGCGCCGTGAAAAACCTGACTCAGGCGAAGAACTACCAGGCCCAGCCCTACCCCGAATCCGTGCGCCGCATCCTCGAGGCCGGCGGCATCATCGCCTACGCCCGCCACCGCCTCTCCACCAGCAAACCCGGGTAGGGGCGCACGGCGTGCGCCCTCCGCAGGGCGGGGGCTCTGCCTCCCGCCGCCGGCTTGTGTAGGGCAAGGCCTTGCGCCTTGCCGCCTTATCGGTGTGGGAGCCGCGTCCTCGCCGGCAACCCAGTCCCCCGGGGGACCGGGATCCGGCTGCTTGCTGGCACTACCCGCTCACCCTATTCCCACGTCCCCAAGGTCACCCTCGTGTTGCGCCTGCGCGGCTCCTGAAACAGGTAACCGAGCGATAGAACCCTGCTCGTGCCGTCCGCAAACGTCACCTCGAAGTCGAGGTATCCGCCTTCTGCCACCTTCTTCCCCTTGAAGTCGCCGACGACAACCTTCACAGGAGGGGTGGTGATGGGCACGTCAGCCCCCAGGAACGGTCGAAGCGCGACTTTGTCACGAAGGACGGTGCGGTTGGTCGGCTCCACGATGCTGATTTTCAGCCTCCCCCCGCCATCGAGCGGAAGCATGCGCCTGGCGCTCACCAGGTCGTTCATTCCGTTGCGGTCGAAGTCAATCTCGGCGCCCGTGATCTCCTTGCCCTTCCGGTCATAGGCGGGCACCATGAGACTCTGGCTGAGGATGCCGGGCCTGCTCAGGGCTTCGAAACGGTAGGCCCCTGAAAGGCCGGCTGCACCTTGGGATTCAGGCTGAAGTCTGGCTTCGCCTTGGTACGGATGACGCTGCCATCCGCAAACGCCACGCAGTTGCCTTGCGCATGCCGGGCTGTCCTTGGCCAGGATGCGCCTCGGTCGCTGGCGTTCTTTCGCCCCTGAGTGGATTCGAACAGGAGCACGGTTCTCGCCGCGGCCTTAGCCGAGATATCTGCCCACTTCTTGCTGCTGAGATTGGAGTTCATAGCGTAACTGTACTTCTTCTTGTCCGCCAGGCATTGGTGGATAGCTTCGCTCCTGAGGTACGGCCGAATCGCATCGCACCACCGCGCAGCGGGTGGCAGTGTGCCATCACTGTCCATGGCGTACAGTATGCATGCCAGGCCCAATTGCTTCATGTTTGTCACGCATTGTTCTTGCTGCCTGGCCTGAGACTTGGGCGGCTCACCTTGCGGTTCCCTTACCTGCACCGCCGCAAGGGCTGCCGCCGATACGGCCAGTAGCACCGCCAGCCCGATCATGATCGGGCGGCCCGAACGCCGTGCACTTGCTGTTCTCATGATCGCCTCCACGCGTTGAAGTAGTGTGAACCTGCTTTCCGCCACGCCAACGGACGCGGCGGGGATGTGCACGTGCGCGCGTTCTGCCGCCGCAGCAAGGCAGCGCGCGTAGTCGGCGGCGTCGCCGCCGCGCTGCACCGCCCAGGCGTCGCACAGTTCCTCGCGCGCCAGGGTGATGCGCCTGCTCGCCACCCATGCGAACGGATGGAAGAACAGTAGGGCCTCGATCACTCGCTGCGCGAGGTTCGCCAGGAAATCGAGCCGCTTGATGTGCGCAACTTCGTGCGCCAGCAGAGCCCGCAGGTCATCCTGCGGGAGAGTACTCACCCAGTCATCGGGCACCACGACGACAGGGCGCACAAGCCCACACAAGAGCGGCGCACCAACCGCCTCGCTGCCCCGCAGTTCCACGTCGCTTCGCACGCGCGCTTCAGCGCACAGCGCGCGCAGCAATCCCAGCGTCCCCACATCCTCCACCGGATGGCCTTCCGAAAGCATCCCGCGGACCTGCACATGGCCCACTATCAGCCGCAGCCCCAGGGCCGTGCAGCCGAGCAACCATGTGAGCAGCAACGCATCTACAGGACGCACATCCTGCCACCACGGATGCGAGTTGATCGGCGCGCCCGAAGACGTACCCTCGCCCCCGGAATCAACAGGCCGGGGGGCTGCGGACCTATCGGTCGAGAACACCGCCGGCACCGCTGCAAGTGTCCTGGCAATCGGCGCAGGCGCTGCAAGGCTCACCACCGCCTCCCGATGCGCGAGCAGTAGCCGCACCGGTGCGAGAACCAGCGGCGCTACCAAAACGAACCACCACAGCGCGTGCCGCACGCGCGGCTGGCGCAGCCTCAGGGCCTTCCCGCAAACACAGGCCAGCAGAGCCAGTGCTGCGAGTTGCCAGGTTACTGTCCATGCCAGGACAGCCCATCCGTCGGCCACAGACTGGAACGTGCTCATGGCTTACCCCCTCGTCATCTTTTCGCAAGCAGCGCCTTCACGCGCCGCAATTCCTCCCGGGTCAACTTCTCGTCCTCAATCAGCCGGACGAGCAACGCTTCCGGCGAACCGCGAAAGGCGGTGTCAATCAGGTTGCGCAGCAGCCCCCGCTTGACCCGGCGCTCCCGGAGGCGCGCCTGATAGACGTGCGCGCGCCCACGCTCCCGGCGGTCGAGGCAGCCCTTCTCGTGCATCAGGCGCATCATGGTGAGGACGGTGGTGTAAGCCGGCCTCGGCTCAACCGCCAGAGCCTCCAGCACTTCCCGCACCGTGGAAGGCCCTCGCTTCCACATCACGTTGAGTATCTGCAACTCCAGGTCCCCCAGTCTCGGCTGTGCTCGGGTCCGCATGATCTCGTCAGTCCTCCGTCGCATCTACTAATACATTGTTAGTAGTATAGCCTACCGGGCCGTTCCTGTCAAGAGGGATTTTCGCAGTTCTCTGGTGGCCCCGCGGATGAAATGGGGCCTGCTGCAGGGGATTGTCCTCAGCCAGGCCGTTCTGGCGACATCATCGCCTACGCCCGCCACCGCCTCTCCCGGGCCTCGTAGGGGCGCACGGCCTGCGCCCTCGACTGTAGGGCGCAGGTTCCACCCCGCGCCGACCCGCAGCCTGGCGGGGGACGGAGCCCCCGCCCTACAAGGGGCCGATCAGAAGGTAGGTGCGGCCCTCTGCCTGCCCTCAGGGACTCGAAGCGTGCCTGCCCTTCTACTTCTTCGGCAGGGGGCGGCCTTCGGCGATGGCTTTCACCGACTCGAAATAGTAAATGTAGTTCTCAAGCGGAACGTCCGGCGGAACCGCGTGGTCAATGCCGGGGATCCAGCCGCCCTGCTCGATCAGAAACGGAACCTTCGCCTGCACTTCTCTGTCAATCGCCGCCTTGTCCCGCGCCAGAACCCGCTTGTCAATCCCTCCCCACAGCACCAGGTCCTTGCCGTATTTCTTGCGCAGGGCCACCGGGTCCTCGTTCGATGCCACCTCCAGCGGATAGACCATGTCCACGCCCCCCTCCATCCACAGCGGGATCAACTCGTCAATGTATCCGTCGGAATCCACCATCATGCACTTGACGCCGTGCTTGCGCATCAGGTCCGTAACGCGGCGATACTGCGGCACCAGATACTGGCGGAAGTGCTTGGGAGAGATCATGCTCGCCGTCTTGTAGCACATGTCCTCCCAGAAAATCCCGAAGTCAATGTCGGGTATCTGCTCGAGAGCGGGGGTGATGAGTTGAATCATGAAATCGCCGAGGAATTCGGTTATCTCCTGGATGAGCGTGGGATCATCGTAGAACATCACCGCGATGTTCTCCAGGCCGATCCAGTTGCGGGGCCATCCGAAGAAACTGCCGCCGTGAATCCCGATCGGGTAATCGCGCTCGCTCACCCCGCGCACCCAGGCGTCCCAGTTGCGCGGGTAGCGAACGGGAGATTTGGCGTTGTAGCGCTTCTTGTACTCGCGCCACGTGTCGCGGTCGCGCACCGGGTAGGAGATGCGCTGGTCCATCGAAAGGCGCGTGCCCCGCACGCTCCCTGTCTTCAGGGACTTGCTCACCACTCCGTCCCCATGCCGCATCACCACGTAGCGATCAGTTTCCTCGATGGTCTCCTCGCGGAACCCAGGCACCATTCCCGCGCTGATCGGCACCGAGTCGCGCCGATCCCAGCCGAAATACTCGTCCATGTAAACATCGGGCGGCAGGCCCTCATCCTGCCACCGATCAACCGTCTGCGCCCAAAGGCCGAGTTCCCAATACGTCGGCCTATCCGGGCTCCCAAACGACACCGTCTCATGAAACCGCTCCCGATCAGTCATTGCGCGCAATCTCCTCGCCCCTCGCCTTCCACACCCGGCACCACGGTTCCTCTACGCGCGAGGCCGCCCGTGCTTTGGCGTGCCCGTCAGCGGCCGGCAGGCAGGAGGGATGCAGCCGCGCGCAGAACGGAA
>Ga0315296_10002441_pt1 | contig 15875 bp, 15 predicted proteins | sample YL17G14_18_MG_FD_203921 | JGI IMG/M metagenome (GOLD analysis project Ga0315296, IMG submission 203921) | Sediment microbial communities from Yellowstone Lake, YNP, Wyoming, USA - YL17G14_18 | ecosystem: Environmental > Aquatic > Freshwater > Lake > Sediment | place: USA: Wyoming | collected... | reverse complement strand
GCCTTAGCAGTCAGTGATCTTCACGGTGACTTGGAAAGCTTGGTCGACATTCTGAAAGGGAGCGGTTTTCTGCGAAAGATGAACGAAGACAAAAAGGCTCTTCTTGTATTGCTCGGAGATTACGGCGACAGAGGACCGTTCTCAGCCGAAGTCTACTACACGGTTGCCAAGCTTAAGCTTCTTTTTCCGCAGCAAGTCGTTCTTATGCGTGGAAACCATGAAGGACCGGACGATCTCAAGCCGGATCCTCATGACTTGCCAGCACAGTTTGAACGCAGATTTGGCGCTGGGTGGGAGAGTACCTATTCGGCAGTTCGTGGGATGTTCAAACATCTTTACAGTGCTGTGGTCGTAGAAGGGCTATATCTAATGATTCATGGGGGTATTCCGCAGAAAGCTGACACACTTGAAGACTTGGCCTATGCGCACGAAACGCATTCTGATCAGAGATTGTTGGAGGACATGCTCTGGAGCGATCCGGATGACTGCATCAAAGGAACCATGGCGTCTCCTAGAGGTGCAGGGAAGCTTTTCGGTGAAGATGTAACGAGGAATCTGTTGGGAAAATTGGATTTGAGGGTTCTGATACGTGGGCATGAACCTTGCGAGCAAGGCTTCAAAATCAATCACTCAGGCAAGGTTCTGACTTTGTTCTCACGAAAGGGTCCACCATACTTCAATGCCCATAGCGCGTACCTATGTGTGTCGCTTTCCGAGAAATATGAGGATGCCAATCAATTGGTGCCCTATATTCACAGACTTTAGGTTTGGTGCTTGCCGCGGAAACTTTAAGAACGCAAGTCCAGTGCTCTCTTTTTAGGATATGATGGCTCACAGAAGGTTTTGCTTTTGAAGATTGGAGTCTTGACTAGAAATTGCAAGTCTTGGACGTCGGTGCAGCTTCTGGAAGCATTGAGCAGACGGGGTATCCCTCGTATGCACTTCAGTTTTCCTTGCTTGGCCGCGCAGGTTGGGTATAGACCCAGTGTTAGGATTGGCAATACTAATATCCCAGAGGAGCTTGATGCGCTGATCATTCGTCCGATTGGGCGAGGCTCACTGGAAGAGCTGGTTTTCAGAATGGACATGCTTTACAGGCTTCAGCGTGCCGGATTGTATATCATAAACCCTCCTGAGGCTATCGAGCACTGTGTTGACAAGTATGACATACTCACGATCCTCGAGGAAAACGGTGTACCTGTGCCTCGTACCGTGGTAACCGAAAATGTGGATTCCGCTTTGAAGGCTTTCCATGAATTAGGCGGGGATGTAATTGTCAAGCCTATCTTCGGCTCAAGAGGAATTGGCGCAACCAGAATCAATGACCCCGAAACGGCCTCCACGATATTTAATGCCATCACGTTCTATCATGGAGTTGTGTACCTCCAAGAATTCGTTGACCATGGCTTCTCAGACATACGCGCACTGGTCTTGGGTGACTGCGTTCTTGCTGGAATGCGGAGGGTTGCGGATGGCTGGAAAACGAATTACAGTCAAGGAGCGCGTCCAGCTGCGGCGGAACTCGATAAAACGCTTCAAGATATGGCTGTCAAATCTGCAAAATCTGTTGAATGCAAGATCGCCGGAGTTGACATTCTGGAAGGTCCTCGAGGTCCAGTGGTCGTCGAGGTGAACAGCCAACCAGGCTGGAAGGGACTGCAGTCTGTCACGCAGGCGAATATCGCAGGTGAGATTGTCGAGTTTGTGCTTTCGGAACTGAAACGATGAAGAAGCGGTTGCCAAAATGCGTAGAGTCGAAATCCTAAGAGTTGACATTTCAGCTGGAAAAGTTGAGAGACTGACTGACCACGTGGCAGAGGAAAAGCCGCTACACATTTTTCTGAACAAAGCCCATTATGCGACAATCCTTTGTTCCCCAACAAATCTGAGGGAACTCGCGATCGGTCACTTGCTTTCTGAAGGAGTCGTTAGGGCGATTGATGAGATAAAGGGGACAAGCCTGAAAGGAGAGGTCTGCCGTGTGGAGTTGAAGTCGGACGTTGACTTGGAAAAGCGGCTTGAACGTTTGAAGCTTCATTCGCGGGTAATTGTTTCTGCCTGCGGTGGCAGCAAGCCTTATCAGTATTCTGGGAAAATCCGCAGGGTTGAATCGAACCTTAAGGTTAAGGCCAAAATTGTGTCGGAATGTGTGAATCGTCTCAACTTCGTTGCGGGGGTCTTTAGGAAAACAGGCGGAGTGCATGCTGCTGCAATGTACAGGGCTGACGGAACCATTGTAGCTTTCGCCGAGGACATTGGGAGGCACAATGCTGTTGACAAAGTGATAGGCATTGCGGCTTTAGACAAAGCTGATTTTTGCAACTGTTTCCTTGCATTATCTGGGCGATTGACAGCTGACATCGTCTACAAGGCTGGGAGGGTCGGTCTGCCTTTGGTAGCTTCGTTGGCTTCGGCAATAGATACTGGAATTGCAATTGCCAAACGTTCCAACGTGACTTTGGTCGGTTTTGTGCGGGGGAAACGCATGAACGTCTATACTTTTCCAGAGAGAATCATGCTGTAGGGGTCATCAGCCTTCTTTGGAAAACGCGTTTCTTTGCTGCCTTTCACCATCATGCGATACTTGTCTTTGGTGAATACTCCAGGAAAGCTTGCCTCAATGTTGTTTTGCCTCAATAGTTCTTCAACTTTGTCTTTAGCTTTTGGATTGACCGCGGCTACAATGGTTCCTGTGGAAGACATGGACAATAACTGTTCATCCGATAATCTGAAATGCTTCTGAAGTGAGCGCACTTCCTTTGAGATTCTGAGTCCCTCGAATTTTATTTTGAAGCCCACGCATGACGCTTCAGCCATCTCGTTCAAAGCAGTTGTTACGCCTCCCTCTGTGGCGTCGTGCATTGCATGAACGCCTTCTATTTCGCTTAGTGCTAGAGCTTCTTTCATACAACTCTGCAATCTAACACGTTTTGCGAGTGTTCTGGTTTTTTGTGCTCCAGACAGTCTAGCCGCTAGCGATGGATGAGCTAAAGCGAAGTTGATGGCAACTTCCAATCCGATGGATTTTGTGCATAGGACATAGTCGCCAGCCTTGGCGTCACCGGGTGTGATCAGCTTCTCTTTGTTGATGATACCGTAAGCTGTGCATACTCCCACTAACGTGCATAGCCCGTCGTAGGTTCCAGTGTGTCCCGTCACAATAGCCATTTCAAGCTCCCCAGCTGCGTGGCAAGCTTGCTTCATAACTTTGATGAAGGTCTCGGGTTTTGTTGATGACGGACCGAGGAGGTTTATAGCGCAGTACTCTGGTTTTGCTCCGAACAGCGCCACGTCGGAGGCCGCATAATGTATCATGAGCCATCCGAACCACTTTTCTGGGACGCCAATACACGGGTCAGTGGAAACAACCAAGTATTCATCGTCTATCAAGTGAACCCCTGAATCAAATCCCGGCAATGGCGGAACAACAACTCTTGGGTTTTTTTTTATGCACTTGAGCAGTTTTTTGAGGTCTTCCGTGGAGAGTTTTCCCATCTGTGTGAGGACCTTGTTTTTTCAGATATTAAAGTTGAGCAGGTTCTTTCTTGCGAGTAGGTATATTATGACTGCGCTGACGATGAACTCTGGGAGTAGGTAGCTTCCGTTGTAGACTGTGGAATAGGTTATCGGGTCCATTCCCCAATCTTTTGCGTACATGTAGAAGAAGACAAGGCCAGATGTGAAGTGGAAGATGAACCTTCCAAGCAAACCAACGCTCACGCCTATTACTGGTCGTTTCCTGAAAAATCCTGCAAGTCCGAGGGCTCCGAAAGCTAAAGGATAATCTAACAATACCTGTGCTGGTTGATACAGGAAGGGTTCAATGATCAAAACAACAAGCCCCAGCACTATGCCCGCGTACGTGCCAATTGTTGGTCCTCTCCGTAGAGAAAGCCACAAGATTGGTACCATCCCTGCAAGGGTCACCGAGCCACCATATGGCAACTGATACAATTTGATGCTGTTCAATGCTGCCGACAAAGCTATGAAAACTATTGCTTCAGCGAATACTTTGGTTTCTAAACGTTTCTCGCTCATTTTGTTTCCCTCCGCCAGTATTATCTGGTTCAGGTTCTAAGGGTCGACGATGTTTAACCGTCCTCTCAGCCGGGTCATTGCCCAGCTCCCCTAAACCTTGCAGAGGTAATTGCCACCTATCTGTATATCTGCTTTTCCTTTCATCCTCTGCGCTTGTGCTGATGATCTTTTGAACTCCAGAAGATGTTCATGCGGCTAGTTGGTTTCAATGGGACAAGGCGATGAAATTCCTATGAGGTGAATGCTGAAAAACCATCTATTTTTGAGGCATCAGTGATATTTGATTCGCAGGCATATGACCTGCGACTTCGTGATAAAAGCATGACGTTGCAATAGCAGTTAACGAGATTGAGCATTATCTTGAGTTCATATTCTTTCTGTTTGCTCAGATTGAAGGCTGATCCCTTCGGTTTTCCATGTCTGAGACGGAGACAATGCACTTCCTGACTTGGCTCAAGGATTTCGAGCGAGTTTGAAGCAGCTGTTGTTGAGCGGGGGTCCGCAGAAGATCGATCAACAACAAGTTGCGTCGGTCAAAGCTGATTTTGGGCATCCAAGCATGGATCAGAATTAAAGACATGGTGCGATTGCAAAGTTGCTTCACAAAAGCAAAGGCTCCGCGTGCATGAGGGTCAGGCGTGCTGTGATTGAAGAAGAAGGGAGAAGAAAATCTGCGCCTTCTTCTACTTGTGCGCGGAGCTGGCAGCAGAACTCCAGAAACAAGACAGGAGGCTCTCCCTTGCCAAAACGTAAGCCATGGACTCCCAATGAGGAAAGGAAGCTTATAGAACTTGCAAAGGCCGGAAAAGACACTGGCATAATCGCAAAACGCCTCGCAAAAGTGAAGATGCAGTGCGGATTAAACTGGCTAGCCTTGGGATTGAAGTTGTTGTTGACTCAAAAATTCATCCAACAACAACTTCTGCGCAAAATTCAGATGATCCCATGACTATTGAGGATGCGCCGAAGAAGCTTCGTTCTGCCTTTTAGCTCTGCGCACAAGTAGTAGTAGTCGATGAGAATTTTCTGACTACTACTTCCAAGCGTGGTCGAGCGTTATTCCTTGCAGGATGGTGTTGATCAGCTAATAGAAGAATCAGCCTTTGAGGTCTTTCCTTCTGCAAGGCACCTATGTTCTGGCGGCTTGGCTTCTTTCGGAAGTAGTAGTTCACAGTGTGCGGAAATCGATGGACGACTACTTCTGAGCTGGGCCAGACTCTGCCATGTGACATAATGAAGACTTGGCAGAAGCTGTCAAGTTTTCGCGTTGGAGTCAGCGCGTTGAAGGCTTTACTCTGAACTAAGTCAGACTATTGAATGTAGTTTCTAGGCAGAATGGCCACCTATGACATTTGAAGGAAATAGGGACTGATGGTAGCATCTTCGGAACCAAAGAAGGCAAGGATAAGGTTTTCAGACAGATGGAATTGCTAGAGTCAGCTCTGCTTGTAAGAATCACGGGCCAGCTACTGCAGACGAAGGTCTACCTATTCTGACATTCAATGATTAGAAATTAGTTTGGATCGCGCGCTCGCTGCAACGACTCAGTGCTTGCACTATCAAGCTACGCGTTCTGGCTTGTGATTTGGGCTGGTCTCTTTCTCCGAACAGCCATGTATGCAGCCGCTGCTACTGCGACTACGGCAATGATTATAGCAGCCACGATACCGTAATTCTCGTTCGCTAACTGAGAATCGAGTCCAGCGACCCGACTGTTAAGACTGGAAACCTGCTGATTCAAAGCTTCTTTCTCTGCAGTAAGGGTGGCAATCTCCGTCGGCATGCTGCCAAGTTGCTGAGTCAGATTCTGGACTTGAGCTGACAAGTCATTGACCTGTTGATTCAGCGTGTTGACTTCCGAACTAAGAGTGTTCTTCTCGTTGGTAAGATCGGTCACTTGCTGGTTCAGACTGTTTACCATTTGGTTCAAGCTATCAACCTGCTGGTTCAGTTCATTGATTTGAGATACCGCATTGTTGTAGGCTGATTGGAGGTCATCATAATTCGTGTCTCGTATTTCAGTTGGAAACAGAAAATACTTGTTTAGAGATGTATATATAGAAACGTTGAGAACGCTTCCAAGCGCAGCATTTGAAGGGACAGTAACTATTGGTGTGACTGTCGTTTTGTATCCAGCACTATATGTTCCCTGTAACAGTATCGAGTAGTAGATTTGTTGCTTGCCACCAGTATCAAGGTCTGCAGTAACTTCGAATCGCATCATGGCAATATTCGAAGCGCCAGCCAGCATTGCAAATTCCCATATAAAGGTCTGCGGAGAACCACGGCTTGCATATACTGGAGCTGTCAGGTTCCAAGCCATGACTGTACCGGTGCCATTGTCATAGAGGAACTCGTACTTTCTAGTCGGTGACGCTGAGGCATTTACCGTACTCAAGCACAAGCCGAACAAGCAAAGAGTACTAAACGCTATGGAAATTGCTTTCATTTTCCTATGCTGCACCTGTTTTCACGTATGTACTTCACAGCTTATAACGCTTCTGTCGTTAGCGCGCGCCTTGTTCTCGGCTTCGACTAGCGTACGCTTTAACTATCGGTTGGGCGACGGAAAAATACTGTTATGAAGATGATTTTGATATTAACTGAATTCTTTTCTATTGGAGAAGCTAGTGGTAGCCGACTTGCTTAGATCGGCGGAGTTCAGCGGAGAAGTCAGAACTCCTTGGTCGTGTGCATAATTAGCATCTGACGACTATCGTTCCAACGCGAACGTCCGGCCCGCAGGCTATCTTGACTACTACAGGTTTATCTACTGGGATCTGATGTCCGGGTATATATCTGGTTGCATCTATTGAGCCATCAAAATCGCGCCAATAGAGCCAGAAATTGTGGTGCGAATCATCAGTATGCAGAAAAGGAACGAGCCCGATACCTGCCTCTTTTCCGTCTGGTCTATAGACGGTTAGCCAGACACTGCCTTCACATTGATAATTTGGTGGCATGATGGTTCTATCAGTAACGCGGTATGGATTCTCCCCAAGGCGGTCAACAATCACGAGTCGAAAATCATTGGGGTCAAATGTGCCAAATGTGAGTCTTCTATACGCTTCGTCCAACAAATCGATCCTGAATCGATCAACTTCAGATATAGGTCCAAAAGTGACTGGGACTCCACTTCCTCGCAGATCTCTTGCTTTTGTTTCCATCTCGACCACATTCAGGCCAATGTCATCCGATTTGACTATTCTCTAGTGTCACTTTAGCTTGGTTTTTATGTTTTCCGATAGCTCCATCAGGAAACGCCTGTCAAGGAAATCCTGCCTTATGGCTTCTTTCAGAAGCTGCAGTAGACCGCTTTTTCCGATCATAGGAGCAAATTGACCGTATTTTTCTTTGCCTTTAATCTTGACCCAGTAGGGAAACCAAAACTCGTTCTTGTCCGCAGAAGGAGAAGTCTCCCACTCGATTTATACAATGGTCGGTATAAACTCAACGTCGCCGACCTCCTTGCTGTGGCAGAGAATGGGTGAATCAAGCTTGGCAACCTTTTTGACTGTGTAGTTCCCCCAATACCTAGCTCTCTTTCTTTGTCCCATCTTTATCATATTGCTTCCCGCACGCCATCTTTTTACAGTTCTCCTAAGAAGCTTTGCGTCATACGAAGGTTGCGATCCTCATGCAGAATAGTATTTTCGGAATTGCCAGTCCAGTCGCCTTTCCTCAGTCTTTGGCGCCTAGGATTCGCGCGCTAAGGCGTTGCCAAATCGTATTGTTTGTGTCAATTTCTGCTTATCTTTCGAGCATGGTTATGGATCTGGCTTTTTCCACTCGTTTTGTCGTTACGGCTGCGCGCGGATCCGTTGAAGCCTCCTGACTACTTAATATTCTACTAGTCTCGTCTTGAGAGTCGCCGAGCAAGCTTGAGGCATAGTTCTTCCTCGAACGCCTTTTCCCAAGGCTTCAGTTTGTGTTCTGAATCGTTTTGCCTTGCGATAACCATGGCGCAGTACAATGCCTCGAAGTCATCAGGCCTGATCCGTGTGTTCCGTTCGACCATTTTCCTCACCCCAGATTTCAAGCGCAAAACTTGTTAGTGCCCAATGCCAACCCCGCTGCTCAACCGAAGTCTCTCCGATTTCCTTCTGTAACCGTTTGTTCATACGAACAATGCGACGGCTTACCTGATGTCTCTTGACACTATAACCTTCTAACCTTGTAGCAAGATTTTTCGGTAGCATTCCGTTGCCGCCAGCTTCTAAGAGTAACTGCAGGATCTCCTTGTCAACTTCGTCCGAACAACAGATTTTCTCGATTAACGGCTTCTGAAAATGAAACAGGTCTTTCAAACCCGCAAAAACGGTCCGCATCATCAGTCTAAGGTCTCGGATATCCCGCTGAACCTCTTTCACCAGCTGTAGAGTGTACCTGACGCGGCCAATTTTAGCCTCTTGAGGTCGCTTTTTCCGAGTTTCTGTAACATTGTCAATTTGAGTCTCCATGAAGAAACGCTCACCTTAGGTTTTTCTTGATGTTGGCGAGAATGGAAACTGAGCCTGCCAACCTATACTAGCCGTTCCTAAAACCGGGCGCATTCCAAAATTTCGGAGGAAAAAAGAGGAGGTGCGGGAGACATCGCCAAGTTTATATGCACATGTATTTTTTTAGGCATGATCTACAAGACGTGATAGGACGTGAATGATTAGAGATGAAGCCACTGCCGCGAGAATTCAATATTCTTGAGATTGAGCGCAAATGGCAGACCAAATGGGAAGAAACGGGCACGTATCATTTCGACGCTAGAGACAAGAAGCGCCCTTCCTTCAGCATTGACACTCCGCCACCTTACCCTTCTGGAGACTTTCACATGGGCAACGTCCTGAACTGGACCTATTTTGATATCGCCGCCAGATACAAGCGGATGAGAGGCTTCAACGTCTTTTTCCCTCAAGGCTGGGACTGCCACGGACTCGGCATAGAAGTTCAAGCTGAGAAGGAGAACAAGGTCAGGAAGCGTGAGATTCCGCCTGACAAGTTCAGAAAACTTTGCGAGGTTCTGGTTAACAAGTACATTGCTATCATGAAAGAAGCCGTAGTGCGACTTGGAATCAGCATCGACTGGACGACCGAATACCGCACCATGAATCCAGACTACTGGAGGCGAACCCAACTAAGCTTCATACTGCTCCACAAGAAAGGCCTAATGTATCAGGGCACTCATCCCATCAACTGGTGCCCACGTTGCGAAACCGCAATTGCAGACGCTGAAGTCAACTACGATCAGCGGGAAGGCACACTGCACTACATCAAGTTCCCACTTGAAAACAGCAAAGACAGTCTCATGATAGCCACTACGCGACCCGAACTTATTCCAGCATGCGTGGCTGTCGCCATAAACCCAACGGACGACCGATTCAACAAATACATAGGCAAAAGAATCATCGTTCCAATAGTCAACCGCGCTGTTCAGATAATCCCCGACGAAACAGTTGATCCCGAATTCGGCACCGGCGTAGTGATGATCTGCACCTACGGCGACAAAGCCGACGTCAAGACCGTCCTTCACCACAAGCTCAAACCTACAATCATTCTGGCTGGCGACGGCAGAATAAACCAGAACGGAGGAAAATACGCCAGCTTGACCACTAGTGAAGCGAAGAAGGCAATAGTTGGCGACCTGGACAAACAAGGATTGCTGGTTAAGACTGAGAAGATTACACAGGAAATCGGTACGTGCGACAGGTGCGAGTCACCGGTGGAGATCCTTGAGCTCAAGCAGTGGTTCATGAGAACGCGGGCTTTGACTGATGACGTTGAGAAGACAGCCAACAAAGTTGTCTGGTATCCTGATTACATGAAGACTCGTCTGATCGACTGGGCTCGTTCACTGGATTGGGATTGGGTAATAAGCAGACAGCGTGTCTTCGGAACGCCCATACCTGTTTGGTACTGCAAGAACTGCGGAGAAGTAATTCTAGCTGACGAAAGCTGGGTTCCGATAGACCCAAAGCTTGAAAACCCCAGAATCAAACAGTGCCCAAAATGCGGCCGAACCGAGTTCGTTCCCGAAAGAGACGTTTTCGACACGTGGATGGACTCTTCAATATCGTGCGCTGTACATGCCGGTTGGCCCGACAGCAAGGACTGGAGAAGACTGTTTCCCGCTGACATGCATCCGTCGGGCATTGACATTATTCGAACATGGGCTTACTATTTGATGGTAAGGCATCTGGCGCTTTTCAACGAAACCCCATACAAGAGCTGCTTAATCAACGGCATGGTTCTAGGCCTTGACGGCAGAAAAATGAGTAAATCTCTCAAGAACTACGTCGCTGCCCCCGAGGTCATAAACAAGTACGGAGCTGACGCATCCAGACAGTGGGCTGCGGCTGGCGGCGCAACTGGTTCCGACATTCCGTTTCGCTGGCCTGACGTAGAGTACGCCAAACGTTTCATGACCAAGCTGTGGAATGCTTCAGCATTCGTGAGTGGTCTGCTGAAAGACTACGAACCGGATGAAAAAGCGGGGTATGCTCTCCAACCTTTGGACATGTGGATACTGAGCAAGACTGAGAAGCTCACTCAGGCTGTGACTGAAGCTTTGGACAAATGTCAATTCAACATTGCCATGGAAGAGATTCGGAACTTCACTTGGCACGTTTTCTGCGATTGCTACATCGAGGCCGTAAAGGACAGGCTCTACAAGCCTGAAGTCTACGGGAAAGACAAACGAAGAGCAGCGCAGTACGCGCTTTACGCGGTCCTGCACAGACTCTTGCAGTTGCTCGCGCCGATCATGCCACATTTGACTGAGGAAATCTATCAGACGATGTATGCTGAAGAAAAAGAGTTCAAAAGCGTACACCTTTCTCCTTGGCCCATTCCAAACACGAAATTGGTTGATGAAGGAGCCGAGAAGGAAGGCGAGGCGATTATGGCTGTGATAACGGAGATCAGAAGAGAAAAGTCTGAAAAGCACATGCCGCTGAACACGCCGATCAGGAAATTGACTGTCTATGCTGGCAACGAGGAATCCGCAAATACGCTCCTGAAAGGCAAAGAGGATATTGCTGGAACGTGCAAGATTGAAAACTTGGATATACTGCCCAAGGAAGGCGAAGGCAGAGAGATCTCGCTTCGCGGCATTCGATTTGTTGCCAAGTATTGACTTGTAATTGCGGGAGCGACCAAAGTGAGAAAGGTTGGCATAATCGGGTGCGGCGCTATTGGCACTCTGATTGCAGAGGCTGCGGACAGGTGTATCGTCAAGTGCGACGGACTGATTCTGTACGATGCTGTGCTTGAGCGGGCTGAAACACTCGGCAGAGCCCTGCGCACATCGGTAACAATCGCCAGAAGTCTTGATGAAATGATCAAGCTCAAGCCCGCTGTGATCGTGGAAGCTGCATCGCAGCAAGCCGCAAGAGATTGCATAGCCAAGGTTGTCACGGCAGATATTGACCTGATCGTTATGAGTGTAGGCGCGCTTCTCGAGTTGGACGTGAAGAGTAGGAGGATTCACGTACCTTCGGGAGCCATCGGCGGACTGGACGCGCTTTCCAGCGCCAAGTTGGCGGGGATTGATGAGATTATTCTGACCACAAGGAAAAGCCCGAAGATTCTGGATCTAGACAATCAGAAAGAGAAGCTGGTCTACGAGGGAAATGCAGAAGAGGCCGTAAAGCGTTTCCCAAGGGAGATGAATGTGGCTGCCACGTTGGCTTTGACCGTTCCGCGCGAAAAAGTGAAGGTGCAAGTGATTTCCGACCCAAAGGTGAAAAGGAACGTGCATGAGGTCAGAGTCAAGTGGAAACATGGAGACATGTTTCTGAAGTTCGAAAATGAACCGCATCCGGACAACCCGAAGACAAGCGCGCTTGCAGCTTGGTCAGCGATAAAGCTGCTTAAGGACTTGCTAGAAAAGCGTGCCTGATTTCAGGGCTTGAGTCCCGTTCCAATGTCTACCCAAAGTTTTTCGCCAATTTTCCTGAACCCAATTTTCTCGTAGGCTCTTATAGCCGGGTAGTTGTCCGATCTGACAAACAGGGCCGCTGCTTCAGCGTTTCTCAGGGCTTCTTCTGTTACGGCGGAGGTAGTTTGTGTTGCATAGCCTTTGTTTCTGTGGTCTGGGTTCGTGTAGACTCCGCCTATCATCCACACTTGTGGCAACTGCAAAAAGGAGCCAGCGTAGGAAACCAGTTCGTTGTTTATGAAAAGGCCGTAGAGCGGCATTCTGGTCATCCAGTCAAGATAGCGCTTTATCGACGATGGAGTGCGTTCTTTTCTAGTTTCCAAGAGTCTGAACAGTTCTCCAGCGTCTTCTTCTGTACACAGTCTGCGCGTAGATTCTGACTTGAAAATGTTTGCTTCGCCTTTCTTGACCAACATCCAGTCTTCAATGTAATGCTTCGCCGTTGGAAATCTCTTCTCTATGATTGGCAACAGATCTGATCGTGCGTGCATAACATACTTGTCAGTTGGGGCATACTCGATCAGCTTTTTGGCTGTTTCGCTTTCGCATTCCATTATAACGCTGGGGGTCTCCATCGCGGTGTATGTGAGTATATATCCTTCGAGTTTTCCGTCTTCGAATGCTGCATGCATCACTGTATGTTCCGGATCATGCTGAATGTCATAGAAAGCGAAAACGTGTCTGATGATGTCCGACTTGAGTGAACTGATCACACGTTTCTTATTGTGTTCATCAACCTGTTCGATTGTAAATTCCGTCATTTCTATCCTTTAACGGCTTTTATCTCTTTCACTAGCTTGTCGATCTCCGTTTCCGTATTGTAGAAGTGCGGTGAGACTCTTATTCCGTCGTCTCTAGCTGAGACAACTATGCCTTTCTTTTTCAACTTCTCAACCACTTTTCCTGGTTCACGGATTTTGAAGTTCACTATTCCTGAGCGGTAATGCTTTTCTAATGGTGTTTGAACTTCCAAGCGAAGTCTCTTTATGTTTTCTATCAAATGATCCGTCAATAGGACTATTCTCTTGTGAATGTTCTCGACGCCGTAATCCAGTAGCATCTTCATTGCGGTATCTGCTGCTGTGAGGCTCGGGTAGCTCGGAGTGCCTGCTTCGAAGCGACTTGCGGTTTTTGCCAGTGGCATTTCGTATATATCATACATGCCCACCGTTTCGAAAATTTCCTGATTTACGCTTGCCCAACCGACGAATGGCGGTTCAAACTTTTCGATAAGCTCATCTTTGACGTAAAGGTAGCCTACGCCTGGCGGGCTTAGAAGCCACTTGTAGCAGGAGAGGGTCAGGAAATCCACATCGTCTCTTTTTGCGTCTACCGGCATCGTGCCAACTGATTGGATTGCGTCCACGATCAGATAGGCACCGTGCTCATGCGCTATTTCACTTAGAACCTTGAGGTTGTGCCTGAAACCGTTCGCATACTCAACGTGGCTTATGACAACTGCCACTGTCTTGTCGTCAACGGCCTTTTCCATGTCATCAAGAAGAATCTCTCCTTCCACGTTCTTCACGTAGTGGACTCGGACGCCCAATCTCTTGCGAAGCCAGGGATAAACCGCTGAAGGATATTCAAGGTCTGTCGTGACGACTTTTGAGCCATGCGGATATTGGAGCATATTCGCAACTATGTTTAATCCCATAGACGTGTTTTCGACGAAGGCTATTTCCCCGGGTCCAGCTCCGATAAGCTTAGCGAAGCATGGTTTTCCGCCGTCGTTCCATTCCACGGAAGTAGTTCCCAGATTTGACTGCTCGTCAATGCATTTGCACATGACATCCGCGACTGGCCTTGGCAGAGGCGACTGAGCAGCATGATTCAGAAAAGCCTTGTTCTTGGTTATCGGAAACTGCTCACGAACCTTCTCAATGTTCTCCATGCAATCCCTTTCCAGCGAATAGCCAAACGTGCTCAGATAAGCGCAAATCAGGTATTAAAACTTCAAGATACATGCTGAAGCGCGGGCTTCCGAAATCCATGCTCAGTCTAAATGGAGCGGTGAACACCTGCAGATACAAAGGCTTCCCTGCAATTTCTTCAGAATCAACATCACGGCATGACATTCAACCCGAAACCGCCAAGACATGTCCAATGCTTCCTCAATAACCTCTTCAACTCATCAACCGTCTTCTCAACCGTCTTGCGACACTGAGCTGGCTCCTTTGGCGCTTCATAAGGATCTTCGACGTCAATGCTTTTGAGACCAACTATTCCTGCAGCGAGTGCATACCAGCATGCAGGCAAAACCTTAGGGTTATACCCGCTGCCAATTAATGAAATAAGCTTCCCACCACAGACACTTTCCGCAGTTTCTTCAGCAAGCTTGGATAAGCGGAAAAAACCGTTAACCGTCAAGCTCAAGTCACCGAGCGAATCGGCAAAATGTGGATCACTCCCGCCATTCGTAATCAGAATATCAGGCTTGAACTCCTCAGCCAGAGGAACAAAAACCTCATTCAAAGCGTAGAGATAAGTCTCATCACCTGTCCCAGCAGGTAAGGGCACATTCACATTGTAGCCCTCTCCTTCGCCTTCGCCGATCTGCCAGACAAATCCTGTCCCCGGATACAACGTTCGCGGATCCTGATGCAGAGAAATAAACAACACTGAAGGATCGCGATAGTATATGTCGCTGGTGCCGTTTCCGGCATGCAAATCATGGTCCAAGACTAGAAACCGTTTGACGTTGTATTTGGCTCTCAGATGCTCGATCAAGATGGCGATGTCATTGAAAAGGCAGAACCCGCCTCCGTAGTCTCTTCCTGCATGATGATAGCCTCCACCCAAAGAGATTGCGCGTGCTGCCTCTCCACTTACGACGGCGTTTCCGCATTCGATAGCACCGCCAACGATGAGCAACGCAGCTTCAAGGATCTTCTCCGAAACGGGCGTCTCAATATCATAAAACTTGCTTTCTCTTGCCAACCGGAATATCTGATCGACGTAACTAGCCTTATGAACTCTTACCAGGTCTTCTTTCGACGCTGACTCAGGAGAAACCACTGTGACATCCGCACGATTGAGCAGCCCGTGGGTGTCAAAGAACTTCATTGCATTCTCGAACCTGTCTCCCCTGAAAGGGTGACCTTCGCCCAGATCGTACTGCCTGTACTTTTCATCATAAGCAATGAGCGTCCTCTCTGACAACTTGGAAACACTCCCGAGTAGCAACTATGAGAATAGGTTTCAGTATAAACTCTCCGTCGAGCACTGGCAGTCGTAAGAAAAAAGGGGAAAGGGCTCTTCTTATGCTTCTTGCTTCTCTTCAGCTTCACCCTTTGTTTCGGCAGTACCTTGCATCGTTTCCTTCGGCTCTTCATGTTCTGGCGGCGGCGCTTCTGTCTGGGCTGCAGGTGCAAATTCCACGACAGGCTCCACCACAGCCTTTGTCGGTTCGCGTTCAGGCATAGTCAAGTCTCCTTTCAAAAGCTGGTCTGAAGACTCTCTGATCCTCTCCAACTCCTGCTTCGCCGATTCAAGTCCCACCGACAGCACAGCAATCTGGCGCTGATAAACATCTTCTTCTATCTCGCCTGTTACATGCTGGAGCTCGAAGTTCGCCAGCAGAATCTCTAACGTTTTGACCTGATCACCAAGCTCGCCCATCCGCGCATCCATTTTTTCCTGCAGAAGACGCTGTTGCTTCTCAATTTCGGCCGTGGCTTCGGCAATTTCCCTGTCGAACAAGTCATAGGTAGTCTGAGAGATCCTCTGATCAGCCAGCAAACTGTCCAGAGCCTTTTTCTTTTTGTTCGCCGTCTCGTACTCTTCACTCAATCTCCTAAAGGACTGTCTCCACGAAATCAAATTCCGCACCGTGCAGATATGCGCCATGAAAGATCAAGATAACATTTGTTAACATGTAGACATATCGCAGCATATTAGAAGTATG
>Ga0315296_10002440_pt1 | contig 15879 bp, 19 predicted proteins | sample YL17G14_18_MG_FD_203921 | JGI IMG/M metagenome (GOLD analysis project Ga0315296, IMG submission 203921) | Sediment microbial communities from Yellowstone Lake, YNP, Wyoming, USA - YL17G14_18 | ecosystem: Environmental > Aquatic > Freshwater > Lake > Sediment | place: USA: Wyoming | collected... | reverse complement strand
TGGCGAAGAACGATATAATGCAATAATAGAAGGAAGACCTTGGAAATGAGACCAGACAAAACAACCTATTATTTTGAAATCGCGCGATTAGTTGCCGTAAGGTCTTCTTGCACAAGAAGAAAACTTGGTGCCGTTCTAATAAGAAATGATTCATTCATTTCTACTGGTTATAACGGTTCAATTCGTGGCGGGTTAAACTGTGGAATCGATATAAAATGTTTGAAAGAGATTCATAATATTCCTGCTCTCACAAAACCTGAAACTGATTTATGTTCCGCAATCCACGCCGAAGAAAATACCATCATTAATTGTGCCAGAATTGGAATATCAACAATCGGAGCTACACTTTATTTAGCTCCATTTGAGGGAAAATCTCAACGTCCTTGTTCTAGATGTAGAAAGATGATAATTCAAGCGGGAATAAAAGATTGTTGGTATATTGACTTAGATGGTTCACAAAAACATGAAGAAGTTTCTACGTGGATAGAATTAGAAAATCAATGGATGAAAGAGATGGAAAAATGAAGAAGCTAGGAATTTTTTCTGACCGTCCAGACGGATTGACGGAAAATACTATTGTATGCGAAAATATAGCAAAGGAACTAACTAATTACATGGATAGAGTAGTTTACTTTGGAAGAGGAAACATGCCCATAGGACAAAGAATAACGAATGCGGGATGTGAAAATATTCGTGATAGTTACGAAATAGTTGATTGTGAAACTGGAACTTGGAAAGCCGATTTGGTTGAACAAATCATTAGGAACTATAAATTGGATATAATATTTGCTTGTGATATGTGGTCTAATATATCTGGGTTAATTCAAGCAAGTCAAAAGTATAAAGTTCCACTTCATTTCTTAACACCAATAGATAGTCTCCCGATTTCTAAAGCTATGCATCAAACTTTCAAAAAATGCACAAAAGTTTATGTGCCAAATTCTTCTGCCGATAAAATAAAAAATGGTTGCTATCTACCTTATGGTATAGATTATCGTATTTTCAAGCCAATTACTGATAAAAAATCAAATAAATTCACCTTTATATGGAGTGGTAGAGATGAAGAAAAGAAAGATTTAGGAAGTGCGTTTTTGGCATTTGAAAAAATATATAAAGAAATTGATGCTCAAATGATAATACGAACCGATTGGAATACTGAACGATTAGTAAAGAAGGTGGGATATTTTAAAAGAGGGGGAATACCAATCATTATTGGTGGAATGGATAATCCGCATTATACATTCTCTCTCGCTCTTAATGCCTCTCATGTTTATTTATGCACAAGTAAATTAGGTGCATGGGAAATGGAATTAACTGAAGCTTTATCATGTGGATTACCCGTCCTTTGCACAGATGCCCCCTTCATGAATCGACACATAACTAACGAGAAAAACGGTTTCTTGATTCCAACGGAAAATGGTAGCATCTCAATAGAAAAATTGACTGAAAAAATGATTTGGTGTTACAAAAATCCGAAGATTGTTCTCTCGATGGGATTGTATGGAGCGGGTGACATTAGAGGAAAATACGGATGGAATAAAACAGGAGAATTATTGTGTAACGAAATGGAAGTAGAATAAAATGGACGACCCCCTTCATTTAATGATAATTTCTGATAGCCCATTTTCGGGGACAGGATTCAGCGAAGAATTGAGGCACATACTCTACCGTTTAGTCCAAACGGGATTATTTAGAATTTCGTGGTATGGACTTCAATATACAGGATTTCCTATTTATATTCCAGATTCTATGTTTCCAGATATTCCTCATACTGGAGCAACCATAAAACTTCTCGGAACAAGAGGAAGCGCAAGCCCATATAGTCTAGGTGCTGATAGTAATTTTGTTAAACATTATTTCAATGAAAATCCAGAAGCGGTTTTGTTTATGGGAGACCCATTAACTATAGAACCTTATAAAAGATTTAAAGAGAATTTAGGATTTCCTCTATATATGTATGTCACTCTCGATGGACTTCCAGTAAATGAAAAGTGGCTTCCGTTATTAAACATGGTTAATGTCTTGATTACGATGACGGAATGGGCACAAGAAGAATATGTCAAAGTTGGATTAGCACCAGCATTTATTCATCATGGACTTAATTGGAGTTGGTGGCGTTCGCCTAATGAACAAATAAAATCACAACTTCGTAACAAGTATAAAATCCCAGAAGATGACACAGTATTCATTAGTTGGGACGTAAATCAACATAGAAAAAGAATGGATTCTCTTTTGAGATGTTGGTCCAAATTTAGACCAGAAAGCAAGAATGCGAAGTTGCTTCTTTATACAGGATGGAATATGCCACAAGGATATAACTTAAAGAGATTAATAAAACAATATAAAATTCCACCAGAAACAGTTATTTCTCCAGAGCAACTACAGGAAAATCCGAAGTATGTTGATTGCGCTGAAACTCCAGAGAGACTTAGAGAAATCGCATTTTTAGGGGATGTTTATGTTTCGACGACGAGTGGTGAAGGTTTCGGAAAATGTTCATTGGAAGCGATGGGAGCAGGTATGCCAGTTATCATTACAGATTATGCGGCTAGTTCAGAAGTTTGTGCAAAAGGTAGTATATTGGTCCCAACATATGAAGGCGATGCTGGTAGATTTCGTTATCCCGAATATATGAGAGGCGTTGATTTAGGTATTGTTAATGAGGAGAAATTTACAGAGGCGATGTTAGAACTTTATGGTGACGCCGAAGAACGTCGAAAATTAGGGTTTATAGCGAGAGATTGGGCAAGAAACTTCGATTATGATAAAGTCATTGTTCCAAAATGGAGTAGTATTCTCAATTTGGTTAATCCAGATGAAATTCTTCTCGCTGAACTGATGGGACTGGGAGAAAAGAAAGTTTTGAGAAGAGTAAAAGGTGAAGAATGAATGGCTTTAGTTGTGGGAATATTTGCAGATGAGCCATTTCTCGGAACTGGATTCGCTATTGTATGTTCCAATATCGCCAATCTTTTAAGTAAAAAATCAGACCTGAGAATAATATATTTCGGAAGATATGGACAAGAGAGTTTTTTTAGAAAAAAGCCATTAAAAAGTGGTTTTCCGTATGAATATGTCCCATGTCAAGGTGGAACTTGGGATAAAGATTTGATAGATGCGATAATCAGGCATTATAAAATAGACATATTGATAACAGAGGATGATTGGTGGAGCATAGATGGTTTTCTATATGCGACTAAATTAAATAAAATACCATTCCATCTTATAACTCCAATAGACGCTTTACCAATTAATCCAGAGGCATATAATAAATTTCGACAAGTAAAAGTTCTTTATGTCCCTAATAGAAGTTGGGAAATAATTAAGATGCGTGATGAAAAAATAAACGTAAAATATTTCCCTCACGGATGCGATTCGAATATATTTGTTCCGAATCCTAAAATCAAACATGAAAAATTCACCTTCGTATGGAGTGGTCGAGATGAACTCCGAAAGAACTTAGAGGGAGCAATATTAGCATTTGAAAGAATCCATGAGAAATACGATGTAGAATTATTAGTCAGAACAGATTGGAATATGCCAAATGCCATAAAAAAGAGAACGTATCTTATTGAGAAAAAGTTACCTATAGTTCACGAACAGGCGATGAGAGGCTTTCATAATGATTTGGCTCAAACTTATAATCGAGGACATGTATTTTTATGCACATCTAAAGCAGGCGGATTCGAGATGCAATCCATTGAGGCGATGGCATGTGGAATACCAGCTTTGGTTACGGATTGGAATTTTATGAATGAACATATCATAAATGGAAAGAATGGGTTCAATATTCCATATGATAATTTAGAAGTTCTTTCTGATGGTAGGGTATGGGCAAATATTGATGTGACTCTTCTCGCTGGATTCATGGAGTTATGTATAAATGAGTGGAAAAATACTTCATCGATGGGTCAATGGGCAAGAAAATATGTCAAAGAAAAATATAGATGGGAAAATTCGGCGGAAACTTTATATGAATCGATAACTATGGAGAATTAGATATGTTAAGATTAGAACGTAGTTTGCATTGGGGACCGTTCCCATTCGAAAAAACTGGCGGAGAAGTAGTTCAACGTCTTTTATTAGACAAGATGCATGAGAAGAGTCCGATGCATGAATTTTATGCGATACCTAAAAATATAGAATTATTGGAACCTAAAGAAATGCCCTATGTTCAATTTTTCATAGGCGAAGACGATAAACCTATAGAAAAATACATACCCGAAATAATGTCTAAGTATCATATTCCTTTGATAGTTCCCTTCCATATATCTTACAATATAGAAGATACTATTGACCCAATTCATGATGTTGGTGCTAAAATTTTAATGCACCAAACAGTTCATTTCAAAACGGACTTGCTCTTTAGTTGTAAGCGGCTTAATGATATAGATTGGATTGCAACCCCAACATTTTGGGCTAAAAAAATCTTAAGCCAAATCGGAATATCAAATAATAAAATGAGTGTTATTCCTCATGGAGTTGATACAAAGAGATACTATCCACATGAGACGCTTTCGAAAAAATACTATAAGTTAAAAGGCAAAACAGTAATACTGTTTAGTGGAAGACTTTCGAAGTGGAAGGGCATTCACAAAATAATTCCTCTATTCAGAGAGTTTACCAAAAAATATAATTGTGTATTCATAATTAAAGGACAAACGATACCAGTAGAAGAATCATTGATGCTTGATTCTATAATGAAAATAATAGTTAGACAAAATAAAAATGTGGTTTATTTATCAGAATGGCAACCTCAATCTACGATAGAAGAGTTATTCGCTTCGGCTGATATATTAATATCGCCAACTGGAAGTGAAGGTTTTAATGTTCCTCTAATAGAAGGAATGTCGTGTGAATTAGCAGTAATAACAACTTCATTGCCAAATCATATAGAAATTTTGGGTAAAGGAATGGGGATATTTGTTAAGCCTAAAGAGGTGGCTGGATGGGCAGATAAACAAACAAAACTTAAAGTCCCGACAGTAGATGATTTGTATGGGGCACTCAAATATTTAGTCGAAAATCCAGAAGAGAGAAAACTCATGGGTAAAAGAGGACGAGAAAGAGCATTGAAAGTTTTTGATTTAGAAAACATCATTGTTCCACGATGGTTTAATCTCATGGAAAGTTTAATATCGGAAGATTACTCTATGGAAAATGAAATAATGAGAAGGATGGAAAAAAATGTCGAAACTGGAAATTAAAGAGAAAGTCCTTAATATCATAGGAAGAATGGATTTCTCGGAAAGTCTTGAACTCAAAATGGATTGTCCTACATGTCATGGAAAAGGAACAGTGATTCGTCGAATAACAATAGAGAAACAACAAAAAATGAAGGGAAAATGGTTCGTGGAAGTATGTTCAAATGAAGAATGCGACTATTGGAATGCGGGATTTTGCCAATGACGGAAGAAAACGAATTAACTGAGGAACAGAAGAAAGAGCAAGAACTTGCTAGAGAGAAAACTCAAGCATGGTTGGCTGGTCAAGAATATGCCAAACAACGTCTCGATATCTCTGCTCTTCGAAGAGTCCAGAAAGAGAAAGAACTTGAGGAAATGCAAGAAATAATTGATGATACGATTGATGAAATAACTGAAAGTGGAGAAGAAGAAAATGGTAAATCAGAGTCAGGACAATCAAAAGAAGAGCAAGAAGAATAGGCAAGTTAAATTTGAAGATGTACTTGCCATGTATAAATTTGTAAAAGATTTATACGCCATAGTTGATGATATAGAGAAGCGATTAAAATTAATAGAAAAATGGGTGATAGAACCGAAATGAACGTATTTGCGGACCTTCATCATGGCGATTTATATTATTCTCTATCTTTGTTATTTGAAAAGAGGTTGGGGATGAATCTCTATAGACCGATAGGAATAGATTGGTTTAAAAAGGGGGTTTGGAAAATTGCAGAACCTTACGGTAATCCACCAGATACTATAGGTCAATATTTGGAAATTCCGCCAGTAGATAAACCAGCACAAAAATATGCTGTTGAAAAATATGGTGAAACACGGTTAATAGATGATGTCTATCATATTCCAGTAAGAACGTCAGATGGGTATTATGTTCAGAAAGCTATCACATTAGAAAAATTCTTGAAGATGGATATTGATATCGTGATAGCAACTTTTGATAGACATGAACAACCATTTTCGGAATTAGTTTCCAAATATAAACCGAGTGCGAAATTTATATTTCAGATAGGAAATATAGGATGGCAACCAACATGTCTCAATACTAAAAATGTTTTATTGGCGATGGATGTATCTTTGTCACCCGATATTAACTATGTGAAATATCATCCAGAACACAATGAACATTACTATTACATTCCGCCTACCAATCACAATGTAATAAAAAGTTTCATTAATTGTATGACAAATAATTACCCTGAAGATTTGGCTTGGTTTACTAAATACGAAAGACTTATTCCAGAATTAACTTGGAAAATGCACGGAATACTTGGAAGAGATGGCATCGTTTCAAATGATTTGATGCCACAGGCTATGAAAGACTCAGCGTTTGTCTGGCATGTGAAATCTCTTGGTAGTGGCGGATTTATTCCACGTCAGGCTATGGCATCTGGACGACCAGTAATTACGAGAACGAGTTATGCACAACAATATAAAGTATTAGAAAGAAATCTATATGAAGATTCGATAAATTGTATCGACTTGGACCTTGGAAGCGAAAAGGAGAATATCAAAAAAATAAAATATTTCATGCAACCTGAAAACCATCTCAGATTATGTGAAAGTACCATCGAGGATTTTAAGCAAAAAGTAGATTTTGTTAAAGAGGCTGAAATGGTAAAGGCATTCTTGGAGAGATTAAAATGATAGTTTTGATAACTGGTGGGACGCAAGGAATAGGAAAAGCAATCGCTACGGCATTTGCTAAAGAGGAAGCCATAGTCGTTCTTAATTATCACTCAAACGATGAGGAAGCCCAAAAAGCAGTTAATGAAATCTATGCTGTTACAAAGATTCACGTAAAGGCAATAAAGGCAGACGTTGCAGACGAAGCTCAAGTTAAACAGATGATTGAAAAAATCATGTCGTGGTTTGGTCGAATAGACATCCTAGTAAATAACGCTGGCATTTTTAAAGACGCAATTAGTTGGAAGATGGAAAAGATAGATTGGGATTCGGTTATTGCCACAAATCTTACGGGCGCATACTTATGCACAAAGCATGTACTTCCATGTATGCGCGCAATAGGATATGGCAGAATCATTAACATTTCATCTGTAGTTGGACAAACAGGAATATTCGGTGCAAGCAACTATGCCGCTTCTAAGGCTGGATTAATTGGATACACCAAAGCCGTTGCCAGAGAAGTTGCTCTAAAAGGCATAACTGTCAACTGTGTTGCTCTCGGCTATATAGACGCTGGAATGAATCTACGACTACCAGAAGAAATGCGTGAAAAAATAAAGACACAAATTCCTATGCAGAGATTTGGGACATCCGAAGAAGTTGCAGAAGTTATACTTTTCCTAAGTCGTGCTAGTTATGTGACGGGTCAAGTGATTGGCATAAATGGTGGTTACTTCATGGGGTCTTAATTATGGCAATAAAGAGTATAAGAGCAAGAGAAAATCAAAGAAAATATCAAAAAGAGTGGCAACAAAGAAATAGAATAAGATTAAATGAGAAAAGTCGAGAACGATTGAAGAATTTTCAAGATAACCATGGTTTTTCCTATACAACACATCTAACCAGAAAGTATAAAATGGAAATATTTGCGTTTCTTCTCAATAGATGTACGAAATGTAGAATATTAGATAAACGATTACTTCAAATTCATCACGTTAATGGCGGTGGTACGAAAGAAAGAAATGGATTGGACTATTTAACTTATTATCGAAAAATACTTAGAGAATTACAAAATGGTTCAAAAGAGTACCAACTCCTTTGTGCAAATTGCCATATTTTAGTGGACTTAGAGGGATATTATCTTTGATAAAGTGTACTGTTTCGCACATTCATGAAACAGTCAAACTCGGCAGAAATGTTACAATTGTCTCGGATGACATCTCAATTGGAGAAGGCACAGAAATAGGAGACAATGCCACAATTATTGCTTATGAAAAACTTGTAATTGGCAAGTTCTGCAAAATCCGTTCGAACGCTCGGTTTAAGGCACGTTCAATTGAGATTGGCGATTTCTTCTATTCAAACGATAATCCACGTCCTCTTATAATAGGTGGCGGTGGCTCTGATAGACCAACTGCGAGAATCAAGATAGGTAATAGGTGCGTAATGCATGATAGTTTCATAAACGTTTTCATGCCCGTTACAATTGGGGACGACGTAGGATTAAGTCCTAGTTCGGACATTCTAACTCACGGGTTTTGGGGTTCCGTTCTTGATGGTTACTCAGGAAAGTTTGGACCAGTTACAATTAAAAGCGGGACCATTATTGGCTACCGAGCAATAATAATGCCAAATGTGATAATCGGAGAACACGCAAACATAGGCGCGGGGGCAATAGTGACTAAGGATGTTCCAGACTTTAGTGTAGTTGCTGGCGTTCCTGCTAAAGTCATTGCAGGTCCACCAGATTACCCAAAGAAGTTGTCGGCAAAAGAAAGGAAGTCTATGTGTTGGCAACTTACGATGCAATATGCTGGATTACTTAAAGACAAAATTGACAGAGTAAAAGTTGAGAGCACATCAAAAATAATAACGATTACGGGGCAATATGAGAATGAAGATTTCAGCATTGAATACACAGATGGCTTCTTTCTTGTGAAACAGGGATGGAGAGTTTTTGCTATAAACGTAATTTCCAAAATTAATTGGTTTGGCAACGATAGCGCAATCTCAGATGACTTACGAGACTTCTTGCGCCACTTTGGAATTCGAATTTTTTCAAGATGGTTCAAGTCAATTCCGCCAAAAATAAAAGTTAGATTAGAGGGGGATACGGAATAAATGAAGGTTCTTATTACTGGTGGAGCGGGGTTTATTGGTTCTCATTTATCAGAATATCTAATATCTCGACTGGATGCACAAGTTAATATACTCGATGATTTAAGTTCTGGAAAAATGGATAATATAAAAGATTTTAGAAAGAAATGTAAAGTAATAATAGGTAGCGTTTGTAATAAAAAATTAATTCAGAATATCGGAAAAGTTGATATTATATTTCATGAGTCATCAAGAGCATTAATTCCGTCATTTGAAGACCCAATCTTAGATTCGGAAGTAAATATCAAAGGAACGCTTAATATTTTAGAATTTGCAAGAAAATATGACGCAATACTTATTTACGCATCAACAGGAAGCGTATATGGAAATCCTATTATAGTTCCTATTTCGGAAAATCACCCATTAAATCCTATCTCACCTTATGGAATTAGCAAGTTATCAGCAGAAACCTATTGTAAATTTTTTACGCAAACATATGGTCTTCATATAGTTTGTCTCAGATATTTCAATGTTTATGGTCCCCGTCAAAAAATTAGTGAAAATATGGGCGCAATCCCGATATTCGTTGAACGAATCCTTAATAATAAACCGCCAATAATTTTCGGTGATGGAAAACAAACAAGAGATTTTACATATATTAGCGATGTTGTTAGAGCGAATATTTTGGCAATGGAAAGAATTCAAGCGAAAGGTAAAATCTTAAATATAGGAAGTGGTAAAGAAACTTCTATATTAGATTTGGCATTTAAAATAATGAAATTGTGTAACCGTCAAACGAAACCGATATTTTCGAAACCCAAATTGGGAGATGTAAAGAGAGTAGTTGCCGATATTTCTCTGGCAAAAGAAGTTCTTGGTTATGAACCGTTGATACAACTGGAAAAAGGAATTATAGATTACATTCAATGGTATGGTGGTATAAAAAAATGAATGTTTTTACAGATTTTATGCATCCAGATTTATATCATTCTTTACATTTATTATTTGAAGAAAGATCAGGTGCCAGTCTCTTCCGACCAATTAAGGAAAATCCAAATGATTGGGATGGATTAATTCCACTTATTAGATATCCTGAAAATCCGCCCGCCTTTAAATATGAATTAATTGATGGTATTCGTTACGATTATGTAAAAACTGGATTAAAAAATAGCCGAGAATGTTATATTGTGTTAAAAAATAGTCGATGTTATACTTATCAAAATCATACTCAAAAAGAAATTACATTTGATGAATGTTTAAAGATGGAAGAAGATTATCAATATTATATTCAAAAAGTAATCACATTCAAAAAATTTCTAGAGATGGATATTGATGTTATCCTAACGAATTATTTTGGACACGAACAAACATTCTATGAGTTAGTTAAAAAATATAAACCAAATGCCATATTTATTAGATATATATATTGTATGGGTGAACATCCGCTTGGTTATGCTAAAAATATTTTGCATACGGCTCACGAACGACCTAAAGATTGGGATTCTACTCTTAATTATTTAAAATATTTTCCTGAAAGTCGTAAAGAATTTTGTTATGTTCCACCAACTAATCATAATGTGATAAAAAGCTTCTTTAATTACCTAACAGATGTTCCAGAAGAATTGAATAATTGGAATAAATATAAATCTACATTAAAAGAATTTATTTTTAGAATGTATGGAATAAATATAGATTTGATTTACGATGGATATGTTCCATATTTATCTATGCCAAAAGCGATGCAAGAAGCATCATTTATTTGGCATCCTAAACCTTGGGGTGGTGGCGGTTATAATGCAATGCAAGCCATATTATCTGGAAGACCACTTATCACGAGAAGAAAATATCTTCAACAATGGAATGAAATATTATTGGGCTTTATTCAAGATTCAATAAATTGTATTGACTTGGATATGAGAAGTTTCGAAGAAAATATAAATTTGATAAGAGAATGGTCTGAACCAAGTCGTCATCTTGAGATATGTAAACAAGTCGTAAAAGATTATAATAGGTTTGTCAATCATGAACGGCAGGCTGAAGAAGTTAAAACTTTTTTGGCTAATGCGAGAAAAGGAGTTTAAGATAAGATATGAAGATAATTGCTCAATTTACGGCATGGAATTCAGCAGATGTTATTTCTCTCGCTATTTTAGCAGTTCATAAATTTGTTGATGAAATTCGAGTCTTTGATGGGGCTTATGCTCATATGAAAACGTTAGGATATGAAAGTCCACATAGTACCGATGGAACAAAAGAAATAGTTATGGCTCTCGCTCCTAAATTAGCATGTCCAATAAAGTGGTTTGATTGTCAAGATTTTTGGAGTATGGAATTATCGAAATATAATTTTATGCTAAAACAATTAAAACCAGATGATTGGGAACTTTTCCTTGCTACCGATGATATAGTAATAGGAAATCTTCAAGAGGCTTTTCGACGGGTCAAAGAAGAAAAAAAGGCTTTGGTTGGATATATTCCTGTTTATGAACTTCGTTTCGAAGATGTAGATTGGATAAATATACAAGCGAATAAGAATCCAGATTTTGTTAGTTTATTAAGTAAAAAACCTTATATTTTCAGAATAGATGACAAAGCGAGATTTATTAAATGGCAAGAAGGATTATATCATGAGGGAGCACATATTTGGCTTTTTAATAATCAACGTATAGAACATCGACAATGGAAATCTATCCTGTTAGATGAGATAAAAATCATTCATTTAAAATGGTTAAGAGGTTGCAGTAATAAAGAAATGGTAAAAGCCATCAATGATTACGAAAATTCTCCAGAAATAAAATATAAGGGACAAGAATAATGACCAATATATTAATAGGTGGGGACCATCAGTATCAAACTAAAAATTTAGAGATAGAAAGAGAATGGTTTAATGCTCCTTTTTGGCAAATAAATCACACAGACTTTAAGGTGCCAGATTTATCTAATTATGATGTTTTAAGATTATATCTTTTTGGCGACCCATCGATAATAACAAAAATAAAGGAAAAGTATCCAGAAATAAAAATCATTCTATCACTTGATTCTGAATATTGGCAAGTAACTTGTCCTTGGATAAGAGGATATTCTCAACTTGCAACATCTGAAGTTTTAATGGGTCTTCAAACGGCTGATTTAGTCTTTTGTTGGAATCCAATATCACATCTTTGGTTTTTGCAAAACAATATTAAATCGATTTTAGGATTTTTTACTGTTTTAGATTTCAAACGTCCATTATTATCAATACAGCCCAAATCTTATCAAGAACGGTTAAAAGAAAAAAAGGTCGCTATTCTAGTTCATTGTTTCCCCTTCCATAATAATCCGAGAATTAATCTCGAAATTGCTAAAATATTAGGTCTAAATCCTGTTATAATAGGTGCTCCTCAAAATGATGTTTTGAAAGATTATCCGAATGCCGAATTTTGCGGGTTAGTTATTGATTCGCAAAAATATTTCGAAATTCTTAATGATTGTCTTATTGGTCTTGATTGCTGGTATGCTGGTGGAAATCGATTTGGAATTGAGTGTGCCTCAATCGGTCTTCCTGTAATTGGAACCGAAAATGCATTAAGTTTAACTTTATTAAGCCCAGAATTTACTTGTATTAATGGCGATATCTCCGTATCGGTTAAAAAAGCCAAATTACTAATTGAGGATAAAGCTTTATATAATGGATTAAGTATTAGAATAAGAGAGAGAACTCTAACATATCTTTCAGAAGAGGCTCATAAAAAAAGATATATGGAAGCAGTAAAACAATATTTGGGGATAGATTTATGAAGGTATTAATAGTAAGTGCGCATCCAGATGATGCGGAAACGGCTTGTAGTGGAACCATTTCTAGATTAATGAATGGTAACAATGTTATTTGGTCAGTATATTTTTCCTCGTGCACAGAAGAAGGAACGAAAAATCTTGGACATTTAAATGACCATAAAAAAGTTTGTAGATTTCTTGGTATTGAAAAACTTATTGAATATGATTTTCCTGAAAATAAATTAGAAAATTGTAAACAGGGGATTCGAGACTTATTATATCGAATACGAGAAGAATTTAAACCTGATATAGTTTTTTGTTCGACTATAAATGATTTTCATCAAGACCATAGGGCGATTGCCGATTGTTGTGTAACTATTTTTCGTGATACATCAACTATTTTAGGTTACGAAGTTTTGAGAAGTATAACGCCAGATTTTAAACCGAACTTTTTTATTATTCTTTCTCAGCATGATTTCGAAAAGAAATGCAAAGTAATATCAATGTATAAATCTCAATGTAAAAATCGTTCATATTGCTTTTCCGTAGAAAAATATGCGGCTCAAATGCGGACACGAGGAACGCAAGCAAAGACTGATTATGCAGAGGTATTCGAAATGGTATGGGGGAGAATTGATAAATGCGAATAGTTATTACTGGAGCAAATGGATTTATTGGAAAATATACTATTGAGGCTTTACTTAATGCCAATTATGAAGTTTTAGCAATTGACCTTTCTCTTTCACGTTTATCTGAATTTAAAAATCATCCAAAATTTTCCGCCGTTATTGAAGATATAAATTCGGAACAATTTAAAAATCATATTCAATCAGGTGATAAAGTTTTGCATCTAGCCGCCATAACTCTCTTTGAACTTTGTGAAGAAAATCCACAAAAGGCTGTTATAGTAAATACTATTGGCACTTTAAACGTGATTAGAGCCTGCATTGAAAAATATGCTGAACGTCTAGTTTATAGTTCTAGTGGCGCAGTTTATAGCCAGACTGCTAGAACTCCGATTCGTGAAGATGAACCACGAATCCCAACAAGTGCTTATGGTTGGACTAAGAAACAAGCAGAAGATTGGATTCTTTATTTTGGAAATCAATTATCTTATATTATTTTACGTTATGGTTATATTTACGGTAAAGAAAAAGATTGGGGAGCAGTAGGTAAATTTTTAACTCTATTAAGAAGGGATGAAAAACCAATCTTATTTGGTGGCGAGCAAATTAGCGATTTTACTCATGTGGATGATGTAGTGCAAGCTAATCTTTTGGCTCTCGAAACTAGACATTTAAACCAAATCTATAATATTGGAACGGGTATTCCAACCAGTATAAAAGATGTATGTGAAATATGTCAAGAAGTTTTAGGTAAGAAAATTGGTTATGAAATTAAGCCAGCCAGACCATTCGATTTATCATTTTTTGTTTATGATGTCTCTAAATCCAAAATAATTCTGGGCTATAACCCTAAATGGAAAATAAGAGAAGGAATACAAGATGTGACTAAGGTGGAGAAGACTGGTAAATGATAGACAAAATTGGTATCGAAAAAGAAGCGTTTATTCTAAAAGGAAAAGAGATAATTGAGCCAGCACTATATGGTTTTCCTTTCGATGAGTTTGGTTTTCTTGTTGAGATTAGAAGTCATCCTTATTCATATGCCTCTGGACTATTACATGAACTTCAAATACTCACTAAAGCACATGAAGCGCAAGCGAAGGCTCTTGGATTAGAATTAAGAGTGGCTCATAGATTAAAAATTCCAAAGGATTTTATTGAATATCTATCAAAAGAATATGCCTATGATTATCTTCCAGACTTAACTGCCAATATAAATAGTGGAACGACATATACTCATGCTACTGGTTTGCATAATGGGTGGGCAACAGCAGGTCTCCATATACATTTTTCAAGACATGATGAAAGAGGAGCGAGGATACAGTTACCAATAGAATCTATCGTAACCTCGATGGATGCATCATTTTTGGAATTAATTAAAAAAGCCAAACGTGTATCTGGTGAATATGAGATAAAAAAGCATGGATTTGAATATCGAAGTTTACCATGCGACGCTCCTATAGAAGATGTTGTAAGGACTGCATTTAAAATACTGCGGAAGGTATAAAATACGAATATTCTTACAGATAATATAACTGCATATCTAATCGGTGCCGATTATAATGGACAGAGAAAATGTGCTCGATTAATTTTCTATGAACCGTTATTGAATAAACTTTTTTCGTGGAATGGTGAAAATCATGACCCATATTGTCTAACAAATTTATCTCCATTTGAATTAGAGAAAATATCCGCTCTCATGAAACATCCAAGTCTGAAAAGAATGGAACTGATTACAAAGTTTGATGCTTTGAGGAACGAAGATGTTGTTGTTACAAAAGTTATCGCTAATGACCCGAAAGCGATTGGAAGTGGTAAACCAACAGAAAATATCCGAGATATCATTCCAGAAGAAGGTGGCGGAAAGGTTTGGGAAGCGCGAATTCCTTATAGTTCCTGTTATATTTATGATAAAAATATAGAAATGGGCATGCCGTATAACATCTTAGATAAAACGTTAAGTCGAGTAGTTTATTATGATGCTGAAGAGCGAATCAAACAAATAACTGAAAAAGTCAAGGTTACAGATGATAGATGGGTTAGGCTTTGTGAATATCCAGTCCCAGAATTTTTGCGGGTGGCTTTGGACATTGAAGTTTTGGGTGCTGAAAAAACTCGTGTTCCAGACCCAACGAAAGCCGAATACCCAATTATATCAGTTTGTTTGATTGGAACAGATGGCAAACGAAAAGTTCTTCTTTTGTTACGAGAAGGAGTTGAAGTAGGAATCGACGTAGTGAATGCCAGCCTAGAATTTTTCGCAACGGAACGGGACTTGGTAAAAAAATTATTCGAAGAACTTAAAGGTTATCCAGTAGTAATAACTTTCAACGGCGACAACTTTGACTTGCCTTATGTATATTATCGAGCCATAAAATTGGGAATAGATAAGGAAGACGTTCCGATTTTTATTACTCATCACGGAGCTAAAGTCAGGGACGCAATTCATATTGACCTTTACCGATTTTTCTTTAATCGTTCGCTTCGCAACTATGCATTTAGTGGTAAATATAAGAGTGTTGCTTTAGATGAAATCGCTCTTGCTCTTTTAGGAAAAGGTAAATTGCATTCAAATG
>Ga0315296_10002439_pt1 | contig 15879 bp, 12 predicted proteins | sample YL17G14_18_MG_FD_203921 | JGI IMG/M metagenome (GOLD analysis project Ga0315296, IMG submission 203921) | Sediment microbial communities from Yellowstone Lake, YNP, Wyoming, USA - YL17G14_18 | ecosystem: Environmental > Aquatic > Freshwater > Lake > Sediment | place: USA: Wyoming | collected... | reverse complement strand
CCGTTCCAGAAAACTGGAAAGCGGTTTTCAAGACCGCCGCCTTAAACCACTCGGCCATCCCTCCGTCAAGAGAATTTATTTTACCCGCTGTTCCGCACAGCCGCAAGCGGAAATTCCCCCGGCCTCTTCCTTGCCGATGATCGTGGCTTGACTTTTATTTTCAAGGCTTATAAGGAAATTCAGAAAGGACTAGCTGATTCGTTCCAGACCGTCCATGTAAGGCCGGAGGGCTGCAGGGACGGCGACCGTGCCGTCCTTCTCCTGGTAATTTTCCAGGATGGCGCTGACCGTCCTGCCGACGGCCAGACCGGAGCCGTTGAGCGTGTGGACGAATTCGAGCTTGGCCTTGGGCTCCCTGCGAAACCGGATGTTGGACCGGCGCGCCTGAAAATCGCCGCAGTTGGAGCAGGACGAAATTTCCATATAGCCCTTCCGCGACGGCATCCAGACTTCCAGGTCATAGGTTTTTTGGCTGGCAAAGCCCATATCGCCCGCGCACAGGACGACGACGCGATAGGGAATGCCCAGCCTCTTCAAAATCTCCTCCGCGTCCGTGGTCATTTTCTCGAGCTCTTCGAAGGACTTTTCCGGCAGGGAAAAGACCATCATCTCGACTTTGTTGAACTGGTGCTGGCGGATGAGGCCGCGGATGTCCTTTCCGTACGAGCCGGCTTCGCTCCTGAAACACGGGGTATAGGCCACGAACCGCTGGGGCAGGACCGCGGCCTCGAGAATTTCCTCACGGTAATAATTGGTGAGAGGCACCTCGGCCGTGGGAATGAGATACCAGCTCGTGCCTTCGAGCTTGAAAAGGTCGCTGGCGAACTTGGGAAGATTTCCGGTGCCCGTCAAGCTTTCGGCATTGGCTATAAAGGGCGGCAGGACCTCCTTGTATCCGCGTTCCCGCGTGTGAATATCGAGCATAAAATTGATCAGCGCCCGTTCCAGCCTGGCCCCGGCTCCCAGGTAGACCGTGAACCTTGATCCCGTGATCTTGCCGGCGCGCTCAAAATCCAGGATCCCCAGTTGAGTCCCGATATCCCAGTGGGGCTGGGGCATAAAGGGTAATTCTGGCGGCGTTCCGGACCGCCGGACTTCCCTATTATCAGCGGTGCTTTTGCCTTCGGGAACGGAATCGTCGGGGATGTTGGGAATATTGAGAAGAGTCAGACGGATCTTTTCATCGACTTGCCTGAGCTCATCCTCGAACGCCTTGATTCGGTCGCCGACCGTTCTCATATCGGCGATCAAGCTCGAGGCGTCCTTTTTCTCCCGCTTGGACTGGGCGATGAAGTCCGATGCCTTGTTCCGCTCAAAACGAAGTTCTTCGGCTTTTCGGAGGATCTTTTTCTTCTCGTCCGACAACCGGCTGAATTCGTCCAGGTTGATGGTGACGCCCCGCGAACCGATCTTTTTCAGGATAAGGTCTTTGTTCTCCAGGACAAATTTGGCATCCAGCATCGCCCGGATTATAGCACAAGCCGTCCAAATCGAAAACAAGCCGGCCGGGCGGCGGACGAAGTTCGACGCCCGTTGGAAGGGGTCTTCCCTCCAAGTTGACTCACCGCCTGGATTCACATATAGTAAAAACAAAAAATGGCCCCAAAAAAGAAAGCCAAAGATTTCAGAGGCTATATCCAGGTTTACACGGGAAACGGGAAAGGAAAAACGACGGCGGCCCTGGGCCTTGCCCTGAGGGCGGCCGGGCACGGCTACAGGTGTTATTTCGGGCAGTTCCTGAAAGGGCAAAAGTACGGAGAGCTGGAGGCCATAAAAAAGCTCTCGCCGCTCATCACACTCCGTCAGTTCGGCCGCAAAGGCTTCATCCATGTCACCGAAAATCCCGAGGATGAAGATATCCGAAGGGCGCGGGACGGCTTGAAGAAATGCCTGGCGGCCATGCTCTCGAAAAGATACGACTTGGTCGTCCTGGACGAAATCAACGTCGCCCTTTACTTCAAGCTCCTTTCCGAAAAAGACGTCCATGGCTTTCTGGACCGGAAACCCGATAACGTCGAGGTGGTCCTGACCGGGCGCTACGCCCCAGCCTCGCTCATCCGGAGGGCCGACCTGGTCACGGACATGCGGGAACGCAAGCATTACTACCGAAAAGGCGTGCCGGCCCGGATCGGCATCGAAAAATAAGCCCCCTATGGAACGAGAGCAATTCGAACGTCTTGTCGAAGAGGCCCTGGCCGGCCTGCCCCAGAAGTTCAAGAAGTACATCGAGAACGTGGTCGTGATCGTGGAGGATTATCCCTCGGGAGAAACCCGGCGCAAAGTCGGGGCGTCCCGGTCGAGCAGTATCCTCGGGCTCTACCACGGCGTTCCCTTCAAGCACCGGGGACCCTATTACGGCAACATTCCTCCCGACGTGATCGTCATCTACCAGAAACCCATCGAAGATATTTGCGAAACCGAGGAGGAGCTCAAGGAAAAAGTCCAAGACGTCGTCCTCCATGAAGTCGGGCATTATTTCGGCATGAGCGATGCGGAACTTCACCGAATTGAGCGCGAGCTCAGACGGAGAGGATGATCGCCGGCTTTAGAGGCCATATAATCTTTGAGGAGAAGGCTCTGTGGAAAAAAAATTCAGAGGGATCTTTGCGGCGCTGGTGACTCCGTTTGTCGGAGAGAACCTGTCCATAGAAAAATTCAAGGATAACATCCAGAAATACAACGCCTCGGCATTGGCGGGATACGTCGTTCTCGGCTCCACCGGAGAATGCGTTTCGCTCTCGGAGGAGGAATCGGCCCGCTTGGTCCGGACGGCCAAGGAAGCTGCGGCTAAGGGGAAAAAGGTCGTCGCCGGCACCGCCCGCGAATCCACCAAGCTGACCATAGAATTCACAAACGCGATGGCGAACCTCGGCATCGATGCCGCCCTTGTCCGGCCGCCGAGCTATTATAAGTCGAAAATGAGCCGCGACGCCCTGAAAAAGCACTATCTGACTCTAGCCGATAAATCCAGGGTCCCTCTCATCATCTATAACATTCCTCAGAATACAGGAATCTCCCTCGACAGTCAGCTGATCATCGAACTCTCCGGCCATTCGAAAATCGTCGGCCTCAAAGAGAGCGCCGGAAACCTGTCGTTTCTGGGAGAGGTCGTCCCCCAAGTCCCGGCCGGATTCAGCTATCTGCTGGGGTCCGGAAATGTGATCCTCCCCGGGTTGGTGATGGGGGCCTGCGGTGCCATCCTGTCGGTCGCCAACGCCGCACCGGACATCTGCCTGAAGATTTATCATCTCTTCCAAGAAAACAAAATCGAAGCGGCCGCCAAGCTCCAACGCGATCTGATCCCTCTGAACAAAGCGATCATGGAGACTTACGGCATCCCGGGCTTGAAATATGCCCTCGATGTCCAGGGCTATTATGGAGGCCCCTGCCGGCTGCCGCTTCTTCCGATCGAAGAAAATGGAAAAGCGGAACTCCGCGGTCTCCTGAAAAGGCTGGGCTTGAAACCTTGGACAAGGAGGCCAAAATGAAAATTCTGCGGCCGTTCAGCTGGGGTGACGATTTGACGGCCCTCAGCAAAATAAGCTATCAATAAAAACGCATGAGGGGACGGTGCCTTTCGGCTGCCGTCCCCCTAAAAATCTACTTCTTGACGATTTCGACGCGGCGGTTCTTGGCCCGGCCGTCTTCGCTGCGGTTATCGGCGATAGGCTTGTCTTGGCCCCAGCCTACGGCGCTCAGCTGGCCGGCGGCGATCCCCTTCTGGACAACGGCGTTCATGACTGATTTGGCCCGTTGTTCCGAAAGCGTCTTGTTCGAGGCCGGCGTCCCCACATTGTCCGTGTGGCCTTCGATGCTGATCTTCAGGTCTGCATGGGCTTTCAGGAGCGCGGCGATCTGATCGATGATGGGCATGGACTCGGGCTTGATTTCGGATTTGCCCGTGTCGAAATTGATATAGAGAGCCATGAAGCCATCTTTATTAAGAGCGTTGTACATGGCGTCCGCTGTTATTTCCTGGACCATCTCCCCTTTTTCAAGAATGATCAGCTGGATGCCGGTGGTACCATTATAGGTCGCGATCGAGACCCAGATTTCACGGTTATTCTTGACGAGCTTGAAGGTTGCCGCCCCGGCGTTGGCGTCCTGGTAAAGTGTGACACCCCCGAGGGATTTGACGGCAGTTTCGTAATTGCGGATGATCTGGAGGCCGCTGGGGGCTTGGGCACCTTCCTTCAAGGAGTAGTCGATCACGGTTTTATCGCCTTCGACGGTCTCCGTCTTGCCGCCCGCGATGGTGAATTCCACGGCATCGAAATTCTTTTCACAGTTGGTAATATAATAATTCTTCATCCGGGTGAACAGCGGATGGTCTTTGCAGCCTTCGGCGTCCGTTTCCTGGGCTAGGCTGAAGTTGGCCGCAGCCAGGATGGCCAGCGCGAAACTTGAAATCACCAAGAGTCTGGGAATCCTTTTCATCCTGATCTCCTTTCCGAATTTTTATTTCGGGCTACGGATTTTAAACAAAGACCGTGCACCCTGCTTCGACCATTCTCTCCCTGCGTTGTCCCTGCAGTTAACTCAGGCAAGGCTGACTGAAGCACAAGAGGCCGTCCTGCTGCCGCTGCTACCTTCCGGTCCTGACGGGGTTCACAGGAAGCTCTTTGCTCAGGGCCCCGACCCTCATCGCCACTTGCAGGGCCACAGTCCAGAAAGGGCTCGGCCTCGGCAAGGACTTCGACCCCACTATAGCGGGTTGTGGGCAACAGGGCACCGCTAGCTCCCCGTCTAGCACGGTCGAGCTTAACATTATACACGGATTGCTACGAATTTTCGAAGGCTTTTGTAAGAATCTCCGTTTGCGTGATTTTCTATCGGTGTCGGAATCGCCCCCGGCCCCCTGGGGAACCAGTCCCGACGGGGCTCCCCTCCGCTAGGGGAGCATCAGGGGCGATTCCAACGCCTCTTTAAAATCACATATTTGGAGATGCTTCCGAGGCTTTTGAAAGGAAAGAAGCCGGCCGCGGCCTAAAACCTGTAGGCGGCGCCAAAGCGAAGGATCAATCCATCCCAAATTCCCGCCTCGCCCAGAAGGCAGACGTTGGGATAAACTTCTACTTTGACCCCGAAATTCAACTGGAGAAGGATAAAGGTCTTCGGGATCTGGAAATCCAGCCGCGTCGAAAGCGCCTCGAAGTCGCCGGTCTCCGACTCCCCAGAGATCGTTTCCTTGTTCGATCCCGATTGATAATCTGCCGACCAAGCGTAACTGTACTCTCCGTCGAGGGAAGAAATCCCAAAGCCGAGCACGAAGTACGGCGTGACCATGCGGCCCGCGTTGAAGTCCCAGCGAAAACTGAAATTCGTTGTGAATGGGCTGGTCGTGATCACCGCGTCTGCGTTGGCGGCGGCATAGCTTCCGTTTGAGAAATCCTGTCTGGCCTTGCCGGCGACGGCCAGCCTGATGGTCGTCTTTTCCAAGGAAAGACCGAAGCTGAATGTCCCCGCCCTTCCCCTGGAATAATAGCGGATCTCGAGGCCGTAATTGGACCCGGAAGTATCCAAGGTCAGCTCCTGAGCATAGCTCGATTGGACCAGGATTCCATGCAAGTTCTGGACCTGTTTAACCACTTCATCCTGGACTTCCTCTCCAAGCCTATCCGTCAGAGATTTCTCAAACAATCCCTTGATGAGATCCAGGCCCCACATGGAATAGTGAGCTCCGACCTCCCAGTGGCCGCCCTTCGCCGGCTGGACAGGCTGGGTCATTTCGGGTGCGGGAGCGGGCTGCCTGGCGGGAAGCTTGGCCGCCGCTTCCGGCGGCGCTTCCTCCTTTTTGGCTTCCTGCCTGATCGGCTTTCGGTCTTCGACAACCTTCGCCGGGACCTCTTTCTTGAGGGCCTCCTCGCCGCCGGCGGCCGGAAGCTTTTCCCGTCGCTCTTTTTGGACTTGATTGAAAAGCTGGGTAAATCCCTTAGGATAGAACAGCTCGGAAATTTCTTTGTTGGGGTCCACTTCCGAGACTTTGCGCATCCATTTTACGGAATTGGCCATGTCCCTAAGATAAAAATAATCGAGGGCCAGCCCGAAATAGGCCCGGGACAGGCTGGGCTTGCTCTGAGAAAGAGCGGCGGCTTCGAGGTAGCCGCCGATGGCCAGTTTGTAATCTCCTTTATGCGAATAGGCGTCCGCTTGGGCCAGGAGCTTTTGGATTTCATCCTCTTGGGACTGTGAAGCCTGGCCGGCAAAGGCCAGGGGCGAAGCGATGAGGGCGGCGCAGATCAGGGCCATCCAGCGGAAGGCCCGGAATTTTCCAGAGTTATTGGTCATGACATTTTCCTTCATCTTAAATTGAGTCGGACGAACGCATCTGAAATGAAATCCTAACCGGGGATGGCGGATTTGTCAAATGACAGCCGGCCTGAAGCATCCCCAAATATGTGATTTCAAAGAGGTGTCGGAACCGCCCCCAAGGCCCCCTAGCGGAGGGGGGCCCCGTCGGCTTTTTGACGGGGGGAACCGACGGGACTGGTTCCCCAGGGGCCCGGGGGCGATTCCGGCACCGATAGAAAATCACGCAAACGGATGCTTACTGCCCGGTCGGGCAAAATCCATGTGTCCTTGACAGGCCTCCGGGCAAATGATAGAAATCTCTTATTTCACACCCTAGGAGGTTTGGATGAAAAAAACATTTTCCCTAGCCAAATTTTGCTTCAGCCTTTTTATTTTCCTATCAATAGCCGTATTCGTTCATGCTCAGACATCCCCTGAAGCATTTCTGGGCTTCAAGGTCGGCACCGATAAGAAGCTGGCCGACTACAATCAAATCAAAGCCTATTTCGAAAAACTGGCCCAGGAATCGTCCCGGCTTAAGCTGCTGACGATCGGCACATCGACTCTCAAGAAACCGATGATCATGGCCGTCATCACCTCGGAAGAGAACATGGCCAAGCTCGATCGATACAAGGAGATCGTCAGGAAATTGCGCGATCCCCGCTCGCTTCCCGTCGAGGAAGCCAAGAGGTTGGCCAAGGAAGGCAAGGTCATCGTGCTCATCACCGCCAGCCTCCACGCCACCGAAATCGCCGCTTCCCAAGCCTCTATGGAACTTGCCTACAACCTGGTCACGGGAAAAACTCTCTTTGACGCTAAAAAAATCCTGAGCGACGTCATCGTCCTCCTCTGCCCCACGCATAATCCCGACGGCAACCAAATGGTCATCGACTGGTACAAAAAATATCTCGGCACGAGATATGAGACCGGCTCGATGCCCTGGCTCTACCATTATTATGCCGGCCACGACGACAACCGCGACTGGTTCATGCTCAACCTGCCCGAGACCAGGGCTATCACCAAGGTTCAATATCAGGATTGGCTGCCGCAGATCCATCTCGACCAACACCAAATGGGGTCCACGGGCGCCCGGCTTTTTATTCCTCCGTACATGGACCCGCCTCTGCCCAATATCCAGCCTATGATCTGGCGGACTGCCAACCTCCTCGGCACGTCCATGGCCTACGACCTCCAGCAGAACGGCAAGAGCGGTGTCGTCAACGGCCGGAGCTACACAGGTTGGTACATCGGCGCCTGCGACGATACGCCCTGGCTGCACAATGTCATCGGCATCCTGAGTGAGGCGGCCTCGGTTCGGCTGGCCACGCCCATCTACATCGAGCCGAACGAGATCCCGAAGTCCTACTACGAAAAGATGATGGATTTTGTCGATCCCTGGAGGGGCGGTTGGTGGAGGCTGCGTGATATCGTTGAATATGAGCTGATCTTCAGCCAAAGCCTGATCAAGACGGCGGCGCTCCACAAGGAAGATTTCCTGTTCAACTTCTATCAAATGTGCAAAAATTCCATCGAGAGAGTGGACAAGGACCAGCCGTTCGCTTTCGTCATTTCCGCCAAACAGCATGATTATCCCACGATGCTCAAAATGCTCGATGTGCTCCAGATGGGGGGCGTCGAGATCCATCAAGCCAAGGCCGATTTCGTCGCCGACGGCAAATTCTTCCCCGCCGGATCGTTCGTGGTGAAGACCGCCCAGCCCTACAAGGCCTATGCCTGGGCGCTCCTGGAAAAGCAGAAATATCCCGACATGCGGCAGTATCCCGGCGGCCCTCCAGAACCTCCCTACGACAACGCCGGATGGACGCTGCCCCTCCAAATGGGGGTCTCTTGTGAAGAGATCAAGGAGCCTTTTGAAGTCAAGCTCGAAAAACTCGTCCAAGTCCCCTATCCTCCTGTCCCGCCAAACCAGGGCGCGGCGAACTATGTCGCCCTGGGCTCTCAGATCAACGCCTCCTACACGATCGTGTTCTCTCTTCTCAAGGACGCCAAGGCCGAAGTCTGGAGGACCAAGGCCAAAATCAATAAAAAAGGCATCGACATCCCGGCGGGAAGCTTCATCGTCAAGAACTCCCCCGATGTTAAAAAGGCGCTGCCGGCCCTCCTCCAGAAGCATCATCTGGCCGTCCTCGACTTCGAGGATGTCGCCGACATTGCCAAGTCGCCCCTGAAATTCCATCGGGTGGGCTTGTACCAGTCCTGGAGAGGCAACATGGATGAAGGCTGGACGCGTTATATGTTCGATGATATGAACATCCCCTACAAGACCCTTCACAATGAAGACATCAAAGGCACGAAGGAAAAGAAGGTCGACCTCCGCGCCGATTACGACGTCATCGTCTTCTCCGACGAGAGCGGAACCACGATCAAATCGGGCCAGCGCGGCGGCTTCCCGGGCGGGCCGAGCGGCGCTCCCGGAGGAGGGCCCGGAGGAGCGCAGGTCCGGCAGCCCGCGTCGACAACGCCTCCGGAATATGAAGGCGGGATCGCCCAGGAAGGTGTCGATGCCCTGAAAGCGTTCGTCGAGAAGGGCGGAATCATCGTTCTCCTCAACCAGGCCTGCACCCTGGCCTTCAATGAGTACGACGTCCCGGCGCGCAACGCCCTTCAGAACGTGGAGCGGACGCGGTTCTTCTGCCCAACATCGATATTGAAAATCCTGGTCGACAACGAGACGCCGATCGGCTACGGCATGCCTAAGGAGGCCGGCGCCATGTTCGTCAACAGCCTGGCACTGGACACATCCGCTCCCGGCTTTGAATGGGACCGTAAAGTCGTAGCCAGCTATCCCGAAGACGATATTCTGATGAGCGGCTGGCTGCTCGGGCCGGATGTGATCGCCCGCAAGGCCGCGGTCGTGGACACAAAATACAAGGACGGCCGGATCATTCTCATCGGCGTCCGCTGCCAGAACAGGGCCCAATCGCACGGCACATACAAGTTCCTGCTCAACGGACTGCTGTATCCCGATAAAGATTAGGATAGTTACGGAAAAAATCAGGGATCATTGCCCGCTCAAACCGGAGCGATCATGTCCCAGCGGGTGCTGTCGATGATCTTTGACACAGGCCAAATGAGAACAGCGATGACCGGCACCGCAATAAGAACCCCGTAGGGAATAAAGGTCAGCCCGAAATGGACAAGTCCCAGAAAGCCAGGGAGAATGAGAAGGAGGAACCCCGCGATTCCTTTCTGGGCCTCCCGGGCGACCCCGTAGGGCTTAGCAAAAGGAAGCTCGTTTTTGACGATTAAAGAAAGAGCGTAGCTCGTGAAAATCATATTGATGAAGGCCAGGCCGACGTCATCGATCACCGGCGGCCCCCAGATGAACAGCGTGGGAATAGAGAGAAGGAAGAATATGCTCCCCCCGAACTTCACGACCATGGCTTTGACTCCGCCCCTGAAGAGATCGCCCGGCCTGGCAATAGGCAGGGAACGGTAAATCCACGCCGCCTGGAACTGGTCGCTCAGCCTCATCTGGAACAGCGTCATCGGAATGAGCATGCATCCGACATACAGGAAAACGAGATAGAGCTTCGTGTTGGGCAAATTCTGGAGCGTCTGGGCCAACCCTCCCTTCCCCCGCAGGGTCAAAACGACGGCGATAATCAACATATACCCGAAGGTCGGGTAAGTCTTCAGCTTGAATTTTCGGTCCCGGTTGGAGATCAACCAGACGAACTGGAATGCGGCCCGTTCAACGGGACGGGAAGTCGCGATCCGGGAAAAGAATATCGGCAAGCTGCGGCCTAATGTTTTTTTCTCCCGGGCGGGACCTGTCTTCTCGAGTTCCAGGAGAGCCTTATTGAATCCGGGCGCAAGATATTTGACGACGACGACGACGAACAGGACCGGCAGCCCGATCCCCATCAGCGTCAGGAACAGGGCCTCTTTGGATATCACTCCGCGGACGGCGGCATCGACCGGCGCCGCAACCCAGGCCGGCGGGACAAGGTATGCCCACCACCGGATTTCAATCGAGAAGCCCTTCAGGAGAGAGGCTCCCATCAACCGGGGCAAGAGCTGATAACTGCCCAGGGCGACGGCCGCCATGAAAATCTGGAAATAGAGGATGATATCCCGAAACCGCTCCTCTCCCGAGATTTTGATCAAAAGCAGATAAAAGATATTGGAGAGAAAGACGATGAACAGAACCGAAAAAATGAGAGAGACGGGGAAGGTCAATGTGAACACCGGGCCGTATTTGACGGTCCCGACGACGAGCGTCCCCAGCGAGAGGGACAGTGTGATCATCAGCATATAAACGGTGATATGGACGATCCGGGCTACAGCCAGGGTCCGGCCGTCGATAGGCCGGAACTGAATGATGGCGTTGTCCGTGGTGTCGAGCAGGACGGAGCTGAAGTCGGAGATCAGAGCGACCGCAGTCATGACCATGATCATGGCTTGGATGATGACGAGCGCGGTGAACAGGGACGGGATTTGAACAAGGAGCAGCCCGGCAAAGAGTCCCATGAAGGCGTAAATGAACATGACCCAGATCATGGAGTTGGAGACTTCCTTGTTGGACTTACGCTGGGCAACGGATTTTTCTTGCCGGTTGTCGATCGTCAGCTTGATCCAGAGGAGCGCCCTGAATTTGGGATAATCGACCTTCAGGATCTCAAAGAGCCGGCGAAACCCATCCAGGATCTTGAGGATGAAGTCCGTCACGGCTTTCTGCCCCTTTCGAAGGCCGAGATGAACTCCTCGGCCAGGCGGTCCTGGCCGCTGCTCCCGGTGAGCTGGGTGAAGATTCTCTCCAGCGACTCGCCTTTGTTCATGCCCTGCAGTTCATCGAACGTCCCGTCGGCGATGATGGCGCCCTTGTCGATGATGACGATCCGATCGCACACCCGTTCCACGACGTCCATGACGTGCGAGCAATAAAAAATCGTTTTTCCCTTGGCCGCCAGGCGCGACAGGATTTCCTTGACGACGACCATCATGTTGGCGTCCAGGCCGGACAACGGTTCGTCCATGAACAGGATGTCCGGATCGTGGATCATGCTGGCGATGATGAGGACCTTTTGTTTCATCCCCTTGGAGAAAGAGGTCATCCGGGCGTCTGCGTTCTCCTTGAGCCCGAAGAGACGGAGCATGTCCGCGGCGCGCTTCTGGATTTCCGGCCCGGGGATTTCGTGGATCTGTCCGAGGAAGCGCAGGAATTCATTTGGCGTGAGAGTCTCGTAGAGGGCGGCGGTCTCCGGCACATAGCCGATGCGCTTTTTGACGTCCTGGGCATGGTCAGAGATGTTCAGGCCGAAAACCCTGACCTCCCCGCTGAACTCCGGGATCATGCCGATCATGATTTTGACGGTCGTGGTTTTTCCCGCGCCGTTGGGTCCGATGTATCCGATGATCTGCCCGGGAGCGATATCGAGATTAATCCCCATGAGCACGTTGGTCGTGCCGTCGTAGCTTTTCTTCAGGTCACGCAGAGTGATGATCGGATTCTGTTGGTTCATGGCCGCCCTCATATCAACTAGATAATAATATATAATCATACGGAGGCTTCCCTTTCAAGTTCAAAAATTACTATTCTTATCAGAGCAGGCCCAATCCACGGCCCATGCAAATTCCTTCTTAAGGATTCCTTTATCATTCCCGCGATCGTCTTGACTAGTGACAGAGGAAGGCGGTATGTTGTCAGCGAGAGAGGGTATCATGCGGCGAAGAGATTTTTTAAAAAACAGCGCTTTGGGATCTGCGGCACTGGCTTTGAATCCTTGGCTTCCCCATGGCCCCGACCGAGCTATCAAACCCAAGGTATCAGACACGTCCCGGTCGGCAATAAAAAAACAGGCGGCCTACCTCGTTCTCGAGGGGCCGCCCAGGTCACGGGGCCGGATCCACGGCGAGGCTCTGCGTTCCCAAATCAACGCCCTGATGGAGATCTGGAAGGACCAGCTCGGGCGGCAATATAAGGTCGATCCCAAGCAATATATCCAGAAATTTTTGGCTGACACGAAATTCCCGGAGGCCATTCGGAAATGGACGCCGGGCCTCATGGAAGAAGTCCGGGGCATCGCCGAAGGGGCGGCTGTTGACGCCGAGATACGGCTCATGGCGCTTGAAAAACGCTTAAAGGATCCCGTCAAGCGGATCACCCTCGAAGTCATCAAAGAAGCCTTGAGCTCGAAGGACGACCCCCGCAATCCCGTCTGCCTCGAGAGAAGGCCCGATGGGCGGGGCAGCTTCACAGCAGGATGTGTAATCATGGAGCTTTCCGAAAAGCCTAAGCTCCACTTCGCGCCGGGTCCTCCGTGCGCGACGGAATTCCAGACGTATACCTTTGCTGAGGCGCTCTAGCTTATTTCCACTCCTCGACGATGGCGGCGAGGAGCTTGGTCAAGGCCTCCAGGTCGCTCCGGACGATCTTTTCGATAAACGAATGGGCGTAAGCGCCAGGCCAGGAGAGCGGGATATCCACGGCGCCCTCCGGGACAAACACCGAGCCGTCATTCCCTCCGCGCGAGTTCGAGATTTGAATGGGAATCGCATATTTCTTGGCCAGCTCGGCGACTTTCCGGATCTCGGTTTTGGGAACGATGTTGCTGCTGTCGATGGCACGGATGACGGCGCCTTGGCCCAGGATCGCATTGCCAAAGCGTTTGTTTTCCAGGGGCGAATCCGTGGACACAAATGTATCAATAGCAAAGACATAATCGGGCTTGAGGATTTTTGAAAGGGCTTGGGCTCCGACGAGGCCGATTTCCTCTTCGACATCCCAAGCAAAGGTGATCGTCTTGCCTTTGACTCTTGACCAATCAATTTGGAGCGCGGCGCCGAGGAGGGCGGCGCAACCGGCCCGGTCATCCACGGCCCGCGTCGACATGATATCGGAGGCGAGCTCAACCAGCTTTTTTTTAAAAATGACTTGGTTTCCCTCGGCAACGCCTAAAGCCCTCGCTTCTTGTTCCGAGGAGACGCCGAGATAGAGCTCAAAAGCCTCTTGACCTGCTTGCGGCTGAGCGGGCGTGGGCTTCTGAGCAGGATTGAGCGAAGCCGTCTGAGAAGGTGCTTGCGTTGCGCCTGTTTGGCTTTGAGGCGGATTCTGGGATGAAGCGCGTCCGGTGGACTGACTTTGATAATAATCAGGCCGGGGCTGAATGACGCCCTCGACAGGCCCCTTGGCCGTATGGATGACGAACGGCCTGGCTTCGCAAGCCTGGGCCAGAAGCCCGCCGCGGGCCCTCAAAAGCGCCGTCCCCTGCGGCGTGATCTTGTCGATTACAAATCCCAATTCATCCGAATGCGCCACGAACAGGAGATGAGGACGCCCCTCGCCCACCGTGAACCAGATGCTGGCTTTCGCGTCGCGTTGGACTTTCAGCGACGAAGGCAGAGTTCCCTGGATGAAATCAGAAACTTTTCCTTCCTGGCTGGAAATGCCGGGAATGAGGACAATTTTTTTAAACAACTCCCAGGAGGAAGCCGGATCTTTGGCCTGGCCGCCGAACGCGGCGATGCTGAGAATCAGCGATAAACTGAGAATGGAGATCGCGTATCTTCTCATTTTGCCCTCCCGGAAGCAATCAGGCTAAGAACAAGATCTTTAAGCGCCTGGACATCTTTGAAATCCACGACTTCGACCGGTGTATGAGGGAACTTGACCGGCAAGGCCAGGATCAGCGCCTCGGTCGAATCGCCCAGGAATGGAGTCAGAAGGATCGACTCCGCGCCCACCATGGACTGTACAGGAATATTTTTTTCGCGGGCGATCGTGTCGATAATATCTTTAAGCTTCGAGGCACCCTCCTTCCCTTCGACAAGAACCGGGCCTTTACCGAGGGCAGGGCTTTTTTCGCCCCGGTCGGCCGCCACTATATCCAGGATGAGCACTTTCTGGGGCTTAAGCTTCTTTTTAGCTCGCATGGCGCCTAAAGCTGACCGAGATCCCCGAGCCGGAAACTTGGTCTGGGCCATCCAGCCCAAGGCGACTTCCTGGGATGGCTTTATTCGGCTCAGTTCCGCGGCTATGCTGAGGAGCACGGCGCACTCCGTTTTCAGGCCGAGAGCATGGCCCGCCCACCGGTCATTGGCCAGTTCGCTGAGGTCCGGCCAGAAGGTCACGGGATCGAGAATTTCTACACCCTTCGCCCGGGCCTCCTCTTCAGAGCGGGTGCCGATATCCAGAAAGACCAAATCAAGAGAAAAGCTCTTGGAGAGCTCTTCTCTTCTCTCACGCGTCAAAAGGTGCATGGCCGGCTGGGAAACGATTCCCTGGAGAAGCCCCTTTTGCGTCGAGATCATGACCGGATGGCCGAGCAGGTAGGAATCAAAGAGCGGATGAGGAGGCTGGACGGCCCGGTCCAACCTCAGATACCCGTCGGGATTGATCCCGCTCACGATATAGCCATACTCATCAAGCGCGGTCAGCACGGCCAGCCGCGGCTCTCCCTTTCCCCAGCGCGCGTAAAGACTGCCCATGGGGTCCTTTTCCTTGACGGCGCTTTTCGGCAAAGACTGCTCGATCTTTGCCGTCAGGGCCTCCTCGTTTCCGGTTGATGAAGGAATCGGAAAAAGCTCTTTGACCAGGCTTTTCATATCTTGGGCCGCGGCGAAGACTACGCCGAAAAACAGCCAAAGCGCGACGGGAAGAATCGCCCCGTATAGTCTCTTTCTCATCAAAACCTCCTTAATCCTTTGGCGGATTTCAATTTGATTTTAGAGGGCGGACCGCCTCGCGAATCAAAACTTTCATTTTTCAATCAAAAATTTTGCCGGGGTTCAAAATATTGTTGGGATCGAAGACCTTTTTCAGGCCTTTCATCAGCTCGACCTGCCTCGGATCCAGGCTGAAGGCAAGATATTTCTTCTTGATGAGGCCGATGCCGTGCTCGCCGGAAATGACCCCGCCCCTGGCCCGGCAGTCCTCATAGAGCTCCTCCCGCACCTTCTCGGACTTGTCTCTCCATTCACTTTCAGGAAACGGGATGACTGCCCCGTTTTCATAACGGGCCTTCATGATGTGCGTATGGACATTGCCGTCCCCGGCATGGCCGAAGGTCGGCAGCCAGATGTCGTATTTCCGCGAAACTTCCTGGACTTTCTTGACGTGGCCGACAATTTCAGCCCGGGGGATCGAGATGTCCAGGATCTCGATCGTCTCCGATTTGATCGCCTCGTAGATCTTGCTGCGGATGTCTAGGACGGTCTCTTGCTTCTTGGCCGTGTCGGCGATGAAAACATCGAGCGCCTCATTCTCCAGGGCCGCTTCGGCCACGGCCTGGGACAGACGGTCCATCTCTTCTTCGCTCTGGGCATCCAGGATGACGAGGAGATGCGTTTGTCCCTGGGAACAGGGCCATTTCTTATGAAGGTGCTCTTCCGAGATTTTGATCACGTCCAGGGGGACGAATTCCAGGGCCAGCGGCACGATCTTTTTCTTAAACATAAGAGGGACGGTCTCGATGGCCTTTTCCAGGCCGGCAAACGGAATGACCAGCGACCGCGTCACCGCCGGCTTGGTTAAAAACTGAATGGTCGCCGCGGTGATGACGCCGAGCGTCCCTTCCGAACCGATGAAAAGATGAAGCAGATTGTAGCCGGTACTGCTTTTGATCA
>Ga0315296_10002438_pt1 | contig 15879 bp, 15 predicted proteins | sample YL17G14_18_MG_FD_203921 | JGI IMG/M metagenome (GOLD analysis project Ga0315296, IMG submission 203921) | Sediment microbial communities from Yellowstone Lake, YNP, Wyoming, USA - YL17G14_18 | ecosystem: Environmental > Aquatic > Freshwater > Lake > Sediment | place: USA: Wyoming | collected... | reverse complement strand
CTGGTGCAGAGGCAAACTAAGAAAAAGCGCACCTTTTACGGCTGTGCTAACTATCCAGAGTGCGACTTCGCTACTCACGATAAGCCCATTCCCCACTCCTGCCCTCAGTGCGGTGGGCTCATGGCGATGCGAGGCAAGCGAATGGCAAAATGCCTGAAATGCGAATTCAGCACCAGCGCGGCCAATTTGGAGAAAGAGGCTGTGGAAGTATGATCCCGGTCCAAAGCACCAAAGGCACGCAAAAGCTTTTTTATGATTATGTCAACTATCTAACAGTGGAACGCCACGCTTCTCCCTATACCGTGCGCAATTATACCCATGACCTGCGCCACTTCCTCGGCTTCCTGAACCAGGAGAAGGTGATCAGCCTTAGAGACGTCGATCGCTTCTTGCTCCGCCGCTATATCGCATCCCTTCTGGAGCAAGGATTTGGCAAGACAAGCGTTGCCGGCAAACTGAGTGCCCTGCGCTCCTTCTATCGCTATCTGACGCGGGAGAACATCGTATCCTCAAATCCGCTACTCGCTATCTCCTCGCCCAAGCTGGAAAAGCGTCTTCCCTCCTTTCTCTCCGCAGACGAGGTCAAGCTGCTCCTGGAGAGACCTGACACCTCCACCCCCCAGGGACAGCGGGACAAGGCAATGCTGGAGCTCCTCTATGCTGCTGGGTTGAGGGTAAGCGAAATAGCGGGGTTGGATGTTAGCAACGTCAATCTTGAAGCCAAGGAGATTCGCGTCTGGGGCAAAGGCTCCAAGGAGCGAATGGTGCTCATGGGAGAGCCGGCAGCAGCTGCCTTAGGCCGCTATCTTAGAGATGGCCGCAGGCAGCTCCTTGGCAACTCAAGGACTGAAGTTTTGTTCCTAAATCGATACGGAAAGAGGTTTTCCGAGCGCGCCATCCAGATAGCGATCAAGAGATATGCCGTTGAGGCCGGGCTTGATAAGAGAGTTCACCCGCACATGCTGCGCCACAGCTTTGCCACTCATCTCCTCGACGGCGGTGCCGACCTGCGGGTGGTTCAGGAGCTCCTTGGTCACGCCAAACTCTCCACTACCCAAGTCTATACCCACATCACTCAAGCTCAAGCGCGAAAAGTTTATCTTGCCGCCCATCCCAGGGCGAAAAGACAAAAGGAGACGGATTCATGAAAATCCTGGTGATCCACGGACCAAATTTGAACATGGTGGGCAAGAGGGAAAAGGCGCTGTATGGGGACAAAACCCTGGCTGAAATCGACGCTCTGGTCAAAAAGAGAGGCCAGGAATTAGCGGCTGAAGTTTTGAGCTTCCAGTCCAACAGCGAGGGGGCGCTCATCGACTTTATTCAAGCCCAAGCGCCCAAGGCCGATGCTATTATTATCAATCCCGGGGCACTCACCCACTACGGACTGTCGCTGAGGGATGCCCTTGTTGATAGCGCTCTCCCTGTGATCGAGGTTCACCTGTCAAACATTTACGCCCGGGAGGAATGGCGTCACAAATCGGTGATTGCCCCTATCGCCAAGGGTCAGATAAGTGGCCTGGGGTGGAGGGGGTATATCGCCGCTCTGGAAATCCTGATCGCCGAAAAGGCACGATAATGAGCCTTCGTCTAAAGAAGCTGCGCCACAAGCTAGCTGAAGCGGAGCTTGAGGCTATCCTCATCTCTCAGGGGGAGAACCGCCGTTATCTCTCCGGCTTCGCCGGCTCAGCCGGCTTTCTCCTCATATCCGAGAGAAGGGCAATCTTGGCCACCGATTTTCGTTATGTGGAGCAGACACAGAGCCAGGCACCAGACTTCGAAATTTCTCGCACTGAGGGGGAACTACAAAATTGGTTCCCTGAGCTTGCTTCATCCCTAGGGGTGAAGAGGATTGGCTTTGAAGCCAATGCCCTCTCCTATTCTAGCTTCCAAAAGCTGGTCAAGATGAAAGGCAAAAAAAGCCTCGAGTTTGTGCCCACCGAGGAAATGGTGGAGTCCCTGCGGGCGATAAAGGATGAGGCGGAGCTAGAGCTTATCACAAAGGCGGTGGAGCTAGCTGATGCTGCCTTTGAAGAAATAGCACCCAAGATATGCCCAGGGATGAAAGAAAAAGAGGTGGCGTGGGAGATAGAGAGATTTCTTCGGGAAAATGGGAGCGAGAGCCTGCCCTTCAACCCCATCGTGGCCTCAGGCCCCAACTCCGCCCTGCCCCATGCCGCGCCTTCAGAGCGCGCTATCCTTCCCGGTGAGCCGGTGGTCATCGATATTGGGGCTCGGATTGAGGGCTACTTAAGCGATCTCTCCAGAACCATTTGCCCTGGCAATAATGATAAAACATTTGCTAAAATATATGACCTTGTTCTCGGCGCTCAGCTCACTGCTATCGCCACTATCGAGGCCGGGATGAGCGGGGAGCAGGCTGATGCCCTTGCCCGGATGGTTATTGAACAGGGAGGCTATGGGGAGGCCTTTGGACACGGGCTGGGCCATGGTGTTGGGCTTGCCCCCCACGAGCAGCCGCGGCTGGGGAAGGGCTCATCAACAGTTTTAGACGATGGCATGGTTTTCACCATTGAGCCCGGAATTTATTTACCGGGATGGGGTGGGGTTAGGATTGAGGATGTAGCAGTGCTAGAGAAGGGAAAGGTCAAGGTGCTGTCTAAGGCAAGGAAGATCGATTGAGGCATCAAAGCTATAAACCATCACACCTTGAATCTGGAGGCAGTTCGAAAAAGGGGTGAAAAATGATCGGCGCCGGTGATTTGAAGAAAGGCATCACCATTGAGCTTGAGGGTGGGCTTTACCAAATACTCGACTGGCAGCATATCAAGATGGGGCGAGGCTCTGCCCAGGTTAGGCTGAAGCTGCACAATATCAAAGCGGGGCACACTATTGAGCGCACCTTCCAGGCCGGGGAGAAGTTCACCCGAGCTAGGTTAGACCGCCGAGCGGTGCAATTCCTCTATTCGGAGGGGAATCTATATTATTTCATGGATTCGCAAACCTTTGAGCAGAGCACGCTTGATGCTGAGCAGCTGGGGGATGCACTCAATTACCTTAAGGAAGGCATATCCCTGGAAATACTTAGCTACAAGGATGCGCCCATAAGCGTGGAGCTACCCAACTCGGTGGAGCTTAAGGTGGTGGAAACCGGTCCCGGGTTCAAAGGGGATACGGCAACAGCAGGAAACAAGCCAGCCAAACTGGAGACAGGCATCGCCATCCAGGTTCCCATTTTCGTCAGCAATGGTGACATCGTTCGCGTGGATACCCGCACTGGACAATACCTGGAAAGGGTTTAGCCATAGTGAGAATCTATTCTGTGGGTGAGGTGACCGGCTACCTAAAGGAGCTCTTGGAAGCCGACAGTATGCTTGCCGACCTGTGGATCAGCGGCGAGGTTTCCAATCTCTCCCAGTCGGCGGCGGGGCACCTCTACTTCACCCTCAAGGATGAGGCGGGTCAACTAAGATGCGTGCTCTTTCACCATGAAAGGCTCGCCATCCAATTGGAAAACGGCGCTGCTGTAGTGGCGCATGGCCATATCTCCGTTTACGAAGTCGCCGGCAGCCTCCAGTTCTATGTTGACCTGGTCCAACCCGAAGGGGTGGGGATTCTACACCTCGAATTTGAGCGGCTCAAAGCAAAACTGGAGGAGGAGGGACTTTTCGATATCGCCCGCAAGAGGGAAATACCTCCCTTTCCCCAGCGCATTGGCATCGTCACCTCACCGGGCAGCGCTGTGTTTCACGATATCATCAATATCATAAGCAGGCGCTACCCCCTGGTGGAGCTGGTGCTCTCCCCTACCCCGGTGCAGGGTGATGGTGCCGCAGAGGGGATTGTCCAGGCAATTGAGGCCCTTAACCAGATGGAAGGCATCGACCTTGTGATCCTGGCTCGTGGTGGCGGCTCTCTGGAGGAGCTTTGGCCCTTCAACGAGGAAATGGTTGCCCGTGCTATCGCTTCAAGCAAGGCGGTGGTGATCAGCGGGGTAGGACATGATACCGACTTCACCATGGCCGATTTCGTTGCCGACCTGCGCGCCCCGACACCCTCGGCAGCGGCGGAACTGGCTGTGCCCCACCGCTCCGAGCTCAAGGCTCGCATCCTGACCCAGCAAAGGGCGCTGGTGGCTGCCCTAAAGGGCGAGATTTCCCAGCAGGGCATGGAGCTAGACCTCTTGGCCAGCCGCCTCAAATCTCTCACACCCGATGTCGATCGCTATCGGCAGCGCATAGATGAGCGGACTAGGGTGGCATCGATACGGCTTGGAAGTTTCCTTGCCCTGGGGAGGGAGAAGGTGCGCAGTCTGGAGCTAGAGCTCAGTGCCCTGAGTCCTATGGCTACACTGGGGCGAGGCTATGCCCAGGTGCAGCATTCCGCCACCGGGGAGCTGGTGACGCGGGTAGGCCAGGTTGTACGAGGCGATGCTATTGACGTTCGGGTGAGCGACGGCGAGTTTAAAGGCAGGGTCACCGGGTCGAAGAAGGGACTACAGGCATGGCTGAAGAACTTTCCTTTGAAGAAGGGCTAAATCGACTGGAGAGGATCGTTCAAACCCTGGAGGCAGGAGGGCTAACCCTTGAGCAGGCGATTTCCCTCTTCGAGGAAGGGATGCGGCTGGCAAAGATATGTAGCCAGCGGCTGGATGCCGCTGAGCTTAAGCTCACCCAACTTCAAGCTGCCTTTGAGACAGAGATACAGAACAAGGGTGAATCCCCTTGCTGAAGGCTGACTTTCACATCCATACTGCCTACTCATCAGACGGCGCAACTTCATTGGAGCATGTGTTCGCTCGCTGTAGGAAAATGGGGCTCAATTGCGTCGCAGTGACCGACCACAACACCATTCTTGGTGCCCTGAAGCTGAGAGAGCTGGCTCCATTCACCGTGATCGTTGGCGAGGAGATTGATACCCTCTCCGGTGAGATTATCGGCTATTTCCTAACCGAGGAGATTCCGGCCAAGCTTTCTGCCGAGGAGACTGCGCGCCGCATTAAGGATCAAGGTGGATTGGTGTGCATTCCCCATCCCTTTGATCGGCTCCGGCGCTCCGCTCTTCGTTATCAAACCCTGGTGAAGCTGCTCCCAAATATCGACATCATCGAAGTATTTAACTCGCGAGTTCTGCTAACTCGCCATAACATCAGCGCCCGGCTTTTTGCCCAAGACCATGGGCTTCTTGCCAGCGCCGGGAGCGATGCTCACATTGCCTCCGAAATCGGTGATACCTATGTGGTGATGCCTGAGTTCAACGACCGGGAGGAGTTTCGTCTTGCTCTGGCCCAAGGGGTGTTTGTTTGCCACAAGGCCAGCCCCTTGGTTCACGTATGGAGTACCTTGACCAGACTAAGAAAGCGTCTGAAATCTCGAAGATAAAAGCCTTGAGTCCAACCTTGGTGCATGCTATTCTAAGGGCACAGCGCTTAGGGGCAAAAAGGAAATGTACCGCATTGGCTGGTTTTCCACAGGGAGAGATAAAGCAGCCCGCGATTTGCTGAAGACTGCTTACCGCAGCATAAAGAAGGGCGAGATAAAGGCAGATATCATCTTTGTTTTTAGTAACCGGGAGCAGGGCGAAGCAAGGGAGAGCGACGCCTTTTTCAAACTTGTCCGTAGATGCCGAATACCCCTTATCTGCCAATCTTCCAATAAATTCAAACAAAGGTTCGAAAAAGGATGGAGGAACCGGTTTGAAGAAGAGGCGATGAGGAGACTGGAGGGCTTCCATCCTGACCTGTGCCTGCTTGCCGGATATATGCTCATCGTTGGTGCGGAGATGTGCCGCCGCTATCCAATGATTAATCTTCACCCCGCTGCCCCTGGCGGCCCTAAGGGAACATGGCAGGAGGTGATCTGGAAGCTGATAGCAGAAGGGGCAGGAGAGACCGGGGTGATGATGCACCTGGTAACCCCGGAGCTGGATGAGGGACCTCCGGTTGCCTACTGCACCTTTTCCCTAAGGGGCAGGCCCTTTGATAGGTATTGGAGGAAGATCGAGGGGCTTTCTATAGATGAGGTGAAAGCCAGACAGGGGGAGAGAAATCCGTTTTTCCGGCAGATCCGAAAACATGGGCTGGCCCGCGAGTTCCCGCTGATCATCGCTACGCTTATAGCCTTTAGCGAAGGCAGGTTGAGGATAGAGGGGGGAAGAGTGGTTGACAATATGGAAAAGCTAATTACAGGATATGATCTGAGTGAGGAGATAACCGCAAAAGTGAGGCGGAAGCTGTTCAAATGAACCTCATATTCTTTGACCTTGAGGGTCCCCTTTCCCCTCAGGACAATGCCTATGAATTGATGAAGCTCTTTCCCCAGGGCGACCGCATCTTTGAGGTCATCAGCCGCTACGACGATCTCCTCGCCCTGGAGGGGAGGGAGGGGTATGAGCCGGGGGATACCCTGGCTCTTATCGTCCCATTTCTGATTTTCCACCACATCTCAGAGGAGGACATCGCCAGGCTAGCGCAAACGGCAACGCTTGTTGGTGGCGCCGCTGAACTTATCGCCAGCCTCTACTCCTCAGGGTGGCAGGTATTCTGCATCAGCACAAGCTATGAACAATATGCCCTCCGTATTGCGCAAAGGGTGGGCATTTCCCCTGAAAATCTTGCCTGCACCCGATTTCCCCTAGGTCGCTACCTGAGCCAGACAAAAAAAGAAGAACTCTCCGTAGTGGAGGGGATAGAGCAGAAAATCTTGGCAATGAAGCCCGGAGACGATGAAAGTATGAAGCAGCGCCTTGACCGTTTCTTCTGGAAGGAAGTCTCCAAAACAAGCCTCGGCGTTGCCCTGAGCGAGGTGAAGCCGGTGGGGGGACGAAGGAAGGTGGAGGCGCTCAAGGGATTCGCTCAGGCTTATGGTCAATCCCTGAAGCAGGTGGTTGCTATTGGGGACAGCATCACCGATGCCAGGATGCTGGAGGCGGTCGACGCTGCTGGGGGACTGGCCATCGCCTTTAATGCCAATGAATATGCCCTGCCCTACGCCACCATGGGGCTAGCCTCGACTAACCTCGCCGATTTGGAATTGGCTCTTGAGGCTTGGCGGGAGGGAGGCAGAAAGGCAGTAGAAAGGGCGGTCGGAGAGAGGGCTGGCGGTGCTGCTGATAGAGAGAACTTTCACTGGCTTGCCGGTGGCAGCAACCTAGAGGAGGCGCTGAAGATTCACAAGAGGATTCGCCGCCTGGTGCGGGAAGAGGCAGGCAAACTTGGCTAGGGGGAGAAAATGAGCGCCATTGAAGTAATAGGGTTGGGTGCGATGAACATGGATCAAATCTACAGGGTGGAGCGCATTCTGGCTGATGGCGAAACGTCTGTAATAGAGTTCAGGCTATCGCCTGGTGGCTCAGCGGCAAATACAATCTACGCTCTAGCCAAGCTGGGGGTTAGCACCGGCTTTATCGGCGCTGTGGGCGATGATAAAGAGGGCGAGATGCTGGTGAAGGATTTGGACAGCGTGGGTGTTGATAGGAGCCAAATCAAAGTCAAGAAGGGGGCGAAGACCGGCTCAGTGTTATGCTTCAGCGATAAGCGAGGAAGGCGAGCCTTATATGTTCTGCCTGGCGCCAACACCTTGCTCACAAGCGATGACATAGACCTGGCCTACGTTGGCCAGGCCAGGATACTTCATCTCTCCTCCTTCGCCAATGAAGAGCAACTGGAGATTCAGAAGGAGTTAGTGGAAAAGATCCCTCACTCAATCGAGGTCAGTTTTGCTCCCGGGTCAATCTACGCTGCTATGGGGATGCGCGCCTTGGAGCCAATAATCAAAAGGTCTCACATCATGTTCCTCAACCGAGAGGAGGCCGAGGAGCTGACCGGGGCGGACTTTCAAAAGGGGGCGCAAAAGCTTTTGGCGCAAGGGGCCCAAATCGTGGCTATCACCTTAGGATCAGGGATTAGGAGGGGGAACACCACTGCTACCTGCTTCGTTGCTAGCGGTGAAGGTGGGTTTATGATTGAAGCCAAGACAACGAAGAAGCCAGCGGGGGATACCATCGGCGCTGGTGATGCCTTTGCTGCCGGGTTTCTCTACGGCTTTTTGCGCAACAAGGAATTAAGCAAATGCGGGCATTTGGGCGATATGCTCGCCCGCCTCTCCACCACCGAGATCGGTGCCCGGGCTGGCCTTCCTTCACTCCCTGAGCTGAGCCACCACTACCAAAGGGAGCGGGGCCTCCCGTTGTAACGCCTACCTTTCCTTGTATTGTGGCTTTCTCTTTTGGACAAAAACCCTTGTTTTTAAGACTAGAAACGAATCAGTCCCTCTATTGAGGGACTGATTATGCTTACCCTTTGATGGCGCTTATTGCTCCACCGAGCGCAGTTACTTTTTAGCCTCGGCCTTGACCAGGATTTCGTCCACCAGCCCGTATTCCACAGCATCCTCGGCGCTGAGGTAGAAATCGCGGTCGGTATCGTGGGTGATCTTCTCCATAGGCTGGCCGGTGTGCCTGGCGATGATTTCACGAAGCTTCTGTTGCATGCGTATAATCTCGCGGGCGGCGATCTCAATATCTGCTGCCTGACCTTGGGCACCACCCACAGGCTGGTGCATGTGGATGGTTGCGTTGGGAAGGGCATAGCGTTTGCCTTTAGTTCCAGCACAGAGCAAAACGGTGCCCATACTGGCGGCCAAGCCAACGCAGATGGTGGACACATTGCAACGGATGAGTTGCATTGTGTCATATATGGCAAGACCGGCGCTGATTATCCCGCCAGGGCAATGAATATAGAGGCTAATGTCTTTGTCCGGGTCTTCCCTCTCCAGATACAGAAGCTGGGCTACGACGAGGTTCGCTATCTGGTCGCTAATGGGAGTACCGAGAAAGACTATGCGCTCTCTCAGCAGCAGGGAATATATATCGAAGGCACGCTCCCCCCTAGCCCCTTCCTCGATCACCATTGGTATTATGCCCTGAGGTAGAATTTCCATCTCCCCCTCCTTTTCTCATTATGCAGATTTAGCGTCGCCACTCTGGGCGATCTCCGCCAACCGCTTGATTGCCTTTCTTATAAGTGATGTCTCTTGCAATGACTGACGAGCTGCAGCCGAGCTGAGGAGCCTTTTTAGCTCCTCCCGCCTTTCCCCTGCGCTCTGAGCCATAGCTTCGATCTCTTCATCCACCTCGGCCTCGGATACCTCAATCTTCTCCTCTTCTGCTACCTTGCCCAAAAGCAGAGCCTGAGTGAGCCTCTTTGTGGCTAAAGGTCGAAGCTCCTGTCTTAGTTCCTCCTCATTTTTGCCCCTGTCTTTAATCCGCCCCTCCAGGCTTGTCTCCCTTTCCCTGATGAGGCGATCGATCTCGTGCTCGACCATGACGGGAGGGAAATCTACCTTGGACTGCTCTACCAGAGCATCTATTGCCTTCTCCTCAATGCGTTTTCTCGCTTCCTCCTCGGCCATGGTCTTGAGATTTGAAGCCACCCGCTGGCGCAGCGATTCCAGGGTCTCGAAGCTCTGTCCTAGGCTCTTGGCGAATTCATCATCGAGCTCAGGCAGATTCTTCTCCTTGATCTCACTAACCAGCACTTTAAAGTGATATTCCTTGCCCGCAAACTGGCTCGGCTCATAGTCGTCGGCAAAAGAAAGAGAGAACTCCTTCTCCTGCCCTTTCTCCAAGCCTTCCAGTTGTTCCCAAAATCCAGGCGCAGGAAAAGGCGATTCTTTAACCACCTGGGATTGAATGTCTTTTCTATTCACAACAGGCTTATCGTCTATACTGCCCTCTATATCTATGGTCACCAGGTCGCCGAACTGGACCGGTCGCTCTACAGGCTGCCATGGAGCATGCTGGTAACGAATCTGCTCTATTGCCTTGTCCACTTCCTCTTCAGCGACCGCCACTGGCTCGGGGTCAACTCTAATCTGGCGGTAGTTCCCTAGTTCCACGGTGGGACGAACTGGCACGGTGGCCTTGAAGATCAGGGGGTCGTTTTGAGTGATCTCGATTTCAGGCTCGGCAATAGCATCGATCCCCTGCTCCTCAATGGCGCGACCCAAAAGCTTAGGAACCAAGTGCTCCACAGCCTCATTCAGGAGCACCTCTCGGCCAAGGTAGCGCTCCAGTATTCCTCGTGGTGCCTTTCCCCGCCTAAAGCCAGGGATATCAGTCCTCTTCGCCAGATGACGATACGCCTCCTCTTGAGCGAGTTCCACATCCTCAGGCTCAGCTTCAATGGTCAGAACAATTTGGCTATTTTCAATTCTTTCTGAAGATAGTTTCACTTTCCCCCCACTAGATTATAGCATGAAAATGGTACCTCTTCCAAGATTTTCTAGTCTTCGAGCCGTATATCCTTAAGATTGGGGATAACCATAGGGGCAGCGAAGAAGTCTTTGACATAGGGCTTGACCAGAAGATAGTCCCGGCTAAAGCAAAGAGGCAGGCAGGGAGCATCACTGGCGATGATCTCTTCTACCTCCTGATATATGGCGAGCCTGGCATCAACATCGCTTTCTGCTCGCGCCGACTCCAGCAGCCGGTCGACATCGGGATTGCTGTAGCCGGTGCTGTTCTCCACGCTCTGGCTGTGGAATAGGATATCCAAGAAATTCTCCGGGTCGGGGTAGTCAGCCAGCCAGCCAGTTTCAAAGGTCTGTAGACTTTGCTCTCTCAGTTCATCGAGGAAGTTATCCCATTCCAGCACCTCGATCTCAACATCTACCCCCAGATTCTGCTGCCACATCCAGGCTATCGCTATGTCCACGGAAGACACCGCAAGATATGGGCTTCCCACAGAGAGAACTATGGGCGGCAACCGGGAAATATCTTGGTAGCTCGACTCGGCGATGAGTTCCCTTGCCCCCTCCACATCATAGCCTAAGCCCTCAAGTTGCTCGTTATATCCGGGCATGCCTGGAGGGAGGATGCCAGCAGCCGATGAGACGAGGCTCTTGAGTAATATCTCGATGATCTTATTCTTGTCCACAGCATGGCAAAAGGCTTGGCGAACCTTGACATCATCGAAGGGCGGCACCGAAGTATTAAACCCGATATACCAGACTAAAAGCTGGGGGGCAATCACCAGCTCCATATTTAAGGGGTTGGTGGGGTCAAGCACGCGTTCGATGTTAGCTGTGCCCACCGAGGTTATGTCAATTTTCCCTTCCTCGTACATCATCATTGGATTGCCAATGAGGTAGAAAGTTACTCTTTGCAGCTTGGCCACTCCTCTATAGAAGCGTTTATTCCGCTCCAAGACGATCCTCTGTCCCTCACTCCACTCTCTGAGTTTGAAGGGGCCGGTGCCATTGGGATTTTCGGTCCAGTTGGCTCCGGACTCTACATTTTCCCGATCTAAAACGAACGCGGTAGGGTGCGTTAGTTTGGATAGGAAATAGGCCTTAGGGGCATCGATGGTGATCTCCAGGGTGTTATCATCGATCACTCTGATCCCGCTTATCTCTTCCACCTCGGCGCTCAGCTTCTGCTTGACTCCCACAATGTCGCCCAGATAGGCTTCTGCCACTGGAGATTGGGTTGCCGGGTCGGCGGCGCGCTCCAAAGAATATTTGAAATCGCTTGCGGTTACCTTCTCGCCATCTTGGAACCTAACCCCGTCGCGGAGATGGAAGGTATAGGTCACGCCTACCAACTCCTGGAACATACAGTCGCCAGCGGTATGGGAGGTCCACACCGTGCCGCCGCTACTACCATACTCCCCATTGCCGCCGCTATAGCTTGCCTCATAGTGGTCATAGCACCAGCGCACCAAATTCCATGCATCGCCTTCCGGAGCTCTGACTACGATGGCGTACTTAGTGCCAGCGGTCAAATCGTATTTGGGCAGAGGTACCTCCTTCCAAACTGCGGGCTCGCCATCTCTCATACCGTCAAGGTTTATCCTTACCCAGGTCAGATCGTTCCCTGTAGGATGCCCATCAGCATCGGTGGCTCTGATGCTCACTATCACATTCCCGGGACGCGCTACTTTATAAAGCTTTAACTTGACGCCGGCAATTGCATGGTCGGTTTCAGCGGTGAATGTCTGGGCAATCCATTTATGATCGCCGTAGATGGGCCACGTATCGTCGTCGTTCTCAGTGTACTGCTGGAAGCGCTCACCACTGGGGCTGATGTCCCAGCTTTGGGCGATATCTGGGATAACCTCAAGCTCCTTATTCAGGCTTACCAGACCACTGAAGATTTCCACAATGTAGCTCGCTGAGGTAGCATCGCCACAGAGAGCAGGGTCTAGGGTGGTGGGCTCAGTGCCGAAGAGGTTTAACTCTCCACCTCCGGGTGCTCCCCCACAACCCGGGGTGACAGCGGCTAGGGCAAAAACAAACGCCATCGCCACTAAGGCAATGGCAATTCTGTTTCTAACGGGCACCTTTCCTTTGAGCCGATTCATTGTCGCCTTGCCATCACCTCAGAATCAAAGGTGTTATCGAACCCGTACCCCAGTCTATGGTGGTCTTCTCTCGCCACACGATGTCTTTTGGCAGATACTCCTCAAATGCCTTTCGCAAAATCCACTTGCCCCATATTTTCCCCCCTTCAGACCTGACCTTGTGCTCCACAGAGAGCTTGCGGGCAAATTCGCTTACCTCAAGAGTGAGATAGGGGGCTATCACCTCCAGATCAAGGGATTTTGCTAGCATGTAAGGGTATCTCAGGTCGTAGGCTTGAAATACTCTCGAGGATAGCTCCCGCTCAAAATCGGCGACGAAGCCGGCGCCAAACGGCTCATCGCTGTTGGAGCCAATAAAATCTATGAAGCTGACAATGGAGTTATAGCCTAGGAAGAGCTCATCAGCGCCATCGCCGACATATACCGATTCCACATAGCTCCGGGCAAACCTCATTGCAATGTAGAGCGGAGCGAGGGTGGTAGGGCCTACCACCTCGGTGTAACTCTCGATGAGGCCTTCTTTAATATGAGGCGGGACACCAGATTCATATTCACTCTTGGCAACAATGCCCACTGCCTCCGAAGCTGCCTCCACGAGCTGCTGTTCACTGAAATAGTGGATCTTGTGATCCAGATTGAGGAACCTGGCCACCTTCTTTGCATATTTCAGGTCTTCATCGCAACCCTTCAGGGTTACGGTGAAGGCTTTCAGATCCTTCGCATGCCTGCTAGCGATCAGGGCTATGACACTGGTATCCAGGCCACCGGAGAGCAAGACCCCCTCTGCCTTTTCGCCCTTTACTGCTTCATCCAGTAGAATCCTTAACCGGGAACGGGCTTCTCTTATATCCATAATGTGCCTCTATCGGTACCTCAGCCTGAGATGCAACTCTTTAAGCTGGTCATCCGATACCGGTGAGGGGGCATCGAACATCACATCCATGGCGCTCTGGTTCTTGGGGAAGGGGATCACATCCCTAATCGTCTGCTCTCCGGCAAGGAGCATTACCACGCGGTCGATCCCAGGTGCGATGCCGCCATGGGGAGGGGCACCATATTCAAAGGCTTCAAGCAGGTGCCCGAACCTCTGCTTGACCTCCTCCTCCCCATATCCCAATAGGCGGAAGATCTTCTCCTGTAGCTGGCGGTTGTGGATCCTGATGCTGCCGCTGGAGATCTCACAGCCATTGCATACCAAGTCATAATGCTTGGCGTGCACTCTTTTCGGGGCAGTATCCAGCAGCGGAATATCCTCATCCCTGGGCGCAGTAAAGGGGTGATGCATTGGCTGCCACCTTTTCTCCTCTTCGCTCCATTCCAGGAGGGGAAAATCGAGGATGAAGCAGAAGACGAGGAGGTTGGGGTCGGCAAGTTCGAGTCGACGAGCCACTTCCAGGCGCAAGGCACCAAGTGTTTCCTCAACCATGCTCGGTTTGCCAGCAACGATGAGAAGGAGGTCCCCTTCCTTGGCTTCAAACCTGGACGCCATCTCCCCGATCTGCTCCGAGGTCAGGAATCTGGCGGCAACAGACCTTGCCTGTTCCTTCTCTGGAGCAAGGGGCAAGGTTACCAGGCCTTTGGCACCACGAGCCTGAACAAACTCAGCTAGCTCCTCAAGCTGGCGCCGCGAGTAGTGGGCGCAACCTGGGGCGCATATACCCTTCACCTTTCCTCCTTCTTCAAGGGTGGAGCGAAAGACAGCGAAATCGCATCGGGCAGCGATATCCGACAAATCTCTGATCTCAACACCAAAGCGGAGGTCGGGCTTATCCGTGCCATAGCGCTCCATGGCATCAGCATAGGAGAGGCGGGGGAAGGGCTTCATCAGCCTCATGCTAGGCTTCACATTCTCCACCAGGGCGGTGAAGAGTTCCTCCACGAGACTCAGGATGTCCTCCTCCTCGACGAAGCTCATCTCCAGGTCAAGCTGGGTAAATTCTGGCTGGCGGTCGGCGCGCAGGTCCTCGTCGCGGAAGCACCTCGCTATCTGGAAATACTTCTCAAAGCCAGCCACCATGAGGAGCTGCTTTAGCTGCTGCGGGGACTGGGGCAGGGCGTAGAACTTCCCGGGATGGAGCCGGCTCGGCACCAGATAGTCCCGTGCTCCTTCAGGGGTGCTCTTGATCAGAATTGGGGTTTCAATCTCGATGAAACCCTTGGCATCCAGAAAATCGCGCATAAACTTTATCACCTTGTGGCGAAGGATAATGTTATCCCTCATCCGCGGGCGGCGCAGGTCGAGATAACGATACTTGAGGCGAAGGTTCTCATCCACCTCGATATCTTCATTCACGTAAAAGGGAGGGGTCTTAGAGGGATTGAGTATCTCTGCCTCCTCAGCAATAACTTCTACCTCACCTGTGGCCAGCTTTGGGTTCTCCGTTCCTGGGGGGCGCTTCGCCACCTTACCCACAACCTTCACCACATACTCATGGCGCAACTTGGTCGCCACCTCACGCCCCTCTTTGGATAGCTCAGGGTTGAACACCACCTGCACCAGCCCCTCTCGATCCCGCAGGTCGATGAACACCAGCCCGCCGTGATCCCGCCTCCGATGCACCCATCCAGCTAGGGTCACCTTCTGCCCCACGTTCTTCCTGGTTAGCTCTCCGCAACTATGGGTCTTAAGCATGAAGCCTCCATAATTACCAGAAGGATTATAGCTTATAAGCGGACGGTTTTCAATGAGCCCAAGCTAGCCTTTGAAGCATACCGTAAAACGGGGTATAATAGTAATAGGGATGGAATGACGAGGACAAAGGCCACAGAGCTACTTCAAATAAGCGTTCGCGGCGTGGTTCAGGGGGTTGGCTTCCGCCCCTTTGTTTATCAGCTAGCTACAAAACATAACCTAAAAGGCTGGGTTTTAAACACCTCAGGCGATGTCAAGATCGAGGTCGAGGGCGAGAGGGAAGCGCTGGATAAATTCATTGCCGAACTGGAAAGGATGGCACCGCCATTAGCCCGTATCGAGGGCATCACAATCGCTGGAGCCTCACCTAAAGGCTACACGCATTTTGAAATACGCCACAGCCTCGCCGAAGAGGGCAAGTACCAGTTGGTCTCCCCTGACATTGCTACCTGCGATGCTTGTAAAAGGGAGCTCCTATCGCCTGAAGATCGGCGCTATCGCTATCCTTTCACTAACTGCACCAACTGCGGACCACGCTTCACCATCATTGAGGACATACCCTACGACCGGCCTAAGACCACGATGCGCCGGTTCAAGATGTGCCCCGATTGCCAGCGGGAATATGATGACCCCGTGGATCGTCGCTTCCATGCCCAGCCCAATGCATGCCCCAGATGCGGCCCTTTTCTCGAACTGGTAAGTGGCAGTGGTGAAAAAATCGCTTGCCCGGATGTTATTGCCGAAGCCAGTAGATTGCTGAGAGAGGGAAAGATTCTGGCGATAAAGGGATTGGGCGGCTTTCACCTCGCCTGCGATGCCACCAATGGCGAGGCGATTCAAACTTTAAGGGACAGAAAAAGACGCCCTTATAAACCTCTGGCGATAATGTTGGCCACCCTGGAACAGATCAAAGAGCACTGCTTCG
>Ga0315296_10002437_pt1 | contig 15881 bp, 13 predicted proteins | sample YL17G14_18_MG_FD_203921 | JGI IMG/M metagenome (GOLD analysis project Ga0315296, IMG submission 203921) | Sediment microbial communities from Yellowstone Lake, YNP, Wyoming, USA - YL17G14_18 | ecosystem: Environmental > Aquatic > Freshwater > Lake > Sediment | place: USA: Wyoming | collected... | reverse complement strand
TAACTGTTTTTGCTCATGAATATGCAGCTGTAACCTTGCTTGTGATAAGTTTAGTGTTAGTGCTTTCTGGTTTACTCAATCGAGAAGAAAAGAGAATTACATTCGCGAAAAAGTTAATTGTTGCAATTTTGCCTGCTTCAATAGTTTTTCTTGCTGGGATATACTTAAGAATATTTCCGGTTTCTTATGCATACCCACCAGCGGTTGGGCCGAATCTAGTCTGGGTTAACGACACAACGCCTCAGACTTATGGCCCACTCTTTTTCTTTGTCAACTACCTCGGGATGAACACGGGCTTAGACATTTACCCAAATTATCTATTTCTAGTCTTAAGCGTCTTAGCCCTTTTTGCTCTTCTCTATTTACCATATTTTTACTCGGTTTGGAAAGGTTTCTTCAGAAACGAAATCATAGACGTATGGACCGGTTTGCTGCTTGTAGGTTCGTTTGATTGTTTGGTAACTCCCTTCTTTGCTCTGGATCTCTGGCACCGCTGGATGTTTATGCTAGTTTATCCTTTCACGTTTTACGCTGCCAACGGGGCAGAAATCTTGCTGAGTCGAATATCTCAAGGCAGAACCATGCTCGGAAAAATCAGAAATAAAGTATCTGTAATGGTTTCAGCTACAGTTTTGCTAGGAGCCATCTATTTGGCTACACCATTTTTGATGGTGCACGTTGGATTCGGAATCTATTCGCTGTATCCAACTTCCAGATGTTTCTCTTCTGCGCCAGCAGTGCCCTATCAAGACATAAATGGGACGATTCATGCGATGCAATGGCTTACGGATAATATGCACAATGATTCGTGTGCAGTTTTACAAAACGCCTTCGCCACATGGGCAAAACTTTATCTCAATAACTCACAAAATGTCATAGCCTATATAAATGATGTTAATTTAGCGGTGGATTTAGCTTTGCAAAACAAATACCAAAACATTTATTTTGTCTGCTGGAACAAAGAAATAGGCTGGTACGGGACATATGTGCCTGAAAACTTCAAAAAACTGCAAAGTTTCGACAGGATATCGGTTTTTGAATATGTTGGGTGATAGAGTTGGTTGAAGTTGAAAATGGCAAAATGGTTTTAAACAAGGTTGGGATCGCTGAAGCCAAACCTTTCATCGTTGTCGGTATACCCGCGTTCAATGAGGAAAGAACCATTGCTAGAATGGTTTTGGAAGCTCAAAAGTATGCAGATAAAGTTGTTGTTTGCGATGATGGTTCAAACGATATGACTGCGGAAATAGCTAGCAGTCTTGGGGCAGTGGTTATTCGACATGAGAGGAATGTGGGTAAGGGAGAGGCCATGAAAACTCTTTTTGCTGAAATTATGAAGCTTAATCCAGATGTTGTGGTTACCCTGGATGCCGATGGTCAACATGATCCCAAGGATATCCCTAAATTGGCTAAACCCATCGTTTATGGAGAGAGTGATATTGTCATAGGTAGCAGATATGCTAAGGGTTTGAATGCTACTATTCCTTTATACAGAAGGGGGGGTCTGGCTGTGATAAATTGGCTTAATAGAATCGTGAATAAATTAGATGTGAAAGACACACAAAATGGGTTTAGAGCTTATTCCAAAAAAGCACTCAATATTATAGCGACGCATGAGTCAAAGGATTACGGCGTCGAAAGTGAACAATTGATTTTAGCTGCCAAGGCTGATCTAAGAATCATCGAGGTCCCTGTGAACGTAAAGTATGCTGGTCTAGAGAAAACATCGAAAAAGCCACCGTTAACTCATGGGTCAGAGGTTATCGGATTTATTTTGAGGGCTATTGTTGAGGAACGGCCTTTAATATTTTTGGGCCTGCCCGGTATTGTATCCTTGTTTGTTGGAGCCTGGTTTGGAGTTTGGATGCTACAGATTTACGCCGCTGAACATCGTATAATAACGAATATTGCTTTGGCTTCTATGGCATTCGTATTGATGGGATTTTTCTGTCTATCAACGGCTATAACACTATATGCGATGACAAGGTTTGCAAAGAAAACAAATAATAAGAGTTAATGCTAAATGAGTAAAAAATGTTTCAAATGGCGCTTAAGATTTATAAAACAAAATGCAGATGCCCAGTCCAAAGTGGGAGATAAGATAGTGGAAACTGCGCCTTAGTAAACTACGGCTAGGATGAACGTGCGGATTCTATTCGTCACTCCTTTTTACCCGCCTGATATTGGGGGCATCGCTTGCCACGTTTCAAACCTCGCAAAAAGGCTTTCAAAAAGACATGACGTAAATGTAGTTGCATGTGGCTCAAAATACAGTTTCAGGAAAGAGAAAGACCTTAAAATTTTTGAACTCCCGTCGTTGTCACCACCTCCTTATCCTTACCAAACATTATCTAACTTCAGAATACCTTTCCCTGTTTACTTATTAACCAGAATACTCGAGTCGATGAAATTTGACATATTGCACGTTCATGGACACCACTATCCTGTCACATGGATAGCCTTGAAAAAATGCAAGCGCAAACCATCGGTGCTTACAATACATGGCATGTATTCTCTTGCCCCAAGAGATTCGCCGGGTAAAACATTTGAAGAGATCTTTAACAAAACGATATTTAGATCTGTCCTTCGAAACACAAGCGCCGTTATTGGGTTAACGCCAATTATAGCAGAATACGCCAAAAAATATGCAGAACATTCAAAACCATGCTATTCAATTCCAAACGGAGTAGATGTTGAACTGTATTTAAACGGCTTAAGGAAAAAATCAGTGTATAGGTCAAAACTTGGCTTACCTCAAGACAAAAACGTCATAGTTTTCAGCGGTCGTTTTGCCTTAGTTAAAGGAATCCTCGAGATGGTTGAGGCCTCACGGCATATTCTGAGGGAAAGAGAAGACGTATTCTTTTTATTTGTTGGCAATGGACCACTTGAGGGTTATGTCAGAGAATCGTTCAAAGGTTTGCAAAATATGAAAATAATAGAATGGATGCCTAGTGACGTTATTCATGAAGTTTACATAGCCTCTGACATTCTAGTCATGCCCTCAAAATGGGAAGCGTTGCCAATCACGCTTTTAGAAGCAATGGCAGCACAGTTACATATAATAGCGACTCCTGTAGGGGGAGTGCCTGAAGTGCTTGTGGGATACCCTTACAAAACCTACATTAGAGGTTTTTCTTCTGAATCTATTGCAGATGCAATCAAAGAAACACTAAACAAAGCTAGCGTAGAAGACACGAAGATTGAAAAACAAAAAGCCATCGCTTATGTGAAGAAATTCGACTGGGCTTATGTGACAAGTAGAGTTGAAAGTGTCTACACGGCGTTGACAAAAACGTGAGTGACTTTTCATTCTCAGGTAGAAAAAATGACAGAAAAACCACATGTATTGATTTTGCTTGAGCCTTGCATCTCCGAAACTGATTACGAAAGCAAAATGGTACCCTTGATGAAAAAGCATTTAGACCCAAAGTCTTTTTCAATATCTGTCCTCTGCTCCTCAGTGGGCGCCAAGGCAATAGAAGGAAAATGTGAAAACTACTACCTAGTTCGACATCGATTCACTTCCTCTAATGATACGGTTTTCTGGTTTGAGTACAGTTGTTATCTGTTTCTCTCCTTCTTCAAACTGATTCAGGTGGCCAAATCAACAAAAGCTCAAGTGATAATAAGTCTGTGTGGACACGCTTACTCAGGCGTAGTGGTCTCGCTCGTAGCTCGAGTATTGCACAGAAAATCCATAGTCAGAATTTCTGAACCCACAAGGTATGTCACAAGGGGGAGATATCGATTTTCCTCTCTAGTTTCCACTCTCGTGCGAGTTGCAGAATCTCTTACGTTCAGACTATGCAATGTTATAATTTCAAACCGAGATATGTCCTGGTACCATTCTAAAGTGCATCGGAAACAAATGATTCTGAGTCAAGGTGTTGACCTAGCTCTTTTTGACAGGAAAGCCACACCTAGTTTAAGCTCAATGGCTTTTCCAAAGTTGATTACAGTTTCGAGACTTGACAAGCAGAAAAACATCGAAAGCGTCCTAAAAGCCTTGAAACTTCTTAAAGATAGATATCCAACGATCGCTTATCATATTGTTGGTCTTGGACCGAACGAAAAAAGCCTTAGAGAAGAGGTTAAGACTCTTGAACTTAGCGATAATGTGGTTTTTCATGGATATGTCAAGCCTGAGCGCATTCCATCAATGTTGAAATCTTGCGATGTCTTTGTCTTGCCAAGTCTTATAGAAGCTTTGCCTTCCGCTGTGCTGGAAGCTATGGCTTGTGAAGTACCAGTTATTATGGGTTCCACACGCTACGATTATGCAGATTGGTTCGCCAATGAAGAGAATGTGATTTTAGTTAGAGGCGACCCTGAAAACCTAGCTCATTCTGTTATTAGAATCATGTCGGACAACGAACTAGAGAGAAAGCTTGTGCATAATGCCTTAGAGCACGTGAGGAAATATCATAATAGTTCAAGTACAAGAGTTCATTTTACCAAGCTAATCAGAGATTTGCTCTCAAATCGTGAGTGATGTTTACGTTGTTTGATGTTAGTGGAAAAGAAACAGATTCCTACCATATTGCCTACAGAATTTTTGAGATTTTACTGGAAGAACTCAAGTTTCATGCCTTTTCAAGAAGATATTTAACGGCACATGATTTTGAGCTATTGGCTCAGTATTATTCGGCTTTGATGCGAACTCCCAATGCTCCTTATTTGGGATATTGCTTTGCTCAGCGCCTTAAAAATTTGGTAAGATGCATAGGCAAACATCGTGATGTCATGCCAAGAGTTTTGGATTGCGGATGTGGCTTAGGTTCAGAAAGTATCGCTTGTGCAATAATTGGCGCAAAGGTGGTAGGTATCGATTTGGACAAGGAAAGGATTGATGTAGCAAAAAAGAGACTTAGCTATTATAGAAGCAAATTTGACGTTAATCTTGATGTTGATTTTCTCTGCAGAGAGATGTTGAAATATGAATCGAACGTCAAGTTCGACATTCTGCATGCAAAAGAATTTATATCCCATGTGTGGTCGCTTCCCGCATTTTTGGAGTTTGCGAGAAATGTTTTGAGAGAAAAAGGATATTTGATAGTCACTGATGCAAATCTTTTTAACCCTTACATTGCTTTTAGGGCGCATCTAGATCATAGAACTGCTTTGTTTACTGCCGTTTATGAGCCGGAAACAGACACCAAGATTCCTTATGCAGTAGAAAGATTGTTTTCACCACGCTACGTCGCAAAAGTTTTTATTCAACAGGGCTTTAAGCCTATATCCATAAACATATTTGGTTACTTTCCATCTATTCCGCGACGTTTACTCAATGTTGCTGGAAAGCTTGAAGAAGTTTTGGGCAACATTCCGGTTGGAACAGCCTACGAAATCACAGGAGTAAAAGTTGCTTAAAGCTTTTAATTGCGTGAGGGCACATAAACGATAAAAACAATGTCCAGATTCCTCTAATGTGACGAATATGAGACAATTGCGCAAATCAATCCTCCAAATATTTCAAAAAACGTACTTGTTTCTTCAAGGGCGTGAAATTGGGAGATCTCCGCTTCTTGCAACCGTCTCTAATTTTGCTTACAGGCGTCTTAGACCCAGTGAAATTATTGTAGCCTCTATTCAGAAACATAAAATGTATGTTCATCCTTTCTACATTTTTGCTTTTGAAAAGTTTGAAACAAAGTTATTCAAAAGTCTCATCAGAGAAGGAATGGTTGTTGTAGACATAGGTGCTTACGCTGGCTATTATAGCCTGGTTGCAGCGGATCTTGTAGGTGAAGAAGGTAAGGTTTATGCTTTTGAGCCAAATCCAGAAAACTACGCTCTGCTTTTGAAGAATCTAGAAGTGAATAGGTGCCAGAATGCCATTCCAGTGCAAAAGGCCATTGCAGACAGAAATGGAAGAACCAGACTTTTTTTGGCGCAGGAAAACAAAGGGGACCATAGACTTTTTGATTCGAATGATGGGCGAGAATCAATCACAGTTGACGTTACATCTCTAGACGCGTTTTTCAAGGAAAGAGACTATCGAGTTGATGTAATCAAGATGGACATTCAAGGATCAGAAATGGCAGCCCTTAAAGGAATGACAAAAATATTGGAGAAGAATGACGATTTGAAAATTCTCACCGAGTTTTGGCCCAACGGAATCCGAATGTCCGGTGCCTCCCCAGAGGAATTTCTGAAGAAATTAGTGGAATTCGGTTTTGAACTTTATCACATTAACGAGAAAAGAAAACTAATAGAACCTATCAACGTTACTTGTGCCATGGAAATGTGCAAAGAAGACAGAGATCAAATAAATATATTTTGCAAGAAAAAGAGCTTCAAGAAAATCCGACAAACGCTACAATAACGCTCGGAGTATCACTTAAAACCTCCTTCAGAGGAAGCATCAGTTTGACAGATTTCATGTCTTATAATTGAAGACTACAAAATGTGCCTAGCTATATATTTAACAGTTGTATTCTAATCTGAGAACAGTCTATGAAAACATGGGAGAAAACATGGCAATGAAAGACTATTTACGACGTATTTTTTCGTTCCGGTCGCCTCTTCTGCCTTTCATTATGGTTGTAGGCATTTTTCTTTCCTTTGCTTTTGTGGTTATCAGTTGGCCGAATGTTGAACTAGGTTTAGAAATGGTCATTCCTTATGCTTTTCTGATTTTCTATTTTTGCACTTTTCTTGCCGTGTTTCAAACGGTGTTCAAGCCAAGTAATCTAGTGTCGTACGAACAAAAGGAAGGAAATCATCGGCCAAATCCACGGATAATTCTAATTATCGCAATTTTTGCGGTTATTTTTCTCATGAGCGAACGAATTTTCCGATTTACCTTACCCACGGGTGGAGACACGCCAATCTACGTTGCGGAAATAAGCAATGTTGCGAGAAATGGCGTAACTTTAGATTGGTTAACTAGAATGCCGGCGACTAGATGGTTTGTATTAGTGTTGTATCCATTTATAGCGTTAAATTTATCTGGCGAAATTATTATCAAGCTTGTACCGCCACTTCTCGGAGTTCTCTACGTTTTAGCTACATATTCTTTCGTCAAGGACTTTGACACAACAACCGCGGCTTTATCTTCGCTTGTTGCTGCCATATCGTGTAACATTCTTGTTCTCTCATCGCAACTTTATGCAAATTTTTTGGCGATGATAATGATTATCACTTTTTTCAAATATTACCTTAGATCATTAGCCTCTAATAAGCTGAAGCATATCGCTTTAGCATCCTTCATTCAATTTATAATGCTACAGATGTATTCACCAGCTTGGCTAGTCACGACAGGCATCATTTTCTTTTTCTTGGTATTTTCACTCCTTGAACGTGGTAAAAGAAGACACGTGACAATGGTTACACTAAAGATATATCTTAGCTCGATAGCCGTGATCTGTTTGGGTCCGCTTATTTTTTATAGATTATGGGGTTACGATAAATTATTTATGTACTACGTAGGCCAAATGGGTTCTCCATTATCCAACGCATTATCATTCTTACCAACAGTCTTGCAAGGGAACTCTAATAGAGGCCCCTATGACCTTCATCCATTCTTACTGGAAAATGGCCTACTCCTGTTCTTGGCATCAATAGGAGTTGTCGTATTATTAACATCCGAAAAAAGTGACTTTCGAAAGCTTGTTTTGGCTGGGACTTTGGCTCTATCGATTGCGATGCCTTTCTTTCCGATTCGCTTCCGATTCACAGTATATTATCCCATTCCTATTTTGGCTGCTCTTACTTTACATAATCTAATAGGAAAAACGCCAAAACTCTTACCAACTCTAGATAAAGTACAGTTTCTAAGAATCAAACGCTACTTTAGGTCAATTAGCTTAAAAAATCTATTTCTTCTTTTCATCTTCTCAATCTTACTGATGCTTTCAACATTTAGACTTTATCAGTCTCCATTGATTTATTCTTCTGCAGATCATTATGCCGATGAGCTCTTCTGGATTAGAGATAACTATGATTCGAGGACTACCATAATTTGCGTTGGTCAATATGTGTATAACCCTCCAATAATTTATGATAGTGATGTTGCTTGGGTTCAAGGTATCACGAGGGCTTACATTTACGTGGGCAATTTGTTTGACTTACTTTCGGGCAACATACAAAAGGTCGACGAACCATGGGTAAACACGCCCGATAAAATAAACCCAAACGATCTAGAGCATTTTACTATACTTCTTCTTTGGAGAAAAAATTTTCCTCAATTTTACGTTCCTTCGGAATTCGAAAAGTCTATCATAGAAAAGGTGCATGAGAACGTATATGTCGTTAAAAAATGACCCAAAAGAAACCTTAGTAAGAAAGTTTAGTGATAATAGGCATTTGAAACATTCGAAACAAGGCATCAAGGATAAAGAATAGGATGCATATGCACAAAAAACTAGAAAGACTTTTGGCGAAAGTTAAAGAGAACTCCAAAGAGAAAGGAATTTGGCATGCTGTTCGTCTAGCAATTAGAAAAATTATCTATCGGTCAATGGAATCTTTTCAGTATTGTTACTATAAAATATTCAAGTCATTGAAAACCTTTACATTCCAAGGACAAACCTACAACTATTTCTATCATAGGTATAACAGGACTTGGAAAAATGAAAGAGCGGTTGAGGTTCCAATCATTTGGGAAATAATGAAAAAATATCGTGAAAAAAGAATTCTTGAAGTAGGCAATGTTCTTTCCCATTACTTTTCTGTTAATCATGATATCGTAGACAAGTATGAGAAAGCCGATGATGTAATTAACCAAGATATAGTGGATTTTCACCCGCCCAAGAAGTATGAATTAATTGTGAGCATTTCGACTTTAGAACATATCGGTTGGACTGAAGAATCACGAGACCCCTTGAAAATTTTACGCTCTATTCAAAATTTAAAAGGTTTGATTGCCTCAAAAGGTAAAATAGTCGTTACTTTGCCTTTGGGCTTTAATATCGAGATGGACAAACTAATAAAAGAGGAAAAGATACATTTCACGAAACGATATTGTCTGAAACGAATATCAACCGATAATAGATGGGTAGAAGTTGATTGGAATGATATCCGCGAGGCAAAATATGGTAGCCCTTTCCCTTGTGCTAATGCATTGGTCATCGGCATCATTGATTAAAAGCCGGTGTTTTGGAGATAAATGCTCGAAACTCTTGTATTGTATCAATAGTTTACCTTGGTGAATTATTTTGAGGAATGTTCTTAAGATAAATGGGGAATATTGCAGTAGCGCTTCTCCCAATTCCATGCCCCATCATTTCTTAAGGCGACCCCTTAACTCTAACAAAAGGAAGATGACCAACGGTGAACGGGAGAGTTCGTTTTCAACTCAGGGAAGTTCTTTCCTTCGCGCTGACTGGACTTATCCATAAACGGTGTACAAAGATGATAAAGAGAAAAAAAGTCGTGATTTTCTACAGCCGACTCGTCGGTGTTGGGGGTGCGGAGCGTCTTGTGCTAGAGGAGGTTAGATACTTTTCAAGGAATCACAATGCGTGGCTTTTTACGTTCAAACTTAACCCTGAGGCACTTTTTGGATATAAAGACGTAAGGCTAAAAGTGATCGACCGCCACAGGGAAAGCGACTACTACAAAGTTACGTCTTCACTGAAAAGAGCTATAACCTTGGCTCGAGAATTGAAAAAGATTAATTGCGATCTAGTCATTGCGTGCAGCACCGCCGGGCTATATGAATTGTTTTTAGCATCACTCATATACCCCGTACCCTACATACTCCACATACACGGAACAATATTTTGGTTTGAAAAAGACCCCTTAAAATACGCGCTCATCTTTAAGCCCGCATTCAACACTATAAGGCAATCTCTTAAAGGACACATGGAATTTGTACCCCAAAAGCTTTACTGCTCATTCCCTCAAAATGTCAAAAAAGAATTGATGGCCGTTTTGAACTACTTTGCTGTAAAACGAGCTAAAAGAGTATTGGTTTTAGGAAATCACATGAGATGGGAAGTTCAAAAGCTTTACCATAAAAACTCGATAGTTCTTCCATTAACCTGTTTCCCAGAATACCTTCAAGGCTATGTTCCAAAGACAGACGTTAAGAAGCAGATTGGAGTAGACCAAAACACGAAAATTATATTGAGCGTAAGCCGATTGGACCCTCGAAAGAGAATAGACCTTCTTATAAAAGCATTTGCTCAAATCCACAATGAACTAGATGATACGGTACTAGTTATAGGAGGAAAAGGCTCCGAAAAACCAAAACTGGAAACACTGGCAAAAAAACTTGGAATCCCTGATAAAGTAAAATTGGTGGGCTTTATTCCTGAAAATGAACTATGGGATTACTATGCTTCATGCGATATCTTTGCATATCCCGGATGGTCAGACTTCGCAATGACCATTTATGAGGCATACGGGTTTAACAAAAAGATCGTTTGCTCCTCAGAAATAGAGATTCCATTACGAAGCAACGTATTTAGAGCCAAACCGACTGTAAAGGACTTTGCAAATACCCTAAAAGTGGCGCTCAATGCTCCACTAGAAAAAATAGATTTTCGAGAATTAACTTGGGTTAATTACTTTAGACAACTAGAGCAAATCGTTCACCAAGCAACGGAAAAGAACCAGTAAACATTCCTTGGAACACATCCAAAAATGCCAAACAATTCCTTCCAAACCTTTAAAATTTAAATACCTAAAAACTCAGTGTAATAATCCCAAAAGTGACGAAAAGTGACTCAAAGAAGAATACCCGTGTGCGCACCAAAGATCGGCCAAAAAGAAATTGATTATGTAGTAGATTGCATACGCTCTAAATGGATTAGCTCTGCGAGTCAATACGTGAACAGATTTGAGGAAAAATTCGCTCAGTACTGCAACTGCAAGTACGGTGTGGCAACAAACAGCGGAACAACCGCCCTACACCTTGCCCTAGCCACTTTGGATATAGGCAAGTCCGACGAAGTCATCATTCCAACCTTCACAATGATCGCAACTGCAAATACAGTTACCTATACCAGCGCAAAACCAATCTTAATCGATGCAGAGTTAAACACCTGGAACATGGACGTTTCACAGATAGAAAAGCGAATAACCCCCAACACAAAAGCCATAATTCCTGTTCACACGTACGGTCATCCAGCCGACATGGACCCTATACTGGAACTCGCAGAAAAGCACCATCTACACGTTGTTGAAGACGCAGCTGAAGCACATGGAGCAAAATATAAGGGCAAAATGGTTGGAAGCATTGGAGAATTGGGCTGTTTTAGTTTCTATGCAAACAAAATAATCACAACAGGTGAAGGGGGCATGATTGTTACCAACAATGAAGAGCTCGCAGAGAAAGCTCGATGGTTGCGCTCACACGCCTTTGGTCGACATGGCAAACACTTTTACCACGAAACCTTGGGTTTCGGTTACCGCATGTCAGGTTTGCAAGCCGCATTTGGCCTAGCACAACTCGAACACATTGACGAATTTGTATCAACCCGCAGAAACAACGCTAAGCTTTATAATTCGCTCCTTTCAGAACTTGGAGACAAAATAACTCTTCCACCAGAAGCTCCATGGGCAAAAAACGTTTATTGGATGTATTCAATTTTGATACAAGATGGATTCAGCATATCAAGGGATGACCTTATGAAAAAATTGGAGCTTGACGGAATTGAAACAAGAACGTTTTTCTATCCTATACATGTTCAGCCATTCTATGCCAAGCATTTCGCAAAAGAAACATTCCCTTCGGCGGATGAACTTTCAAGAAAAGGAATGAACTTGCCTTCTGGAAACTGTTTAACTGCTGAAGAAATAGAATATGCGTGTAAGTGTATAAAAAACAGTATGGGAAGATGAGAAATATGATAGTAAATTCAGTGGAAGATGAAAATGTACTAGTAACGGGAGGAGCTGGATTTTTAGGATCGACACTTGTTAGAGAGCTATTGAAAAAAGGCGCAAACGTGATAGTCTTTGATAACTTCCTTTATGGAGACCGATCTAACCTTGTCGACATTGAATCCAAAATACAGATAGTGACAGGGGATGTACTTAGCTGGAAAGTCTACCACGCAATTAAGGAGCATAAAGTGAAATACGTTTTTCATCTAGCTGCAGAACCGTATATTCCGAAGTGCTACGACAATCCAGAAAGATTTTTTGATGTAAACGTGAAGGGCACGATGAACGTTCTGATGGCAAGTAAAACTTTGAATGTTAAACGCATTGTTCACTTCTCAAGCTCCGAGGTCTACGGCACGGCACAGCACATTCCCATGGACGAAAACCACCCAACTCTTCCTTTATCAACCTACGCTGTAAGCAAACTTGCCGCAGATAGACTTTGCTATGTTTTCTGTCACGAACACAGCGTTCCAGTTGTCATTTTACGTCCATTTAATAGCTATGGTCCAAGAGAAACTCAGCCCTACGTAGTGCCTGAGATTATCACTCAACTATCCAAAAAGAACATCATTAAACTCGGCAACATCGAAGCCAAGAGAGACTTCACATACGTTGAGGACACCGCAAAAGGAGCGATTATGATTATGGAATCAGATATTCCAAATGGTGAAGTGATCAATCTCGGTTCAAACAAATCATACTCAATCAAAGAATTGGCTTACATAACAGGGAAATTAATGGGGTACAAAGACATTGAAATAATTATAGACAAATCAAGGTTGAGACCCTTAGATGTCAATGTGTTGCAGTGTGACTATACTAAAGCCAAGAAATCTATCGGTTGGGAACCAGAAATCGACATAGAAGAAGGCCTTGAACGCACTGTTAACTGGTATATGGACAACGGAAAACATTGGATATGGGAAAAAATAATTGAGTAAAACAATATCCATTAAAGCTAATTGAAATCTAAAATTTAGAGCGCCGAGCGTGTGGAAGAATGGGACGTGTTTTCAACGATTACGGAAAATATTATGACCTAATTTATTCGGACAAAGACTATGAAAAAGAATGCGACTTCATAGAAGCAGCTTTCAGAAAGTACTCACGATTCAAACCGAAAAAGCTACTTGATGTAGGTTGTGGTACTGGTGGTCATGCTATTCCCCTAGCCAAGAGAGGCTACCATGTAACTGGTGTTGACATATCCAGAACTATGATAAAAATTGCTAAAGAGAAGACTGGAAAAATTGGGTTAGACTTGGATTTTCGCGTAAATGATTTACGTAAGCTACAGCTCCACCAGAAATTCGATGCGTGCATTTGTATGTTTGCAGTGATGGATTACCTAACAACAAACAAGGATGTAATAGCTGCCTTAACAAACATTAGAAGACATTTGAAAAAAGATTCTCTTTTTATTTTCGACTTTTGGTATGGTCCTGCCGTTATAACTCTTCTTCCTTCGTCTAGGCTAAAAAAAATGGCGAAGAACGGGCTAAAAGTCGTAAGATTCGCCGAACCTAGCCTTGATAGTCTTCACCACTTATGCACGGTTTCATACCACTTGATAATCATTAAAGAAAACAAAATTCTCAACGAAATAAATGAGAAACACATCATTAGGTTTTATTTTCCAGAGGAAATAAAGCACTACCTCGAAGAGAATGGATTCGAACTTTTGAAATTATGTTCATTTCCAGATTTAGACGCCGATGTAAAAGAAGATAGTTGGAACGTGGCAGCTGTTGCATGCGCATGCACGCAAAAACGATAAGAGTAGACTTGATTAAGCATTATGTAGGTTGAAAATTATGGCGCCTCAAAGATTGACTGTGGGAATTACTGGTGGTGCAGGTTATATTGGCTCGTCGTTGGCGAAACATCTCAGTCAGTCTTTTAACGTAAAGATACTTGATATGCGACCGCCAAGGCAGGAGATAAGTAACCGTGTTGAATTTCAAGCTTGTGATATTAGAAACTTGGATGAAACAAAAAAGAAGCTGGAAGATGTTGATCTAGTTATTCATACTGCAATTATTCAAATACCAACCATTAACGAAAAAAAGAAACTTGGCTACGAAGTCAACTTTTTAGGAACACACAACGTTTGCAAAGCTGTTGACGAAAATTCCAAAGTAAAAGGGATGATATTGGCTGGTTCATGGCATACGATAGGGGAAACGGGGCTGACCGGAATAATAAATGAAGAATTTGGTTTTAGACCCGATAAAGTTGAGGATAGAGCAAGGCTCTACGCCTTGTCCAAAATAGCTCAAGAATCGATTTTAAGATTTTATGATGAAATGTCTGAGAAGACTTTTGGCATAATTAGGATGGGAACAGTTTTAGGCGAAGGAATGCCTGAAAAAACAGCCGCAAATATTTTCATAGAGAACGGGTTAAGTGGGAAACCGCTGACCCCCTTTAAACATAGCATGTTCAGACCTATGGTATACGTCAATATTCGTGATGTTTGCAGAGCTTATGAAATATTTGCAAGGAAAATCTTGAATGGTGAGCTAGAAAAGCGATGTAACAGTTTAGAGCATATATTCAACGTATATTATCCAGAGCCAGTAACCATACTTGAACTGGCCAAAATAGTTAAAGATACAATAACTGAACTCTCTAAAGGTAAAATAAAGCCTAAGATAGAGGTAATCAATACTGGCCAACCTTGTAGGTTTGCCGAAGAAGACAAAAAACTAATAAAACTTGATGTAAGTAAAGCTATGAATTTTTTGGGACTTCGAAGATTAATGAGTGTAGAGGAATCGATACGAGAAATAATTAGCATGAGAATGGAAAAGTTAAAACTGTCGGAGGCTATTGAGCCTTAAATAGAATAGAGTAGATCATTTCGCGATTTAAGTACAGAAAGATATAGCACAACGTATAATACTAAAGTATCTATACGTCTTCCATAGGAACTTTACGAGTTAATCCATGTTAGAGTGTATCGCAATTTTACTTTAACATGTTGTAGCTGTCAACGAGCTCTTTTAATCCTTCTTTTAGAGAAAACTTCACATTGTAGTGAAGTTTCTTTTTTGCTTTTGAAATGTCTCCAACACTAAGTTTTACGTCACCTTTCCTAGGCTTAGAATGCACAACTTTCAGGCAAGATTTATTAGTAATTTCCAGCAACGCACTAGCCAATTGATTTATTGTTGTAGCTACCCCAGTTGCAATATTGAAGGTTTCTCCCTCAACTCCTTTAATTCTTAAGGCTAACATATTCGCCTCCACAACATCTTGAACATGGACAAAATCCCTAGACTGTTCGCCGTCTCCAAAAATTACTAGAGGAAGATTTTTTGCTAAACGATTTAAGAATTGTGTAATAACCCCACTATAATAACTGTGAACTTGTCTTGAACCATAAACATTAAAATATCTCAAACAAACAGTTTTTAAACGAAAAACCTCGTGGAAAACTTGCACGTAACTTTCCGCCGCTAATTTTGAAGCCCCGTAAGGAGATGTGGTTTTAGGCAAGCAGTCCTCCTTTATGGGCATCACTTCAGCGTCTCCATACACCGCGCAAGACGAGGCGTAAACAAAACGTTTTACGTCAGACTCCACAGAAGCCTTTAATAGATTCAATGTTCCATTGACATTAACATCGTCGGTCAAAACTGGATCCACAATTGATTCTGGAACACTGACTCGCGCTGCTTGATGAATAATGGCATCTACGTCTCTTGCCAAATTCTTAACAAGACGAGAATCCCTGATGTCGCCTCGGACAAAACAAAGATTTTTCTTACCAAGGTGCTGACTGATGTTCTCAAGCCGCCCTCCCTGCAGATTGTCTAAAACAACAACTTCTATGCCTTCTTTCAGAAGACGATCCACAAGATGGCTACCGATAAAACCAGCACCGCCAGTTACAAGAACCCTTGAATAATCATACATAACTTCACACACTTTCGTTACTGAAAGACAAGAAGTTAATTACAGCGTTTTAAGTTTCCTTCGATAGTAACTTAGTGGATGTCGTATTTTTTGGCACATTTCGTCCGAGTTTGTGCAGA
>Ga0315296_10002436_pt1 | contig 15885 bp, 16 predicted proteins | sample YL17G14_18_MG_FD_203921 | JGI IMG/M metagenome (GOLD analysis project Ga0315296, IMG submission 203921) | Sediment microbial communities from Yellowstone Lake, YNP, Wyoming, USA - YL17G14_18 | ecosystem: Environmental > Aquatic > Freshwater > Lake > Sediment | place: USA: Wyoming | collected... | reverse complement strand
TCGAGCCTATGTGGGTAACAAATTACCGGTGATTGCGGTTTCAGCAGTAGCAGGAGCAGGCCTGGAAAAACTCGGTGAGACCCTGTTTAGCACGCTGCAAATAATGCGCGTTTACACGAAAGAACCGAATGAGAAAGAGTATTCAAAGAAACCGTTCATCCTCAAAAAAGGTTCCACGATATACGATTTGGCGAAAAGTATTCACAGCGACTTCAAACAGAATTTCAACTTCGCCAGGGTATGGTCCAAACGCCTCATGTTCAGTCCTCAAAAAGCTGGAGCAACATTCAGACTTGAAGACGGAGACATCGTGGAAATCCATTTGAAATAGAAAAACCAGAAAAAAGCTCTATCTTGAAGCTTGAGCTACTCTTTCAATCTCATTGCGTTTAGCAACCGCCAAGCTCTTCATGTCATTATTTCCAGCCATAATCAACTCTTCTGCCACACATTCATCGATTGAACGTGGATTGTTTATTGAAGCTTGCCTGGCGCCTTCAGCAATATGTCGTAGTGCAAGGTCAATTCTTCTTTGAGGAGCAACGTCAACCGATAGGTGATAGACAATTCCACCATAGCTGATTCGCGTCGTATCCTCACACGGGGCAGAATTTTCCACAGCCTTGACCAAGACTTCAATTGGGTTTTTGCCTGTGCGCAAGTTGACTATTTCAAAAGCATTCTTCACCATATTCGAGACTTTGGCTTTCTTCCCTGAGTTCTTGCCAGGGCGCATAAGGTTGTTCGCCAACCTTTCTACTATGCTGACACCTGCTTTGCGGAAGCGCTTGTGTTCGTGTCTTCCCATGCTGTGAGGAACCACGACTGGTTTCAGTGAAATGTATCTTTGCAGACTTGGATCCTTCACTCCCACATCTTTGAAACTCCATTTCCCGAAAAGCTTGATTTCTTTAGACTGTTTCTCTTCCTGCTTCTGGCTCAAAATGCTCACCGAGCTGGCTTCTGCTTGCGTCCGTAAACAAGTTCGTTTAACGAGACTCCGTTAACAGTAATAACCTTCCAACGCACACCCGGGATGTCGCCCATGCTTCTTCCACGTGACCCGCCTATGCCTTCAACAAGCACTTCATCGTGCTCGTCAACAACGTTCAACGCGCCGTCTCCAGGAAGGAAGGCCGTGATCAATCGGCCATTCTTAATGAGTTGCGTTCTAACACACTTCCGAATGGCGCTGTTAGGTTGCTTGCTTTCAACACCTACTTTTTCAAGAACAATGCCGCGACCCATGGGTGCTCCTTCAAGCGGATCTGCCTTAACGTCAAGCCTCAACATTCGGCGTTTATAGTACCTAATACTCCAGCGGAACCGCTGCCTTTTTTCGACAAGCGCTCTTGCGGCAAATTCGCCCCTTGGGGACTTAGAACCCATGGAAAGTTTTCCTCTCGCTACGTCTAATCACAACTCTGATATTTAAACTGCGCTACGGACATTCCAGACCTTTCCCGAGCATTGTTGAGGCTTTCTGCGCTCCGTTTCGGAAACAAACACTAAATCATTCTTGCTTGAAAAGATCCTGCAGGTAAATCTTCCCTTTGCCCAATGTTCCCCCATAGTTTGTCGAAGTTATCTTCACAACGCCGGGAACCCTAGTAGCGTTCTCTATACCGACTTTCATTGCCTTAATCACGTTTTCAAGTGTTAATCCACTGACTATGACTTCGTAGACACATTTTATGCCCTCCCCGATCTTACTTCCCATTGTCCCTGTCAGCACCGGAGAGTAAGCCTCATTTGTCGTTGCCACTGCGTCCTTGTACGTTTTTCCTCCGACCTTGGTGCCTGAAGACGCAAACTTCCCTACGACATATGGAACGGTTCCCACGGCTTCAAGGGCACGCTCAGCGGCTTCAAGAGCTGCTTCATCTGAAGCTGCTAAAATCAGGAACATACCTCCGGCAACTCCCTTTGCAATTCCGAATTTCCGTTCAATGTGGAAATATCCATCCATCCTAGGGATCCGGTAGACATGACGCCTAAAAGCTTCAGTTTCCTCTTCAAACCCGTCTCCGAAAGTTTGTAACATTGTACCTTCGATATCCAGAAACTCGACAGCATGTTCTCGTGGTAAAGCATCAAAAACACTGGTCTTCGGATAAGGCACAACGCCCTTTCGCACTCTTACGATGAACCATTCTTTAAGAACCTCTGCCTTTCTGTCAAGGAACTGAATGATGAATCCTGGTCTGCCGTCAGGAGTATCTTTTGCTTTGGCTTCACCTTCCAAAGATGCCTCGCAAGGCGGGATAGTTGCGGATCGACCGAGACCTTTGGCCTCGTAGGCGGATTCCAACGCCCATTTTCTGTTTACCGATGTTATGAGCAGTCTGGCGATACGCACTGTGAACGTTTCACAGAATGTGTCTTCAACTGGAACCTCGTTGACATTGAACTCCATCTTGAAATCTCCTCATGATCGCATTTCATATTTAGATTGTTAGTGACTCTTATCTTTAGGATCAGCATTTGTTGTTTACGCTTATTGAAGCGGAGCGATTTTCGTTCTGTCGTGTAGACTTGCGGACTACAGTTACACAGAATATCGGAAAGAAACTTTTGGTGTTTTTGAAAGAAACAGGCTCTTGAGCAAAGTTATATAGAAAGAACACGCGATTTCCAGTAGAGGTCAGATTGACGATGCCAGATATTGACAAAGTAATTCAGAAAGGAAATGTGAAAGAAATAGCCTTACAGTTCACGGACATATCAGGAAGCCTCCACTCCCTTTGGGTGCCCGCTGAACTGTTTTCAAAAATCGCTGAAGGCGGCATACATGTGGACGGTTCATCAGTTGGCATGGCCAGAATAAGCCAAAGCGATATGAAGCTGATGCCAGACTTGGAAACTTTTGTCATACTACCTGCCAATCTTTTTACCCAAAGAGTTGCACGAGTAGTCTGCGACCTTTGCGAACCGGACTCAAACAAGCCATCCAAACTTTCTCCAAGACACGTACTCAAAACCGTCATTGGCAACGTCAAGAAGAACTTAGGATCGTCTGTCAAATGCTACGCCTCGAGTGAAATGGAATACTTCTTGTTCAAGAAAGGCGAAAATGGCGAAATCAGACTCTTGGACGAAGGAGGATATTTGGCTACACCTCCCGCAGATCTCGGCGCAGACTTGAGACTCGAGATCGTGGAAAATCTTCGAAACATGGGCGTCCTGGTTGAAAAACACCATCACGAAGTGCCGCCAGGGAAGTACGAGTTGGAGTTGGGATTAGAATGGGGCATGGGGATGAACAAATCCGATGCGTTAGCAATGGCAGACACTCTCTACCTAGTCAAGTTCATCGTCAAGTTAATGGCGGCAAGAAAGGAACTCGTTGCGTCTTTCATGCCAAAGCCTTTTCACGGTCAATATGGAGCAGGATTGCACACTCATACCACATTGCTGGAAAATGGAAAATGCAACCTTTTCTACGACGCTAACGGAACATATGAGCTGAGCAAAACGGCCCTTGGCTTCATCGCGGGAATTCTTACCCACGCGAAAGCCTTGATCGCATTGACAAACCCTTCCGTTAACTCTTACAAGAGACTTGTTCCAGGGTGGGAGGCGCCTGTCTACATTGCATGGGCAAAGTACAATCGGTCAGCCCTGATCAGGATTCCTCCTGGAAAAGAGATGAAGACTAGAATAGAGTACAGACCTACTGATGGATCATGCAATTTCTACGTCGCGTTCGCCGGCATCCTTGCATCAGGATTGGACGGCGTCAGGAGAAAGATTGCGCCGCCACAACCTGTGGAGGAGGATGTCTATGCCATGAGTGAAAAGGAAAGAGCCAGAAAAGGCATAGAGGTACTTCCTGGAAATCTGGCTGATGCCTTGACCGAATTCTCGCGGGACAAATACTTACAGAACGTTCTAGGTCGCGACTTCTGCGAGAGATTTCTCGAGCTGAAAGCCAAAGAGTGGAGGGATTTCAACGTCACAGTGCATGATTGGGAAAGGAAGAAGTACCTAGACGTATAGAGGACTGGAAAGGGGAAGGAAATTGACAAAAAAAGCTGACTTCGCGATTATCCACGCAGACGAGCTGGTGACACTTAAGGGAATGAATGAAAAGCCTCGATCCAGAGAGCGAATGAACGATCTTGGCGCTATTAAAGACGGCGCAGTTGCGGTCAAGCAAGGGAAAATAGTGGCCGTCGGGCCTACAGAACGAGTCTTGGCCGAACTTCAAGAGGGACTTGAGATCATTGACGCAAGCGGCAAATTGGTCACGCCTGGACTGATTGATTCTCATGTTCACCTGGTTTTTGGCGGTTCAAGAGAAGAGGAGCTTGAACAGATGGCCGTAAAACGCACACCCTACTTGGAAATCAAGGCCAAAGGAGGAGGAATGCCGACCACCCTCAAGAAGACCGCTGAAACATCTACCGAAGAACTACTCAAGCGAACGACTCACATTCTTGACACAATGCTGATCCACGGCACAACGACGATAGAAGCGAAAAGCGGGTATGAAATGACGCTTCACGGAGAGATAAGACAGCTGGAAATCATCAAAAAACTCGATGGCATGCATCCGATCGACTTGGTGCCGACTTTCATGGCTCAGGGGATTCCGTTTGAATATGAGAACAGGGTTGATCAGCTCACGGATGAGATAGTGAAGAAGTGGGTTCCTGAAGTTGCGAAGAGGAAGCTGGCGCAGTATTGTGACGTGTTTTGCGAGAAAGGATACTTCAATACGGATCAGTCGAGGCGAATTCTTGAAGCAGGTAAGAAGTATGATATGAAGTTGAGGATTCATGCTGACTGGCTTGCCCACAGTGGAGGGGCAAGGTTGGGCGCAGAGTTGGGGGTTGTTTCGGCGGACCATTTGATTTTCACACCGCCTGAGGAAATTGAAGCGTTGGTGAGGAAAGGTATTATGGGGACGTTTTTGCCGACGACGCCGTTTTGTTATTTGGGCACTTATGCGAAGGCGAGAGACATTATCAACAGAGGGTTGCCGGTTGCTTTGGCGACGGATTTAAGTGCGGCGGACATGTGTGAGTCGATGCAGATGATGATGACGATTGCGATTCTTCAGATGAGGATGACCACGGAAGAAGCTCTTGTGGCATCAACGATCAATGCCGCTCATGCTATTGAAAGGGCTCGTGACGTAGGAAGTTTGGAAGAAGGGAAGAAGGCGGACATAGTTGTTTTCGATGCGCCAAATCACAAGTATTTCGCATATCATTATGGCATTAACTTGGCAGAGAAAGTCTTCAAGAATGGGAAATTGGTGGCAGAGAACGGAAGAAGAATGGAGTGAAGTTTGTTTATCCTTATCTGTCCAGTATGAAAGTCTTCTTGTGCACGACTGGTGTTGGTATTCTTTCCATCAGCATTCTGTCTTCAGGTTTCTTGCTTAACCCGATCGGCTGAATCTTACGAGCAAGTTCAATGGCTGATTCGAGTTTTGTGCTTCTTTCGGCAACAATCTCCAATATCGCTTGGCCTTTCTTGACGTGGTCTCCGAGCTTTGTTTTCAGCAGTAATCCGGCGCCCTTGTCTTTCGGTGCTCCGGCTTCTTTGGCGATCTTTGCGATACCTTCGTTGGTGATCCACAAGACTTCGCCGTCCTTGTCTGCGATTACCTCAGCTTTCTTGTCTCCAACCGCTATGTCTTCTGCCTTCACTTTTGGGTTTCCGCCTTGAGCCTCAATGATTTCTCTGAGTTTCTGCTCGGCTTTTCCTGATTTCAGGATTTCTTGGGCCAATTGTCTACCGTTCTTTTTTCCAACCATTTCCAGGAGTATGCCTGCAAGGTTCGTGGCTTTCTCGTACAGATCAGGAGGACAGTTACCCATAATGGCTGAGAGTGCTTCTCTCGCTTCCAGGGCGGGTCCAACTGCGTTGCCAAGCGGCTGTTCTCCAAACGTGACTCCGACTTGGACGTTCATCCCTAAACGTTTCCCGAGATCCATAAAATCAGCTGCAAGGGCTTCTGCTTCACCCATGGTTTTTATCTTTGCCCCTCTTCCAGTTGGGATGTCCAAAACGACGTGCGTCGCGCCTATAGCCTTTTTCTTGCTCATAATTGACGGAAGAAGCATTGGATCTATCGCCAAAGGATACTCGATTTGTATGAAAATGTCGTCTGCTGGTGCCAATTCCAATGCGCCACCCCAAACCATACAGCCATTTGTTTTCTCAACAACCTTTCTTATTTCTTCAACAGACAAGCTGACTGGACACAGCGCTTCAACGCGGTCGGCAGTTCCAGCTGCAGATGTCACGGCCCTTGAAGAAGTCTTTGGAATTGTGAAACCCGCAGCCGCTATGATCGGTACAACGAGGATTGAGGTTTTGTCGCCCGGTATGCCGCCAATGCTATGCTTGTCCAGTATCGGCTTCTTCCCAAGTGACAACGTACGTCCTGTTTTCACCATTGCCCTCGACAACGCTTCAACCTCATCCATGCTCAAGCCATGAATGTGGAGTGCCGTAAGAAAAGATGCAAGCTCAATGTTGCTGAGATGCCCTTCGACAACATCTCTGATTATTAATTCTATTTCGTTTCCTCGCAGACGCCCATTGTTTATTTTTGCCTGTATGTAACTGAGCGATTCCGGAAGTGTTACAAGTTCGACTTTGACATCTTCCTCTTTCTCAACACCTAATTTCTTTGCGGGCTCTTCGTAAAGACCGATAGATCCGCGTGGAAAATTCGCCGCAACGTTCACGATGGCAACAGTGTGCTTGTTTTTGTAGGATATTTTCACTCTGTCTGAAGAGTGGACGCCGAGATAACTTGCCGAAGCGTCGTCGAGAATTGCGACGTTCCTGCCACCAGCTTGTATGTGCAGAAGCTGCGCCTTAAGGTTCATTCAATCTCACACTTGCCAGCTATAGGCATAATTGGAATTAAAGCCTTTAAGCAACTTGAAACAAACAAATTGAAGGAAAAAGGTTGGCTACTCATGAGGTATGTGGACTTTGTCGATTTGAAGTATAAACCCAACGAGACAGATGTTACGTGCACGTTTCTCGTCGAGCCGAACGGAGTCAGCATGAAGGAGGCTGCGGGAGCAGTTGCAGCCGAAAGTTCAATAGGAACTTGGACGGAACTTACAACCATCAAACCTTACGTGGAAAAACTTGCAGCTCACGTTTTCAGCATTGAAGAGAACGCCGCGAAGATCGCGTACCCAATAGAACTTTTCGAACCTGGAAACATGCCCAACATCTTAAGCAGCATTTCGGGCAACGTTTTCGGGTTAAGAACTTTAAAAAATCTGAGACTTAATGATGTAGGCTTTCCAGATAGACTTGTCAACAGCTTCAAAGGCCCACAGTATGGTGTTGAAGGAATTCGCAAACTCTTGAAAGTGTACGATCGACCTTTGGTGGGAACCATAATCAAACCGAAGCTGGGTCTGAAGACCAAGGACCACGCTGAAGTTGCTTACGAAGCATGGGCCGGCGGATGCGACATAGTTAAAGACGACGAAAACCTGAGCAGCCAAAAGTTCAACCCGTTCGATGAACGCCTTGTCAAGACTCTAGAAGCCAGGGACAGGGCACAAGAGGAGACGGGTGAAAGAAAGGTTTACATGGTTAACGTGACGGCTGAAACAAACGAAATGCTCAGAAGAGCTGAACTGGTTCTCAAACACGGCGGAGAATACGCGATGATTGACATTCTCACGTGCGGTTTTGCTGCATTGCAAACGTTCAGGCAACAGAACTTCAAACTCGTAATTCACGCACACAGAGCTGGACACGCTGCAGTTACCAAGAACACCAAGCATGGAGTTTCAATGCGAGTGTTGGCCAAAGCTGCAAGAATCATAGGGGTTGACCAGCTTCACGTTGGCACCGTCGTTGGAAAAATGTTCGAAACCAAAGAGGAAGTAGCTGAAAATTGCGAAGCCTTGAAAATGCCGATGAGTGGTTTGAAAAAAGTGTTGCCCGTAGCTTCCGGCGGCCTGTATCCTGCGCTGGTTCCGGCTTTGATGGAGTTTTTCGGGAAAGACTTCGTCATCCAAGCAGGGGGAGGCATCCACGGCCACAAAGATGGCACGATGGCGGGAGCAAAAGCGATGAGACAGGCTGTTGAGGCAACGTTGAAAGGTATGACTTTAAAGGAATTTGCGAAGAAGCATAAAGAATTGAAAGTAGCTCTTGAAACTTGGCAGAACGCCTAGCAAAGTGGCTATTCGAAAACCCAAGGATATTTTCTATGCATTACTTCTGTTATCGAGTGTGGAGAGACTATTCCTTCTTCACATATTATTCCGTGAATGAAGTCTCTTCGGGTTACGTCGAAAGCCGGGTTTCTGATAACTAGCTCCTTTGGCGCGTCTTTCCAAATCTCATGAGGGCTTCTTTCCTCTATTTTCTCATAGTCCCCATACATGGTTGCAGGATCAAACTTCAGAAGTTCGGAAACCACGTAGAAGGGTGTTCGTGCTTCATGAGCCACAAGGGCGACCGTGCTTGTTCCAATCTTGTTTATCACATTTCCCTCTGAAGTTATGGCATCGGCACCTACAAGAACCAAGTCGACAACGTTCATATAGAATCTTACAGCCGAGTCGACGATGAAGTTTGTCTTGACGCCTAATTCCAGCATTTCCTTCGCCGTTGTTTGCCCTTGGAATACAGGTCTAGTCTCGGTGCAGATGACCTCAAACATTTTTCCTTCGTGTTTTGCTCGTTTCAAAAGACCTGTGACCGTTGAAGAGTGGCAATGGGTCAGAATCACAGAGTCATGTCGGATTCTTCTGGCACCTATTTCGGCAATTTTCTTGCTAGACTCCTTAAGTTCTGAAAGGAACTGGGACGAAGCTTGATCAATTATTCCTGCAAGTTTCTTCACATTCTTTTCTTCGTTCTTTTCGACTCTGCTTACTATGAGTCTGAGAGCGTTTCTCATTAGTGGTTCTGTTGGTCTTGAAGCGAAAAAAGTCTCTTTTGCCTTCGTGAGCTCTCTTAGAAAATCCTTCTTGCTTGGCGCTTCTGTTCGAGCTGCTAGAATCTCCATTGCTTCTATGGCGGCGATAGCAACATTTCTTGCACCTTGGACCTCGAGTCGTGTTATTCGTTTGGCGGTGGTTTGAACTGGATCTGACAACGGCTTCACCCACGTACTTGTTCAGCATGTTAGTGCGTGAAAGTAAAATAAACTTTCTCTAAAACAGAGATAACAGATCGTGAAGGATACTATTTGCGTTATCTTGTGAACCGATCGTTTTTCCACACATCAGCCGTATCGCTGTAGCCTCGTTTTTCCCAGAATCCAAGCTCTTTCTTTGCCGTGAACCTTATCTCAGTGACCCACAGGGCACTCTTGTATGCATATTTGTTCGGAACCACGAGCCTTAAAGGAAATCCGATGCCTTCTTCAAGAGGCTTATCGTTCAGTCCATAAGCCAGAAGGACATCTTCACCTGAGAGTTCTTGCATTGAAAGCGAGGTTGTGTAGCCGTCGGCGCATTCAAACGTGACGAACTTGGCGTTTGCCTTGGGCTTGACTAACTCGGCTATTTGGCTGAAACGGACACCTTCCCACTTACAGTCCAGAACGCTCCAGCCTTCAACACAGTGAAAATCACTAACAGACTGGACTTTCGGAAGTCTGAGAATCTCCTGCCAGTTGAGTCTGACAGGGTTTTCGACTTCGCCGCTGACTTCCAGCGTGTAGGTCTTCAGGTCAATTTTCGGATTGGATCGTGCTATGCCTGGATGGTCTATTCCCCATCTCAAAAGACTCTTTGTCGGTGCTTGGCCTGGCGGAAGCTTCTTGCCTTTGGCGCTCTCTGGAGTCATACTTGCTCAAGGGGAATTCTGTCGTGGAAGAGATAAGGCTTACTAGTACACGCGCTCAGAGCAACTGCACACAGACTTACCCTGATTCAAAGAAACTTGTGATTTGCGCTTGGTTTTTTCCCAGTCCAGAAAAGTTTGACAGCTTGACTCCCACTCTACGGATTTCAAGGTCGCTCTCAGTCAGAAACTTTTCGAAGAGTTCCTTAACGGTTTTCTTCATTAATTCAATGCTGTTTGATGGGTTTTCGAATGTCTTGGACCTTGCGTGAGTGTTGATGTCGGTTGTGATCGCGATTATAGCGACGGTTTTGAAGGTCGACTTTTCTCCGAGTATTCTACCATGCAAGTCATTGCAGAGTTCGTCTGTCTCTTCTAGGATAATGTTCAAATCCCGAGTGTTCTGTTTCAGGGTTGCAATTCTGCTAATAGATTCGGCTTCGCCCTTTTCCCGAACAGGTTCGTTGTCTAAGCCCAGCGAAGCATTGTGGAAATACGTTCCAAGAGTCCTTCCAAAGACTGTCATTAGCTTTTGTACATCGTACCTTGCCAAGTCGCTTATTTTGTTGATCCTCATGTTCTGCATTTTTTCCAACGTTTTGGTTCCAACGCCGATTAAACGGTTTACCGGAAGCGGGTCTAGAAAGCTTGACACTCGATTTGGACTTATGAGGGTCAGGCCATCTGGTTTGTTCTCGTCTGCCGCTATTTTGGCGACAAGCTTGTTAGGTCCGACGCCGATTGAACAGGTTAGTTTTTGCTGATTTAACAACTCAATCTTTATCATTTTGGCTAATACTTCAGCACTTTCGAAGTTTGCGTGGGTCCGTTTGGTTACGTCAAGATACGCCTCATCAATGCCCACTTGTTCGAACTCGTCAGCAAAATTCCTCAAAATATTCATGACTTTTCCCGAGACTTCGTCGTAGAACTGATCGTCAACAGCCAGAAAGGCAGCATCGACATTCTCCAATTTCTTCTTCGCAAGAAAAATGGGCATCCCCGATTTTACTCCGTATTTCCGAGCAACATAGTTTGCGGTACTGACCGCTCCACTGTCCTCGCTGCGTCCAGAATACACGCAGACAACAACTGGTTTTTCTTTCAGCGAAGGATTTCTCAGTTCTTCACATTGGGCAAAGAAGTAATCCAAGTCAACGAGCATTATGACTCTTGTCGACAACAGCAGATACCTACTGATGAAAAACTTCAAAGACGATTTACGTCTTTCTTCTTTCAATACCCTATACTAGGATTCTGTTATCTGAAGTGCCAGTCTCTGTCCGTTACGGTTGTAGACTGCAACGTTCGTCTCGTTTTCGAAAGGAAACGCTGCAATCATGAGAATTGCGCCGAAGAAGTGGTTCAGATCGGTGTTTGAAGGCTTGAAGCTTCCTGAAGGGTGCGAATGCATCGTTCCGACAATTGAAAAATCCATTGGCATCATGTGAAGCGGAATGTTGGCGAATCCATGACCGTAAGTGGCCAGCGGAGGGACGAGAAGGTCTGTGATTCCAATTTGATTCTTGCTTTTTCTTCCTCTGAGAAGCAAAATAGATTCCTTGGGATAGAGCCTTTTTGCGCCTTCAAGCATGGTTTGTAATAGTTCTTGACGCATTGAAATCTTCATTTCACCTATGTTTTGTTGCCCCCGCAGTGTGGGCATTTATCCTCTGTCTCGTCATAAAGGTTTCCGCAGTAAGAACATCTTATCTTGACTATTTCTCGTATTATTTCTGTCTCTTTTACGGTCTGTTGGTTGACAGGAGTCGTCGTCAAAACATCTCTCCCACTGGACCTTATCGCTCTCAAAATTGAAAAGACTATCGAAACTGCCACGATAATGAAGAAGAACACGAAAAACACCTCAAACATTGGGTCTGGAAACATGGGAAGCGTCGGTTTCACCCATTATACTACTAGACTTCTCCACACATATTTAAATGCACATACAAGTCATGAATAAATCCTTTGCGACACTAAATTTCCCGCTGAGAAAAGGTAATAAGCTCTTTGAAGGATTGCATTCCGAAGAAGGAAAACGAAAATGGATGCTCTTGAAGCCATAAAAACGCGGAGAAGCATCAGAAAATACAGGCCAGAACCTATCCCTGATGAAAAGCTGCAGATTGTTTTGGAGGCTGCCCGTCTGGCGCCTTCTGCTGCTAACCGCCAGCCTTGGCGTTTCGTAATCGTTCAAGACTCAGACCGAAAGAAGGCTTTGGCAGAAGCAGCGAACAATCAGACATTCTTGAATGACGCTGCCGCGATTATAACGGCGGTAGGTGATCCTGACGTGTCGACAAGGTGGCATGAAAAAGACACAATGATAGCTTTAGAACACATGGTTCTGGCGGCAACGGCCCTAGGTTATGGCACTTGCTGGATAGGCGCCTTCGACGAAGACGCAGTTAAGCATCTACTGAAGATTCCCGCACGAATGAAAGTTGTCGCGTTGCTTCCAATCGGTGTACCAGACGAGAAACCTGGTCCCAAACCGAGAAAACCACCATCAGAGCTTTTCTTCAAAGAAGAGTGGCAAACTCATTAGGAAGCACGCAAGAGGTTGCCTTAGGTTCCTCGCGCCCGAAATCGTAATGCACTTAAGAGCAGTCTAGTCTTCTTTCTCACGGTTTTCATCTTGACCGCTTGGCGCCTGCTGAAGCTTGAAACCCATAATGCCTTCATGAATATGGCTATTGACGAAAGTGTCTTGAAAGCAAGAATTGGAAAACTTGTGCCAAACACGATTAGATTCTACCGTTGGAACCCTTCAGCTGTTTCTGTCGGAAGATTCCAAGACGCAGAGAAAGAAGCCCAAGTCGAAGCCTGCAGAAAGCACGGCGTCGACGTTGTCAGAAGGATTACAGGCGGAGGAGCCGTCTATCATGATTCGGAAGATGAAATCACGTACAGCGTGATTGCCGGAAGAGATGGTCTCGGAACTGAAGACATAGCCCTAGTTTATGCCAAGATCTATTCTGGCTTGACTGAGGCTCTCAAAATACTTGGTATAGCTGCAGACTTCAACCAAGGCAACGCGAAAGCCTGTCCCAACCTGACTGCAAATGGCAAGAAAATCTCGGGAAGCTCTCAGGCTCACAAGAAGGGAGTTGTCCTGCAACACGGCACGCTTCTGCTCAGGGTCAACCTGGAGAGAATGTTCACTTTCCTGCGTGTACCATGGGCAAAGACATGTCTACAGGTGGTGAACGTTGCGATGGACAAGATTACCTCGATAGAAACTGAAGCTGGAAGGAATGTCTCTATCGCCGAAGTTACTGATGCCCTTGTGAAAGGTTTCGAAAGGGCGTTGGAAATCAAACTTGAAAATGGCCGATTGACATCAGGAGAGTTTGAGCTTGCTGAAAATCTTTGCAGAGAGAAATACGCTACGGACAGCTGGAACTTCAGCGGTCACAGTTGACGCTCAGAGCCTTTGCCAGTTTTCTTAGGTCTTCATTGCTCATCCATTCTGTCTTGAGATACTGACAGATTCTTTCGTCGCTCAAACCAAGTCTCCTAGCTTCTTGGACTGCAACGCGGTAGGCTTCAACCTCAGTGGGCCTCGTAGTGTAGGTGTAGTGAACGTCGAAAAGCTCCTTTCCTTCCATGTACTGCTTGACATGGACGAGTTCGTGTATGAGGTCGAGGTATATGTCAACCTTGTTGCCGTTGTTAAGATAGTTGGAACTTATCATCAGGCGGCCGTCCATGTCGTTGACAAACATGTACCCGCCCACCCATGTGAAATCGACCTTAAGGTTGCGGAGAACCTCTTCTGTTTTTTCACCAAATATGTCTCTGACTGCCTGCACTTTTTCCATGCCCTTGAAGTAATCAGTGAACTGATGAGTCGATCCTCCGAAGCGAAGTATCTTGTTAACACGCAGTATCCTGACGATTCGAAAAACGTTAAGCATCAGAACTTCGCCCAAATCCATAAGCAACGAACACTCCTGTACCACTGACTATTCTCAAAATTGATGAACTAGCTCTTCTCAATTCTCCATCTAACACCCTGAACAGTGTCTTCAATTGTTATGCCCATAGATTTGAGTTGCTCCCTTATCTGGTCAGCTGTCATCCAGTCTCTGGCTTTTCTAGCGTCTTCCCGCTTGCGAATCAGTTCTTCTGCCTCTTTCGTCAGCTTTGGTTCCTTCTTCACATGACCCATCACGCCGAGAGCCGTGTCGAATTTCAGCATCAGCTCGTAGACTTCCTGACCTTCCTCCTTGCTGACCATTCCGTCGTCCAAGAGGTTATTGACGTCTCGTACAAAATCAAACAGATGAGCCAAAGCAACACTGATGTTCAGATCGTCATCCATGGCTTCTTCGAAACCTTTTTGCACGTTGTCAACGAGCTGCTTCAGTTTGTCGCCGCCAGACTTGCCGCCAGCTTCAATTAAGCGATGCGTAAAGTTAGTCAGACGTTCAAGAGTTTTCTTTGCTGCCTCCAAACCGTCGAATGTGAAGTTTATTTGTTGTCTGTAATGCGTCGACATCATCAGGTAGCGAATAGCCATCGGCTCGTAGCCTTTGGCGATAAGGTCCTTCAGAGTGTAGTAGTTCCCCAGTCTTTTAGCCATCTTTCGCCCTTCGACCAGCAAATGTTCGTTGTGGAGCCAGTAATTCACAAATTTCTTCCCCGTCGCAGATTCGCTCTGGGCTATTTCGTTCTCATGATGTGGGAACAGATTGTCCACGCCACCGCAGTGGATGTCAAAGGTTTCTCCAAGGTATTTCATCGACATTGCCGAGCATTCAATGTGCCATCCGGGTCTTCCCTTGCCGATTTCTGTTTCCCAGAAAACTTCGCCGTCATCTTGATCCCATGCTTTCCAAAGGACGAAATCAGATGCCTCCTCTTTTGCGTAGTCGTCAACTTTCACCCTTGCGCCGGCTTTCAGTTCTCCAACTTTGATTTTTGCGAGCTTTCCATAGTCTTTGAATTTTGAGATGTTGAAGTAGATCGAACCGTCTTCTCCTTTGTACGCATAGCCTTTGTCCAACAGTTTCTTGATCAGAGCGACCATTTCAGGGACATGTTCTGTTGCCTTCGGATAATAAGTTGCCTTTTCAAGATTCAAAGCCTCTGTGTCTTCGAAAAAAGCCTTTGTGTAGCGTTCTGTGTGCTGCTTAACCGGTATGCCCTGTGTCCTTGACGCCTTGATTGTCCTGTCGTCTACATCAGTTAGATTCATAACGTGGGTGACTTGGTATCCACGGTATCCGAGCCACCTCTTGAGCATGTCTTCGAAGAGGAAGGCTCTCAGGTTTCCTATGTGAACGTAATCATAGACCGTGGGCCCGCATGTATACATTCTGACGTGCCCTCTTTCTATTGCGACAAACTTTTCCTTCTCACGTGTGAGAGTATTGAAAAACTGGATGTTTTCCGATTGCATGTTCATTTTTCCTATAGAAAATGCGATGGAACGTATTTAAGTATTATACTCTTGAAGCACGGAAATCAGTCCTAGATCATTGTAGCCATTTCAGCAACGAATATATACGATATGAATAATAACGGTCTGCACCCGTGAAATAGACCGCGAGGTTGGTGAAGAAGATTAAGAACACCAAGATATTCGCTTTTCTCCAGATTCTGGTTTTCATGCTTTCCGCGATGTTTTTAACTTCCCACATAGTCTGCAAGTCCGCTAACGAGAGTACTTGGTATGTTCATGACACGATTGACCCTTCTTTGGACGAAGTAAGATGGCGAGAGGAAGGAGCGATAAATCAGGCACAGTCTTGGATCGCGGATGGCTCGTGGTTCGACATGTACAAACGTGAAAGTCTGGTTGGCGCCAATGACATCTTTGTTTCGATGTATGAGCGTTTCAACTGGTCACGAGTGAAGGACATGTACAATTTACAGTTCACTACTTTCAACGAATTCACCCAATACTTGATAAATAACCCTGGCTGGTGGCTGAAAGAAATATGGGAAATAGACACAGAATGGTATGGAATATCAGCCAACACAACAGGCATAAACTATCTTTTCAACCACGTGAACTCTGAAGCGCAACTGTGGACTTGGTTCCACATAACAAGAATACCTGAGTATTTCGTAGGCAGCGAA
>Ga0315296_10002434_pt1 | contig 15887 bp, 23 predicted proteins | sample YL17G14_18_MG_FD_203921 | JGI IMG/M metagenome (GOLD analysis project Ga0315296, IMG submission 203921) | Sediment microbial communities from Yellowstone Lake, YNP, Wyoming, USA - YL17G14_18 | ecosystem: Environmental > Aquatic > Freshwater > Lake > Sediment | place: USA: Wyoming | collected... | reverse complement strand
TGGAAGAGGACGCTAACAGGCGTCTACGAAACGTAGCATTGGAGGTGAAAACGGAATCATGGTCTTTGAGTTCTGGGTAGGCAACAAGACGACCGGCGAGGCAGTGACCGTTCAGGAGGGCGGCTCCCAGAAAGGAATAACCGTCCATGACGGAGACATAATCGACTTCAACGTGAACGGTGCCAATGTAGGCAAGCTAGTGGATCTACAGCGTAGCCCAAACGGGACTACATGGACGAACTGGCAGAGTATCCGAGCTGGCGTAGACGGTCGCGTAGACTTCATGGACTGGACCGAACCCACACCTGCCCCAGGCACAGAATACTACAGGGCGATAAGCCGGACAGTGTAACCTCGCCTTGACATGGGACGTTAGAGCTAGCGATCTCTGGGTTCGAGAGATCGACGCAGGCGGCAACATACTGCGATCATGGAACATCCTCATAGGACAAACCCCATCCATAGCCGCCAGCCCCGGCTATGACAATATCCGCATAGACGCGCGGCTGAAGAACTTCGGCGTCGAAACCGTCACCGTTCGCCTAGTTGGACAGACACTCGGCAGAGTCACCGGCAACCTTGGCTTAGTGATCTACACTCCACCGGGAGACCTAGCCCCGAACGCTGAATCTGTCCATTTGCTCTATATGCCCATGTGGACCGAAAACGTCTACGAGCGCCTCTGGGTAGACAACTTCAACCTGCCGGTAGGCAACTGCCCTGCCGGTCAGCCTCCCCCATGGGGCACATGCCGCCAAGGAGAACTATACGACTATAACAAGAGCAGCCGCCACTTAACACCTGTCTACTTGCCTATTCAACCTCCCCCCGAAACTGAGCATACTAGCCCAGCCGTCAAAGTCGCAACTCTAACGGAAAGCGAGCATACAAGTCCCCCCGTCAAACTGTCCGGCCCCGCAGCGCCAGTCGAGCATACAAGCGCCAATGTGAAACTCACAACGCCACCCCCCCTTCCACTGACCGAGCATACGAGCCCGGCAGTGAAAACCACCTATGCGGCCCCACCTCCCCTAACCGAACATACAAGCCCGGCGGTGCAGGCAACAAGAGCCGAAGCACCGCCTCCGCCTCCAACCGGCACATGCGAAGAAAGGTTCCCCGGCCACACCATCCCCCTCTCCCGAGACGCTTTTGGCTATGCGTTCTGCATCGTCGCAGAGGGCATCCTACCACTATTCCGTGAGATCCTACTCATCACCTTCTCCCCCCTCATAGCGGCCATAGAGGCGCTCAGAGAGATCAAGATCGAGCTCCCCGACTGGCTAACCCCATTCAAGGAGTGGCTAGTAGACTTCCCCGCGCTCGTCACAAGCTGGCTAGAATGGTTCACAAACCCCGTAGGGAAAGCAGCGGAAGTCTCGGCAGAGATCACGGCAGAGGCATTTACGATAATCGCAGACAACGTGTTCAGGGTGACCGCTCCATTTGCGGAGCTATTCAACCCGAAGCACTTTCAGACAGAGCAAATCAAAGACATAGTAGAGCCGATCTATGAAACGCTCCTGAAGGAAGAAATCAAGGTTGCCGAGCTCTACTCAGCTATCGTCTTTGCCCCATGGATCTACCTGTTCAATGCCTTAGAGGAGTTGATCGTAGGCACCGAACCCGCAACCTACGAAGCAGCTAGGGCTCGATCTCGCCTTATGATTATGCTTTCCGTGGAGATCAACGCGATCTTAACCATCCTCCGAACCATAGGCAAGTTTGCGCCCATAATCGTGTCCTCTATTGAAGGTCTAGCAGAGGGACTTACTCAGCTCGTGGCAGCCGTCTTAGCGATCAAGAGCGCAAGCGAAATCTACGGGCCCGGATGGAGAGCTTCAACACTCACCCCCCTCGAACGCCACTGGAAGGCTATAGCCCTGTCTGAGCGGCCAAGCCCCGCCGAGTACATGAGCATGAGAGCAGAAGGCACAATCACGAAGACAGACTACACGGAACGCATGAAAGGTGCAGGATTCTCGGGGGAATGGAGCGAGAAGCTATATGATGAGTACCTCCGCGAACCCAGTTTCAGGGAATTCGCCACACTCTACCGGCGTCAAAAGATCAGCCAAACCGCCTTCGCTAACCTCTATGAAACCGCCCGCCTAGACCGCAAGTTCGAGCATCTAGACGCTGAAAGTGGAAGCACAGAAGGCGGCAGCGTGGACGCATGGCTAGAACAGATCTACCAAGACCCGACATGGCGGCAACTCAACCTTATGGCTACATCAGGGAAGCTCACGGACGAGCAGATAGACGACCTACTCAAAGCCGCCGGTACACGACCCGAATACCTCTCGACCCTCAAAGAGATCCTGAAAGAGCTTCCAGGAGCCACGCAGAGACGGCAAGTGCTTACCCTAGAGGCTCGCCTTGTGGCGCTCGATCGACTGGACGAGGCAACATACAACGCTGACGCTGTAGAGCTCAAGGTTGCTTCCCAGGTTGCGGATATGATTCTGCGAGTCGAACGTACACGCCTCAAGACAGGTGCAGAAGCTCCCATAAGGCAAGAGAGCATAGGCAACCTGAACACGTGGTACTTGAACGACATCATAGATGCAGACACGTACCGACAGAACGCCCAGGCACTCGCCTATGACGCAGCTTTCATAGATAAGCAGCTAGCTTACCTGGACAAGAAGAAGGCGCTCGTAGAGCCGCCCGTCACGGAGCGGGAAGCTAGCCGCGCACTATGGGATACATGGTATCTCAACGATGTGGTTACGGCGGAACCATGGCGAGCGGGATATGTCGCACTTGGATATGCCGAGCCTACGCTAACGAACCAACTTGCATATCTGGACAAGAAGAAGACCCCGCCAATCGAACCGCCCCCGGTCGACCTAGAGACAGAGAGAGACCTCATGCAGAGCGAGGCCCTCACCGCCTTCAAGGCCCACGTCATAGACGAACCCACACTGAGAGATCGCCTAGATAAGCTCGGACGCTCGGACGACGCCATAAACGTGCTAGTCGCCTTAGCGAAGATGGAGATGGCAACGGAGCAGCGAGACGCCACACTCGCCGTCTACGCGAAAGCCTACCGGCAAGGCGCGATTCTACGCTCAGACTACCTCGCCAAACTCATCGACAACCAATACATGCCCGACGCAGCGGAGTTGATCGTTCAGACGGAAGAGCTCTCCTGGGGCACAGGCATCGAAGCACTCACAGCCGAACAGATCCTCAATGCGTGGGAACAAGGATTCCAGACAATCGAACAGACCACAGATCGCCTACGCAAAGCAGGATGGACCGAAACGGACATGAAGATCCGACTCTCATTCTCAGTCATAGACATGCTCAAAGCGAAACACCTAACACCCGCCGAAGCAGACGTACTATGGACAGACTTCGGCCATGGCCCTGAGGAACGAGCGCGATTAGCCGCATGGTATGGAGGCACACCCGCATGAGCGTCGAGCAAGCTGCCTACGACGAGTACGCGAAGTACCTCAAGAAGAGGAAGCCCATAGGAACGCCTACGGGTGGAGCGTGACGGATTAGGCATGGACGAGTCAAAACGTCTTGGATGGCGGGAACATCATCGAGAGAAGGCCCGAAAATGGCGGCTTGATCATCCTGAACAAGATAGGGAACAAGGCAGGAAAGACATTGCAAGACTCAAGAGTACCGTACTCAGACATTACTCTCCACTTCTCATTTGCGTGAGATGTGGCTACGCCAACATACGAGCCCTCTGTATAGATCATATTGACGGTGGCGGTAACGCGCATCGAAATGCTGTAAGTCGAGGCCTTGGTGGGCAGCATTTCTATAGGTGGTTGAAGCAGAACGGGTGTCCGCCGGGCTATCAGGTACTCTGCATGAACTGTCATACGCTAAAGGCGAGTGAACGAAACGCTCCATAGAAACACCTATAGGCATCATGTAACTCTATGGGTGATACGTGGTTCCTATGGGAAAAGAGGAATCGTGGAATCCTTGTAGATACACGAACGCAACCGCTCATTTTTGCGATGACGTGTGTCGTTATCGGAGGGAGTGCGAACGTGTCTGAACAAGCGAAAGAGACCGTGACGTTCTACTGCGTCAAGTGCAGAGCCAAGAGCACTGTCCCGGCATTTAGCGTCAAGCGCGAGAGCAAGCCGAAAGGCCCTGACATACTCCACGCTCACTGCCGGACTTGCATGACGAAGATGGCCAAGTTTGTCAAGAGGCAAGCACCATGACCGCGCAAGCGCGTGACCTCATCATGTGGGTAGGTAGCGGTCCTTATCCGACTTGGCGAGCCTTCGCAGACGAAGCACACGCCATGGGTGTGTGTAAGCGTGTTCGGGCGGTGCCGCGTGGCATCGTCATGGGACAGTCCAAATGCTATCTCCTGCATGGCGAGCGCATCGCAACTATGGTGCCTATACGTGTTCACATGTTCCAGAAGAAAACAGGGATCTGTCGGTTCTGCGGCATCAGCCGAGACGGATACTCGCAGAACCTAACCGAGTGCAGCGAACATATGGTGCGTCGTGCGGGGAAGCCGCGCAGCTTCCTCTATGGGTACTTCGTGATCGAGGAGATCCTGAAGGCTACCGAGTGGACTGTGGAGAACACAAGCAGCCGTCGCTGTGGCGACCTAGTAACCGGAGGCATCTACCTGCGTGGCCCGTTGACGGAGTTTCCTGAGCCGAAGCCATGGCAGGGCGGAAGCTACGTGGGATTCAGGTACTTTGAGGCGAGTGCCTATGGCATCTAAGCGGAAGAATCCGACAGGCGACCGCCTATACACAGGTGTCTGTGACACTTGCCAACGGTTCCTAGTCGGGAGGAGCATGATCGTGGACCACGCGAGAGAGCGCCATGTGGTTCGTCTACTCCGTAAACCTTCCACGGCACCGAACCGCATAGAGAAACTGAAGAAGCACCTACAGCTCGCCCAACATCACGTACTCATGCTGGAAAAGGAGGCTCAGTGAGACATGGAGAAGCAACCGCTTGCAGCCACGCCGGGCATGTTCAGTGTGGGTATCGAACGTACCGTCAACCTGGGCAACTATGAGAACATACGCGTCGGGCTCGTCCAGAGCTACAGCCGCCTCGAAACGGAGCCAAACGTAGCCTACGCAGAAGTACGCGGCATCATCGACGGATGGGTAGCCGATCTACGTTTCGGCCAAGGCGAAGTCAAGAAGCTAGTTGAAGAGGCGCTCCCGCCTCCGAGCGGGAAGCTCGCGCAAGCCATGGACTCACTCAAACCCTTCACGGATCGCCTAATCATCACAGAGTCACCACATGCCATATACATCAAGACACGAGGCCGCATGAGCCGCGAAGACTGGGGCGAAGTGAACGCTCTAATCCGGGCGGCGGGCGGCGAATACAAAGGCACAAAGCAGGGCCTAGAAGGGAAAGACGTACATTGGGAGATACCGAAATGAGAGAGCATACTATCATTTTGGACAAGCTAGAGGATGGATTTGTCATACAGGGAAGCTATGGAATCAATGTCATGCACCGCTATGCAAAGACTCTAGCAGAAGCCCTACAAGCGATACGGGAGTTCATAGGCGACTGAGGACAATCGCTAAATAGCTCCCGCCCCTCGTTCTACGGCATGGAGGCGATAGTCTAGTCATGCCATGGAAAGCATCCACGCTCCTCCTTGCCGTAGGTACAATACTGACAGCGATCAGCACTCAGCTTATCCTCTTCCCAGAGACGCAAAGGGTCGGAATAATCCTTGGAGCCGCCGGTGTCGGCTGTATTGCAGCAAGCCAGTACCTAAGCGAGCAAGGCTACAAGGCCGCGCTCAAGCATCGGTAGCATAGCAACCGCAAGGCATTTCTGTCGGCTCCCCCCCTTTCTTATCCGCTGATCTGATTGGAAAGCCTAATTGGTATGCGAGATTGTGCCATAGCGAACTTTCAGCGAGCCCTCTCACTGAATCTGGGGAACTCGGAGCGGAGACTCCTCCATGCCGGGCCGGGAGGCAAAACATATACTCCCGAGCAGGTAGTGGCGGAGATGTTAGCTAACCCGCCCACGCGGGAAGGACTCAGCCTCATAAAGATCTGGTGCATGAGCAATGACCACGTCGAGAAAGAGATCGAGAAAGCGCGTCTCGCTGTTACCCCTAGTCGCCAATAGGTGCGACTACGAACAGGCAACCCACTGGGGCGCATACTGGACCAAGTGGGGTGTCCTGGACTACGCGGCGCTCTGTGATCCGCCTATCCTAGCTATTGACCTCTATGCAGAGCAGGCGTACCAGATGAATTGGCGTCAAGAGATCATAAACCAGAACGCCATTTTCGTATGCGGAGTAGGCCATGGCAATGAGCAGGTATTCACAGGACAGAATGGTGCGATCCTACTTGATCGGAACAGTGCCTATGATCGGGCGCTCATGGTAGGCCGCTATGGATCGTTCCTCTCGTGCGTGTTCGGGCAGGCGGCAAAGGATTTCGTGGACGCTGGAATGGCGGGATTCTTCGGGTACACGGACACCTACTGGTTTATGGCGTCGATCTACCCGAATAGCATAGCGTCTCCGTTCTTCACAAGCCACTTTACGTTTGATCGGGCGCTCCTAAGTGGGAAATCCGTTGAAGAGGCTTACGATTTGGCATTAGCCGCCTATAACACCGCAATAGCGGGCGCAGACTCGGAATCGGCTCGATACCTAATCAGCGACCGAGACGCCATGCACCTAATCGCATTAGACTTCAGTGCCGGGCCATACAAGGGCGAAGTGACGCCTCCCCCAATTCCTCCACCGCCCCCAAGCACATGTCCCATAGCGAAGGCTACTACCACGCTCCTGAACGCGCTCTCTGCCATGCTCGGACGTCATGCAAGATTCATAGCCGTGAGTGTACGCTAGACATGGCAGCGCAGGCAACGGGGAAGGGCCGCAAGATCCTTGAGACCCGGGATATCCCAGTCTACCAACTTGCAGATGCCAAGTTCATCAATCGTGCAACCCGTGACGCCAAGAAAGATCAGCAGCTTCGAGAGTCCATGGCCTCGCAAGGCCAACTAGTGAACTTGAGAGTGTACCCGGAAGGTGACCATTTCAGGATTGAGGATGGTCAGCGGAGAACCGACCAGGCTAAGATGCTTCAATGGGAAACGCTCAGATGTGACGTATGGGAGGCTCCCATGGATAACGGCGTACTGGACGGTATAGTTGCTAACAATGTTAGACAAGATAACACTGCTTACGAGATCATGCAAGCCGCGCTCGAGCTGCAGCGATCCAAGAGTCTCGGAACCGGAGCAATCGCTAAGGCGCTCGGCGTCTCCGACGCTTTCATCCGTGACTTAATCGCCATAAGCGGCCTCCCCGCTCCCATACACGAACTCATGCACAGTGAAGCCCTCGGCGTCCCCGCAGCTAAAGAGCTCCTCCGCCTACAGACACCAGAAGAACAAGTCCGCGTCGGATTCGACTTCGCCCAGAACCACACCAGCGGCCCCCAAGCTACAAGCATCCTAAACACATACTTGGAGATCCGCAAGCGACAAGCCGAGATGCCTCCCGCTCAAGCCTTAGAAGCTGCACAGAAGGAGCCACTCTTCACCTGCGAAACCTGCGGCCACAACAAACCCATACGAGGCAGCCAAGGCAAAGTGCTCTGCAGCGACTGCTGGCGAGAAATGACGTACCTATGGGAAACAGAGAAACGCAGACACAATGAGCGCCTAGTCAAAGACGTGCTACGGGAGACAACCCCAGAATCCGCAACCTCATGGACAGTAACACAGAACACACCCATACACAACTCCGAAACCCCAGAACAACACACAGCCGAAACGCCGCCTCCAGAGACGTAGAGGCTACCAGTACAACTAGCACCATACATACCCCTAATCAAGTACCCCAATAGTTCGTCAAAGAAAGAGAGAATTCCCCCTTTCTACACTTTGCTGTTGAGCAACCCTGACAGCCAAGATGCTCAACAGCCCCCCACACACACCCCGTACAACCTGCACACCCCATAGAGCATATCTGCACAGTTATTCCTTTAAAGTTTCAAAAATAGTATATACCAGCATATAGAAAAGTTCTATATACTATTCCATTCATGGGGATGGTATATACTCTACATTTCCTATAGGCCCCTAATCTATATACCACTTTTGAAACTTTAAGATACTACATTCGAGGTTGGGTGTTAGTGCGTGGTTGCACTTTGTGGTGTGCAGATTGCTCGGGAGTCGGTGTATGGGTGCTTTGTCTTCTTGTCTGTGGTCTTGTTCGTCTTTGTGGTTGCGTAGTCTATATGCTATAGCTTGATACCTGTCTTGTGCTTCATCTTGGGGGGTGGAGGTGTGTATGGTGTATGATGCATCATCCTGAGTGCCCGGGTTGTGGTCAGGCTGTCTTTCCTGATCATGTTTCCTGGCATGATCGTGATGAGACTTGGCATATGGACTGTTTCTTGGAGCAGGAGTCTGCCGCTACTATCATCGCGGCTCTTCCTGATCTTCCGTAGATGATCCTCTATATGCTTGTGTGCTTGCTTGCTTATCCTTAGGATTCCTCTTACCTTACGGTAGGATAGGAGGGTCGATAGATTGTGGAGGGGAGGGCTTGTGCGTGAGGTTTTAGGTAGACAGCTTATCCAACGTTACGGCGTCGTTGGGGGCGGTCATGCGACGGGTCTCCATCCTTGACGGGCTTTCGCGCGAGGTTTTTGGTCGAGGCAAGGATAACCCGCAGCCTCTGTGGAGAGGTTGGGGGCAGACCTGTACTCTACACAAGTTCTATGTCCTCCACAATCTAATACCGTGTATATGTCTCCTATTATCTTTACCCCACGTGGGCATATTACCCCATTCCCTTTTCTCCCACCCATGGATGCTTAGGCAGCTTATCCAAGAACCCGCTTTCATGGTCATGGAACCAAAAACAGGCTTGATCGAAATATCCACCGCATAACCGGCACTGTCGAAAGGTCTCCGAGGGGACAGTCTTGCCGCACTTGTCACAGAGCAGCACTTCGCGCGGAGCGTCCGAGCTCATGTTCTTTGGCACTCCTTACAGATCGTCATTTGTGTTCCGACATATGGGGCTCCATAGAAGTCTATCGGCCATCTCTTATGACACTTGACACATTCCGCGAAGAAGGTCATGCTGGCGGCCTCCATGGTTTCGGGTAGCGGCTGACTGGGGGCGTACAGTCATGCTTCTTAAAGCATCCCTTGTGCATAGGTTTTCTACACTCAAGGCAGCGGGCAAACAGAGGCTCCAGTATGGGACGTCCGCAACCCGCACAGACTAGCTCAGACATGCCCCCGCTCCCCACGCTCTACCGCCTTGATCCAGTTACAGTTCAGACAGAGCACTTGGAAACCTGATGGGTACCCATTCTGCTTTAACCACCTATAGAAGGGGATGCCACCCCTACGTTTCAATATAGCTCGTCTATGGGCGTTTCCTCCACCCTCGATATGGTCTATGCAGAGCACTCGCATATCACTGCACCCACATCTTACGCACATGAGAAAAGGAGAGTAATGCCCGAATACGAGCAGCCTAAGTTTCGCATTGTGTTTTCGTATGTGCTCGTTATACCGGGCACGATGTTGAGATCTCCATCTACGATGATATGCCACTTCTTTAGCATGACCCTCCGGATCCTTAGATCGTGGCATACCTAACCCGCTCCTATGCCTGCAGCGTCAGCCTCACCGGGGCCCCAGAGGGGCTCTGCGAGCGTCTCCCGCCCACTCTCAAGCGAGCGCCATAGAGACAGCTTCCCGCTGACGCCTACGAACTTGTGAGGCACACTCCGACCGCCAAGGCTCCAATCGGGCAAAAGCCGAGTTTGGGACAGGTCTATGCCGCTCTTAATCATCCCATGCCTCCCATAGCTCTATCTTCTTGAGGAGCACGTTCCAACGCGCCAAGAGCTCCGTCAAACTATCCACACCCTAATTCCGGCATTCTCACAGGCGCTGTGAAGCTCGGGTCGATCATACTTGAACACGTATTCCTTGAAGATCGGGCCTCTCGGCGCGTATTGAGCCTTGTACTGCTCCTCATAGCCGATAAGCTCTCCTATGCCTGTCGGGCGTAGGGCTAGTTTGAATTCTATGATATGGGTAGCCGAGCCGCTCAAGACCACGGCATCAATTCGGTTCATCCATGGCACCGCCTCACCCGCAGTCGTAGGATTCATGGTCGCTAGGATCTCTTTCGAGCGTGGAGTCTGCAGGTAGACATCAAGATACCAGACGCCGAGGATCCGGCCCGACGCCACGAACCCACGAGAGAGCTCTAGCTCCTCCGGCTTATAGTGCCTAAAGTTCATTGTGGCCGCGATCTGAGCCGCGTTCCCCGCCGTGACTAGGTAGGGGCCACGCGCCATCTCTATGACTGTGCCGCGAGCTCCAGCCACTTCTTTCCATCCTCCGTAATCGTGTACTCGTGAATCACTACTCGCTGACCGCTCGGATAGATAACAGGCCTAGTCTGAAGGGTCACATGGCCGAGCCGTTGCCCTGTGTTCAGCTTATCGCGTACGCTCGCTATGGGCTGTAGGAGACTATTAGCGATTCCCGAGATAGAGCTCGGCCCCTGATCGCGTAAAAGGGCGATAATCTTGACTCTTAGGGTGTCTTTGCCTTTCCATGTGGTCAATTGCCATGGCTGCGTAGGCATCTATAAGACCCCTCCCTATCTAGTCACGTAGATATCAAGTCACCGCCTATTAAAGCTGTGTCGCTAATAGAACAGACACGTGAAAGAATATGCCATCAACTAAAGGCGTATCTCGAACAGTCACAAAGTGGAAAGACCGTGTAGCAGTCGCAGGCACAGAATACACAGCAGGCATCACCGCACCTAAGAAGTCATGGAGCCAAGGCGCAGGAGAGGCAAGCGAGGCATGGAGGGCAGGCGTAACAGAGGCCGCAGGCCGAGACGCCTTCCGAACAGGCGTATCTAAGGCAGGAGACGCGAAGTGGTCCGCCGCATCGAAGACTCTGGGCGCATCACGATACTCGCCAGGAGTCATCTTCGGAGCCCCATACTTCACACAAGGCATCACGAGCGTCCTCTCAACCATAGAGGGCGTATCTCTCGGACCGAAAGGCGCAGCGGGAGCTGCACAGAACTATCAGCGTGTGCAGGCTATAGGCGATGCGCTTCACGCTGCGAAGCTAGCGGCGAAGGGTTAGGTGTCGCTTTAGAAAGCGACACTTGAAGGAGTGAATCGAAAATGGCACCATACTGGTATTGGAGACAGCTTAAGAACTCATGGGCGATTGACGAGAACACCACGAACCGCTTCGACCTTCCCGAGCAAGGCGCACTATCCGGCCTCTACGTAGTCATCAACACCACGAACGAGGCAGACCTCTCAAGCTACGATGATCCATTCCCCATGCAGAGAATCTCGAAACTCCGCATAGTCGGCAACGGCAACTACCCCATAGTTGACCTCATGGGCAAAATGGTCCATGCGATGAACTTCTGGGATAGAGGCGAAATGACTCACGACACGCTCAGCTTCGTAGACGCCGAAGAACAGAACGTCTATCTCTACCTCCCATTCGGTCGCTATATGGGCGATCCCGACTATGGCCTATGGCTAGAGAAGTTCGCCTCAGGCGTCCAATGGGAAGAGACCAATAACATCAGCACAACCTACTACGGAGACACAGACACGAAGTTCAGCATCTACGCTCTCATGCGGAAGAACCCCGAGTCTAACCTGTTCAGTAAGGGCTTCTTGCAGAAGCGGCAGATCATCAAGAAGGACGCAGCAACCGAGACACAATATGCTGTCAAGCTACCGACCGAGAACAAGCTCCGGCAGATCCACCTATTCTCAGAGCCCACCGTTGCAAGCGGTGTCCTGAGCACGACCTGCTTCACCCTCACGCAGAAGCTCTTTCTCTCGATCAAGAGCAAAGAGGAATACCTACTCGATAACGTATCCTCGTCTGATTGGGCTCGATTCATACACGACTATGTAGGCCGTAGAGCAAGAACAAGCGTCAGATTCAGAGGCGGAGCCGCTGGAAGCTACTATGACACCATGATAGCTGAAAAGCTCGTAGGTAGCCTACAGCACATGGGCGCAAACGCATACTTTGACACAACGAACACAAGCACAGACCAGACTCAATATCAGCAAGTATACCAGTTCCTACATGACGGAACCGCAGCCACAAGCATGTGGGCGCGTCTGACCGCCGAAGGCATCCTCCTACACGGAGACATACCACTACTCTTGCAGAAACCCACCGATCCAGAGGAGACATGGCTCGACGCCAAGGCCAACAAGGACGTGTACGTGGAGATCACGGAAGGCTCTAGCAGCGGCAACTGGTACCTCGTCCTAGACGAGCTCCAGAAGACTTACCCAAGTTAGGCGGTCAACATGAGCAAGAAAGCAGCGCGTGAAGAAGCATCCGAACTCCCGAAGTGCCCCAAGTGCAACAACGCGGGCATGGTCATAGCCCGCCCCAAAGGAGTCTACGAGTGCATAGGCTGTCACAGCGAGTTTAAGCCCTAGAAGGCTTAAGCTAAACCTTTAGGCCCGCGCTCTTCTTACGCGGGAGTCACATTCACACAGGAGGAATAGAACCATATGGGAAAATTGGTCGGAAACTACCGTGTCCATGAGAAGTACTCATGCACGAGCGCCACGACAAAGACGTTCGTAGGCCCTGAAGTGCCACGCGGCAAACTCGCCCTAATCAGCCATATGAGCGTCGCAGACTACACCACGAACGCTAACAAGTTCGTCCTCGGCATACGGGACGCAGGCGGCAACGATCACTACATCGACGTGGAGGAAGGCACCGCACAGAATCAGCACTACGGCACAGCCATAGAAGGCGAGATCATCCTTCTGCCAGGCGAACGCCCCATAGGAATCGTGGAGACACCAGGCACAAGCGATGTACTCTATTTCACCATCCATGGCGGCCTCTACAGTATGGAGGAAGGCGGTGCCGCCTAAGTGTGTTCGACTTCTGGGAGTACACGGTGCCAAAGAACACGGCTGAAACCGCGCTCAAAAGGCGCGAGTGCATAATAAGCCCCGGCATCCTAACAGACATTCGCGTGTACTTCCCGTTAGGCGTGAACAGTGTCGCTAAGGCGCGTGTCTACATAGGCGAGAAGCCTGTCCTGCCTCGAAGTGCCAAATCATACGTTACGGGCGACGGGGCAGACGTGGGCGCCATAGACATCTTTGAGCCGATCACAGGCAACCTGCCCGTGCTGAATTGGGACATATGGAACGAGTCCACGAAGTACAGCCACACGCTCCAACTCAAAGCTACATGGGTAACAGAAGAGGAAATGGCGGCAGACAGGGCGCTCTTGGCCGCGATGCTTAACCGTCTCGACTCGATCAATAGAGCGTTAGGAGGCACATAGTAGCCATGACGGACGACCGCCCAGACTATACAGGGAGCATCGTCATAGAGGATATTGAGAACGTCACGGCAGTCATAACAGTCACCGGAGCCGTCACCGTCACCGGAGACGTCACTATCACCAACTCGACTATAGCGGTTACTCAGTCGGGAGACTGGAACATAGCGAACATCTCAGGACCAGTGACGATAACGGGAGCGGTCACAATCACAAGCGGTACTGTCACGGTCAGCGGGAGTGTCACCGTCTCCGGGGCCGTAACGATCACAAGCGGCTCAGTCACAGTCACGGGCACAGTCGCCATAAGTGGCTCAGTCACCGTGACCGGGTCAGTCTCCATAACTGGGTCAGTGACCATAACGGGCTCAGTCACGATAACTGGGACCACAGACATTAACATAGCCAGCTCAAGCATCACCATAGACACCAGCCTCACCACTGGGCTAAGACCAACCCTCATAGAGGCAGATCAGGTACAGACCAAGAACGCTAGCACATCCGCTGCTATGGGAAGCGCAACCGCCGACACAGATTTCACAACCTTCACAGTGAACTATGACAGCCCAAAGTCCATACACGTATTTGCCATGATCATACCAATTTCAGGATACAACCCCACCGCGACGATCCTACGCGACGGTGCGACCGTTGTATCCCAGGCTCTCACCGGTGGAACCTCAACAATCATCGAGGATCTGGATGAGAACGTGCCCGCTGGACTACACACCTATGCCCTACAATTCGACGCGAACGGCTCAGTCTCCGCACTTCTAGGTGCAGTAAATGAGGATCTAGACCTAACAACCTCCATAGTCAAAACAGGCGTAACCGACAACCTCCCATACTCCACACTAGCAAGCTACTATGTCGAGCAGAGCATAACCCTCACAGAGCCCGGCTATGTCTATGTAATAGGCCTCGCAGCCACATATGGAGCAGCATCTGCGCTACAACTGACTCGGGACACTGTACTTCAGAAGCAATGGTCTCCACTTGCCAGTACTCTGACTGAATACTCATATCTTGATGGGCCACTAGCCGCAGGCACATACACATACCGATTTTCGCTAACCGCAGTCACGAGTAACAGTGTGGACATGGTGCTAATCAGCGACGGCACAGCCGAGGAAACTATATACATTTCGCCGTACTTGCAGAACTTGAACATTGGCCTCGACACCCGCTTACCCAAGGCGACGACACCCGCCATATACAACGTCACCATGACAAGCGCAGACACCGAGTATAGTCAGGCGCTCCCGAGCAACTGCAAGAAGTTCCTCATACAGACCCAAGACGGCACCGCGTTCAGGTTCGCCTATGAGACAGGCAAAGTGGCGACGCCGACAGCGCCATATTTGACGGTTCCGGCGAACAGCGTCTACTATGAGGACTTCATCGAGGAAGTCGCACAAACCCTATACTTCGGTTGCGCGAGCGCGGGAAAGATAGTCGAAATGGTGGCGTGGTCCTAATGCCTATACGTGGTAGTGGGCTACCCTCACTGAAGGGCTGTCGAGCATACCGGAACGCCGCTTACAATGTGCCTAATGCCGCATGGACCCCAATCGAACTAGACGTAGAGAACTTCGACACGGACACAATGCATAGTACAGTCACCAATCCGTCCCGGGTCACATGTGTCACACCCGGCGTCTACCTCCTATCAGCCGGTATGCAGCACGGAGTCAACGCAACAGGTGTTCGAGGGGTCAGAATCTTCCTCAACAATACAACCTCGCTATGTAACATGCTTGTCGGGGCGTTCGCAGGAGCAGGAGCCGGACTCTCAGCATCTACCATATACGAGCTTGCGGCGGGAGACTATGTAGAGTTGAGCGTATATCAGGACTCAGGCGCTGTACTCGCGCTTACGACTGGACCGCGAACCTCCCTGGGGGCCGTATGGTTGGGGAAAACTTAGAAGCCACAAAGACGCATCTCAGGCATGGGAGAGAACTCTTAATGAGCATCTACCATTGGGGAACCCGGAAGCTCTGCTACTATGAGCCAAGCTGCCTAATATGCTGGCTCCGAGCCTTAGCGGCTATAGCAAGAGCGAGGTTGAGGCGGCCATGAGCGCGCCACAGATAAGCGTCACCACAGACGAGCTCTACGAGGCCCTCTGCGACAAGTGCATCAGGAAGCTGGATGAGATCATGGGACGCAAGATGAGGCTCGCACAGAAGATAGCGAAGGCGAGGGCGACGAAGCCTGAAAGTTGAGATCGTAGACGTGCGCCCGACGCAGCGGTATGACAGACGCGGAGTCGCCTCAACTGTCCATATCGTCAAGTTCCGAGTAGGCGACAACGAGCCGGAGACGGTAGAGATCGAGAAGGCAGAAGTCACCCGGCAGGACATCGAGGACGCAATCGAGAAACATCTCGCATGGAAGAGGACGCTAACAGGCGTCTACGAAACGTAGCATTGGAGGTGAAAACGGAATCATGGTCTTTGAGTTCTGGGTAGGCAACAAGACGACCGGCGAGGCAGTGACCGTTCAGGAGGGCGGCTCC
>Ga0315296_10002433_pt1 | contig 15893 bp, 10 predicted proteins | sample YL17G14_18_MG_FD_203921 | JGI IMG/M metagenome (GOLD analysis project Ga0315296, IMG submission 203921) | Sediment microbial communities from Yellowstone Lake, YNP, Wyoming, USA - YL17G14_18 | ecosystem: Environmental > Aquatic > Freshwater > Lake > Sediment | place: USA: Wyoming | collected... | reverse complement strand
TGGTGCGGGGGTTCCCAGCCCGCTTTGCGAGCACAGGATGCGCTAAGACCGCCGGCGGGCGGTCGACCCTACCCGTATGTTTCTCACCACTCGTCGTCGCAGGCTTCGATATCTAGCCAAGCGATGTAGTAGCCTGTCGCCAGATTCGGAACATATACTGGTGGGCTCTCAGGGCGAACTCCCATGTAGAAAACCACCGGGAGCGTGCCCGGCAGAAAATCGTGAAATGGTCCGAAGTCGAGATACCACTCGTTCGTACGATAGCAATCTGGGCATACATCAAATGCTTCCTCCAGCCATAATCCCGAACCATAGCCGTGGTTCATCAAATCCCACCAACCCTCATAGGCAGAGTCAATCCCGAAATGCCAGTACTTGATATGCCACAACAAGCTTTCCGCGTTGACTTCCCTGGGGGCATCCGGGTCGATGGGGCCGACCTGCTCGATCCGGAACTCGTACGGAATGGGCGAATTCGCCTCAGGAGGGAAATCGACCGCAGGATTCTTGACGGGATACACTGAGGGCGGCGCCCAGTGAGCGTACACGGCGTAGCTTGCCTGTATCGGGCCCTCGGCGGGGGGACGAATGACGAATGTCCGTGTGACGGTCCTACCCGCTTCGAACATATGACGGCTCTGGTTCGTGTAGTAGGTCTTGAAGCCGTTGATCGTCCCGAGGTCCTCACCCGAAGCCATGCGACCAGGGTAATACCGCAGTATCGGCAAGTCAGCCTGCTCTATCTCGAAGCGATGCTCCTGGTCGCTCCGGTTGTCCGGGGCCCAGATAATCGTGTGACCGTCGGGATTGATCAGTTCGGCGTCGCCCTTGCGGTACGAGGCGAACCTGTCAGACCAGTCGGGAGGAGGATGCCCGTGTGCGTGTTGATATATCTCAGGATCTTGAATATACTGCGATGAGGGGAACATGATTATCCCCTTCACATCAAACCCCGTGTAGCATGGATCATTGTATGGATGCGTAATCGATATATCGACGGCCAAATCGCCGTTGGGGAGGAGTTTGAGTTTCCAGATCTTGATGCAGTTCTTGCCGGGCGATACCTCGAGGAGCTTGACGGCATTGATGTGGTAGCCCCAGTTGTAGTAGCTGTCAGCCGATCGCCTCGGGATAATCGAGTACTCGGAGCCATCCCGTGCGATCAGCAGATCGTACAGTCCCCAGCTCACGTCACGGCTGACGCTTTCCGCTTGTTGCGCCGTCAAGTCGGGCGAGAGGGCCGCTGTCGGTGCGTTCTTGGGGCCTGACGGGCAGGCGGGGACGAAGATGAGCAGAACTATAAGGCAGATCCATGACGGCCTCACGATATCTCCTCCTTAATTCTCTGTTGTGTCGCCTTGGGCGAGATATGCCGTATCGCTGTCGTCTATCCAGCCCATGCCGAACGCATTGTACTCCCAGTCTAACGGATCTGGAATCCTCAGAGAGATCGTCGGACCACTGAACGGATAAAACGGGTCCCATTGAGGCTCGTCGCACTGCACATCGGTTTCCTGCTTGTCGTCGAACTGGAATGTTCCTCCCTGATAGTCAACATAGACCGCGTAGGTGGAAGCTGTGATATCCAACGCTACAGTATCCTCGTCTCTGTGATGACGACTCAGGGCAATCAGACCTTGACCCTCGAAATCGCCATACTCGCCCTGGCAAGGGGCAATGTCCGCGCAGCGGCTACGGGTTCCGAGAACCAAGTCGGAATCATACACGGTGTAGCTGTATTCGGAGCCGATGAACGGCGTAACGACCATGAATATGTGTTCCGGAGGGCAAACCGATCCTTGTCCGGCGCATTCGCAGCCCCAGGCTATTACTGCTTCGTTCAGCCCGGACGAATTCGGCAGGACCTCGATCTTGGGAAGAATCTGATGTCCGTTGTCGATCTCGGGGGAGATTCTGATGTTATAGGGCGGATGGGCATAATTCGCTATTTCCCAATAATTGTAGAATACGTGGTAGAGTCCGTCGACCGGCTGAGACCACACCACTTCGACTTGCTCCATCGGCTCCTCATCCGAAATCCTGCTGCTTAGACCCGCGTCTATGCTGGGTTGTTCCTTCGGCGTCGTACTGAGTAAGGCAACCGTTCCCGCGGATACCCACCCATCGGGGTCCCATCCGTCATCGTACTCCAGCTTGTACGCGTAAATGGCGTATCTCGTGGGGCCAGGGACCTCAGCCCTGGATGCCGCGTACAGGTGGCCATCCGGATAGTAGACGGCAAGGTCCGGCTGCGTTTCATAGCATGACCCGGTATCAGTCACGAGGCCTGACTCATAAGCCGGCTCCCAAGGGGGCTCTTCTGTCGGATCAAACTGAAGCTGCCCGTAGACGATGTCCCACTGATTCGGGAACTCCTGAGCCCAGATGATATGCACTGTCAGTTCTGGGTCCGACTGGTCCGGGTGGCTGTAAGTGACTTCGACCGCCGGGTGCACACAATGCTGGTAGCCCTGCTGGTAATAGAAGTCGCCCTCGTAAACGACTTCCCAATCCCTGTCCCTAAGCATAAGACCGATCACAACACCGCCCATGACGGGCTTCTCTCTCACGAATGCGGTAACCAAAGGATCCACGTCCCCGTCGTCGGAAGCGATGTCGCCGACATTCTGGCCGGAAGGCGCCGAAACCGTCCATGTCGATGTCGAGGAGTCAACAGCACAGGCATCTCCCCACTCCTCAGGGTTGGGGAACGTTTGTCCCGATCTGCAAAGAACGCCCGACTGATCCGGGCGTACCGGATCATTGTGCCCGCTACAACCCATGATGGTACCAAGCGCAATGAAACTGAATACACGGACTGCGAGGGTTAGGGCCGTTCCTGCCCCCCCCCCCGCTTCGGGGTGATTTTTGGTTGGCTCCCATGGCCTGCCTCCCTGTAAGATTATTTCATCAGCCTGATCGTCTACAGCCCGATCCCGGCACGTCTGATGATAATCCTCTTATATCACGAAAATGGGCATACGCGCAAGTGGCTTAAGGCCGATTTTCTTAGGATTGGTTTCCCATGCAGGGCGGACTGGAAGATCCGCGCTCCGTACGTCGGCACCGCTCACTCGATCAGCTTCAATCCCAGATCCCTTAGTTGCTGCTCGCTGACGGGTGACGGGGCTTCGAGCATCACGTCGGCCGCCTTGAGGGTCTTCGGGAAGGCCATGCACTCGGCGATCGATTCCTCGCCCACGAGGTGCATCACGATGCGGTCGAGGCCTGGCGCGATTCCGCCGTGCGGCGGGGTCCCGTAGCGGAGGGCCTCGATGAAGAAGCCGAACATCTGCTTCGTCTGCTCCTCGGTGAGGCCGAGGATTCGGAATATCTCGCTCTGCTGCTCGGGATCGTGGATTCGTATCGACCCTCCGCCTATCTCATCACCGTTGAGGACGATGTCGTACGAGCGCGACAGCATCCCGTACAGCAACTCGCCCTCGAGCGGCTTGCCGGCGTCCAGCCATTCGCGCCACTGCTTCGCGTTCGGCTGGGTGAAGGGATGATGCTGGCTGACGATCTTGCCCTCGTGCTCGCTGTACTCGAACATCGGGAAGTCGGTCACCCAGCAGAGCTTGAAGACGCCCGGCTCGATCAGGTCGTAGAAGCGGCCGAGCGCGCTGCGAAGACAGCCCAGGCTTTCGAGAACGGTCTTCCTCTCGCCGGCAACAATCAGCACCGTGTCGCCGTCGTTTGCCTTCGTGATCTCCCTGACTTTCAGTGCCTCGTCATCGCTCAGGTGCTTCCCCATCGCGCTGCGAATCCTGCCGCCCGCCTCGTAGGCGATCCATGCAAGCCCCTTCGCGCCGCCCTTCGACGCCTCCTGCTGGAATCCGTCGATCTCCTTCCTCGACGGCTGCGCGCCCGCAAGATGTATCGCCCGGATCGTCCCGCCGCCGTCAAGAATGTCCCTGAATATCTTGAACTCGGTGTTCTCGAACACTTGGCTGATGTCGATTATCTGAAGACCGAAGCGCAGGTCGGGCTTGTCGACTCCGTATGTGTCCATCGCCTCCCGATACGTGAACCTGGGGAACGGAGCGAGCACCGTGCGATCGGTGATCTCCCGGATCAGACCGACCAGCATCTCCTCGGTCAGAGCGTAGATGTCCTCCTCGTCCACGAAACTCATCTCGACGTCGAGCTGGGTGAACTCGGGGGACCGATTGGCGCGAAGGTCCTCGTCGCGGAAGCACTTCGCGATCTGGAAGTACTTGTCGAAGCCGGCGATCATGCAGATCTGCTTGAAAAGCTGCGGGCTCTGGGGCAGGGAATAGAACTTACCATGCTCGATCCTGGACGGGACAAGGTAGTCGCGGGCGCCTTCCGGCGTCGATTTGGCCAGGATGGGCGTCTCGATCTCGACAAACCCGCGCGCATGATGAAAGTCGCGGATGTACTTGATGATCCGGTCGCGCATGACGAAGCGACGCTGAACGTTGGGTCTCCTGAGCTCGAGGTATCGGTACTTCCAGCGGAAGGATGTCTCCTCGCCGCCCTCGGCCTCTATCACGAGCGGGGTGGGCTCGGCCCTGGTGAGAATCCTGATCTGGCTCGCCTTGATTTCGATCTCGCCGGTCGGCATGTCGGGATTTTCGAGCCCGGCGGGCCTTCGCGCTACGATGCCCCTGACCGCGATCACCCACTCGTTCCTGACCTCCGTCGCGGCCTCGTATGCCTTCGGCGAGATCGACTGGTCGCAGGTGACCTGCACGATGCCCCAACGGTCGCGGAGAACAAGAAAGATCACGCCGCCCATGTCGCGACGGTGATGCACCCAGCCGGCCAGCCGCACCTTCTGCCCGGCATGGTCGGACCTCAACTCGCCGCACACGTGCGTGCGCAACTCCTTGTTGATCGGTCCGATGATCTCCTCGAACGGCGGATATTCGGTCATTTTCGCGTCCTCTGACTGCTTCAGGCAGGTTACGGCAGTTTATCAAAGCGGATGATGGGCGGGCAAACCTGACGCACGGGCGCAGACACGCTGGACTTCGTCCAGCTCAGTCTGTGCCCGGCACCCAGTGTTTGGTTTCGTCTCGCCCGGTCTGTGCCCGGCACCCGGGGGCGGGCAAACGATCATTCGGCGAGCCTTTCGAACCAGGCGACGGCGAAATCCACCAGGGCTCTCTGGGGGAAGAGCTTCGCATCGGCCTGGGCGACCTTTCCGCGAATGACCGTGTCGGTCTCTCTCTCGAAGTCCTCGCCGATCTTCGCCAGGAGATCTTCACGAAACTCGATATTCGCGTACGTGGTCCAGGCCCTCTTTCCTTCGAATTCAATCGGGGCTCCGAGCTTCAACTCGCGCTGGTCGGGAATCCTGGAGCGATACTCTGCAAGGTGTATCGACGTGTTGTTCAGATGGCCCACACCGCAAAGCAGAACCCGTCCGTCAAGCTCGTAGACTCTCGCGAGCGGGGAGTTCTCCCCGAGACCATAGTCCAGCTGATGACCGGATGTGATCTTATCGGCAAGCGGACCCCGCGCGGAGAATGATAACTCAGGATGATTGCTTCTGATGACCCCTTTCTGTTTTCGGAACGTCTCGGGAATGACACCCATCATTCGAGTCGGAGTCAAGTCCGGTTCAAATGCCGGCATCGTCTCCCGAATCGTCTCCCACCAGGACTCCGGAACAGGAGGGTTACGCCATTGAGCCGGGTCGGAAAGGTCCCCGGAAAACGTGGGCAGCACCAGAGTCCCCTCCGGGCCGAGAACGCGCTCCAGAGCCAGAATCACCGCAACAGGCCCCCCGCAGACCCATCCGAGCGAAGAGAGCGACGAATGCACGAGAAGGACCATTCCCTCTCTTACCCCGAGCGTCGAAAGGTCGCGGGCAATGGAGTCCATGGTCGCGGGCTTTCCTGTCGTTGACTGGACTACATCTCCCTCGGTCATGGCTCTCTCGCTGATATCGCCCGCATGGAGTCGCAGGTGACGCTTGGCGAGTGTAACAGACACGCCCTCGCTCCGGCAATCCACTCGCGCGGGCTGAACTTGTCCAGGCTGCGCATCCTCACGGGAATCGGCCGGGAAGTGCTATACTTCGACATCCCCGGACAATCGCAATCCATCGGGGGCGACGATTGGCGGCGATGCTTGCAGATTGGGTAGAGAGATCCAATGAGGAAATCCGCATTCTACATAGCGCTGATTTTCGCCGTCTTAGTTTTCGTTCTCTACGACCTGAGGCATCACCAGTACCTGGTCCAGACTTACGAGTTTGATGACTGGGGCGTCGGCCCGGTTATCTACATCGTCTGGCCATGGCTGGTGACTCTGTTCATCGCGCTTATCGGCTACATAATCGGCGCCTGGATTCTCAATGTCTTCGAGCTTGAGAGATTCGGGGGCAAGCTTGAGTGGGTGAGCCAGGAAAGAGAGGTCTATGCGACGGCTGTCGGCCTTGGGGCAATCACGACTCTTACCTTCATCCTTGGCTGGCTGCGCCTCATCTATTCGCCTTTCTTCCTCGTACTCGCGGTCATCATTCTTGCGCTCGGGTTCCGGCAGGTGATAGGCCTGTTCCGGAGTATCAGAAAGCCCGGGTTCGGTTTCCTTGAGTGGACCCTGTTCGCGGTCATCGCGCTGTGGGTCTACAAGACGGCCATCACAGCCTGCAACCCGTCGGTAGGCATCGACGCGATAAGCACCCATCTGGTCGCCTCGAAGTGGTACCTGAGTCAGCACGCGGTGGACTTCAATCCTTGGTTCAGCTTCCACCAGTTCCAGGGAATGCTGGTGACAATCCAGATGATGCTCCTGCCCGACCCGTGCGCCACCATGACCTACTTCTTCATGCTGGCAACCGTGGCCGCGATCTACCTGATAGGGAGGCGCTTCTTCAACCGCCTCACCGGGCTCTTCGCCTCGGTCATCTTCCTGCTGCAGCCGATAGCGTATTACTCCTCACAGCAGACCCTTACCGATCATGCGCTTGGCTTCTGCCTGTTGCTGATGCTGCACGCGATTCTGGCGCACGACGAGAAGAAGGACACCAGGTGGCTGTATCTTGCGGGGATACTCGGCGGCATGGCGTGCGGGATCAAGTTCAACGCCCTCGTGCCGGTCGCGGTAATGATCCTGATGGCGGGGCGCAGATGGTGGCGGGTGCTGATTCCGGTTCTGATAGTCGGGTCGCCCTGGTATATCCCCAACATAGTTTTTTTCGGGAATCCGCTGTATCCGTACTATCAGAGCCTGTTCTCCTGGATTCCCGGAGCCAGGCCGGGGCTTGAGCAGGTCAGGGAGCAGATGCACAGGACGCCGACGTACGAGATCGGGCCGCTGTGGCTTGCACCGTGGAATACGGTTTTCCGGGAGATACTGCCCTGGGCGGAGGAGGGAATACCGGGAAGGGTCGGCCCGTTCCTGCTCGCGCTTACGCCGTCGCTCGTGCTCGTCAAGTGGAAACGTCCCGCCGTGCTTATGGGCATTTTTCTTATCGTGATCTACGCCTACTGGTTCCTCTACGAGCGCTTCTACAACGCCCGCTATCTCATGTACGCGTTCGATGTCCACGGCATCCTCGTATCGTGGGGATTGATCTGGCTGCTCTACAAGTACGCGAAGCTGAGAAATTTCAGTCCCGCGAACAGATGGCACCTGGCGATTCTGGGTCTGGTGATACTCGCCTTCGGAATCTTCAGCTATAGCGTGACGCTGAAAATGTCTGCCAGAGAGGGCGTCTACACATTCTGGGAGAGGCAGAATTACATGGTCGAGCAGAAGCCCGGCTGGGCGCTTGTCCATCATATGAACAAGGAAATCCCGGATGCGCGCGTGTACGGAGCCGGGTGCGACGATTACCGCTTCTATGCCGACTTCGACATGATCGGGGCACGATGGGGACCCGATTCTCTCCGGGATTTCAATGAGAACGGTCAGACCAGCGACCAGCTCCACAGGTGGCTGACCTCCCTGGGCTGCGAGTGGCTTCTTTTGAGCGAGACGGGACTCACCTACCAGAACTTCCACTGGCCTCTGCCGCCTGCATTCAGCGAGGACCCCGCGATCTTCAACCAGTACTTCACGGAGGTCGTCCAGCCGCCTGAAATCAGGGGGATCATCGGGGATTTCAGGCTGTTCCGCGTGAATCCGATTCCCACTTTCGCGCATCCCTCGGAAACTGAAGAACCGATGGGATTGGGGGAGTAGGCCGAAAGCTGGCGATGTCCTTCTCTTGGGCCTATCCGGTCGAAACTGCGAAGTCGCTCATTGTTTCGGCATTCTCCGTAGCATGCGCATCCTGCGCATGTCCTCTTCGTAGCATGCGCATCCTGCGCATGATTGTCACATCGAAACCCTGGGACAATCTCTTCGCCCACGCTCAGGATGAGCGTGCGACGAAGATTCCATGCGCAGGATGCGCATGCTACATGTCGGGCCTATGCCCGCTCGTTATTCACCCGTTCCGACGCCCGTGAACGCGCGCTCCAGGACCGCGTCGGCGAGTCTCCTGCCCTCTTTCCCGAGGAAGTCCATCTCGATCTTCATCTGGTGCACGTAGGCCTCATCCTCGATCCCGCCGATGTTGATGGCGATGTTCATGAGCGCGGCCTGCATTCCGGCGTACAGGCAGGCCGCGGCCACGCCGGCGTCGCTCAGGACGTTTGGGTTGCCCTTCTCAGCGACATCCCCGGCCATCCTCAGCGCCTCGTGAATGTACCGCGCGGTCGCCTTGGGGGTCTCCGCAGCCGTCTTGTACGCCTGCTGGATGGCCTCCTTCCGGGCTTTCTTCTCCTCCGGCTCGGCCTTCGGCAGCTTGAAAGCAGCCGTCACGGTATCGTACGCCTTCGCGTCGCGGTCGATCGAATCCGTCAACTCCTCCTGAAGTCTCTCCAGCTCGGTCTTTATCGGCTCGAGGTCCGGCCAGACCTCCCGGAACTTCTCCTTGCCGATCGTCAGGTCACACACCATCTGCAAGAGCGCGCAACCCAGCGCGCCGTTCAGTGCGGCCACCGATCCGCCGCCCGGCGTCGGCGCGTCGCTCGCAAGGAGCTTCAGGAATTCGTCGATAGTCTTGGTGCGGAGCATCTTCTCTGCCTCCTGCTCTGTAGATGATGAATGGCGGCATTATAGCAGAAGCGCCCACCGGTTATGAACGTAGTCCGGTTTCATCTTCAGTTGAAGCGCAGTCCGTGAATTGACTTGCAGGGATTTCATTGATAAATTCTGTATCCGGGGTGGCGTTTGAGGACCTCGAACCCCAATCCCGACTCAGCTGTCCTACCGCGTATTTGGGGGACTGATCCAATGACTGCCGACTCATGCACCCGGACATCATGCATCATCTTGACAGCCCTGCTTCTTGCTATCGGATGCTCATCCGGCGGAGACCTCACGCAACCCCTGATCCCGGATCAACCTGGCACATCGTCCACCGAACTCACCGGGGACTACGCAGTTTCATCGGGCCACAACCTTTGGGCTTACTTCACTGCCTGCGTGGATCCATCCAGCATGGGAGTCGAACTCCTCCCCGGTCGCGAAGTCGTCACTCACTGGAACGTGCTCTCCTGGCTGGAAAACGGCCCTTGTACCGATTGTTTCAAGATCACAAGCTTCGTTCCTTCCGGCTCCGGAACGTTCCTGATTGATGTCCGGATCAGGCATCTATTCTCGACGCCAAACCTTACCGGGTTCGACGTCCGCGGCATCGCCATGTTTGACGGAAGCCGCTACTTCGCGCAATCGTACCTGAACACGCCGGACCGCAGTCTCGGCGACGGTGAACTGGTCAATGCCGACGGTTATACCACGCTTTATAACTACTCCACCGAGGGTGGCGGGCCCAACGGCATGCAGGGATATATCCAGGGCAAGTTCGCCTCCTGGACGCCTCCCAATGCGCTTCTCAATGGCTACAAACGCCACGTTTCCGACGATCCCGCGAATGTCCGGAACGCCTTCTATGCCGGAGATCCGGTGACCGTCACCTACGAGATCGACATGCCCGATGACTGGTTCGTCTTCGGTTATGCAGTCGATGCAAACTGGGCGCCCCCCATACACAAACCCGTCACCGACCCGATGAATGATTTCGGTCCCAACGCGAACTGCGCTGAGCCATGGAAGATCGCCGTGGCCGAGGAGCCCATCGGGAACGGACTTACTCACGAAGGCGGTCAGACCAAGCTCATCATCGACGTCTACGACTGGCAGGGGAAGGACTCCCACTCGGATCCGGTGCTGGAATGCTTGGAGCTGTTCTACGGCACGGTCGCAGCCACCTGGGTTGAAGACGGCGACGGGTATTCGCGCTATGAGGCCACGATCGAGAATGAGAACATGTATCCGGGCGGGATCTGCAAGTGCCTGATCTCCGTGGAAGACAACGAAAACGCATCCGCCCCCGAGTGGCTCGACCTTACCGCTTACCAGATCCGCCACCTGACAGTTACCGGCCCCCCCGTCGCCCGCGCGGACGCCCATCCCAATCCGCAGTCCGCAAACGATCCCGTGCGGTTCTTCGACGATGGATCCTACGATCCTGACGGCGGCGACATCATCTTCTGGGAATGGGACTGGAATAACGACGGCGCGTACGACGAGACTGGTGAGGAGGCCTATCAGTCCTGGGCGACGCCCGGCACATATCCCGTCCAGCTCCGCGTCACAGACGACGAGGGTCTTACAGGAGAGCTCAACTACCCGCTGCAAATCACAATCACCGAAGAAGGCGTGCCTGCATATCCGACAGACATCACCCCTGCCGACCTCAACCACTTTCCCTACAACGTCTGCATCGACGGCAACTACGCCTATGTCGCCAGCTACTACAACGGCCTCGAGATCTTCGATGTGTCGAATCCCTCAAGTCCGGTCTGGGTCACCAAGGTCGACCCTCACTGCATGGTCTATGACGTCGCGGTGCAGGGCGACTACGCATACGTTGGAGCCCAGTATTGCGGGCTTCTGATCGTCGACATCAATCCTCCCGAGTCCGCCCACATCGTGAACACGGTGGTAGGAATGGGCATAAGCGACCTTTTCATCGATGGCGGCTACGCCTATTCCGTCTATCAGAACTTCGGGATGGATATTACGGACATTGATCCCCCCGAATCTGCACATGTGATAAAACACATTGAATACCCCGGCATGTACCCGTATGCCGAAGACATCTCCGTCCGGAACGGCTACGCCTGCATCCCGTGCAGCTTCGAAGGCATCCTCATCTACGATGTCGACCCGCCCGGAGCCACCCATCTTGTCCGTACCATCGAGAATGACTGGGGCTGCGCCAATGGGGCGACCACATCAGGTGACTATGCATATGTTGCCGATGCGAACTTCGGCCTTGAGATCATCGACATGACCGTCCCGGAATCGGCCCATATCGTCAGGAAAGTCAACATGAACGGGTTCGCGCATGATGTGGTCGTCTCCGGCAGCCTCGCGTACGTCGCCACCGACAGATGGGGCTTGACCATCATCGATATCACCACCCCCGAAAGCGCCCACGTCGTCACGCAAGTCGACACAGCCGATTTTGCCTGGGGCATTGACGTTAGCAGCGGCTACGCGTGCATCGCCGATCTTTCCGGCGGCCTGCAGATGATCGATGTCGAGCCCGTCGGGTCCGCAAGCATCGTGGGCTCCGTCGATACTCCGGCAAGCGCCCGGGACATCGCCTACACCCCCGGGTATGCTTATATCGCCCACGAGCTCGGCTTGAAAATAGTGGATACCGATCCCTACGAATCCGCCGGGATAGTCCATACTGTCGAAGGACTCTACGGATTCGATTCAGTCGACGTGGCCGGGGGCTACGCCTATGCCGTCGACGGCGCCGGCAACGTGAATATAATCGACATAACTCCCCCGACCTCCGCCGGCATTGTCCGCTCCGTTCCCCTGACAAACGCTCGAGACAGCGACATCTCCGTCTCCGACGGCTATGCGTACGTCGCCCTCATCGAGCAAGACTCGCCCGAGCAGATCAGCTCATTCGATATCATCGACATCGATCCCCCCACCTCCGCCTTTCTCGCAAAGACCATCGACATCACCGGCCTGGCCACCGACATCGCCGCTTCCGGCGGCTATGCCTACCTCACCGTCATCGAGGGAACAGCTCCCTACGAAACCGGATCGCTCAAAATCATCGCGGCGGACCCGCCCGCCACAGCCTATATCGTGAAGTCAGTCGACACCCCGGGCCCGGCTCTTGGCGTGGACGTCTCAGGTGACTACGCCTACGTCGGCGGCGACGATGACGGACTGCACATAATCGACATCAGTACTCCCTCCGCCGCAGAAATCGTCAACTCCGTCCAGTTCTACGGCGAAACGGTGAGACTCACCGTGGCCGACGGTTACGCCTATGTCTCAGCCGGTTTCCTCCATGTGATCGATGTCGACCCGCCTGAATCAGCCGAAGTCCTTTGCTACGTCGACTTTCCGGTCTATCCCCAGGGGATCGAGATCTTCAACGGGTACGGCTATATGGCCGCCGGCGCCACGGGACTCAGAATCCTGAAGCTCTGGTAGTGCGAATACCTCAGACCGCATGCGATGCGGGGGAATTCCTTTCCAGTGGTATAATGTTTACACATTTCCCGGGTCGGGTGCGATCAGATTGCGATGCACCCTTATTTTGCGTCTTCTATGCCTCGAAACCGCCGATTGATCTGGCTTGTCCTTGTCCTGGTCGCAATCATCCTGCTGGGATCAGTCGGCTACATCCGCGGAAACGGCGAATGGCAGGAGGGCTATCGGAACGGGGTGTCGCAGGGAATCGTGCGGCTCCTGCAGAGCAATCCGTACGATCAGACCGCGGTCGTGGTCATCGTGATTGACGGCCTGAGATGGGAGGAGGGGCTCGGCGCTCGGGACCGCTACATCCCGCACATATGGAACGATCTCAGGCCCCTCGGCACGACCCTGACGAACTACCGCATCGTCTCGCCCACCGCCACCACATCGTCGCATTCCGCAATGCTCACCGGGCGTATCTCGACAGTACCCAACGACGGGCACATTCGGCCGGTCTTCCCGACATTCATCGAATACTTTCGAGACGCAAGAAGCGATTATGTGGAATCGGCTCTTGAAGAGATCACGAGAGTTCCGCCCGGGATTTTCCGACCGAACCGCGACACCATCGCCGAACTCGGCCGCCTGGTCGCGGAGGCCAGGGATTTTCCCCCCCAGCGGACCGCGCTGTACCTCGGGAAGGACCTCATCTATTCGCTCGATCAGTCATCGAGCGGACGATATCCGGCGGACGATGTCTTTCTGATCGACAATCTGCGCGACATGGAGGTCGAGGAGTATTTCCGCGCGAAGATTCCGGACGTTCATCCGGACGTGGTCGCGATCAATCTTGGGGAGGTGGATGAGTGCGGGCACGAGGCGGATTGGTATTACTACGTTGACGCCGTACGCTGGGCGGACCGGCACGTCTGGAACATGTGGCTCGCGCTTCAGGCGGAGACGCGCTATCGCGACAAGACCTATTTCATCGTCACGACCGATCATGGTCGGCACGATCCATCGCGCGGAGGCTTCCCTCATCACGGCTGCTTCTGCGAGGGCTGCCAGCACTCGTTCATGGTTCTCATAGGCCCGGGCATCAGGCAGGGTTATGTGTCCAATCAGCCGCACAGCGAGCTCGATCTCGCTCCCACGATCGGCCGCGCGATCGGTTTCGACACCCCGGCATGTGTCGGCGAGCCGATGACGGAGATTTTCGAGGACCCCGATAGCCTTCCCGCGCAGCGCGAGACCCCCACAACCGCGCTTGTCGAGAAGGACAGGGAGAGAGTGGACTCGCGGGATGCGGTCCTCGGGCTTCTCGAGTCAATCGACCGAAAAATCGCCGACGGATCGCCGGATGACAAGATAGACCGGGCGCTTGGCCTGCTCGCAATCGCCGCGCGACTTCATGTCCGTCCCGATGAAGTCGAGAGATGGAGCGGGGCGGCGGAAGCGCTGTCGATGGATGCAGAGGAGATCGGCGCGACGGCGGATCTTGTCCTCGCGTACCCGATGTATCGATACGAGATGGAATTAGCTTCGTCGGGGAACGGCGATATTGCCCGCGCGGGCGCTTTGCTGAGGAGAATATTCGATGAGGCGGAGCGGAAAGGCATTTTCAGCCTGGATGATCCTTCGGCCCTCGACGGAATGAGCGTCCCCGAGATTTCGCTTATCGCGCCGGCGGTGGTGTCGCTGGGATCGGTGATGCGCGACAGGGACGCGACGAGATACGTCTGCACTCTTCTTCTGAACACGCTGGCGCACTACGAGAATGTCGAGGAGCCGTACGCGCCCGGGCTGGAGGACTTCATCGACGACTACAACTACCGCCAGGGCCCCAACGAGATCTTCGCAGGCGAGCACGGCAGTGCGCTTTCGATCCGCGACCGCATGTGGCTCGTATGGTCGCTCGAGCGGGTTCTGGCGGAGGCCGACCGGACCCACATCCCCGATCTCGAGCCGTTCCTGGAGAGGCAGTACCGGCTGCTCGTCGCGTTCATGAACGAATGGCAGGACGCGAACGCGATGGTCGGCGGCACGGGCGATCTTGAGGAGGGGATTGATTTCGTCGCGCAGGGTCTCGCACTTGCGGCGCTGGCGGAATTCAAGCCCTGGCGGCGATGGGAGCTCGACGAGCTCGGATATTCGCGCTCGATCTACGCCACGCCGCTATTCGCGTGGCCGAAGGAGCACCTTTTCTACCTCCTCGGGCAGGCCAACGCGCTCGCGGGGGGATGGGCGGCGAACGAGCGGGTGCGGCTTTTCATAGAGGATGACTGGTCGATCCGCCACGATCTGGTGGACTCGGCGGGCCCGATCACGCCCGACAGCCCGGGCTACATCCCGGCCGCCGCGGCGCTCGCGTACGGCATGTCGCGCTTCGAGCTCGCCGACTACGATCTGTTCGACCTCGAAATCTACCCCATCGTCCGTCAGCAGGATTCCGAGACCCGCTGAGGCTTACTGTGCCTGGCCGTATGGGCTCCATATCCCTTTGCGCTCCGCATCGAGAAACTGGGGCATGAACTCCTCCCAGATCGCGTCGATCACGTACTGCACCTCCTCCGGCACCGGCGCGCCCTCCACGATCGGCGTCACGGCGCAATACAAACCAGGCCGACCATCGATTATCGGTCCATTTGCGGAAAGGGATACTTGCCCTATCCTGTTCTCGGGGAATCTAATGATCTCTCCGGGCTCAGCGCCCTCGAACTCTCTCGGATCGAAGAAGACCTCCGCGTGCTGTCCCATGTATTCAGCAAGCCTCAGAAACGGTTCGGGGGAAGCAAAGTCCACCCAGCCTACCAGGTTCTCTCTGTAATGACCGCCGGAGCCATACAGTTTCTCCGTACCCGGCTCATAGTGGAGCATCATACCGACCCTTCTATTAGGGTCCGATCGATCGTATGCTGAATAGGAGAGTGTCCACTGTGATGAAAAGCGGGGATCCCCAATGCTCGCAAGATGGTTCACCTCGAGAGGCATGTAATATGGCGGTATGCCTAGTTCTGTGGACCCGGTTTCAGGCTCAGCCGCTGCTGGCTTCGGCAAGTCAGTTCCTGAGATACCGGTCACGTCGAGACTCTCTCGGGGTCGCTCAGCTCGGGTCCCGGAGCAGCCGCCCAGCCACAGAACCACTGCCGCCACGATCGCGGCAAATGCCTTAACTGTCATTGTTTGCCTCCTTTCAAGGCCATAATCTGCCCTCCCAGTTTATTCTGCCTCTTACTACATATATGTGAATCGGATTGAGATAGGCAGTATCCCATCTGTAAAACATTATGCTTCTCCCCCATTGCTCCCCGCCCCAGGAGAACCTCCCGTCCAAGTTGGCTTCACTGTCGCCGTCGAGCGAGTCAATCCCCCAGAATGGTGTAGGCAGCCCATCAGGCGCGAACTCCTTT
>Ga0315296_10002432_pt1 | contig 15896 bp, 16 predicted proteins | sample YL17G14_18_MG_FD_203921 | JGI IMG/M metagenome (GOLD analysis project Ga0315296, IMG submission 203921) | Sediment microbial communities from Yellowstone Lake, YNP, Wyoming, USA - YL17G14_18 | ecosystem: Environmental > Aquatic > Freshwater > Lake > Sediment | place: USA: Wyoming | collected... | reverse complement strand
GATCTCTCGGAGACCTCGACGCAATGCACGACCCCGTTCGTCACGATGTCTGAGACATGAGAGGCCGTCGTGCCTGAGGCGGCGCCGAGGTACAGTACCTTGGTGCTCGCATCGAGCCTGAAACCCCTCCCTCCGAGCAGAATCGAAGCAGCGAGCTTCGAGCGATATGGGTCCCACTGCCGGTACTCGACATCATCTATCTTCACGAGCCGCTCTCCGTAGACCGCGTTTCCGGGGGCGCCGTTGACCGTCATGAGCCAATGCCCGTCCCAGAACACGCCCGGCAATCCCTCGACTTGGGAGAAGTGCTTGCCCATGCGAGAGAGCGATTGGACTCCCTGGTAATTAGTTATATGCTGGAGGGCATTCAAGGAACGCATGGGGAAAGAGGGCCAGACGGATGAGCTGCAGGAGCAGATCAAGGCTCTCGCGGAGAAGATGGAGAGCGTCGAGGAATTGATGAGCAAGGTCGCTCAACCGTACTCTCAGCTCCTCGAATATATAGAGCGCTTCCAGAAGATCTCTTCGAGCTACTTCAAGATGCTCGGGCTGTACCAGAGGTACGGCGCGATCTCCCCCGACCTTCTGATACCGGGGGTGAAGGATCCTATCTCGAGGGACATCGTGAAGGTGCTCTTCGAGAGGGACGGGCAGAACATATCGCAGATCACGGACAAGCTCAAGGAGATGCGCGGGACTTCGTCCAGGAGGATCGTGCGAGGACGCCTCAAGGAACTCGAGGCCAAAGGGGTTCTAAAATCGAAGGGAAGCCCGAAGTCCAAGGACTATTGGCTGACCGAGGAGTACGTGGACAAGTGGTATCGGCTGCTCGGGCTGGCCCCTGAGAAGAAGCCAGCCTCGAAGGAAGAGTGACTTTCACCTGGTCACAAATGCCCAGTTCATTCAAGTACTGTCTCCACGCATGATAGATTCCAGGAAGCCCGGGAAACGGGCGAAGAGGTGAACGAGAATGGCAGAAGAGAAGCACGACGCGCAAGAAGTGAAGGAGATACTGCAGGTCGTCTCGGCGGAGATACCGAAGCTCCTGGAGTCGATAACCAACACGATCTACGATTCCAAGAACGCGGAGAACTTCGGCAAGGCTGTCGCGGAGTTCTACAAGCAGATGAAGGCCGCGGGCATGGACGACAAGCAGGCCTACGAGCTGACGCAGAAGTATATGACCAACTTCAGCCTGGGCGGCATGGTCGGTCAGGTATTTAGCGGGCGCAAGTGGGACAAGTCCGAGGAATAGAGAGACCGCGCAACCAAGCTGGGATCACATGACGGACAACGAGAGTTCGCAAGACCTGCCGACTATAGTGGCCTCGGTCATGGTCGCTATCCCCCCGCTGGTTTTCAGAACCGGCTGGGCATATCTCAGGATGAAGAAACGTGCCCAGAAGGTATCTATACAGCTGGAACGGCAGTTCGTGTCCGGGGGGATACCCTCGGAATATGCGGAGAAGCTCGCGGAGCAGTTTGAGACCGAACTGAGCCTCAGGACCCTGGTGAAGGGGGTCGGGAGGTTCTTCTCCCCAAGGCATCCCTGAGCCACTCAGACACTTCGCTCAGCTGCACGTAGTAAGCAATGGAATGACCACGAGTCCGGATTTCGGACCGTGCAATCGCGTCACGTTGACATATCTGTTGACGAAAGCGGAGATCTTGGGACTGGTAGCCCCAGGAGTTCGAGGTACTTCCTGGTGTGTGCCCTCGTCATCCCGGATGGCGAGACTCTGATGAGGGCAACCAAGAGGGCGCACAAACGTTATAGGCAGGAGAGCAAGGGGGCGATTGAATTCAAGTTCAACAAGGCGTCCGACAAGCTGAGAACGCACTTCCTACGATATGTTGCGGATACCGAATGCGCCATTGTGTGGACGGCGATCGAGAAAAGGATAGGGTTAGTGGGCGAATGCATCTACGAACAAGCGCTGCTTGCCACGCTAGAACAAGCTTTTCATTTGTTCTCCGCAAGGTCCATCGACATCTTGATTGACGCACGGAAACTCAAGAAGAGCCAAATCAATAGGATTGACGCATCCGTCGGAAAGGTGCTCGAGCAGCATCATCGCGGCTACTTCGCGCCCGCACTGAGGATTCGACATATGAAATCGGAGAAATGCGAAGGACTCCAAGTTCATGACTTCGTTACAGGTGCAATCTTTCAGGAGTTGGAGAGGGGCAATGGAAGCTACTCAGATATCATTGGGGCCTGTATCGTCTCCAGCAAGAGAATCTGAGAGAAATGTGCAGACCCCGGGTGGAGTGTTTTGACGAGCACCGTCCGGTACTCTATACCCCCCGGGACTTACCTGCAATATCACATTGCAGCCGCCAGCATATAAGCGTTTTCAACAGATGTAGCTGCTGCCCGAACGATTTCTGCTTGTAGTCGATTTGAACCGAGAACGGACGGACTGCGGGAAAGTAATATACACGCATCCTCCAATACTCGCATTGTGAAGACAGAGCTGACCAGGATAGCTGAAGAGGTCTACAGGAAGTACCGAGAGCTGCCTCGCGACTACAGCGGGCATGTGCTCGTGGGCAAGGGCGCGAGCGGCTCGAGCACCTCTAAGATCGACAAGTTCGCGGAGGACGCGATCCTAGCGTTCCTCGACGACCAAGAGATCGACCTCAACGTCTTGAGCGAAGAGGCCGGGTTCATCGATCGCGGAGGTAGTCGGACGCTGGTGGTGGACCCGATCGACGGTACGCTGAACTGCACGAAGGGGATCCCGTTCTTCTCGGTATCGCTTGCGATTGGCAAGGAGAAGCTGTCCGACTGCGACTTCGGCCTCGTCAAGAACCTCTTCACGGGAGACACCTACTTCGCGCGCAGGGGCGGCGGGGCAGAGCTCAACGGCCACAGGATAGGCGTCTCGAAGTACAACAGGGACGACTCGATCATCATCATGTTCGATGGTGTCGACGCCCACGAGGATGCCCAACGGGTCAAGCTCCTCGCGAGCAGGGTCAGGACCATGGGCTGCGCGTCGCTCGAGATGTGCCTCGTAGCCCAGGGCGCGGTCCAAGCGCACTACATGAACTGCACTAACTTCAACAGGATGATTCGCGTTATCGATATTGCCGCTAGCTGCCTCATACTCCGCGAGGCGGGAGGGGAGGTGTGCGACCTTGAGGGGAACAAGCTCGAAATGGCCTTCGACCTCAAGGACCGCAAGAACTTCCTGGCATACGGCGACCCGAAGCTGAAGGAGCTGGTACTACGAGGATAGGCGTCACAGGAACTCCCGAGCTCAAGAACTTCAAGCCAGTAGCGAAGCAGGTACTAGACGCTCTGAAGGGCCAGAACTACGTCCTCGAGAAGAAGGCTGCTGAGGCTCTTGGCAAGAAAGGGGTTCTGCTCCCGAACATGGCCGCGGACGTGATCATCACGATCGGCGGGGACGGGACGATACTCAGGACCCTGCAAGGCACGGACTCACCGATCCTCGGCGTGAATGCCGGCGTGCTCGGGTTCCTCACCGAGGTCCATTCGAAAGACATCAAGAGCGCCGTCAAGAAGATCCTGGCGGGGAAGTACAGGATCGAGGAGAGGCTCAAGCTCAAGACGGTCATGAACGGAAGGCGGCTGGAGGATGCGACCAACGAGGCCGTCATCCACACGGCGCACATCGCAAAGATGAGGCACTTCGCCATCCAAGTGGACGGCCAGCCCGCGACCGAGATGCGCGCAGACGGGCTGATAGTCGCCACGCCCACCGGCTCCACATGCTACGCGATGAGCGTCGGCTCCGCGATAGTCGACCCGAGAGTCGACGCCCTGGTCATCGCGCCGATCGCGCCGTTCAGGCTCGCGGCGAGGCCGTTCGTCGTGCCCGCTAGGAGCAAGATCTCGGTGACGATCAAGGACCCGAGGGAGTGCATAATGGTCATCGACGGCCAGTGCGAGTTCGAGATGCGCGGGGACGAGAAGCTCGAGTTCACCGCATCCGACAAGAAGGCCAGGTTTGTCAGCTTCAAGAACGACTTCTACAGGAACCTCGAGGAGAAGCTCGTGGCTGCCGCCCCCTACGCGGCCCAGAGACACTAGATAGGACGGCGTTCGTGACATGATCGCTAAGAAGGTCCCAGCGGTGAGGATAGACTACCCGAAGCACTGGTTCCTGCTGGGCACGCTGGTATGGGCCCTCGGCACGGGCATGCTGCTCTACCTAGCCTACGACGCGGTCGAGGGATCGATCAGGCTGTTCTGGGTGGCGGCTGCCGTGTTCGAAGGCATCGTCATGTTCTACCTTTTCGTCCTCCCGGTCTTCACGTATCATATAGCGGGCGTGAAAGGACTGAGGCTCAGGATGGGCGCGCTCATCCACGAGACGATCCCGTACGACTGGATCAAGGAGGTCAGGGAGACCTCGATACACTGGGGCGGGGTCAGGGTCGGAGTGGGCGTCAGGTACGCCCCCATGATGAAGGCTTTGTTCGTGACCTCGTCCTTCAGGACGCTCGTGCTGATCAAGCTCGACGAGGAGCACAGGCTTGGCAGCCCCATCAAGCGGCCCGTGAAGGAAATCGTCCTAAGCGTGAACTCCCCGTCAGCGTTCATCGACGTTGTCATGCAGAGGACGGGCATGGAGAGGGTGTAGGCCTTGCCGTTGTTCAACAGATCGAAGGACGATCGTGCGAATGTTCACTCCATCAGGAGACGTGTCCTGAAGATGATCATGGAAGCCTCGAAGTCCAGCTACCCCGAGGAGTTCGGGGCGTTCCTCAGGGCGGAGAAGGGAGTCATACGCGAGCTCGTGCTGCTTCCCGGGACGGTCTCGGGGGAGAGGCACGCGATCTTCCGCATGCACATGCTCCCGATCGATTTCACTATCGTCGGAACGGTTCACTCGCACCCTTCGGGTGCGTGCTATCCCTCAGATGCCGACCTCGAGCTCTTCCGCAAGTACGGCTGGATACATATGATAGTGTGCGCTCCGTTCGACAGGACCAGCTGGGCGGTGTTCGACATAAGGGGCGAGCCTCGCGATCTCAAAGTGGTGGACTGAGCAGGCGTGCCGGCCCTATCTGGTCTTTCTCTTTGCGGACTTCAGCTTGGCTCGTCTCTGACGTCTCCCGAGAAGCTCGCGGTAGATATCCAGAGCCCTTCTGCTGCTCATCCAATCACCTCGAACCATAACCGCGGGTAGCTCGCCTTGACCTGCGCGCAACGAGAGGTACTGCGCCGAATAGGGACCAAGCCCGCCAAGCTCCCTCAAGAGGAGGAGTTCGTCGTCCTTGGTGCCAACCTGGTCCAGGAGGTCGACCAATGACCGGGCCGAACACACTCTGAGAAATCCCTCGAGAGAAGACAGATCGCCTGAATGACCCTTCTCAAGGAGCCGCAAGTATCTGTCCTTGTCAGGAGGCAGGATGTGGACGGGCGGCCAGTTGTGCTTCAGGAAATGCAGGTTGAGCAGCAACCTGCCGACGCGCCCGTTGCCATTGCTGAAAGGATGGATCGACTCGAACTCCTGATGCATCCAGGCTGCAAGGAAGAAGACGCCTTCTCCGAGCGTGTCTCTGCGGTTGTATTCCTCTTCCCAATCTTCCATCCTGGACGCCACCTTCTCCATGCGAGGAGGTACATGCTTCGAGCCTGCGATCCTCACGTTGACTCTGCGCCACTGGCCTGCATCGTCTAGCACTCCTCTGAATACGGATTCATAGAGTTCTTGCGCAAGGACACTTGTTATCGGCTTGGCGACGCGGTGTCGAAGTCCGCGAAAAGCAGCTTCGTGCTGCAAGGTTTCGAGGACGTCTCTGGTTGGCTTCCCGGCCACGGTTCTATCCTCGATCAGGAGTTTCTCCACATCTGACAATGAGAGCGTATTGCCTTCGATCGCATTGGTGCCCCAGGTGTTGAGAGCCCCCACCCTCTTCCAAACGCTGTCTGGAAGGTCCATCAAAGATGCCCGGGTGAGGAGCTCACGCCTGAGTCTCTCTAGTATGATTTCATCCATGTGTATGACAGTATTTCATATAAAGTATATAATCTTATATGATTTGGCTGACTATTCCCGAATATCTCATATTTGAGGACCGAGAGGCTAGAATATCCTGCTCTTCGGCGCGACTGTGCCTCTGACTACCGCGCCCATGCCAATCATCGTGCCTTCGCCGATGATCGTCCCGACATCGATGCTCGCGTTGATGCCCGTCTTGACATCGTCTCCCATGATCACGCCTAGCTTCCTCCGGCCTGAGCCCGTCCTCTTGCCGTCAACGATGACATGGACCTCCTTCTCGTCCAGCCTCAGGTTGGCCACCTTGGTCCCAGCGCCGAAGTTGCATCTCTCGCCGATCACGCTGTCTCCAACATAGCTCAGGTGCGACACGTTCGTATGGTTCATGACGATCGAGTTCTTGATCTCGACCGCAGCGCCGATCTTGCATCTGTCGCCTATGCATGTGCTCGGCCTGAGGTACGCGTTCGGGCCGATCTCGCAGTCCTCGCCTATGATGGCAGGGCCGATGATGTAGCTGCCCGGGAGGACCCTCGTGCCCTTCCCGACCTGGATGTTCCCGATCACGGTCGCCCTGTCGGATACCTGGCCTTCGATCTTCGTCACGAGGTTGGCCATCAGAATCCTGTTCGCCTCGAGCAGGTCCCAGGGCCGGGCGACATCTATCCACTCGCCCTCTAGCATGTACGTATACAGGTGGCCCTTCGCCATCAGTATCTTGAAGGAGTCCGTGACCTCGTACTCCCACCGAGAGGATTTCTTGGTCTCTGCGATCGCCTCGAATATCTCCGGCTCGAGCACGTACGCGCCCGCGTTTATGACGTTGCTCGGGGGCACCTCGGCCTTCTCGATGATGTCCTTCACGACGCCGTTCTCGACTATGATCGAGCCGTATCTCCTCGGGTCCTCGACGGTCGTGAGGGCCATCACGCTCCCCTTCACCTTCTTGTGGTGGGCGACCATGCCCTTGACGTTCTCCTTGGTCAGCACGATATCGCCGTACAGGCATACGAACGCCGAGTCGACCATGTCCTTGACCATGCCGATAGCGTGTGCGGTCCCCAGCCGCTCCTTCTGCTCGACGTACTCTATCTTCACTCCGAAGTCCTTCCCGTCCCCGAAGTGCTCGCGCACGCGCTGCGCCCTCCACCCTACAAGGAGTATGATGTCCTTGATTCCGGCCTCCTTGAGCGCCTCGATGTTGTGCTCCAGGAACGGCTTGCCGGCCACTGGCAGGAGCGGCTTCGGTATGTTGGCTGTCAGCGGCCTCATCCGGAGGCCTTCCCCTGCCGCGAGTATGTATCCCTTCAATGCACGCACCTCTTGACCGCTTTGGATATCATGTCCATGATGTCCTTCGCCCTCTTCTCTGTTCTGGCCTCGGCCAGGTACCTTATCTTCGGCTCGGTGCCAGACGGCCTGACGAGCGCCCACCCGTTCTCGAACTGGAGCCTGAAACCGTCCAGGGTCAGGAGCTCCTGGCACTCGATGGCCTTCATCTCCTTCTCGAGCTTCTTGAGTATGATTGCCTTGAACTTCGGGTCGTACCTGGTCGCCTCCCTGATGATCGGGTACACGGGCACCTTCTTCCTGAGCTCGGAGAGCTTCTTCTTGTTAGCGAGCTCGACGAGCCGCGCCGCGGCGAGTATGCCATCCGGGCAGAAGGTCTGGTCGGGGAAGATCCAAGTGCCCGAGGGCTCTCCACCGAACTCCGCCCTGGTCTTCTTGACCTCCTCGCTGACGAAGACATCGCCTACCCTGGTGCGTATCACCTTGGCATCGACGTAGTCGTCGATGGCCATGGACGCGTCCACCGTGACGACTATCTTCTTCTTGGCGTACTTCTTTGCGAAGAGCGCAAGTAGCTGGTCTCCGCCTAGGAAGGCACCCTTGTCGTCGATCGCGACCATCCTGTCAGCATCGCCATCGTGGGCGATCCCCAAGTCGGCCTTCATCGAGACGACCGATTGCTTGAGGTCTCCCAGGTTCTCGTCCACTGGCTCGGGAGGCCGTCCAGGGAAATGGCCGTCCGGGTTAGAGTTGATCGTGACGACCCTGCACCCCATCCTGTGGAGCACCATGGGCGTGATCGTGGAGGCAGGGCCGTTCGCGCAGTCGACAATGACCTTGAGCTTCGCCTTGCCGACCCCGTGCAGAATTCGATGCGCGTGCCATGCTATAGCTTCGTTGAAGCTGTGCCTCTTGCCCACCTTGTCCCACTGCTTGAGCCTAAACTTCCTTGACTTGACCATCCTCTCGATGGCCTTTGACTGCTCGATGCCGAACCCCATGCCGTCCGGGTTCCAGAGCTTGATCCCAGAATACTCGGGAGGGTTGTGGCTCGCGGTAATCATGACGCCGCAGTTCATGGTCCTCGCAGCCTCGGCCAGTGTGGGGGTCGTGACGAGCCCCGCGTTGAACACCTCGCACCCACTCGCCATCAGCCCACTCGAGACGGCCGCCTCGATCATCGGGCCGGAGGTCCTCGAATCCATGCCTACGACAGCACACTTGGCGTCGCCGCCAACAGCCATGCCTATCATCGCGGCGAGCTCGGGGGTGAACTCCTTGTTGACAACCCCCCTTACGCCAGATGAACCGAAAAGCCCCATTAAGCGATACCTCGGTCACTCCGATTATCATACGTGACTATATTACATTTCTCGATAGGACTCTGCTCAAAAATGGGAACGGATAAAGGGTTTTGCGAAGAGGCAGCTCAGGGCTGTTCACAGCTTCAAGATGTTCTTCGCCTTGTTCTCGTCGCTGACCGCGAGGGCGACCTGCACGCGCTTCCCTTCCTTGCCTAGCATATAGGCCGCGTCTATGTTGATTCCCTCCTTGGCCAGCGTCCTCGAGATTCTGGCGAGCTCGCCGGGCTTGTCGTCGAGCTTTGCCACCAGGAGATTCCTCTCTGAGAACTCCATGTTGGCTCGGCTCAAGCATTGCTTCGTCTTGTCGGGATCCGCGGTGACGAGGCGTACGACCTCGGCCTTGGGCTCCGTGGATATCGTCCTGATGTTAATACCGTCCTTTTGCAGAGCCTCGGTCAGCCTCGCAAGCTCCCCCGGCCTGTTCGTCAGCTTCACGCTGAATTCGCGTTCCATCTACCATTCCTCCTCTCACCGGCACAAGAGTGCGAGAGATCTCCGTCAAGTACAATGGGACAGAGAAGAAACTCGTCCTGTTCCAGTGCTATACTAACGTGGGCCTCATCGTATTTCAAACTGTTGCCCAGAGGCATCCAGCATCCTCATGCTACATCCACGCGAAAGGTATTTATCCGGTGGCTGGAGTAAGGCCATTGCAGGTAAGTCCCGGGAGGTATAGCGGGCACCGGAAGGGTGCTCCCATCAAAAAATCCGCCCGGGGTCTGCGCCTTTTGCCTCATTGGATCACGCCACCTGAACAGACTCTGTCCGCCATGAGCCCATAGTAACGGTCATTCTCCCGTTCTATCTTCTGGAAAATCGAGCCCACGGCGAAGTCGACGACTTGAAGGCACTCCGATTTGCGGGAGTCGAAACGACTGACGATGAGGCGAGGCGGAAAGTAACCGAGGTGGTGGGCGAGGAGGACTTTCTCCACGAATCCGGTGAAGTCAGCATCCCGAAACCAGATTTCGCTTCGCCTGTCAATTGTCACATTTATCCTCCTAGCCGTGGTGCTCTTGAACAGAGTGAGAAGAACTTCCTCACACAAGTGTCGATAGATCAGATCTCTCCGGGTTCTTGCTCGCTCGGGAAGGCCTTGTTTGTCTACCGCTCTCCAAACAACGAAGGTGCGGGAGCCCGCAACCCCTCTGAGGAAGTACTCCCTGACCCTATCGGAGCTGGAGTTGAACTTGAACTCATGAGCGGTCTTCCCCGTCATCCCGAACCGTCTCCGCGCCTTCCTAGTCAGACGCCCAAGACGGTCACTTTCCAAAGTTGCCATGGCTGCAATCACGAGGAACCTTGAACTGATTCCTCTGCTGAATCCGAGATCGCCGCTCTCATCGACATAGACGTCGACGCTCTGGTGATGCACTCATACTTATCAGGACTACAGACGGATGACTCTGCTTGCTGCATGTAATCAAGAGCTCTCCCGCAAGTCGCAAAGTGAATTGAAGCTGGATCTTCAGTCATCCACCGGGCTGCGATCACTCCTAGATGGACATCGTGTGAGGAGAGTAATTGGTGGAGAGAGAACCAGAATATCTGGCTCATGCCCCCAAGAAAGCAATGGAATGCATCTGGACAAGCTCATCTCTGGAGCCAGTACAGCTGGCAGTACGCCTTATCATCAGTTTATCTGACATAGCCAGATGTCGATGAATTCAGAGCCAGCATACGCAAATCCTTAAATATCACGCATAGCCATACACATCTGGACTATGCCTGGATGGCATAGCCAGAGTAACGGAGGGATGAAGGATGGCAATGGAGCCAATCAGTGTCGAGAAGGCCATGGAGATAGCGAAGAAGAAGGGCATAAAGCCCGGCCGCGTGAAGGGAACCAACGGTGTCCAGTTCACGAAGGGCAGGAACTCGCGCCTTGAGATCATCGACTGGGACGAGTTCAAGTCGACCCTCGGGAAGAGGAGACTCGCGGTCTACGAGTCCGGCGGCTGGATGAAGATAATGAAGAAGTAGGCACTAAACCTACTTTTTCTCAAACCCTTGAAACCCTTCTTCTGATCTAGCTGGAAACCATTTTGCATGATTTTTCGTTTCCGCTATCGAGAGCCACTCCGACTGAAGCGGACACGCGAGAGCTAGCTCTAGAGAGAGACGATCTCCTGGTTCGCCTTCAATCCCTTGCTGACGACGTTTTCGACAAACTTCTCGGTCGGGAGCATCTCAGGCGCGTAGAGCCCGCTCTTCTTCAGGTCTCCTGAGACGATCAGCTCAGCGCCGACAGCTGCTCCTGTGCCCACGACGTAGCCCGTTGCGCTCGTCCGGTGGTTCCTGAACGCTTCGTCGTGGGTCATGGCGACCCAAGTCCTCACAACCGTCTTCTCACCAGCACGCATTCCGACCACCTCGACAAGAACGCAGGAGGATCCTTTGACCTTCCCGATTAAATCGACCGGCCGCGGCAGGCACTCGGCGACGACATCGATAGGCTTGACATCGTATCCGTCGACCCGGACGGCGTTCAGGTTGTGCATGCCTATCTTGCGGATCGTGTTGGCCATTTTCACGAGGTTGTCCCAGACGACTATCTTGAAATCCACTCGCTTGACGCCCTCTATGAACTTAGGCAACAGGAAGGTCTCCTCGTGGGTGGTGTTGTACACCGGATGCTGGCCTATCGGGTCGGGGAACCTGAAGCATTCCATCTCGTGCAGGGGCGGAAGCCATGTAATCTTGCCGTTCTCGTAGATGGCCGCGTTCATCGTAAGCTCCTCCAGCATATCTCTTGGAGACCAGAGCGTGAAGTACTCGTGCTCGGCCGACACGGCGTTGTCGGCATCCCTGATGTGTATCTCGAGGACCTCGTCCAGTTTCCCGGCCGCACGGACAGCGAACACGTCGGAGATGCCAGGGTCGGAGCCGACACCGGTAAGCGCGATCACGCCCGCCTTCTTACATCGCTCGTCCATCTCCTCGAGCTTCGGGATGAGCTCTAGAGGGACCGTGAGGTCGACGTAGTTGACCCCTGCGGAGACTGCCGCGTTCATAAGATTCAGGTTCATCTCGCTCGGGACCGATGTCACGATGAGATCGCACCCTCTGAGGACCTTCTTCAGCTGCGATGGGTCGCCCGCGTCCACCTTCTGAGCAACTGCTTTCTCACTTTTCAGCCTCTTGATCATGGCCTCGGCAGCATCGACCTGCTTGTCGGCCAGGACGAGCTCGTCGACCTTCGGATGCTTCTCCAGGTGCTCCGCGCATACGAGGCCTGTGATCCCGCAACCCAACTGCACGACCTTGATCGCCGTCACCATCCCTATGATTGAATGGATTTCAGAGAATAAAATGATTATCGAGATTGAGGGGGATTCTCACGGTCTGCTCTCAGCGAGGAGATTCTCTCCGCGATTTGCACGTCTCTTGTTGACTGTTCTATCATCCTCGACCAGAAACGACTAGTAAGCCGACTGGCATACCGGCACGGGTCTTCCGATGGAATGTCCCAAGTGTGGCGTGGCGAACAAGGAGGATGCGGAACGGTGCCGCATATGCGGCGCGGAGCTGAGGCCGAGGAAGCGCAAGGCGGGCCCCTCGAAGGAATGTCCGTTCTGCAAGGCGCAGAACGATGCCGACGCCGTGTTCTGCGCGAACTGCAACAAGCTGCTAGGCGAGCCGACGAAGAAGGCGATCGACGGCGAGGAGCCAATGCAGAAGAAGGAGAAGTACTACGACCGCACGTACGCCGACGCCCCAACGTCCGCCCTCAGGACCGCGAGAGTCGGCCTGGCTGGCATCATCATGATAATGGTGGCATTCTTCGCGATCCTCGACGTCGCATTCACCCTGGGAGTCGGCTGGCAAGTCACACAGATGGAGGACTACGACCAGCTCGTGCGAGAGAACCCGGAGGTGAAGAGTTTCGTGCCAAACCTGGTCGTCTGCGAGTAGTTGAGGGTAGTGTTCGCGTGCATCGCGCTAGTGGGCGCCCTTGCGGCGATCCGGAGGTTGAACTTCGGCCTTGCCGTCCTTGGCGGAATCTTCGGGATACTCGCCCTGGGCTCGAGCATCATGGCGGTGGTGTGGGGCGTGTGGTTCTTGATAACGGGTGTGCTCTTCCTGGCTGCGATCCTCGCGTTGATCCTTGTTGCAATCTCGCGGCGAGAGTTCATGCTAGCATGAAAGACGACAGACAACAATCGTGTTCCCAACCTGGCGATTGTTCCCTATTTCTGCCCTGGGCTCTTTCCGAACCCGCACTTCTCGCACCAGAGCCTTCCCTGGATCCACGGAGTTCCGCAGCTCGGTGCGACGGCTGGGATGAGCTTGACGTCGGCCATGCCCCCATTCTCCTCGGAGGGAATCGAAGGCTCATTCAATATTGTTTTACCAGGATTTCCGAAGGAGCATGACCCATATCTGGATGCATCTGCGGTATGTTCACGACCTGCACATTGCTGATCCCGGGCGAAGGGCCTCATGGCGCCGCCCAGGAAGAGTTACATATATAGTGATGATAATCATTGGCGCTTACTTCCGTGCATGCAGGGATAGCCAAGCCTGGTCAACGGCGCTAGATTCAGGGTCTAGTCGCGCAGGCGTCCGCCGGTTCAAATCCGGCTCCCTGCACTCAGTACTTCTCCGAAAAGCACATGCGCTTTCCATTTAACCCATCCAAGCTGGAGATACATCTTGCGCGAGAAGGTTCGCATATCTTTCAGTCTGCAATACATCACGGTTAAGTACAATGTGTCCGCTGCACCTCAGGAGACAGCTGGTGAAGCATGGTCAAGACAAGCTGCGGCATGTGCTACGGCACATGCACTGTTGATGTGCGCGTCGAGGATGGGATCGTCGTCGGAATCGAGGGAGACCCCGATTCGCCCCAAGGCTACGGCAACATCTGTGCGAAAGGCCTCTCCGCCCCGATGATGCTCTACGACCCTAACAGGCTCAATTACCCGATAATCCGGACGAACCCCGAGAAGGGCATCGGCGTCGATCCCGGATGGAAGCGCGTGAGCTGGGAAGAGGCCATGGACCTCCTGACCTTGAAGCTCAGGGAATGCATGCAGAGAGACCCGCGCGGACTGTACACCGTGGGCAGCCCGACCTTCCCTGCGGAAAGAGCCTTCAACATACTCTGCTTCAGAAAGGCGTTCGGCACCCCGAACTACTACACCGGCGGGGGAGGGCTGCACTGCGGCAACGGGGCCCACATGATAGGTGGCATATACCACGCCTCCTGGTCCGTCATCCCTGACTTCAAGTACTGCAACCTAGCCGTCTACTGGGGCTGTTCCAAGGGCCACGGCGCAGGACACGCGGCCAACGTGGCCGCCAAGCAGGCGGCCGATGCCAAGGCGAGAGGGATGAGGTTGATTGTCTTCGACCCCTTCCTGAGCACGCAAGCATCCACCGCGGAGGAGTGGGTGCCGATCAAAGCCGGCACAGACGCCGCTGCTGCGCTCGCGATGGCCAACTCGCTCGTGAACGACTACGGCACATACGACCGCGAGTACCTCAAATGGAAGACGAACGGGCCGTACCTCGTCGGCCCTGACGGGCTTTATCACCGGGACACGAAGTCGGGAGTCCCCCTCGTGTGGAACACCATCGAGAACAAGGCCGAGCCATTCACTTCCAAGAACGTCAAAGACTGTGCGCTCGAGGGAGAATTCAAAATCGACGGGACTAAATGCGCCCCCTCTTTCCAGCTGCTGAAGAACCATCTCAAGAAGTACACTCCCGAATACGCGTCCGAGATCTGCGGGGTCTCTGCGAAGACGCTCAGGAGGATCGCCAAGGACTTCGGCGAAGAGGCGAAGATCGGCAGCACGATCTCGATCGACGGAAAGACATTGCCGTACAGGCCCGTAGCGTCCATATACTTCCGAGGCTCGCAGGGCCACTACAACCAGGCCTGGGACTGCATGTCCCTGGTACTACTCAACCACATAGTCGGAGCTGCGGACGTCCCCGGTGGAGCGCTTGCGTTCGGCCCGCCTGTCCATCTGGGCTACCCTGGCACGGGCCGGCTGAAGTACTCGGTCGAGCCCGACAAGGACGGCCTTCTGGTCGCCCGGAACTGGCCATACGCACACCTGCCATACCCTCCGCCCGAGCCCAAGGACCCGCCTGAGAGGCTCGACCTGCAGGACATGTTCTACATACCCACTTACACGACCATCATGGCCTGGGAGAACAACGAGGAGCTCTGGCAGAAGTTCAAGATACCGTACAGGCCGGACGTGATGATCAGCTTCGCGACGAACCAGATCATGTCCGTCGGGAATCCCAAGACGCTGTTGAACAACTTCCTGAAGAAGTTCAGGTTCATAGCGTCATTCAACATCTACTCGACCGAGTTCGAGGAAGCTGCCGCGGACATCGTGCTGCCAGACGCGAGCTTCCTGGAGAGATATTCCTCAGCGACCACTTTTCCGACGGTAGGAGTATCGTGCCACGCGACCGGACTGGGCGAATGGATATGGGCGATAAGGCAGCCCATCATCAAGCCCATGTACGAGCGGAGGGCGATGATCGATGTGATACTTGAGCTCTCGGAGCGGCTGGGGCTGCGCGACAAGTATCTCGAGGCTGCCAGAGAGTGGGTCGACCGAGCGTACGGCGGCGACCTCGACCTCAAGAAGGCCTTCGGCCCCAACGAGAAGCTCAACTTCGAGCGCATTCTGGACGTGATCATGAAGGACAGGTTCGGCCAGGACAAGGGCCTTGACTACTTCAAGGAACACGGCTACCTCAAGTGGGACAAGCGGGTCGAGGAAGTCTATTGGCGGGCGTTCAACGACGTCAGAGTCCCCGTCTACCTCGAATGGATCATCAGGGCGGGGAGGAAGAGCAGGGCCATTGCAGAGAAGTACGGCGTCCCGGACCTAGTGGACTGGAGCGCTCACAACGCCCTGCCCGAGTGGAGGCCCTGTCCGACCCACACGGAGAAGAACCCTGAGTATGACCTCGAAGCGTTCTACTGGCGGTCGGCGCTCCATACGTACTCGATGACGATGCAGAACCCGTGGCTGAACGAGGTCTCGCAGAACGACCCGTACACATACACAATTCAGCTGAACACTGAGACCGCGAACAGGAAAGGGGTGAAGGAGGGAGACCTCGTCTGGCTGGAGAACCCCAAGGGCTCGAAGGCAAAGGGCAGGGTCCATATCACAGACGGGATAAGGCCCGATCATGTGGCCATAGCCGCGAATGCCGGCCACTGGAGCAGAGGGATGCCAATCGCGAAGGACAAGGGGGTCTTCTTCAACGAGCTGATCGAAAT